>WNGO01002145.1_pt1 | contig 12650 bp, 8 predicted proteins | sample 5400511 | NCBI WGS metagenome assembly WNGO01 (sample SAMN13153380, study PRJNA577476) | soil metagenome | isolation source: 20 cm soil or saprolite under Garry oak tree replicate 2 | place: USA:California | collected 2016-06-15
GACGACTGCAATGGCGGGCGCATTTAAGGTAACGAAAGAGCTCGGCGAAGCGATCGACAAGAATCTGGACGACTTCCGCGAGAAGAGGCTATTCGATTTCGCCGAGAGCAATCCGGAAAAAATCGAGATGCACAGCGGACCAAAATCGTATTTCCTGACGCGAAGCGGCGAGGATTGGTGGTCGGACGGAAAAAAAATGGATGCGGTGAGCATTGACTCTCTCGTTCGCGCGATCCGGCAGCTTTCGGCGACGAAATTCGACAACAGCGGATTTTCCACCACGGCGGCAACCTTGCTCGTTACCTCGAACGATGGCAAGCGCGTCGAAAAGGTAGAGATATCGAAGGCGGGCAACGTCTACATGGCAAGGCGGGAAAACGAGCCGCTGCTCTATGAACTCGACGCGAAGGTGTTCGACGATCTGCAGAAAGCGGCGGACGAATTAAAGCCTGCCGAAGCGCCCAAGAAATAACTCACGACGATTTTCCCATCAGTAGGGGCACGGCATGCCGTGCCCCTACGACCGCAAGCCAACGACTCGCCGGAACCGCTTATCCCTTCGGGTACCACTCCAGCAGGCGTACTTCGATTCCCGTGCCCGCTATGCCTTTCTGAAACGCGCTCAGATCAGACTTTCCGTAGTGATATGGAATCACCAGCTTGGGATGGAACGCCTTGACGGCGTCGGCGGCTTCCTCGGGCGTCATGGTATAGGGCAGGTTCATGCAGACAAACGCGACGTCGATATTCTTGAGCGCGCGCATCTCGGGGATGCCTTCCGTATCGCCGGAGAGATAAATGCGCGTGCCGCCATACGTGAGGATGTAGCCGTTGCCCCGGCCCTTATCGTGATAAAGCTTGCCGGCCTCGGGGCCGCGTGTGAGGTTGTACATGGGAACTGCTTCGATGGTCCAGCCGCCCCAGGTTTTTTTCTCGCCGTTGGAGATCGGGCTGGCAGTGGTGACGGTCTTGACGACCGCGGGGGGCGCGATGATTTCTGTCCCGCCCTTGCTTTCAGATGCGATCAAGGCAGGATCCATGTGGTCGCCATGAACGTCCGTGAGCAAAATCAGATCGGCCTGCGGCAGGCCCGTGAAGACGGCGGGCTTGGCTGGGTCCACCACTATGACTTTGCCACCCGCTTCGATAACCAGAGATGCATGATACACTGGAGTAATCTTGATCGGGCCTGCTGACGACTTGAAAGTCTGTGCGGGCCGTTCCGTTTGGGCCCGCGCGGAGACCGCGAACAAGGCCACAGCGGCACAAGCAATTACAGCTAGAATCGATTTCATTTATACACTCCTATTGTTTATTCCACCCTCGAACGTCCGGAATCTTAGCACGCATGGCGTGGCCCGACAATCTAAGCATGCGGCGAGTGGCGGCTCAGCTGGAAAGAAACGCGCCCTCTGCAGTGTCGTCCTTCTTGATGGCACTTGTAGCGGCCGCCCGCTTTAGGGGCGGGCATCTGTAAGTCCTTACGGACACAACCCGCATTCATGCCCGCAACCCTTGACGCGTCCGCCGGGCTCCGATACTGTGGCGGCGCTTCTCACCAGGAAACATATTCGTCGATGAATTCGAAGCAATAGGATGGAGTTTATCAACCATGTCCATGAGGTTTCGAGCGGAGCAAGTGGGAAGTCTCCTGCGCCCGCCAGAGCTGTTGCGGGCTCGCGCGGCGCACGCGGAAGGCCGCCTCAAGTTGGAGGAACTCCGAGCTGAGGAAGACCGCGCCATTCAGCAGGCCCTCGAAAAGCAGCGGCAGCTGGGAATCGATGTCATGACCGATGGAGAGATGCGCCGTGGCTCATGGCTCACCGATATGGCGGACGCAGTGGATGGCTTTGTTACAGAAAGAGTGGCACTCGAGTGGAAGGGACCGGGAGGTGGGATCGAAGGGAGCACGGCCAAGGCAGCGGGCGCGAAACTGCGAAAGGTTCGAAAGCTGACAGGTCATGAGGTGCCGTTTCTGAAAAAGAATGCCCATGGACCATTCAAAGTCACGCTTCCGGCGCCTTCGAATTTCATGGTGGCCAGTTATAAGGCAGGCATCACGGAAAAGTTCTATCCCACTCACGCGGATTTGTTGAAGGATCTTGCGGAGATCGCCCGCGACGAGGTTCAATGGCTTGTCTCGGAAGGGGTAAATTACATCCAGTTCGATGCCCCGTACTACTCTCATTATCTTGACCCGAGACAGCGTCAACAGATGAAGCAAGCCGGACTCGATCACGATAAGGAACTCGAGAACGCGATTGCGGGAGACAACGACGCGTTGCAAGGCGTTCCGCGTGGCAGCGTAACGGTTGCGTTGCACGTCTGCCGGGGGAACAGCAGAAGCCGCTGGTATACGGAAGGCGGATACGACGCCATCGCTGAAAAACTTTTCGGAATATTGGATGTAGACCGGTTCCTACTCGAGTACGACAGCGACCGTTCGGGCGGGTTCGAGCCGTTGCGCCTGGTTCCGCGCGGTAAGAGCGTTGTCCTGGGACTTGTCACGACGAAGGAACCCAGGCTGGAATCCCAGGACGAGCTGCGGCGGCGCATCGACGAAGCGGCCAAGTATGTGCCAATCGAAAATCTGGCGCTCAGCCCGCAGTGCGGGTTTGCATCCGTGGCCGCCGGGAATCTGCTTTCCGTCGATGAACAGTGGCGCAAGCTCGAACTGGTGGTGGAAACCGCTCACAAAGTATGGGGGAAAGTGCAGTGAACGCGCTTGCGTTGAAGACCCGGCAAGGCAACGCTGATGGTTCTGGGAACGATCCTGAGCGGAAAGACAGATTGGACATATGAAGCCAAGTAAATACGCGAAACCATTTCGTGTAGCGGACGGAGCGAGCTTCCGGTTGAAGGATTTCGACCCCGCGGAAACACTGGGGTTGAAATCCAAGGAGCACGCGCACGAGACTCTGGAGCATGGGATCGCCCGCCTGTGCGATTTGCAGGAAAAGCTTTACGCACAGGACCGCTGGGCAGTCTTGGTGATCCTGCAGGCTATGGACGCGGCTGGAAAAGACAGCACGATCAAGCACGTTATGTCCGGATTGAACCCCCAGGGCTGCAGCGTGACTTCATTTAAGGCGCCCTCCGCGGAGGATCTGGACCACGATTTTCTATGGCGGGCCACGCGCTCCCTTCCAGAACGCGGCAAGATCGGAATTTTCAATCGCTCCTACTACGAGGAAGTGCTCGTGGCTCGGGTACATCCAGAGATATTGTCGCGGGAGAAATTGCCGCCAGATCTGGTCTCAGGAAAAATCTGGCAGGGACGTTTTGAGGACATCAACGCGTATGAACGGTATCTCAGCCGGAACGGGGTCGTTGTCCTGAAGTTCTTCCTGAACGTCTCAAAGAAGGAGCAAAAAAGGCGATTCCTCGAACGACTGGATGAGCCCGAGAAAAACTGGAAATTTTCCACGAGCGACGTGCTGGAACGGCAGCATTGGAATGAATACATGGGCGCGTATGAAGAGATGATCCGGAACACAAGCACCGAGCGCGCGCCTTGGTACATCGTGCCGGCAGACCACAAGTGGTTCACGCGGGTCGTCGTGGCGGAAGCGCTCATCCACGTCCTCGACAAATTGAATCTCTCTTTTCCTAAAGTGGACGCGGAGAAACGCAAAGACCTGAAGAGAGCTCGAATCATTTTGAAAAACGAGAAGTAACGATCATCGGCACGAATTGCTTCAACCGCGCAATTTTGTCTGGGCGCGCCAAATACAACGCCGCCTGCCGAGCGGGCATCTCATGATCGCGGCATCGACTTCAAAATGGACCTACATAGTGACGCCATCATAATTGGGGCGGGTCCGGCGGGGATCGCGACGGCGATCGCGGCGAATCAAAGAGGGCTGCGAACGATTGTTTTCGACACCCGGACCCCGCCGATTGACAAACCTTGCGGAGAGGGATTGTTGCCGCAAGGAGTTGCCTCGCTGCGCTCCCTTGGCATCCATCTGAATTCCGATGTCGCCGTCCCATTCGCTGGAATCCGGTTTTCCGGCGGCGAATCTTCCGCGTATGCAAAATTTCCGGACTCGGCTGGATTCGCATTGCGGCGGGTCCGGCTGCATCAACTGCTGATCAATCGCGCAATCCAGGCCGGCGTGATTTTCCATTGGGGCACGCGCGTTACAAAGATTGATTCGCGCATTGTGACTGCGGGAGACATGCGAATTTCTTACAAGTGGATCGTGGGTGCTGACGGACAGAATTCGACCGTGCGAAGATGGGCCAAGCTTGGTCCTATGAGCACGAGCAGCAAACGGTTCGGCTTTCGCCAGCATTTTCGCGTGCGATCCTGGCCGAATCTTGTAGACCTGTACTGGGGCGAGCATTGCCAAATGCTGGCGACGCCCACGGATGCACATGAGGTCTGCCTAGCCGTGCTTTCCCGCGATGCAGGCCTCCGAATCAGTCAAGCCCTGCCGTTCTTCTCCGCTCTTGCCGAAAGGCTTCGAGGCGCGACGCCCACGACCAGGGAATTGGGAAACACGACCTCGCTGAACCGGCTCCCGTTCGTTACCCGCGGACGCGTGGCGCTGGTCGGGGACGCTTCCGGATCGGTCGACGCGATTACAGGCCTCGGGCTCAGCCTCGCGTTTCAGCAAGCCAACTTCCTGGCAGAGGCGCTCGAACGAGGGAACCTTACGCACTACGAATCTGCCCACCGCAAGATCGCGTTTATGCCGGCCCTGATGTCACGCCTCATGCTCCTCATGGACAGAAATGCCTGGGTCCGCCGGAGAGCCATTCGTTTGTTTGAGGACAAGCCGGGCGTGTTTTCGAAACTGCTGTCGGTTCACACGGGCGCACTCCCGGTCTCATCGCTGAGCGTGGGGGAGATGATCGATTTCGGGTGGAAGCTGTTGAGGACATGACGGCGACGGCGGCCATGACTGTCACATCTAAGCGAACCCGAATGCGATTCTATCCGTTGCTCTTCGCAGCGCTCACCGCACTTATTCTTACTCCTGCCGGGCGGGCCCAGGAAGTTGCCGCTCAGCTTGACCCAGCGCAAACGAAAATCGAGTTCAAGCTTGGCAGCACACTTCATACCGTTGAAGGAACATTCAAACTTAAAAGCGGCGCGATCCGCTTCGACCCTTCGACGGGCAAAATGAGAGGCTCGATCATCGTGGACGCAACCAGCGGAGAAAGCGGTAATGGAGGCCGCGACCGCCGCATGCATCGCGAAATCCTGGAGAGTGGCAAGTACCCGGAAATCGTCTTCACGCCCATCGAGGCGAAAGGCGCGTTCAACCCGAAAGGCCCATCGAAGCTGGAAGTTTCAGGACAAATCCGCCTCCACGGCGAGGACCACGATATGACTCTTCCGATCGACATCCAACCGGCCGGCCCACAACTGCAAATGACGATGCACGTCACGATTCCTTACATCAAATGGGGACTGAAGAACCCGAGCACGTTCATTCTGCGCGCGAGCGACAAGGTGGAAATCGACATCCACGCCGTGGGACAGGTCGTGACCGACGAAACTCCGGAATAGAACGGGCGCGGGCCCTACTTTTACGCTTCACGCCCCGGCCGGGCCGAGGCGTGGAGCCAGCCAGAAAAAGGACTTCGCTTGGTCAAAAGATCGGTTCAACCATTCAGACCGGCGGAGAAATGGGCTGACTAAGAAAACATCCCGCTTATTTCTTGGAGTTAAACTCGCTGCCTAGAATAGGAAGCGCAGTCCCATTTGAATAACACGTGGAGTGGAAGTCGTGCTGGTAGCAACACCGAAATTAGGGTCGTTGATGTACATGTCCGAGGGATTTGCGCCAGTAATCCCGAAAGCATAGGACGGGTCTCCGACCGCAAATGTCGGGTGATTCGAGGCGTTGAACATTTCGACGCGGTACTCCAGTCTCTTAGACTCGGAAATCGGAAAACTCTTTAAGATGCCGAGGTCCCAGTCAAAAAAAGCAGGACCGTTGAACGCATTGCGTGGCAGGTTCCCCACGGCCCCTGGATCTGGATTGCAAAACCCTCCGGAAACCACCGGAGCACAGACCTGCGCATCATTAGGAGCGCCGCGTCCGTCCGAACCGATGTACTTCGAATTGATCAACAGAATTGCGCCGTTCGACTGGCGGTACACACCGAGCTGGCCAGCGAGTTGCTGGGGTGTTGACATCGTAGACGCTGTATTGGATCCGGCCGACCTGTAGGTCACCCTGTCTAACGTGCCTCGTCCGGACAGAATTGAGAACGGGGGGCCGCTTTGCCACGTGAAAATCGATGCAACCTTCCACCCTGAAATCAATTGACTCAAAATCCTGCTCGATGGCGCCCAGCTATGACCCTTGCCAAACGGCAATTCGTAGAGGAAGTTCGCCTTAAACGCATGAGTGAGGTCAAAATTCGCTCGAGCCCACTCCAAGCCCGGCTGAGCGTTATCGAGATATGGACGGAAACGGATCGCGTCGACGTTGGTTTCCGCGCTGTAATCGGTAAAGACTTTGCTGAACGTATAACTCGCTTGGAAATTAAGTCCTTGGCGGAAGCGCCGCCGTATATCAACGCTCCCGCCATGGTAAACCGATTTGGAGTAGTTCCCCAATAGGTCCGCAGTCTGAAGAAGCGGGTTGGGTGAAACCTGCAAAGTTGGTCCGTTAGTGTATTGCTGGTACACGGATCCATAGGAGTGATAGAAATTCGCAAGCTCTCCTGCCTCTCCTCGCTGGATCAAGCCCTGAACGGTCGCATTGCTTAGCCACCCTTGAAGAAGCAAGTTATTGGTAAAAATTGGCAATGGCTGGCTGCCTGCGATCGTTGAATTATAAGATGGGTCAAAAACGCCCACTGAGGGATCCGCCAGCGCCAAGAAACCATTCTTCCTGGCGGCAACGAAATCATTCAGAAATCCGTTCGAGTTGATAATGACTTGGTTCAGATCGATCGCGCGATAAAGCTTCGACCCTTTGTTTCCGACGTACGACACGACAATGGAAGTATTCCATCCGATTTCATGCTGGACGCTCAGGTTCCACTGCTGCACATATGGCGTGCGGAGGTTTGGATTAATGGCCTCACTAAAATTGCCTCCGGGGAAACCACCCAGGCTCGCCAGATTCCCGGAAAATGTACTGGGTATGGAAACCAGGGGAGCGCTGATGGTGGGGGGTGACGAAGCACTGATGGTGGTATCAAGATTATAATTTCCGGCTAGGGTGTTGAGACCCGGATTATCCACAGCAGCAGAATAGGGGGCACTGACAAGCTCGTCGTTGACGTAGTTGATGCTATACCCTGCGCGGACGGAGGACCTGCCATTGCCGAAGGGGTCCCAGGCGATGCCGATATTGGGAGCGAAATTGTTCAAGTCTTTGCCATATGGCTGGCGTCCAGATTTTCCGCCGAAATAATTGATCGTTGCGTCGGTGAGCAGAGTTTGCTGGATCGTTTGGCCTGGCGCAACTACAGGCAACACCAGCAACCCATCGCGTTCATTGAACGGACTGTAGTACTCCCAGCGAAGGCCGTAGGTGAGAGCCAGGTTCCTGCGAATTTTCCACGAATCGCCGCCATACAACGACCAATCATTCCAACGGAAATTTTGGGTGGAGGCTGCGCCCGGAACAAAACCCGAAGTTTGACTGGTCACGTTAAATTGTTGCTGCTCCTTGGAAATGATTCCCGCGAGGCTGCTCAAAAGGGCGTTGGCCGTCTGCAGATCGCCATCAGATATCCCTCCCTGGCTACCGAAATCAGACGATGCGAGGGCATGGGTGCTGAAGTCATCGCCGATCGTCAGGTTGGCGACCGTATTGGCATAGTTTTGCGCAAATATTGTGACCCTTTGCACCTGCATCCCAAACGCCAGGGTGTGATTTCCTCGCGACCAACTCGCATTGTCTTGCCACGACCACGTGTTAGTTTTTCTGCCTGATGGGAATTGGTTATTGTCCGGATTGTTAAACAGTGTGTTGCTGACAGTGAAACCGCCGAACTGTTGCGTTGTGAGGAAGTTGATCGGGGCCAAATCGAAACCGAATCGGACTTCATTGGTAAAGGTGGAGGACGGACTCCACCGCCACGCTGTGGAAAGAAAATTCTCCTTGTCGTTGTTATAAGCGGCGGGGACAGAGTCGTAGGTGTCGGTAATTCCCAGAGTGGCGCCTGGCCGGTCCAGTAAGTCACGGTTCCATGCATATGTCCCGCTAAAGGAGTGGTGCGCGGCGGGATTCCAATCCAAACGAATGCTGGTGTTGTCGCGCGTTTCGTTGTCACGCTGGTTGAACGAGTACCCCCCTGTGTTCAGACCGTCGCCAATCCCTGGCCTATTGATCGTCGTGGGGACGCGGGCCAGCAGGTTGGCGATAAAGGGGTCAACCGACAAACCCTGGTGGGCGAGCAAATTGAGCGACTGGATGGAACCAGAAGTGACGCCCGATGGGCAATTCGTTGTGCAGCTTGCACGCCATTGAAAAATGCCCGAGCGGGCAGAATTCGTGAGGACTGTGGTGTCTGCGGGACTCTGATGGCGCCGTCGAAAGAGTTCATATGCCCCGTAAAAGAACAGCTTATCCTTGACAATCCGCCCGCCAACATCCCCGCCAGCCTGATTTTGTAAAAGGTTAGGTTTTCCGATCCCGTTTGCGTCATTGAACCAATCGTTGGCCGCCAATGCGGTTGTTCTGTAATACCAGAAGCCTTCCCCGTGCCAATTATTATTACCGCTCGGCGTGACCACGCTCACTTGCGAGGAACCGACTCCGGCTTGAGGCCCGGCATTTTGTGTCGTCGTCGTAAATTCTTCAACCTGGCTCATTAGCAAGTTGTTGGGTGTGTAGTCCAGAGACGCCGAGCGGACGTAATTGTCCTGGATGTTGATGCCGTCAAGCGTGAAATTACTGAATGATTGGCGCTGCCCGTTGATCACAGTGACAAAAACGCCGGAAGCGTGGCGATTCTGGCTCACGCCAGCCTGCAACTCCAAAAGATTCATCGGATTGCGGTCAAGAATCGGCAACTCTTCGATCTGTGTCCTTTCGACGGTGTCCGTCAGCTCGGCCCCGGCGGTGCGCACCAGATTGGCGTCGGCTTCAATCGTGACCGTGTCCGTAACCGCGCCGATCTCAAGTGTAATCGGGGGCACGGAATATTCCGTCGAAGCATCCAATTTGATCTTGTCCACGACTGAGATCTTGAAACCTGCTTTGGAAACTTCGACTTTATAGACACCGAAGTTGATGTGAGTGAATTGGAAGGCACCGCGGGAGCTTGTCGTTGCGGCTTGCGTTCTCGCCGTGCCTTCGTTGGTCAGGAGGACCGTCGCCCCCGGGATCGACAAGCCCTGCGAATCCTTAACCGTTCCCGCAATCGTGCCCGTCGGAACCTGTGCGAACGCATCCAGTCCTGCGACGCCGAGCAAGAGCAACACGAGTACAGGAACTCTCCAACTACAGTGGAGATTCATCCGGGCCTCCCGGTCCATTGTCAAGGCAATCAAAATGCCCTCTCTGCGGCGGTTTTCCCTATGCCGTACCTCAGAAACCGCCACGCACAAGCACTACTTCACACATCTTAACGCGGAATTAAAATTCTCAGCTATGTCCTCATGAGCGTCGTTAGCCCATTAGTCACCATAGTGCCAAAAGGGAGCTGTGCCAAAATATCAGTTTTGGTAAATCTACTCTAAGTCTACTGAGGCAAAGATTAAGATTGGCTGAATAGGATGGATGACCGGCACTGGAGCGAGCCTTGCAGGACGTGCGCGCTCAGGGTCACTTTTGGAGTCCAGCCGCGCGAGCCGCTTGAGACATCGCACCGAGCAATGGCACTTCTTCATTGAGCACCATTTGAATGGGGACTTGGGCCAGCAGCGCGCCGAATTTTTCTTTTTCACAGAATGCCCTGAAGAATGTGCCATCTTCCAGTTTCTTACGGATCTTGACGGCGATCCCTCCGGCCACCCATAGGCCGCCGCGAGCAAGAACCTTCAATGCCAGGTTTCCCGCCTCGGCGCCGTACACAGACGTCCAGAGGTCAAGCGTTTGGACGCAAACCGGACACTGCCCCTCGAGGCCCAAGCGCGTGATCTCGGGAGCAGCATCGTCATCGGGACCATCGAAGCTGGGGTGCCGCACAGATGCATCCAGAAATTCGTGCACCGTGCGAAACCCACGGCCGGACAGGATTAGCTCCACGCTTACGAACTCGTGGCGCTTTTTCATGTGACGCAACAGCTCGATTTCACGCTCGGTGCGTGGCGCGAAGTCGGCGTGGCCTCCCTCCGAGCTTGCCACGACGTAGCGATCTCCATTCCAAAATAAGATGGCCTCACCCAACCCCGTCCCTGCGGCAATCAGCGCCTGCGTGGCGCGCGGGGAGGGCACTCCCCGGTTGAGAGTTGAAATTTCCGATGGGTCCAACAACGCGAGGCCATAGCCGGTAGCTTCCAAGTCATTCAGCAAAACAATGTGATCGGTGGCAAGCTGCCCTGCCAATGCGGCTCCGTCCACCGTCCACGGCAGGTTTGTCGCCTTGACGCGATTATCGAGGGCTGGTCCTGCCACGCCAAAACCCGCCGCTTCGATCGTTTCCGCGCCAAATGCTGCTTTCGCCTCGCTGGGGATTTCTTCCAAGAATTTCGCAATGATCGCATCAAAAGAGGAAAACTTGCGGCTTTCATAACGGCGGTGGGTAATTTGCTGGTAATCATCTTCACGGACCCGGTACAAGGCGAGATTGCACTTCGTGCCGCCGACATCCCCAGCCAGGATCACTTACTTCTCCCGGGTTTCGCTCGTATCGTCCCCGCGGGTTTCTCACGGGGTGAGTCGCCAGGCTGCGAAGGTCCTGATTCGAGCAGTGCGGCCGCCGCTTCGTCCACCAGGAACAGTTTCACACCATTGTCGCGAGGCTGGACCTGCTGCGCAGGGTACGGCGGCTCGGCCTTCCCCTCCAGCACGGCCCGAAGGGTCTCCGCCTTGTCCTGGCCAACCACCAGGAAAACGACGCGTAGCGCCGCGTCAAGCACGGGCATCGTGAGTGTCATGCGGCGGGCGTTGAGTTTCACAACCATTGGTGTGGTCACCCATCGCGATGTTTGGCGGGTCACGCGCGTGCCGGGAAAAATCGAAGCGGTGTGGCCATCGGCGCCCATACCCAGGAGAATTAAATGGAATCGAGGGAAGCCCCGATCGTCGAGCTCCAGATATTTTCGCAGGACTTCCTCATATTCGTGCGCCGCGCGTCCGAGGTTTGCTTTCTCGGCTTCCATGCGGTGCACGTTTCCCGGTGGAATAGGCACGCGGAGAAGCAGTGCGCGGCGCGCCATCCCGTAATTGCTATCCGGATGATCGGGAGGAACGGCGCGCTCGTCGCTCCAGAAGACGTGCACTTTGGCCCAGTCCACCTGGCCACGGAATTCGGCCGACGCAAGCAACTCATACGTCATGCGCGGGGTATTGCCTCCCGACAGCGCGACGAAGAACTGGCCGTAGCGCGAAATCGACTGCCACGCATAGTCCACGAAGAGCCGCGCCGCCGCCCGCGCGACCTCGGTTGGGTTCGGATACACGCGTACTCCGTGCAGGATTTCTCGCGGTACGCTTTTAAGGTTTTCGCCAGTGTCTGCCATCGCGCTCCAGGAGTTCGTCGGCTTCCTTGGGACCCCAGGTCCCCGCCGCGTAATTTGGAAATTTCGGTTTGTGCGATTCAAAATAGTCGAGAATAGGATTCACCAGCGCCCAGGCGGCTTCGACGCCGTCGGCGCGGTCAAATAGCGTGGCGTCGCCGCGCATACAGTCATTCAGTAATGTGGCGTAGGCGCTGCGTTCGCCGCCGCCAAATTCCTTTTGGTAACTGAAATCCATAGTCACCGTTTTTAATTTCATATCCTGGCCCGGCAGTTTCGTATGGAAAGAAATCGAGATTCCTTCGTCGGGCTGGACGTTTAGCACGAGGGTATTGGATGAGATATTCTGCCCGCGAAACACCAGGTGCGGCGCCCGCCGGAACTGAATTGCAATTTCGGTCACGCGGCTCGGCAGCCTCTTGCCCGTGCGCAGATAGAACGGAACACCCGCCCAGCGCCAATTGTCGATCTGGAGTTTTGCCGCGACGAAGGTCTCTGTTGCCGAATCCTTCTTGACGCCGGGCTCCTGCCTATAGCCCGCGAGCAGGGAGGAGTTTCCAGGCATGCTTCCGGGACCGTATTGCCCGCGCACAATATCGGTTTTGATGCTCTCCTCGGTGAAGGGCCGGATCGACTGCAACACTTTGATCTTTTCGTTCCGCACTGCGGTGGCGTCAAATGCCGCCGGCGGCTCCATCGAGACGAGCGATGTCAATTGGAGCACGTGGCTCTGAATCATGTCTCGCGTAGCGCCGGCGGTTTCGTAGAAGGCTGCGCGCTGCTCCACGCCGAGCGTTTCCGCGGCGGTGATTTGCACGTGGTCCACAAAATTCCGGTTCCAAAGCGGCTCGAAGATCCCGTTGCCGAAGCGCAGCACCAACAGGTTCTGCACCGTATCTTTTCCCAGATAGTGATCGATGCGGTAGACCTGCGGCTCATCGAATACTTTAAGAACGGTTTGGTTCAGTTTTTGTGCCGATTCGAGATCCCGGCCAAACGGTTTTTCGATGATGATCCGCACCCAGGATTTTCCGTTGGGGTGCTTCGC
>WNGO01002147.1_pt1 | contig 12647 bp, 15 predicted proteins | sample 5400511 | NCBI WGS metagenome assembly WNGO01 (sample SAMN13153380, study PRJNA577476) | soil metagenome | isolation source: 20 cm soil or saprolite under Garry oak tree replicate 2 | place: USA:California | collected 2016-06-15
TCGGACGATCCCCGCGATCCAGCGCCCGCAACACGCGCTCGCGCAAATCCTGTGAATACGCCTGCATCAAAGCCTCCCCTCTGCCAGCGGGAGGATTATCGCATGAAATGTAAATACTTAAATTAGAAATGCTCTAGCGGGAGACCAGTGCATCTCTTTTTGAGGTAAGCACACTCTGGGGTTGACGAGAGCACACCAACTAGGGCAGACCAGAGCCGCGGCGGTTTGTGGGTGCTCTTCGACGGTCGTAAAGTATTCTCCGCGCACGGACATGAGAGAAGTCCCTGCCGGGCGCAGACAACGCCCTTCACGCCGCGCTCCAATGCTGGGTAACTGTCGCCTTGTTCGCGCGACCGACGAGTGCGACGACGAACCGAACTCGCATCGTGTTATGGCTTGGACAGTTAGAAAACCAATGCAACGCGATCGTTCGTCTAATTTACTATGAGAATTACGGTTGTGTTGTGGGTGAGATTGCCCGACTTTCCCGTGATCGTGAGCGTATAAGTGCCCGCAGGTGTGCCCGGAGGTGGTGTTGGTGCTACCACGAGTGAGGCCGCATGGGTCACGCCTGCATAGGACGCGGAGATGTTGACCGTGGTCGAGGCGGTGACGGCCAAAGTGGGCACGGTGAACGTCAGGCTAGTGGCTCCAGCCGGAACGGTCACGCTGGCAGGTACAGTAGCGGCAGCCGTGTTGCTGCTGGAGAGGGAGACGATGGCGCCGGCAGTGGGGGCCGGCCCACTCAGCGTGACGCTGCCCGTGGAGGGGGACCCGCCATTGACGCTGGTTGGATTCAGCGTGAGCGAGGTGAGGGTTGGGCCGGATGGAGGCTGCGGCGTGACAGTGAGTGAGGCCGTTTTGGTCACGCCCGCATAGGACGCTGAGATGGTGACCGGGGTCGAGGCAGTGACGGCCAAAGTGGTCACGGTGAACGTCAGGCTGGTGGCTCCGGCCGGAATGGTCACGCTGACAGGGACAGTAGCGGCAGCCGTGTTACTGCTGGAGAGGGAGACGAGGGCGCCACCAGTGGGAGCCGGTCCACTCAGCTTGACGTTGCCCGTGGAGGGGGACCCGCCATTGACGCTGGTTGGATTCAGCGTGAGCGAGGTAAGAGTGGGCGTCACGGTTAAAAAGGCGGTTTGAGTCACGCCCGCGTAGGACGCTGAGACGGTGATCGGGGTCGAGGCAGTGACGACCAGGGTCGTGACGGTGAAGGCTGCGCTGGTGACTCCGGCCGGAATGGTCACGCTGGCAGGTACAGTGGCAGCCGTCGTGTCACTGCTGGAGAGGGAGACGATGGCGCCGCCAGTGGGGGCCGGCCCACTCAGCGTGGCGCTCCCCGTGGAGGGGAACCCGCCATTGACGCTGGTTGGATTCAGCGTGAGTGAGGTGAGGGTTGGGCCGGATGGAGGCTGCGGCGTGACGATGAGTGAGGCCGTTTTGGTCACGCCCGCATAGGACGCGGAGATGGTGATCGGGGTCGAGGCAGTGACGGCCAAAGTGGTCACAGCGAATGTCAGGCTGGCGGCTCCGGGCGGAATGGTCACGTTGGCAGGTACAGTGGCGGCGGCCGTGTTACTGCTGGAGAGGGAGACGAGGGCGCCACCAGTGAGAGCCGGCCCACTCAGCTTTAGGTTGCCCGTGGAGGGGGACCCGCCATTGACGCTGGTTGGATTCAGCGTGAGCGAGGTGAGAGTGGGCGTCACCACTGTGAGAGAGGCGTTTTGAGTGACGCCCGCGTAGGACGCGGAGATGGTGATCGAGGTCGAGGCAGTGACGGCCAGGGTGGTGACGGTGAAGGCCGCGCTGGTGACTCCGGCCGGAATTGTCACGCTGGCAGGTACAGTGGCAACCGTCGTGTCACTGCTGGAGAGGGAGACGATGGCACCGGCTGTGGGGGCCGACCCACTCAGCGTGACGCTGCCCGTGGAGGGGGACCCGCCATTGACGCTGGTTGGATTCAGCGTGAGTGAGGTGAGGGTTGGGCCGGATGGAGGCTGCGGCGTGACGATGAGTGAGGCCGTTTTGGCCACGCCCGCATAGGACGCGGAGATGGTGATCGGTGTCGAGGCAGTGACGGCCAAAGTGGTCACGGTGAACGTCAGGCTGGTGGCTCCGGCGGGAATGGTCACGTTGGCAAGTACCGTGGCGACAGCCGTGTTACTGCTGGAGAGGGAGACGAGGGCGCCACCATTAGGAGCCGGCCCACTCAGTGTGACGTTGCCCGTGGAGGGGGACCCGCCATTGACGCTGGTTGGATTCAGCGCGAGCGAGGTGAGAGTGGGCGGGGGAGTCAACGTGAGAGAGGCGGTTTGAGTCAGGCCAGCGTAGGACACGGAGATGGTGACCGGGGTCGGGGCCGTCACGGGCAGGGAGGTCACGGTGAACGTCGCGCCGGTGGCTCCTGCGGGAATGGTCACACTGGCGGGAACCGTGGCGACAGCCGTGTTACTGCTGGCGAGGGAGACGAGGGCGCCACCATTAGGAGCCGGCCCACTCAGCGTGACGTTGCCCGTGGAGGGGGACCCGCCATTAACGCTGGTTGGATTCAGCGTGAGCGAGGAGAGAGTGGGTGGGGGAGGAGTCGCAGGTGTAACCATGAGAGAGGCGGTTTGAGTCGCGCCAGCGTAGGACACGGAGATGGTGACCGGGGTCGGGGCCGTGACGGGCAGCGAGGTCACGGTGAACGTCACGCTGGTGGCTCCTGCGGGAATGGTCACACTGGCGGGAACCGTGGCGACAGCCGTGTTACTGCTGGAGAGGGAGACGAGGGCGCCACCACTGGGAGCCGGCGCACTTAGCGTGACGCTGCCTGGGGAGGGGGACCCGCCATTGACACTGGTTGAGTTCAGCGTGAGCGAAGATAGCGTTGCGGGACCAGACGGCGGCACGGACGTGATGCCACTGCAGGAGTAGAAGCAAAGCGAAACGGCGAGGAGTCCGACTGCAAAGGCCAGGTCAGGCCGCTGGCGTGAAGTTTGGCCCAAACGACCCCGAGTCGTCCAAACCAGCAGCCAGGTGAGCCACCCCAGCAGCCAAACAAGGCGAGTCAGCACATCCCACGGAAGTGGATTGATCCGCACGGGAGCAGCGGGGGGCAAGACCGCACGCACCGTCGTTTGCACAGTAATGGTTGCAGTCGCTGGGTTGGTGCCATCAGGCGTGGCCACGAGAGGGGTGATAACGCACGTAGACGCTTGTGGGAAACCGCTGCAACTTAACGCAACAGTCTGATTGAATCCGTTGGTTGGCGTCACGGCGAGGGCGTAGGTTGCCAACTGTCCAGCATTGATGGTTGAGGTGGTCGGGTTGGAGGAGAGAGAGAAGTCCGCAGGAGAGATGGCCCCCAGGGCTAGAACAGCGTCCAAGCGGCCATTACCCATGTCCGAGCCAACCGGGACCGCGTGGGCGACAGCGGCTGCGGCCTGAGACTCATTGGTATTCGCTTGCTTATTGAGGAGCAGCGCGGATGTGCCGGAGACGAAGGGCGCGCTGAACGACGTTCCCCAGCCAGCGGCGTAGCTGTTGAATGGATACGTGGTGACAATGCTTTCGCCCGGGGCGGCGACCCAGACGATGGCGTTGCCATAGTTGGAGAATGAAGAACGCATGTCACTGTTGCTAGTTGATGCGACGCCCATCGCCACGCTCTGGAGTGCGGCAGGATATACGATCTCATTTTTGCCGTCGTTCCCCGCAGACGTGGCGCAGATGAGGGCAGACTGGCTGGCGTAATTGAGCGCTGACTCAAGCTCCGTGGAATACGACGTGAAGTCGAAGCTCATGTTGATGACGTTCGCCTTCGGCTGGTTCTGCACGGCGTAATAGATCGCGTGGAGGATGTCGGAGAGATAACCTGTGCCATCGGAATGAAACGCTTTTAGCGGGAGCAATTTTGCGTTCGGAGCCACTAGGTGGATGACGCCCATCACCATCGTGCCGTGGCCGAACGCCGCATATTTGGGGTTTTGGTCGAGAATGGCTGCGGAGGACTGGTCCAGAATGGCCGCACTGGATTGATTGACGACGGCGGGCGAGCAAGTCGTCAGGCAGGACTGAGGCGTTGGGTCGGTAAAATCCGTCAGCTCGGAGCCACCGGATTGGTTTCGGGTGAAGTCGTAGCCCGGAAGGAGGACTCCCGCGAGCACGGGATGATTAGGGTCTACGCCGGTATCAATGTCGGCAATAACTCCGCCCGTGCCGCTGACATTAAATTGAGCCTGAGCTTTCTGGACCTGCACGATCGTTGCGGCGGGCTGGTTTGCATAGCTGTTCCATGCCGTTGTGCCGTAATAAGTTACGGGCGTCCGGTCCGACATTAGCCCAGCCGGAAGTGGCGAGGGCACCAGGAGACCGCCGATCATGCTGATCAACTGGTCCAGCTCAGCATCCACTATTCCAATCAGAGGGCGGAGGATACTCAGGAAAGTCGTTGGGTCAATCGGAGTGGTAACCAGGAAAACCTGACCCAGGGGGCCGTCCAGCGGAGCCACAGTGCAGGCCTGACCCAGCAAAGGGAGGCCGCAAAGCGAAAGCAGCGGATTGTTCAAGAGCGCCTGAAGCCCGTTGCCGCCTAGAGTCGTCCGGACTATAACTCGATTGTCAGCCCTTGCGGGCGTGGCCCACAGGAATACGAATAGCGCGGCAAGAAGCCACATTCGTCGCTTCACGACTCTCTCTCCCTTTGAAGCAGTGATTCCGCTTCTTCGCTCGCTCCTGTGACAAGCGCTGGGATACCTCACCGAAACTCGCGACGAATTAACCTAAATCCTTCACTCCTTGGTTGCGAAGATTTGAACGCCGGGCGCCACAGGCTACCCCCGATTTAAGCAAGAGCCCGAGACTTTTGTCTTCCTTCCCCGGCCAATCCTAAATTTACTTCTCCAGATACCCCCGAGCCTGGCCGTTGATTCAGCCGGCGAGTTAATTCACCTGCCTGTATATCTGCGTAAAGAAGACCACGTGACCGGGCGCTCTTGAAACTTCAATCCGATGCAGAAGCGGTCGTTATCCAGCCTCTGGCAATACACCACCTCTCCGCGCATCGGAGATTCCTCCTCCCACGGGGTGATTTGCGCTTGTTCACCATGTTTCCATCTATAATTTGAGTACACACGGGCGCCATGGGCACTGACGTTATCGGTGTAGGTCCTTTCTGCATCGTTGGCAGGCAATTGCCGCACCCGCGACAGGCGTACGACGATAATGATGGGAAGTCGTTTCTCCCTCCTGCCATCGAGAGAAGGACTCATCTGCGCGTAACCCGGGCTTTGGCCAGGCGGGGCTGTCGTAGCACGCGGCTGATTCTGCGGCGTGTGGTCGGCTGTCTTAGATCTACGACCTTTAGCGTCTTGGTTCGTGGCAGATAGCCCCTGCGCGCGGTATTGCGGACGTTCTGCGCTTCGTGCCTTTTGAAGATCCGCCACCACGCCCCAATTGTTTACTATCATTCATCTGTTTCGCTAGCAATCCGGTGAAGACCCTAGTAGTGGGGCAGGTGATTCCGCTAATACTTTCCGTACCAGATGTACCGGTACCCGCAACTTCTCCCTCCACCCCTTTGCCCGCTCTTCCCCGCTCTCCCGGCGTGATACAGGTTGCACCACATAGCCGTCATGACAGATTATGGATTAGAGGCAGGAGAGGGGCCGCGACTGGCCTGAGCCATGGTGTCCATTCTGGAAGTGCGGAATCTTTATGTCAGTTACTTTCCGCACATGGGTGCGGCCTCTTCCGCCATTATGGATGTCAGTTTTGACGTTAGGCCCGGCGAAATACTGGGCATGCTCGGAGAATCCGGATCCGGGAAGAGCACCCTTGCCGCATCTCTTTTACGTCTCCTTCCAGCAAACGGAAAAATCCAACAGGGCAGCATCCTATTCGAGGGGCGGGACGTTCTTCAGGCGGAACTTCGAGAGCTTGAGACCATTCGAGGCAAACGTATCGCACTGATCAATCAGGAGCCATCGGCCGCACTCCATCCGACGATGCGCATCGGCGATCAGGTGGGCGAGGTCCTGGCCGCCCATGAATACCTGGGTAAGAGAGCCCGGCGCGAAAGGATACAGCAGGCTCTCTCAGCCGTATTTCCGGCAGAATCCGAAAGGATTTCATTTTCGTATCCACATCAATTGAGTGGAGGGCAGCGGCAGCGCGTGCTGATCGCACAAGCGATAGCTTGTGGGCCGTCCCTGGTCGTTGCCGATGAGCCCACGGCATCACTCGATCCCACAACCCAGCGTGAGGTTCTTTCGGTGTTTCAGGGTCTTAGGCAGAAGTTCGGGCTCGCAATCATTCTGATCACACACAATCCCTTACTGCTGGCGGGCCTGGCCGATCGAGTCCTCATCCTTTATGCGGGACGCGTCGCGGAAATTGGGCCAACGGAGAGTGTGCTCTCAACACCTCTGCATCCGTACACCCGCGCGTTGTTGCGTTGTTTGCCGCCACTCCCGTGCAGTGCCGATGAAGTCAATCGAAAGACAATGCTGCCCGTGATTTCAGGGGACGCACCCAGCTCCGCCTTACTCCCTCAGGGATGCCGATTCGAGCCACGCTGCCCGGATCGATTTGAGGCTTGCGGAAAGCGCGAGCCGGCGGCAGTCTCGCCGAACAATGGACACACGGTTTGTTGTTTCAAATTTGGCGGGTGAGGCGTTGTGCGGTGTACGCGAATGCCGTCGCTTATCCAGGTCGAACATCTCGTGAAGCGTTACTCGGGCCGAAGGGTCCCGGGTTCGGGAGAGGGGACGTCTGCACTCAATGACGTTTCCTTCTCCCTCGCTCCGGGGAGAACGCTCGCGCTGGTCGGCGAGTCGGGCTCGGGAAAGAGCACTCTGGCATTGTGCCTCGCAGGCCTGGAGCGGCCAACCTCGGGAAGAATCTGGTTTGGAGGCCGTGATATTGTAGCGCTCGACGAGAAAGAACTGCGCACAGTGCGCCCACAAATCCAACTCGTTTTTCAGGACCCCGTGAGTTCGTTGAATCCGCGGTTTACCACGCTAGAGATACTGAGGGAACCGCTGATTGTGCAACGGAGTGGTGGGAGGCGCGAAACGAGGGAGAGAGCGCTCGCGATGCTGGAAAGTGTGGGCCTCTCGAGGGAGATGGCCAGCCGTGGACCTGGCGAATTCAGTGGTGGACAGAGGCAAAGGCTGGCCATCGCACGCGCACTGTCGCTCGCGCCGAAACTCGTGATTCTCGATGAAGCGTTGTCGGCTCTGGACTGCTCGGTGCAGGCGCAGATCGCCAATCTCCTGTTGGAACTGCAATCGTCCTTCGCATTGACGTACCTTTTTATCACGCACGATCTGGCGATGGCCGCGCACCTGGGTGACGAAATCGCGGTGATGGATCGCGGCAGGGTTGTGGAACAGGGCGTTCCGGAGAAGATCTTGCGTGCGCCCGAACAGGAAGCCACACGCCGGCTAGTGGCAGCGATCCCGGGATCGAGCGTCACGCCGCGCCTGCCGCGAGCTTTGTGATGCGTTTTTTGTTGCGACGGCTGATACACGCAATCTTTCTTCTGCTTGGAGTATCGATCCTTACCTTTCTGTTCACCTCACTCGCGCCCGGAGATTACTTCGGCGAGATGCGCTTGAATCCTCATATCGCTCCTGAAACTGTCACCGCTCTACGCGCGCAATATCAGCTTAATCGGCCGCTGCCCGTGCGTTACTGGAGATGGATGAAGTCTGTCGTGCACGGGGACTTAGGTTTTTCGTTCTCCTACAACAGCCCCGTCGGCCCGCTCATTTGGGTTCGTGCCCGCAACACTCTCTTGCTCACGGTGACTGCTACTTTGCTGACCTGGGGGCTGGCCTTGCCTCTGGGGGTCTGGAGCGCAGAACGCCTCGGACGTTTCCCGGACACCGTGATCTCCTGGGCGATGGCGGGACTACTCGTCGTCCCCGATCTTTTGATCGCGCTAGGTTTGCTGTTATTCGCGGCGCGCAGTGGATGGTTCCCGACGGGCGGCTTGGCTTCCGTCGGTATTGAGAGCCTCTCACCGCTGGATAAATTGCGTGATCTTGCACTGCACATGATCTTGCCCGTGGTCGTGCTGGTTCTGACAGCACTCCCACTGGTGGTCAGGCATGTGCGGGCCGCCATGGCAGGCGTGCTGGATGCGCCGTTTTTGCGAGCGGCTCGAGGTCACGGAATCCGACGTTACAGACTTCTGTACCGATACGCGCTGCCCGCGGCGGCGAATCCGTTGATCTCCTTGTTTGGCTTTAGCATTGGCGCGCTACTTAGCAGCTCATTGCTTGTGGAAGTCATAATGAGCTGGCCGGGCATGGGCCCGCTCCTGGTGGAGGCCATCCTCGCGCGCGATCTGTACGTGGTAATCGGTGGCGTTCTGCTTTCGACACTCTTTCTCGTAGCCGGCAATTTCGGCGCGGACCTGCTTCTTTACTGGGCCGATCCGAGGATCCGCACCGAGCCGGAAGCAAAATGACCAGACGCCGCAAGCTTGCCAAATGGCTCGCCGTGCTCGTCGCCCTCCATGGCGTCATTGCCTGCGCGGGCTTCGTTGCACCGTATGATCCGGTGGCACAGGATCGCCAGCACCCCTACGCGCCGCCCAGCAAATTCCACTACTTGGATAAGCAGGGACATGTCCATATGCGTCCGTTCCTCTACCCGCTCCGCATGCGCGAGGGCTTGTTCAATCAGTATGAGGAGGATACCGCGCGGACAATCCCGCTGAAGTTCTTCGTGGACGGGAGCCGCTACAAATTGCTGGGCTTGGTACCATGCCGCCTGCATCTGTTTGGGGTTGACGACGCGCGTGTTTATTTGTTGGGCAGCGATGGCTTTGGCCGAGATCAACTTGCAAGGATCCTCTATGGCGGTCAGGTTTCGCTCCTGGCTGGTTGGCTCGGGGCCGGAATCACACTTTTTCTCGGCTTCGGCATCGGTGCAGTAGCGGGCTACTATGGCGGTTGGAGAGACGAAATTCTGATGCGCTTCGCCGAACTGTTTCTCGCCCTGCCTTGGCTCTACTTGCTGTTCGGCCTGCGCGCGTTCTTGCCCCTGTCGGTTAGCCCACTGGAATCGTTTCTTTTGATCGTGGTTGTCAGCGGGACTCTCGGCTGGGCGCGCCCCGCAAGGCTCGTTCGCAGCGTAGTGTTAAGTGCCAAGGAGCGCGACTTCGTGCGAGCCGCGCGTGGTTTCGGCGCTTCCGATCAATACCTGCTTCGGCGCCATATCTTTCCCGAAACTTCGAGTCTGCTTATGACGCAAGCAACGATTCTCGTTCCACAGTACGTGCTGGCCGAGATGACCTTGTCGTTCCTGGGGCTTGGCGTGCCGGAGCCCGTGGCGAGTTGGGGAAACCTGCTGGGCAATCTCCAACAATACAGCGTGCTGATGTCCTATTGGTGGATGTACTTGCCTGCTCTGGTTATCGTGCCCTTCTTTCTGTGTTACCTCGGTCTAGCGAGTGCGTTGCAGGAGTGGGCGAACTTCTCTAAGATAGAAGGCTGACGAGGGCAGGGATGACAAACCTCAGGCCAAGGTCATGTGGGTGTAGCAAACTCCTGGGCTTACTTTTTGTGCTGGCAGTAATCGTGGCGTCAGTCGCGGTTGCATTTGCCCAGCAGACGCATTCGAACGAGGAGTTACTAGCGCTTTCCGGCGAGGCTGGGAGTTCCGGCGGGCGCATGGTAGTTTCATTGCGCGCGGAACCCAAAACTCTGAATCCTGTGGTGGCCACGGACGCGCCCTCGCAGGAAGTCATCGGCACCATGCAAGCCGACCTGGTCCACATCAACCGCGCGACACACCTTACCGAACCTGCGCTGGCCAAGTCTTGGAAGGCATCTTCCGACGGTCTCGACTATACGTTGACGCTGCGGCAGGGTTTACGTTTCTCCGATGGAGAGCCGCTGGACGCAGAAGATGTGCTATTCACCCTTCGGGTTTATCTAGATGAGGGCGTGCATGCACCTCAGCGTGACCTGTTGATAGTTGGGGGCAAACCGATTACGGTCACCAAGATTAACGCGCAGACGCTGGTGTTTCATTTCGCCAAGCCCTACGGTGTGGGCGAAAGGGTGTTCGACGGCTTGGCTATCTTGCCGCGGCACTTGCTTGAGAAAACTTACCAGGAGGGGAAACTCGGGCAGATAGGGTCGCTATCCACGCCGGCGAATCAGTGGGCCGGGCTTGGCCCGTTTCGTCTGAAGGAATACGTGGCCGGGCAACGATTGATTCTTGAACGCAATCCCTATTATTGGAAGACCGATACACAGGGGCATCGCTTGCCGTACCTGAACGAGCTGGTCTTTCTATTTGTGCCGAGCGCAGATGCCCAAGTGCTACGCTTCCAATCAGGTGAAACTGACGTGATCAGCCGGCTGGGGGCAGAGAATTTTTCGGTATTAGCCCGCCAGCAGCGCGGTTACACCATGGCCGATGCAGGCCCCGGTTTGGAATATAATTTTCTATTCTTCAATTTGAATGACCTCGGAGACAAAACTGCTCCGGAAACGGCGAGGAAGCAGAAATGGTTCCGCGACGTGCAGTTCCGGCGAGCGGTGTCGGTTGCAGTGGACCGCGAGGCGATCGTGCGCCTGGTGTATCAAGGGCGTGGCGCAATGCTTTGGGGACCCGTCACTCCCGGGAATCGGCGCTGGATCGATGCGGCAATCCCGCATCCGGCACGCTCGCTCGACAAGGCGCGACAGTTGCTCCGCGATGCCGGGTTCCGGTGGACCGACGCGGCCCAGGGGGAGCCTGCGCTTGTGGATGCGGAAGGGAAGCCAGTGGAGTTTTCCATCTTGACTAGCTCCTCCAATGCGGACCGGACGAAGATGGCCACATTAATTCAGGATGACTTGAAACAGCTTGGCATGCGTGTTCAGGTGGTACCACTCGAATTTCGGTCCTTGATTGATCGCGTCACTCAGTCTAAGGAATACGATGCCTGCGTGCTAGGCTTGGTGAGCTTCGATGCAGACCCGAACAGCGATATCAATGTATGGCTGTCGAGCGGCGGCACACACCTCTGGAATCCTTCGCAGGAGCATCCGGCCACGCCCTGGGAGGCGGAGATGGATCGGCTCATGGTCGCGCAACTGACGGCGACAAACAGTGAACAACGGAAGAAACTCTATGACCGTGTGCAGGAGATTCTCGCGGAAAATCAACCGATGATTTTTCTCGCCAGCCCCGACATTCTGGTGGGAGCAAAGAATACAATTGGTAACTTCCATCCCGCTGTGCTGGAACCGTATGTGCTCTGGAATGTCGACCAGCTTTACCTGCGTAGTGGAGCAGAGAACGCCGGCCGGTGATGGATACAGCGCCGAAGAAGCAGGCGGCCGCGTGGACCGACACGCGCCTAGTCAGGGAGTGCCTGTCTGGAAGTGAACAGGCCTGGTCCCTGCTGATTGAGAAGTATAAAGCGCTCATCTACTCGATCCCCGTAAAGTACGGGCTGCCTCCACATGAGGCTGCCGACGTCTTCCAGGCAACTTGCATGGAATTGCTCACGCGTCTCCCGCAGTTGCGCGAACCCGATGCACTGCCAAAGTGGTTGATGCAGGTGGCGCACCACCAATGCTACCGATGGAAACGGCAGAGCCAGCGAATGGTGAGCCGCGACACTCAGCCGGATCTGCCCGAAGCGGAGACTCCGGCGATCGCGGAATCACTGGTGCAACAGACACAGGAAGAGCAGATGCTTCGCGAAGCAATGGGCGTGTTGGCGCCGAAGTGCCGCCGGCTGATCGAACTCCTCTTTTTTGAAACACCCTCGCGCCCTTACAGTGAGGTCGCCAGCGAATTGGGTCTGGCGGTCGGCTCGATTGGCTTTACCCGGCAGAAATGCATCGACCGGCTGCGACGGAGACTCGGTGAATTGGGACTGGACTGATGCCCGTGGCTCGCAAGAAGCTTTCCCTCAACGAACTGCTGCCGAAGCTGATGCGGCTTACAAATGACTCGGATCGCCTGAAGTTTCTTGCGCGTCACCGCAATCTACTTCGCCCCAAAGTAGTCGAACAACTGGCCCCTCTGGTCGTCGACAAAATCCGCGTGGACTCGCGGGAGGCATTGCGCCTTGCAGAAACCGTGGTCTTGATCGCGCAAAGACTTCGCCGCCCAGAAGACCTGGCGCTTGCACTGCGAGCGAAAGCAAATGCGCTCTATGCTTGCGGAAGCAATCGCGCCGCGGTGGAGCATCACGACCAGGCTTATGAAATCTATGCGTCGCGTGGCAGGTGGAAGGAAGCGGCGCGAACCCTGAGCAACTCCATCCAGCCGCTGATCCTTTTGGGTGAATACGACCGTGCGTTCACGGCCTCGGAGCAAGCGCGAGAGATTTTTGCTCGCTTGGGCGAAGGCAAACGGATTGCCAGCCTCGAAAACAATGTTGGCAACATATTTCATCGGCAGGATCAATTCGAGCAGGCCCTGACCCACTACGAGCGCGCCTACCAGGCGCTGACCGGCTACCAGCAATGGGAACATGCCGCGGTAGCGCTGAGCAACATGGCGATGTGCCTGATCAGTTTGAACGACTTCCCCAGGTCTCTGGACTGCTATCGGAGAGCTCGTGAATTGTGCGTGAAGTACGACCTGCCCAGACTTCGCGACCAGGCCGACTACAACATTGCCTACTTGTATTATTTCCGCGG
>WNGO01004036.1_pt1 | contig 12645 bp, 11 predicted proteins | sample 5400511 | NCBI WGS metagenome assembly WNGO01 (sample SAMN13153380, study PRJNA577476) | soil metagenome | isolation source: 20 cm soil or saprolite under Garry oak tree replicate 2 | place: USA:California | collected 2016-06-15
TCTCCGGTGCGACAATCGCTGATCTCGCGCGAACGCTCGCTGTGAATAACGCGAATCTTGTTAAAACTATCGAAGGCTACAATCGCGCTGTCGAGTCGGGAACATGTCATTCGCTACCGGTCGCGCGAACGGGCAAACCCAAGTTGCTGCGGGCGCCATTCTACGGCTTGAAAGTCGTCCCCGGCATCACGTTTACGATGGGAGGAATCCTCATCAACGGGCGCGGTCAAGCGCTGAATGAAAACGAACAGGCAATTTCCGGTCTCTACGCCGCCGGTGACGCCATCGGCGGACTCATGGGCGGCTACCGCGGCGGCTATACCGGCGGTCTGATGCAAGCGGTGGTAACGGGAATCCTGGCTGGAGAAAACGCGGCGCGGTTGTAGGTAATCAAATGCCTCGTAGATCGAAATTACATCGTGTACTCGGAACCCTCGCAATCGCGGGCATTCTTATTAGCTCGTCATTGGAAATTACGCCCGCACTCGCCCAAGAGCCAAAAACCAAAATCCGTATCGCCAACGCGGCCATGAGCGTCACCTCGCTGGCCTTGCTTGCGGCGCGCGACTGGAAACTATTTTCCGAACGAGCCCTGGAACCGGAAATTATTCTCATGTCCCCCGCGCTCACCGTGCCGGCGATGATCGCCGGTGAGATCGATTATTTCGCCGGCGTCGGTCCGGGCGTGGTGAGCGCGAGCTTAAGTGGACTGCCTTTTCGCGCCGTTTGGGTTTCGGCCGACAAAGTTTCCTACTCGTTGGTCGCACATCCGAAATTCAAAAACTTGCAAGATCTCAAGGGCAAAAAAATCGGCGTCACCGGCAGCTTGGGGGCAACCAATCACGTCTCGCTGGTCATCGCCCTGGAAAAACTTGGCATGTCGCCAAAGGATTTTAATATCCTCGCCCTGCCGCCTCCCGAAATGCTGCGCTCCCTCGAAAGCGGCTTTCTCGACGCCGCGTCGCTCAATCCGCCCACGCTATTTATGGCGCTGAAGAAAGGCTTTCCCAATATTCTCGACATCGGCTCTTTGGTCGAGATGCCGGGCGGCGGCCTAACTGTCTTGGCCAAAGACATCAAAGGCAAACCCGATGAAGTAAAGCGGGTGATTCGCGCCATGCAATCGGCCAAGGACACGATGCGGAAATCCAAAGACAAGAGCGTCGAGCTGATGATGCGCATCTTGAAAATGGACCCGGAGAGCGCAGCGGCAACCTACGAGGTATTTTTGAAAACTCTGAGCGTTGACGGCGTTCCCACGCGCGCCGGCATGGACAATTTGGTCAAGTCGATCCAGGCACAGGGCCGCTTCGTCGATAAGAAACCGTCATTCACCGACGTCGCCGACGACCGTTTGGCAAAAGAGGTCGCTAAGGAATTAGGTTACAAAGTGCAGTAGAAAACCTTTATCGTGATTCGTGTTCCTGGCTCGTGGGCGTTAAACGAGCACGATCACGCATCACGAACACGAACTTCTACTCCGCTTCCTCTCGGTACAACCCCAGCGCTTCCGTCGACGGCCGATCGTTGATCGAAAAAAGGATCGCGTCCTCGCTCGTGGTGTTTTCGTGCGAGTGCCACTGCCACGACGGCACGACGAAGATATCGCTCTTGTCCCAATTGAATTCGTTGGCCGAGACCTTGGTCATGCCGCTGCCGCGAAAGGCATAATAGACTGTGGTGCTGGTGTGGCGGTGCGTCTTGGTTTTTTCCTTCGGCCGGAGTAGCTGGATCGAGCAAGAACAAGTCGGCAGCGTGTGCCCGCCATCGACGGGATTGGCGTATTCCAACAGGACGCCATCGTACGGATCGCCGGCGCTTTCCTTGAGCGCCTGCAGGGTGGCGTTGGTTTCTTCCCAGGGGTAACGGTACGGCGGCGCTTGAAAAGAATTCTTGATCCAGGTGGGGCGCGCATGGCCGAAAACTTTCGCCGCAAAGTTATCCGGTCTCTCCACCGGCTGCTGCTCCTTTTTGAAATTCTCTTGGATCATGGCGCCGAAATGCGTGACTAACCTGACGTCTAAGCCATCCAACCACATGACCGGCTCGGTCGAATTGTTGAAATGATCATGCCAAGTCCAGTTCGGTGTCGTAATGAAATCGCCTTCAAACATTGGAAACCGTTCACCCTCGACGATCGTGTATGCGTTAGGCGTGCCCTTGACGATGAAGCGGATCGCCGCTGCCGTGTGGCGGTGCGCCGCGGCGATTTCGCCAGGCTTCACTAGTTGGACCGAAATATGTACGGTATTGGTCATGCCGGCGGCGAGTCCGGGATTTCTCATCTGGATCGTGCGTCGGCCCGCTTCACCGGTGGTGATCAGCTCGCCCGACCAATTCAGCGCCTGCATGATCTCGTCGCCCTTCCAGAGAAATGGCGTCACCGTCTGCGACCACTCCGAGTGTTCCCAGTGGCCTTTCAAGTTCCTATCCTTCATCCATTGACTGAGTTCTTGCAGATCCATGGTCGCCTCCCGCTGAACCAACGCGCTACGCTCGTGATTTGTCATACAAACCGTTTAGGAAGCTGTCAAGCCGAAGAAGTCAGACGGCTGAGAGCATTGAGACGTGACAATGCACAAGAGTAAAAGGAAAGTGGAGATTAATGGCGTGATCGATCGCGGTGAAAGCGTCGCAGGTTGAACATCGAAGAGCGCGCAAGGCCCAAAACGCGCGACAAACGCGGTGCGCGGCGCCCTGAATGCCTTTGCCCGGCTAGTTGCGGCTTCTCGAGCGCTCGATCGATAATCGCCTTCGCTGCACCTAACGCCCAGCTGTCCGCATCAACCCTACTTGGAAAAGTCACCTCTTCGGCGGCAAAACAGTGGGCAAAGCTATGCACCCAAATCTTTCGGTGCCCGTCCTCAGTCTGCAGCCAAACGCAAGCTTCCGGCAGCCACGATTGCGGGCGGATTTCATAGGAAGCCGCGCGAATGCCGCAGCCGCGGTGCTCCAACGTATGACTGGTTAGCTCTATGTCAAACTCCATCAAATTATTCCGTCGGCCAAACATTGCTCGAAACCAGCAGAGAAATCTAAATGACGGTATCTTGTATTGCGCAAACGACATACCAGACATACCAATAGCTACTCTGGCAGTTCTACGTATTTCCCGGTAAAAGTCCGCCGACCAGCTGATTAACGCTGCACGTAAACCGACAAGTCGCAGTTCAATTTTCAGACGAACGAAACTCGCCGGATCGGTGTTCATTGGAGAACCCGGGGCGGGAGAACTAAGGGAAAGGATAAAGACGAAAGGATAAAGGATAGGTAAACCGGACCGCCGATCTTTCCCTGGGCGATTTTATCCTTTTGCCTTTATCCTTCATCCTTTAACGCACACCACCTGGCGCAGTGTGTGGACGATGTCGACTAAATCTTTCTGCGCGTTCATGACATCTTCGATGGATTTGTACGCCATCGGCGTTTCGTCGATCACGTCCGCGTCCTTGCGACACTCGACACCCGCGGTGGCCTTGATGTGATCGTCGACGCTGAAGCGCCGCTTCGCTTCGTTGCGCGACATCGCCCGGCCCGCGCCGTGACTGCACGAATGAAAGCTTTCGTCGTTGCCGAGGCCGCGCACGATATACGAGCGCGCGCCCATGCTGCCGGGAATGATGCCCATGTCGCCTTTGCCGGCGCGCACCGCGCCTTTCCGCGTGACGAAAACCGTCGCGCCGTAGTGTTCCTCCCGCGCGACGTAGTTGTGGTGACAATTGACGGCGGTTTCGGTAAGCGCGAACTGCGGTAATTCGCCCGATTCGCTCACCGCGTCGACCAGTTGCTCCATCATCAGCTTGCGATTGTACAGTGCAAACTCCTGCGCCCAGCTCACCGCGTCGACGTAGTCTTCGAAATGCTCGCTGCCCTCCTTGAAATAAGCGAGATCTCTGTCTGGCAAATTTTTGATATGCTCACGCATGTCGTTGCGCGCCATCTCGATGAAGAACATGCCGATGCGGTTGCCGACGCCGCGTGAGCCGCTGTGCAGCATGAACCACACATGATCGCCTTCATCGAGGCACACTTCGATAAAATGATTGCCAGTTCCGAGCGTGCCCAGATGATTCACGTCATTACCGCGGTTGAGCTTCGGGTATTTATCGATGATCGCTTTGTAACCGATCTGGAGCTGGCGCCATACGCCGATCTGCCGCTTCGGAATCTCGCCCCACGCGCCGCGGTCACCTTTTCCGCCCTTGTTGGTGCGCCCGTGCGGCACGGCCTTTTCGATCGCCGTGCGTAGAGGTTTCAAATTGTCGGGCAGCTGATTGGCATTCAACGTCGTCTGCAGCGCCATCATGCCGCAACCGATATCGACACCGACAGCTGCTGGAATGATCGCGCCCTTCGTCGGAATCACGCTTCCCACCGTTGCACCGATGCCCCAGTGCACATCCGGCATTGCCGCGACCCATTTATAAATGAAAGGTAGCCGCGCGACGTTGCGCAATTGCTTCTCCGCCTCCGCTTCGATAGCAACGCCCTTCGTCCAAGCTTTGATCGGCACGCCGCTTTCGGATTCGATCAAGTGATACCTTTTCCCCATGGTCCCAAGTCTAACGCAGCGAACGGCGCCGCTAAAGCGCCATTAAGTACAGGACCAGAAGTCTTCGCAGCCGGCAGGTGGAGTCGCTCGGCTGGGAAGTGGCGGCATAGAGCCTCGTTGCCACTATTCCAAACCTCCTTGACGCCCCTCCTGAATGCGCCTATTTGTAGGGGCGCGATTTATCGGCCCTGGTGAGACAAATCAATGGCGATCTTGAGCTTACGCAACGTCAGCAAATTCTTCGGCGAAGCCGACAACGGCTCACAGCAAGTCGTGGCGATCAATGATGTTTCGTTCGATGTCAGCGCGGGGGAATTTTTTTCGATCATCGGACCGTCGGGTTGCGGCAAATCGACGCTTTTACGAATCATCGGCGGATTGCTTGCGGCATCGAGCGGTGAATTGACCGTCGGCTCGGACAAGGTCAACGGCCCGCATCCGTGGGTCGGCATGGTTTTCCAGGAAGAATCGACTTTTCCCTGGCGAACAACTCTGGCCAATGTCGAGTTCGGTCTTGAGATGCGCGGCGTGTCTCAAGAAAAGCGCCGGGAAACATGCCGTGAGATGATTCGTCTGGTCGGTTTATCGGGGTTCGAGGAGCGTTATCCGTCGGAATTATCCGGCGGCATGAAACAGCGTGTCGCCATCGCCCGCGCGCTTGTCCTCGAACCGAAGATCTTGCTCATGGACGAGCCCTTCGGGGCCTTGGACGAGCAGACCCGGATCATTCTCGGCGAGGAGCTCTTGCGCATTCGCGATCAGCTCAAGCAGACAATTATACTCGTCACGCACAATATCAATGAATCGGTGCAGCTCTCGGACCGGGTGATGATTATGACCGCGCGGCCGGGGCGCGTGAAGGAAGTGGTGCCCATCGACTTGCCCCATCCGCGCGACTCGACGATCATCGCCTCCGACCGATTCGGCAAACTGGTCGGCCAGGTGTGGGGCGCGCTCAGAGAAGAATCGATCAAGAGCTTCAAACAATCGGAACAGAGAACCTAAGGAGGGCCATTAATGAAACAGCCAGCTACGAATCTACGACAAAATATTTTATTGAGCCTATTTGTCCTATTCGCCCTACTCACGTTCGCTTCTTCTACCTGGGCCGCCGCCGCACGCACGAAGATCATCATTGTCGTCCCGCACCGCATTTTATTTACCGTCGCCTTGCCTGTTTACATCGCCCAGGAAAAGGGGTTCTACCGCGAAAGCAATATCGATGTCGACGCCGTCTTCACCCGCGGCGGCGGCGAGAACGTGCAAGCGGTGGTTTCCGGGGACGCGCAGATCGGCCTGGGCACGGGCACGCTGGCGGTGATCAGCGCGTTCGTGAAAAAAGCGCCGATCAAAATCGCCGGCGCCGAGATCACCGGCATGGACGCGTTTTGGTACGTGCAGAGCAATACGCCGATACGTAAAATCGAAGACCTCGCCGGCAAGAAAGTCGCCTACAGCCGGCCGGGCTCATCGAGCCATATGGCGGTCATGGCCATCGCCGATCAGATCAAAGCCAAGGGATTGAAGCCCGCCGAACCGGTTTCACTCGGCGGCATCCCGGAGGTTTACACCGCGGTTCGCACCGGCCAGGCCGATTCGGGATGGTCAGTAGCGCCGTTTCAATTGGACCTGGTGGAAAAAGGCGTGCTGCGCGTGGTGGTAAAGGGCGACGAGATCACCGCGATGAAAGAGATCACCCCTCGGGTGCATTTCATCAACAATGACTTCGCCGCTAAGAATCCCGACGCCGTGCGCGGCTTTTTCAGAGCGCAGCAGCGCGCCCTCGACTACATGTTCGACCACAAAGAGGAGACTGCGAAAATTTGGATTCGCCGGGCTGAAATGAAATACCCGGAAGCTGCCGTGCTCCGGACGTGGGACTACTACAATAAAGCGGCGATGACTCTCAAACCGATCCGCGGCCTGCAGGCAACCATAGAAGACGGCATCAGAAACAAATTTTTGAGTCAGCCCCTGAATCAAGCCGAAATCAACAGCCTGATCGACCTGAGTTTTTTGCCGTAGCAAGATGAATTCACCGCGGAGACGCAGAGTACGCGAAGAAAAATTTCTTAGGATGGCAGATCTCTGCGAACTCTGTGTCTCTTCGGTGAAACTATTCCGATCATGTCCGAAAACACTCGACTCACCGCCTTGCGGTTGACCATCATTTTCGGCGTCCTCGCGATCGTCGAAACCTCGGTGCGCGTCGGTTGGATCAGTACGTTTTTTCTCGCTGCGCCGACGCGGGCGGTGATAGTGCTTTGGCAACAACTCGTGTACGGCAACGCGCTCTGGTTGACGGCGATCACGCTCTTTGAAATCGCCGCGTGCCTAACGATCTCGACCGTTTTCGGCGTGCTCGCCGGATTCCTGCTCTGGCGTTACCAGCTGATCGGCAACAGCTACGAGATGTTATTGGCCGCGTTGTTCTCTTCGCCGGTGATTCTTGCCTATCCGATTTTTCTCGTCACGTTCGGCCGCGGCAGCGCCGCGGTGATCGCGCTCTCATCGATATTTGGCCTGATCCCGACCATTATCAACACCAAAGGCGCCTTTCAGAACGTCAACCCGATTCTCCTCCAAGTCGGCGCCAGCATGAACCTGAACCGCCAGCAGATGTTTCGTCATATTCTGATACCAGCCGTGGCGCCGACGATCTTCAGCGGCTTTCGTCTCGCGCTGACTTATATTTTAAAATCCGTCCTCGGCTTGGAATACGTCGCGCAGGTCGGCGGCGTCGGCATGTGGTTGTCCGACGCGGCGTTCAAGTTCGAAGTGGAAGAGGTTTATGCCGGCTTGTTCGGCACCATGCTGTTGTCGATTCTGTTTCTTTATCTGATCAACCGGAGCGAAGTCTTGGTGCGTAGATAGCCATGGATCGAACCGAGCAAAATTCCGCCGCATTCGCGGCGCATCTTCAGACGCCGTTCGGCATACAAGCGCTGACGCTTCTGGCCGTCGTCGCCGCGTGGGAATTTATCGGTCGCACCGGAGTGTTGTTCCCCGAGCTTTTTCCTTCCGTCTTGGAGATCCTACAATCGCTTTGGCTATACATCAGCACGCCGATCATGATTCCGCACATCCAAGCGAGCCTCTACGAAATCGGCGGCGCGCTCGCCGTCGCCGCCCTATGCGGTGTGCCTCTTGGGATTCTCTGGGGCAGCCGGCAGAGCTGGCTGGAAGTTGTCGAGCCGCTCATTCTCTATGCCGCGGTCGTACCGAAGATCGTCATCTTCCCGATATTTATTTTATTCCTGGGTATCGGCGTTCAGTCCAAGCTTGCGGTCGGCGCCATCGCGGCGTTTTTTCCGATCGCGCTGTTGACCATCGCCGGCATGAGGGAAGTCAAGAAAGTTTACGTCGACGTAGCGCGCACCGTCGGTGCCAGCCCGATGCAAATCGCCACCCGCGTCTACCTGCCGGCCATTGCCGGCCAGGTTTTCAGCGGCATCAGAATCGGCATGGGCGCGGCGGTGACCGGCGCGTTGCTCGCGGAAACGAAAATCGCTAAGGCCGGATTGGGTTTCATGATCGTCGAATACTACGGTCAGTTTCGCATCGCCGACATGTATTCGCTGCTGCTTTTTGTATTTATTCTCGCCGCCCTGACGAATTGGGCGATGAAAACGTTGTTTGCCCGCCTGTCACCGCTCGCCCGCGTCAATCAAGACGCGGGCATGTATATTTAAGGGTACGAATCCCCAAGGAATTTGCTCGCTGCCTTCCATCTGCTGCAGATCCGGCCGTCAAGAAAGAATCCCAATCTCTGCACGCTTTGATACGGGCTTGCTCTTCCGGGCTGGGAGATTTTATCATCACCGTGCTGTTCGTCGGTATCCGCGGTTTACCTTCCTGGCAGAGCGGCTCTAACCTGCGGCAGTAGCGTACGAACTCAATCGCTCTACACGTCGCATCCAAGGCGATCTTCTTGCACGACTGTCCTCATGTCGTGGATCGCGCGGCTCGCTGAGCGCGATCAAGCTGCTGCGCAGGTCGATTGACACCACCGCGCGATCTCAATTAGTGTGAGGATGAATTTTTGGTCGACGGAGGAAAACCTTATGGAATCTATAGCGAACCCCCTGGTAATCGATGCCGACGCTCACGTGGTCGAGTGCGCTCGTACTTGGGACTTCATGGATCCTTCGGAGCGGCAATATCGTCCGATACCGCTCGAGACCCGGGAAGAAGCCGGTGTCAGGCTTCAGTTCTGGGTGATCGACGGCAAGGTGAAAGGATTTCGTTTCCCGGCTTTTTCCGCTGAAGAATTGGCAAAACGCGCCCAGCAAGTCGGCCGCAAATTTGCCGACGCGCAGGAAGCGCGCGAGCTCGGCAACGTTGATTTGCGTTTGGAGCATATGGACGAAACCGGCGTCGACGTCCAAGTGCTGCACAACACCATGTTTATCGAATCCGCCACCGATCGCGCCGCGGTAGAAGTCGCCTTGTGCAAGAGCTGGAACCGCTGGTTGGCCGATATCTGGAAACAGGGACAAGGACGCTTGCGTTGGTCATGCATGGCGCCGACCCTGAGCATGCCCGACGCGCTGGATCAGATTCGCTGGTCGAAAGAAAACGGCGCCTGCGCGGTCTTACTCCGTCCCATCGAAGGACAGCGCTTGCTCGCCGACCCTTATTTCTATCCGATTTACGACGAAGCGCAGAAACTCGATCTACCGATCGCCATTCACATCGCCAACGGCAACCCGTGGCTTACCGATTTGTATAATCATCCGGTGCGCATCGCGTCGACCTTTCACCGTTTTAGAATTCCCACGGTGGGGGCGTTCAACGACATCATCATGAGCGAGATCCACGAGGTGTTTCCCAAGCTTCGTTTTGGCTTCATCGAAGCGAGCGCGCAATGGCTGCCTTGGGTGATGCATGAAGCGAGAAATCGCTTTAAAACGCTAGGCAGGAAGTGGCCGGAAAACGCCATACGCGAGTTACCTGTGAGAACTCCGACGACATTGCATACATCGCGCGCGAGGCCGGCGAGGACTGCCTCGTGATCGGCACCGATTACGGCCACACCGATACTTCCAGCGACGTCGACGCGATCAAAGTGTTCAGAAATAGAACCGACATCACGCCGGATGTGAAGCTTAAAATTTTAAGCGACAACGCACGAGCGCTCTACGCTCTGTAAGACAAGTCCGGCGCCAGCGAAGCGGCCCGATCATGCGTTTTTACATCAACATCCTGACGACCTACTTTTCCGAGATCGATCCGCCGTACGGCGTCTACTACAAGCAAGTCCTTGAGCAGGTCCAGTTGGCCGAAGAGCTGGGCTGGGAATGTTTTATGTTCAATGAACATCATTTTCTTGGCTATGGCGGACTCGTCGCGAATCCCGCCGTCCTGCTCGCCGCGGCTGCCGCGCGCACGTCTAAAATTCGTCTGGGACCGTGCATCGCAATATTGCCGCTGCGCCATCCGCTGCATAGCGCCGAGGACTACGCGATGGTCGACGCTATCTCCGGCGGTCGCCTGGAGTTCGGCATCGGTTCGGGCAACACCGAAATGGATTATAAAGTATTTGGCGTGACCCGTGAAAACGACCGCGAGCGCTTGCGCGAAGCCGTCGACGTCATCTTGAAGACTTGGGGCAACGATCGCGTTAGCCACAGCGGCGAGTTTTGGACCTTCGATGAACTTACGCTATACCCGCGGCCCATCCAGCAGCCCCACCCGCCGATCTGGGTGGCCGGCACTTCCGCCGAAGGCCTCGGTTGGGCGGGACGCCAAGGCTACCACATCATGACCGTCGGCCACCCACACCCGCCGGAAAAAGTCCGCCTTGGCGTCGAAGCCTGGAAGCAAGGGTTAACCGAAGCCGGCTACGATCTCAAAGAAAAGCATTGTCAATTTCACGTGCGCACCCACGTAAACGAAAGCGCGGACAAAGCTCGATCCGTCGCCATGGCGGCAGTGACACGCTATGACGAAATTTCTCGCATTGGCCGAAGATCGTTGACGGTTGCCCCGGGAGAATATGATTGGGACTTGATGCTCGCCACCGGGCGAAACAATTACGGCACTCCCGAGCAGTGCATTAAAAATATTTACAACGCGATGAAAAATTATTATTTCGACACGCTGACGACCACGTTCAATTTCGGCGGCATCCCTCATCCCGAGATTCTAAAATCCATGCGTCTGTTTGCCAAAGAAGTCCTGCCAGCGTTCCGCTGAGAGCCGCTGGTTAGCCGCGTCTGACCAGTGGCGCTTCGATGTAACGGCAATAATTTTGAAACCCGATGCGCTCGTAGACACGGATCGCCGCGGTATTGCTCTCTCGGACGTTCAGCACAATCGTTGCGAGCTCCATGGACAACAACTTGGCGACGACCGCATGGGTCACGCGCGTGCTAAGTCCGAGTCCGCGCCGGTCACGCCGTGTGTAGATATTACCCAGCCCGGAAACGCCCTCGCTCAATGTCGTAACGTGGGTGCCTGCCGCTGCGACCAGCTGGTTGCCCTCTCGGGCACCGAAATAAGTATCCTGCACCAGCATCTCGGGTAAAAACCAATCCGGCGCTTCACCGCTGGTTTCGCCGTCCGCATACAAACGTCGTAGCGCCTCCAAGTCGTCGGGTCCTAAAGCAACGACATCGCTCGTCGGCAGCCGTCGGTATCGCGACGGATCGAAAACCATCCGTTGCATATGCCTCGTCTCAACGACGTGGAAATACTGCGTGAGCAAGGGCAACACCTCGGGCTTTACAGCGGCATAAAGCTCGTGCGGCTTCATTGCTGTGATGGTCTCGTGAAGCACGGATTGCAGCGCCTCGGCTCGCCCAACCGTGATAATGACCGGCGTGCCAAAACCGGCGTAGCAGAGCGCCAGGCTCGGCTCGTCATTCGCAGCGCAAAACCAATGAGCGCACTCAAAGAAACCGGGCTCAAGATCGGCGATCGCGTAGGCGGCCCAAGGACGGTCCGTTTCCAGAATCGCTCGAATCTGTTCGCGATCGGTTAGCCTGGGCATTGCGTCGGCGCACTCGTGATTGCCTTAAGTTCAGAACGCAGACCGGTTTCGGTTACGACCCTGCCTGTGATCGCCTGGGGCTATTTTAAAATCTCCTTCATTTTCGCCACCAGCGCAGGCTCGAGTTTGAATAGGTCCTTCACCTGCTTCTCGATCTCCGCGCCGTCGATGGGGTCGAGGTCGAGCTTTGCTTTTTGAGTGTCGGCCAAGAACTCTGCGTCTTTCAACGTGTCCATGAACGCTTTGCGCAGAAGATTCACGCGGTTTTTCGGCGTGCCCGGCGGCAGAACGTAGAAGCGGTTGAGCACGCCGCTGACCCGCGCCGCGGTGAGAATCATTTTCTTTGCGTCTTCGGTTTTCGCCAGATCCACGGCCCATGGCACGTTGGGAACTTCGGGATGCGGCTTGAGATTGCCCTGAACCAAAAGCACCACCTCGCCTTTGTCCATTTCGGCGCGCCAGGTCGCCTTGAACGACTCCAGTGAATTGCACGCGCCCTGGACTTCGCCGGCGTTGAATGCCAGGCGCACCGGGCCGGTGCCTTTGTAGCCCGACACGAGCTGGAGCGGCAGACCGAGGGTCGCTTTCAATACTTTGGGAATGTCGTCGGTGCCGCCGCCCGGCGCGACGCCGCCGATTTTGATCACCGTTCCCGACGCTTTCCACTGCTCGACGCTGGTGATTCCCGTGGACTTGGCCACGCCGATCATGAAGTTGTCTTGCGCCGGCACGCCGAGGAATTCGAATTTCGGCGCGTCGAACTCGACTCCCGGCAGGCCGAGCATTTGCTGAAAGGATAATCCGCCGACAAAGTTGCCGATCGTCAGTCCGTCCGGCTTGGCGGCTTTATAAATGTAATTCGCCGCGAGCAGGCTCGCCGCGCCGGGCATGTTGTCGACGACGGTCGTCGGATTGCCAGGGATGTGCTTGCCGATATGGCGGGCAATCACTCGCGAATAAGTATCGAAGCCGCCGCCCGGCGCGAGACCGACGATCAAGCGGATCGTCTTTCCTTTGTAGAAATCTACTTGAGCAAAAGCAGGCGCCGTCTGGACCGCCAAAGTCAAAGCGACACCAAGAGCCGACAAGGAACGACGAT
>WNGO01003245.1_pt1 | contig 12642 bp, 8 predicted proteins | sample 5400511 | NCBI WGS metagenome assembly WNGO01 (sample SAMN13153380, study PRJNA577476) | soil metagenome | isolation source: 20 cm soil or saprolite under Garry oak tree replicate 2 | place: USA:California | collected 2016-06-15
CGCCGCGGCGGACCTCGACGATTGGCGCGGTTCGCTCGTCTTCGTCGGACCCGACGGCGGGATGCGGAACTCCCTGGAGACTGAGGCAAGCGCCCTCGGGCTCCGGGATCGGGTCGTCTTCACGGGAGAGGTGGACGAGGAGACGAAGCGAGACCTCCTCGCGGGCGCGACCTGTCTCGTCCTACCGAGCTTCTACGAGGCCCAGGGGATTGTGATCCTGGAGGCCTGGGCTCAAGGGATTCCTGTCGTCGCGTCACGAGTCGGGGGCGTCCCGCACCTCGTCAGCGACGACGTCGATGCTTTGCTCTTTGCCTGGTCCGATGTGGCCGCCCTGTCGAGGGCCGTCCGACGAATCATCGAAAACCCCACGGAGGCAGCCGCGATGGGCCGCGCGGGGCACGCCAAAGCCTCCTCGAAGTTCACATGGGAAATCCTCGGGCCTCGGGTGGAAACAATCTACGAGGCCGCCGTCCGCTCGTGAAATTGCAACTACGTGAAACCGGACGTGTTCACCGGACTCGTCGGTCTGGCGGCTCGCAACCCAGGAAGGGTTAAGGTTCGGCGATGGGTCACCGACCCGTGCGGGTATGCATCGTCCTCCATGCGGATCTGTTCGAGCCGTGGCCCATCGTGCGGCCGATGTTTGAGGCCCGCGTCCTGCGGCGTTTGGGTCGAGAAGTCACCGTCTTCTCCTGGATCAAGGACGTCGCGAGCCCCTTGCCCGAGGACGAGGTCCGGGACGGCCTCCGGATCCGCCGGCGCAAGGTGGCGGCCCCCCGAGGGTTCCTCGGGCGCACGGTCGGATTCCGACGTATCACGAAGCAGTTTGCGGAGGAGATCGGCTCCCTTCGACCCGACGCAATCATCTGCCACGACCTGGAGATGTTGTGGGCGTCCGTCCGGGCCGGGAGGGCGTTGCGGATCCCGGTCCTGTACCACGCACATGAGGACTGGCCGGCCATGGTCTCCGAGCGGAGCCGCCTCGAGGGCCTCCTTTTCGGGTTGCTCGAGCGGAGGCTCGTCCGGTCCGTCGACCACATCTACGTGGCGGGCGAGGAACGAGCGCGACGATATCGGCGATGGGGCAAGGCCGTCACCGTCATCTACGGCGCGAAGTCCCTTTCCGAAATGCCGCCGGTTTCGGAGGCGGACCGCCTCGCGATCCGTGCGGCGGCCGGGTACGCGCCAACCGACGCCGTCGTCGGGATCGCAGGCTCCCTCGGCCGGGATGAGGCGGTCCCAGCGGTCCTCGATGCGCTCGCCCTGCTCCCTGGGAATGTGAAGCTCTATATCATCGGCGGAGGGGAAAGGAAAGTCGCGGAGACGAAGGCCCTCGTCGAGGCGAGGGGCATCTCCTCGCGGGTGTCCTTCACCGGCCGCCTTCCGACGCCGGAGTATCTACGACAGACCGCGGCAATCGATCTCGGCCTCGCCCTGTATTTCCCCACGACGACAAATCAGACGACCGTCGTGCCGTTGAAGCTATTCGACTACATGGGCCTCGGCATCCCGATCCTAGGAAGTGACTTCGAGGAGTTGCGGCAGATCATCACGAAAACGTGTGCCTGCGGAGCAACGACCGACCCTCAAAATCCCGAGGCCATTCGGCGTGCGGTCGAAGCACTCCTCCGAGACCCGGAAGGGAGACGGGCCATGGGAATGCGGGCCCGCGAATGCTTCCGAACACGGTTCTGCCAGGAACGGCAGGAGGAGGCGTTGCGGCGGTCGCACCCCCTCTTCTCTTCGAAAGACGATCGTCGTGGGTGATGTGGCGTTCGAGAACGGGAGGACGCCCCACGGCCGCGACGTGGCCGTTGAAACGCCTCGTTTCCGATCGATGGCCGAGGCTTCTTGTACGGGAAGGTAAGTTACCAAGGACCTTGGATAGCGGTGGTGCCGGAAGGGGCTTTCTCGTCCGTAAGGACAGGCAGCGGGTCGGGAAATGAAAGTGAACCTCGGATGCGGACGCATCGTGCGCCCCGGGTTCGTGAACGTAGACAGGTACCCGCACGAGGGCGTGGATGTGGTCCACGACTTGGACCAGGTGCCATGGCCCTTTCCGGACGAGAGCGTGGACTACATTTGGGCCAGTCACGTGTTGGAACACGTCGCGTCCTTGGAACGCACGATCCGCGAAGTGCACCGGATCCTGCGCGTTGGCGGTGTGCTCGAGGTCCGGGTGCCGTACGGCATCAAGTCCCTCTACAATCCGTTCCACCTACGCGCGTTCGACCGGACCTCGTTTGACCTGTTCGCCAAGATGGACTTGGGCTACCAGTCTCAGGAGTGGTTCCGCGTCGACACGCAGGTCGTGCGTGGACTGCCAAAGGAGTGGCACTTGCGGCGGTACATGCCGCGGATCTTCGGACACCTCGACGGCTGGCGACCGACCCCCCGGTGGCGGTTCATCATCGGACGAAGGCGTGAGGTCCATGCGACGCTGACCAAGGTGGTCGGCGATCGAGAATGATCTCGCGGGAACGCATGCGCGCATGGCCTCCGGACCAGCGACGGCCGATCAGCCGGCTCGTGCGGCTTCATAGGCCTGCAGTGTCCGTTCCGCCGTTTTTCGAAACGTAAAGAGGCGGGCTCGAGCGACCCGATCCTCGAGGGTGGTCTTCGGTGGATGGCTCAAGCAGTCAAGCATAGCGCCCGGGAGGGAGTCCGCGTCCTCGAAGTAGCACCCCATGGGCCCCAGGACCTCTCGGACCGCCGGTGCACGCGCGAGGACGTGAGCACCGCACCCAAGGGCCTCCAAGGGGACGAATCCAAATCCCTCCTCAGGCGTTGGATGGACAACGAGCGTCGCGCGACTGTACACCTGAGGAAGCCCGGCTTCGCCGGGCCAATACACCTTCACGCGGGACCGAAGGTTCGGACGTCGACGGACATGCTCATCCAGGGACTGGAACCATGGGACTCGGGCGTCTCCGACGAAATGGAGCTCGTGGGGAATCCGATCCGCAATCTTCTCGAACGCCTCGAAGGTGAGCCTCGGCTCTTTGATCTCCCGGTGAATTCCCACTTGGACGATGAACGGCGTCTCCGGCGGGTCCCCGGCGATCGGCCGGAACCGGTCTTCGAGTCCGAGGGGCACGACGTCCATCGGGACTTTCGGGTGAAGCACCGATTGGACGACCTCACGGGTCCGTTCGCTATCGACGACAATTCGTTGGCAAAAATGGGTGAACCAACGGAGCTTCTGGATGTACAAGTTCCGAATCCAAAGACCATAGTATTGGGGCAACAGCGAAGGGAAGAGGTCGTGGATCGTGACGACCAAAGGGCGGCGCGGTCGGAGGGGCGCATTCCAAGGTGCGGCGGGGTCATGGAGCACATCGACGTCCTTTGGATTCGCGCCTTTGGGCAGCGGCACGACCTCGACGCCCAAGTTACGAAGTTCGCGGGTGAGATGGTAGATGTACTTCGAATACCCCGTCCCCACCTGGCCGTCCCGGTAGAGGTGGTCCGAGTATAGGCCGACGCGCACGGACGCTCCATCCACGGATTCGTATTTAGGGATAGGTCGCTCGGCGACCGGCTGCGTTGCGATTACGGTTTCCCGCGAGCGACGCCTTGACCGTGATCCGTGGCGGCTGCGTACGCAGCCGCATACGCGTCCACAACGGTCTCGACATTCGCCGCGCGATCGATCGCTTCATGGGCGCGGACCCCCATGGCGGCGGTCCCCCTCGGGTCTTCCATCGCCTCCTCGATGCAGGCCACAATCTCCTCCGGGCTGCGCGCGAGCCATCCCGTCACTCCCGGTTCGATGACGTCGGGAATGTTCCCCAACGGAGGGGCGATCACGGGCCGCCGGAACGCGAGGGCGAAGCCGATCGACCCCGACGTGGTCACGTCCGTGTATGGTTGGACCAGCACATTGCACGCCTTGAACCAGTATTGCAACTCATCATCCCGAAGGGGACCTAATCGAACCTTGAGCTCCGGTCGAGACCGGGCCGCCGACTCAATGTCCCGGGCCAGCTGTGGGTCGTGGCATTCTCCGAAGATGGAGAAGGCGACGTCCCTCCCCGACATCCGGGACAACGCGTCGAGGAAGAGCCGCGTGCCTTTGTAGGGGAGGGTGGGCGCAAAGTGGCCCACGACGAAACCGACACCATCGACGCCGACGCGCCGACGTGCCTCCGCCTCCGTTGCGGTGTCGGGCCATGCGCCGTTGAAACTCATGCACGGGATGATCCGATCCTCCGCGTGCCACGTGGTCCGCAGTCCGCGGTCGGCGAAGCGACGTCGGGCTTCCTCGAGATTCCGCTGGCTGTGCCACACCGCGACATCGACGTGGTCCAGGTAGAAATGGGTCATTGCCAGGTCATCGCGGAGGACCGGCGCGTGCGGGACGATGTTGTGGACGGTCCACACCTTCGGCACGCGGAGAGCGAAGAAGGCCTTCGCGGCGAAGGCAACGTCGAAGACGGTCCAGTGCAGGTGGCAGAGATCGGGTCTTTCGAGCAGTCGGCCCGCGAATCGCACCAAATTCCCCGGCCATCGTAAGTAAGGAAACGGGGCCTCCGAAACCTGAAGGCCGCGGCGAGTCAGATTCTCCGTCAGCCGGCGAAGGTACAGATGGCGACTCTCGGGAACGGAGAGGATCCGCATCGGCCGACCGACCGGGGATGCCTTGGCCGTCCTAAAGTCTGCGGGACCTCACCGCAATCTTGTGGAGCCGGCGCGTTTCCGCACGCGCGGGTGTGACGCGGTGGGGATCATCGGAGCCTTCTTGTGGTGGCATGGAGTGCGGCCCCGAGACTGAGAACGTTGTCACTTCCCCATGCGGATCGAGACCGACGACACCTGTCGTACGACTACTTCCGCTACGAAGGACGGGACTGGCGGTTCTTCGAACCCGTCTATGCGCGCATGCGGCCCGCGCCTCCCGTGCTCGACGTCGGCTCGGGCCTCGGTCTGTTCGTCGAATGCTGCCAGCGTCACGGGACGACGGCGGTCGGCTTGGAGCTGTCGAAGGAGGGCGTCGAAGCAAGTGGGAAGCGCCGACTCTCCGTCGTCCGGGGCGATCTAACGCTCACTTTTCCGTTCCGGGACAACGTCTTCGGCGCCGCCCTGGCCCACCACGTGCTCGAGCATCTCCCGCCCGCAAAGGAGCGTTGGGTCCTGCGGGAGATCCGCCGGGTCTTGCGCCCGGCCGGGCTCCTCTTCGTCGCTTCGCCGAACACGTTCGACCCAAAGTCTCGAGACGATCCCGATCACATCAATCTCTTCGCGCCTCATGACCTGAAGAAAGAACTTCTCGCCGCGGGATTCCGCAGCGTCAACCTGGCGCCGAATTATTGGCGATCCATTTGGGAGCCGTACGTCCCGCTTGGCCGCGCGGGCGCGATGCTCGCCGGGGCCCTCTGGAAGATCGTCCCCTTCGACCGATTCGCCGGAAGCTCCGCCGCGTTCGCCTGGAAGTAGAGCGTTTGTCAAACCGATACCGATAGGCGTCCCGCTACGCTTTTATAGACATCATCTCCTTGCGCATCCCTCGTCTGACTCGCGTCAGACACTAGAAGGATATACATGGGATGGGTTGCAACAGCGCGCCCCCGCGCTGACGCTCCACCGGTCAGGTGACGCCCTTGTTCCTGAAAGAGATCCAGATGGAGAATTTCAAGTCGTTCGGGCGAAAGATCTCGGTCCCCTTCCTGCAGGGGTACACGTCCATCACGGGTCCCAACGGCTCCGGGAAGAGCAACATCGCGGACGCCATCCTGTTCGTCCTCGGCCCGAAAAGCGCGAAGGCAATCCGCGCGGGCAAGCTGACGGATCTGATCTGGAACGGCGGGAAGGACAAGAACGCCGCCGACTCCTGCCAGGTCAGCCTGATCTTCGACAACTCGGACCGCCAGATTCCCCTCGAGGCGGACGAGGTGAAGCTGACGCGGTACATCGGCCTGAGCCCCTCCGTGGAGGGCGGCTACAACTCGTACTTCTACATCAACGACCGGAAGTCCTCCCTGTCCGAATTCGACTCCCTCCTCGCCCACGCGCGGATCTCGGCGGAAGGGTACAACCTCGTCCAGCAGGGGGACATCCAACGGATCGTGTCCATGTCCTCCATCGAGCGCCGGCGGATCCTGGACAACATCGCGGGGATCACGAAGTTCGACGACGACATCAATCAGGCGGAAGGGAAACGCAAGGAGACCGAGGAGAACCTCGAGCGGATCCGGATCATCCTCGACGAGATCGACAAGCAGATCAAGCAGCTCGAGTCGGACCGGGACGGCGCGCTGAAGTACCGGGACCTGAACGAGCGACTCACGACGGCGAAGGCCCAGCTCGCGTACAAGAACCGCGAACTGATCGAGCGGCAGATCGTCGGGACGCGAGAGCAGATCGCGAAACACGAAGCGGACAAGGCCAAGCTGGAGGCCCAGAAGCAGGAACTCCGCGGTCGGCTCGACGCCGCCGTCGCCCGGCTGAGCGAGCTCGAGCAAGAGATGGCGGACCGCGGCGGGGAGGAGGCGAAGCAGCTCAAGGAGAAGTTGGACGGCCTCCGGATCGAGCGGGCCCGAGCCACGGACGGGATCGAGACTTCGAAGGAGACGCTGAAGCAGCTCCGGACGGAGAACGCGGACGCGACGAAGGAGAAGGGGAAGGTCCAGAAGGAGACGGACGCCCTCGCGCGGGAGCGGGAGAACGTCGACAAGCGCGTCGGCGAGTTGGACGGCCAGATCAAGTCCGCGGACAAAGACCTCCATGAGGTCGACGAACTCGCGTCGAAGAGCGACGCGAAGGTTCTGAACATTCAGAAGCAGATCATCGCGCTGAACAACGAGATCGACCAAGTCGAGGAGAAGGTCAAGGGCCTGGTCCTGGAGGGGGACCGGACGAAGGAGGCGATGACCCGCCTCGAGTCCGAGATCGCCCTGCTCGAGGAATCCCGGAAACAATACCAGGTCGAGCATGAGGACGCGGACTGGCAACTCAAGGAGCTGCACTCGTCCACGAAGGAGTCGGGCAAGAGCCTTCAGAAACTCCAGGAGGACTTCCACAGCCGGCGGTCCGAGGAGACCCGCCTCGCGAAGGAGCAGGCCGAGCTTCAGACCGCGATCCTGAGCCTGACCCGGCAATATGCACAACTGAAGGCGGAGGCCGACGTCGCGGAGAACATGAAGCGCGGTTACACGTCGGCCGTGTCCGCGATCCTCGAGTGCCGCGAGACCGGTTCCATCAAGGGAATCCACGGGACCGTGGCCCAGCTCGCCCATGTCGAGACCCAGTACGAGACCGCGATCATCACGGCCGCGGGCGCGCGGATGCAGGCGATCATCGTCGACGACGACACGGTCGCGGCCCAGTGCATCGATTATCTGAAGAAGCGCAAGGTCGGCCGCGCGACGTTCCTCCCTCTCAACAAGATGCTCGTCGGGAAACCGCGGGGCAAGGCGATCCTCGTGGCGAAGGAATGCCTCGGCTTCGCGATCGACCTCTGCCATTTCGACGAAAAGTACCGGGACGCGTTCTTCTACGTCTTCGGAGACACGCTCGTCGTCCAGACCCTCGACGAGGCGCGCAAATGGATGGGCGGCGTCCGGCTCGTCACGATCGAAGGAGAGCTCATCGAGGCCTCCGGCGCCATGGTCGGCGGCGAAATGGAACGGTCCACCGTGAAGTTCGGACCGACGGCCGCGAGCGAGATGGAGAAGATCGCGGAGAAACTCCGGGAGGCGCAGGCCCAGGGCGAGACGGTGGCGAACCGCCTCGACGAACTCCGTAAGGAGATCCTGGGACTCGAAGAGACGATCAAGGACACCGGCGGCCGGTCCGGGGCCGTCGAGGTGAAGACGAGCACCCTCGAGGCGAAACGGAAGGAGTTCGCCGCGAAACTCGCGTCCGCGGACAAGGACCTTGCGGACCGGAAGGGACGGTTCGAGGACGCGCGGAAGACCGCGACGCGGATCGAAGAGGACCTGAGCAAATTCACGAACGACGCCGAGGCTCTGAAGGCGAAACGGGACGAGCGCAAGACGGCCGTCATGGAGGCGACGCCCCAGCAGATCTCCTCTCGGATGAAGGAGCTCATGAACCGCAGGGCGGCCTTCGCGGAGGAGTTGAGCGGCCTCCGCTCGAAACTCGAGGCCATGACGACCCAGACGACGTTCCTCGACGAGCGCCGGACGGAACTGGACACGCGGATCGGAAGCTTGGAGGATCAGCGGAAGGAGCACGAGAAGCGGATCGAGACCTTCGAGGCATCCCTCGGCCGGCTCGAGACGGAGATCCGCGGCCTCGAGAAGACGGAAGCCCAGATGGGCAAGAAGTTGAAGGACCTCCAAGACGCCCGCGACGCCGCGTACAAGGAGAAGACGGACCGCGAAGCGGACCTCGACAAGGTCACGCACAAGATCGAGACGAAGGAAGACTTCCTCCTCAAGTTGGAAACGGAGCTGAAGGTCCAGGAGGAGCAGCTCGCGGAAGCGGAGCGCGTCATGACGGAGATGGCCATCGAGGTCAAGGAAGGCCGCCTCCCGAGCCTCGAGGAACTCAAGACGACGATCGGCGAATGCGAGGCCGCGATCACGGCCCTCGGTCCGATCAACCTGAGGGCGCTCGAGGACTACGACGCCCAGCAAGCCCGTGCGGTCGAGCTGAAGGACGAGTTCAAGCGGCTCGAGGGCCAGCGGGAGGAACTGATCCGCCTGGTCGAGCAGTTGACGGACCGCAAGAAGGAGGGACTCGCGAAGGTCTTCACCGCGATCAGCGAGAACTTCACCCGCGTCTACGCGGAACTGAGCGAAGGCGGCGAGGCGGACCTGGTCCTCGAGGACCCGGAGAAACCGTTCGAGGCCGGCCTGATCCTGAAGGTGAAACCGGCGCACAAGAAGGTGCTGCGGCTCGAAGCCCTATCCGGCGGGGAGAAGTCCCTCGCCTCGATGGCGCTGATCTTCGCGATCCAGGAGTACGACCCGTCGCCCTTCTACCTGCTCGACGAGATCGACCAGAACCTCGACGCGATCAACGCGGAGAAGGTCGCCCGGATGATCCGGCGGAACAGCACGGCCGCGCAGTTCGTGCAGATCTCGTTGCGCAAGGTGAGCCTGAAAGAGGCGGACCACTTGATCGGCGTCACGATGACGCCGGAATCCGTGTCCGAGGTCATCATGCGCGTGAACCTGGCCGACATCGAGGACGAGAAGCCGACCGAGGTGATCCCGGCATGAGCGAGAACTACCAGACGGTGTTGAACCACCTGCTCTTCCACAAGGCGCTCATCAGCGAGACGGAAGGCGGGCAGCGGATCAACCGTTATCTGTCGATGCTGAACGAGATCGACCAGGGCATGCACGTGGCCGTGCGCGATCCGTTCGAGAAGTCCGTCGTCGCGGCGTTCGAACTCGTCCTCGAGCGGCAGATGGACCCCTGGGAGATCAACCTCGTGCCCTTCACGAAGCTCTTCCTGGACAAGGTGAAGAAGGACGGCTCCGTGAACTTCGTGACCGCGGGCAAGCTCGTCTTCCTCGCCTGGTCGATCCTCAAGCTGCAGAGCGACAAGGTCTTGCTCGACGCGATGCCGCCGGAACCCACGCCGGAGGACGGGGGCTGGGACCTCGACATGTTCCGGGATCCCGCGGACCTCGACTACAACCAGGTCGTCCTGGCCGGGACCGCGACGCCGCTCACGGAGGCGATCCACCGCGAAGGCCGCCGGGCCGTGACCCTGATGGAGCTGATGGACGCCTTCGACGAGGCCCGCCGCGAGGCGGACATCCAGATGCAATTGAACGCCCTGCGCGAGCAGGCGATCCGCAAGTTCGCCCCGAACTTCCACCAGAAGGTGCACGGGGAGGACCTGACGGAGGACATCGCCCTCACCTGGCAACGCCTCGCCCAGTTCAACGGCGAGCCGATCCCGCTCCGCTCCCTGACGGTCGGAGACGTCTGGGACGAGGTGACCGTGTTCATGTCCCTCCTCTTCCTCGCCCACCTGGAGAAGGTGAAGCTGTGGCAGAAGGACTACCCGTACGGCGAGATCTTCGTGAAGCGCTTGTCCATGGAGGTCGATCTCCCGACGGAAGAACTGCTCGCGATCCCAGTCCTCGGACCGAAACCGACCGCGACCCCGGAGGCCGTGCCATGAACCCGCGGGCGATCGTAGAAGCGGCCCTCTTCAGCGCCGGGAAAGCCCTCACGCCCGAGGAGCTCGCCCGGACGACGCGGCTTGAGCCGGACGTAATCCGGGAACACCTCCGTGCCCTGTCGAAGGAGTACACGAAACGGGAAAGTGCGATCGAGGTCGCGCAGATCGGGACGAAGTGGACGATGCAGATCCGTTCGGATTACTCGGAACGGGCCCGGGCCTTCGCCCCGCCGGAGATCGACCGGGACCTCCTGAAGACGGCGGCCTTGATCGCCTACCACCAGCCGCTCCTGCAGAGCGACCTGTTCGACATGATCGGCTCGAAGGTGTACGAGCATACGAAAGGCCTCGAGGCACGCTCTCGGATGACGCGACCGAAGCGAGTCCGTTGCCCGCGCCCGAATCGAGCGCCGCGGTCCCGGCCTCGACCTCCTCGTCTCCCGTCGCCGCGGGAAACGAATAGGGCCGTCCGCGGTTCCGATGCCCGCAAATCGGGTCCCCAAAAAGGACGCGGTGAATCATGCGTGATAACCAGGGGCTAACGCGTTTATAAGCTCCGATTTCTGACAACCGTGCTGTTTCTCCGAGGACGAGCCGAAGCCGTCCATCGAGGCAGCGGAGCCCCCGACCCGTGAGCGGGTACCTGCGCGACAACGCACTGCGAAAGCAGTTGGACGAGAAAGTTAAGGAGACGGCCCGGACCCGTCAGGCCGCCGAGGACGGCCTGAGGGCCGCCCAGGACATGCTGGACCAGGCGCGCCGGGTCGACACGAACGTCGCGGAAGCGGAACGGGCCCTCGCGGAGGCAAGCGCCGCGATGGTCGCGAAGGACTACAAGGTCGCCGTCGACAAGTCCGCCGAGGCCCTCGAACGCGGGAGGCGCAGCTATCGAGAACGCGCCCGAGGGATCGTCGATTCGAGCGCCGCCCTGGGACGACTCGCGAAAGGCCTCGGCGCCGACCTGGCGGAGACGGAATCGACGCTCGCGAAAGCGGAAGGTGCCCTCGCCGCGGAAGACCTCGGAGGGGCCATCGACCACGCCAAGAAGGCGTGGAAGCGGAGCGAGAAGATCCTCCAGGAACATCTTTCGTCCTCCTTCTCGAAGGCACAAGCCCTCATCCTCTCGGCGAAGAACATGAGCCGGGACGTTGCACCAATCGAGGACCTCCTCTCGCGGGCCCGGTCGGCGATGGAGAACAATGACTTCCAGAGCGCCCTGGACTTCACGAAGGAAGGGCTCGACACGATCCGGGAGGACATGACCGCCGCCATGACGAGGGAGATCCGGGTCGCGGAGGACCTCGTCCGGACGGCCGCCGAGCTCGGCGCGGACACGACGAAGCCCGCGAACCTGATCGAGCGGGCCCGCGGGGACATGACCAATCTCGATTTCGAGAAGGCGAAGAACGCTCTCAACCAGAGCCGGGCCGAATCGGAGAAGGCCCTCCAACGCTCCCTGGACGGCCGCGCCAGCGACTTCTCCCGCATCCTCCAGGAAGCGCGCGCGATGGGGGCCGACCCGTCCGCCGCCCAAGAGGTGCTCACCCGCGCGGAGAGCGCGATCAAGAAAGGCAGTTACCAGGAAGGGGCCCAGCTCGCAAAGCAAGGGTTCCAGGCGGTCCAGCAGGCGCAGTTCCAGCGGGTCGTCGCCGTGCTCGGCACGTCCCGCGAGAAGTTCGCGGCCGCCGCGAACATGGGCGTGGATCTGAAAGGCCCGTTCGAGGACCTGAACACGGCCCGCGAGGCGATCCGACGAGGCGCGTTCCAGGAGGCGATCGCGCACGCGAAGCGCGCCGACGTGGCCGTCGACGCGATCCTGGACCGGTACCGCAAGGTCGAGACGCGGTTGAAGGAACTCCATCGGTCCTTCGCGGAGGTCGAGGGCTTCGGCGTCCAGACCGTCCGCGCACGCAAGTTCTCCGAGGTGGCTCGACAGGCGTACCAGGAGCGGAATCCGGCCGAGGTCGAGAAGGCGGTCCAGTCCGCCTTCGACGAGCTCCGACGGGCGGAGCGGGAACGGGTCCTGGAGGCGATCGAGCGCGCCGAGTTCATCCTGACGCTGGGCGAACAGAACGGGGTCGATCTCTCGGAGCCGTCGAAGCTCCTTCAAGAGGCCATCGTCGCGACGAAGTCGGACGACTACCGACATGCCCTCGATCTCACCACGATCCTCCAGGGGAAGGCGGAGCGGAGACTCGCCGAACTCGCCGCCCGACAGATTTCGACCCTGCGGACGTCCCTTCCCCACCTCGGCGACGAGAGCGGGAGCCTGAAGGCCCTCGTCAACCGGGCGGACGCCTCGATGGCGTCGCAGGATTTCGAGGGGGCGTTCAAGGCGGTCGCGGAAGGTCAGAGGCTCGTCGAGGCACGGGTCCGGACGCGGGCCGAGGAGATCGTGGCCGACCTGGCCCTCGCGGTGCGGGTCGGCGTCGATGTGGGGGCGAACGTCACGGCCCTCGAGGCGTTGCACCGGGAACTGAACGCATACCTGGGCGGAGGCCAGGTCGCGGAGATCGTCGCCACGCGCGACAAAGCGA
>WNGO01003756.1_pt1 | contig 12642 bp, 9 predicted proteins | sample 5400511 | NCBI WGS metagenome assembly WNGO01 (sample SAMN13153380, study PRJNA577476) | soil metagenome | isolation source: 20 cm soil or saprolite under Garry oak tree replicate 2 | place: USA:California | collected 2016-06-15
CCGTTTTTTGCGGTTGTTCCCGCACTTGCTCACCCGCCGGCCCTATCAGTCCGCAGGCGCCGAAAAACATCGGTCCGACGAGCGCGATCGCAGCAATCATGCTCTTGTGGGGCGGCCACTTTGGGCGCCGCTCTCGATCAGCAGGCGGCGAAAATCGCCGCCCTGTAAAGATCGTAGTGGCCAGCCTGACTCGAGTCTTCACGGCGACAAGCTTTATGCATGGCACCGGTTTTTACAATCCGAAGCCCACTGGGCTCCAATTTATTTTACTAACCAACCCCGGCGTGTTGATGCCGAATGTCTTCCGCGGCGGCGGCGTAGACGGCGTCCTCCGCGATATTGGTAGCGTGATCGCCCACGCGTTCGAGACAGCGCGAAATAAATATCAGATTGAGATATCCGCGCAGCTGCTCCGGTTCCTCGGCCATGCGCTCGATGAGCTGGCGGTTCGCGGACGCGTTCATCCTGTCGAGGCTCTTGTCTCGAGGAATCACGCTGCGCGCGAGCGGCACGTCTTCGCGCACATAAGCATCAACGCTGTCTTTGAACATCGACAAGGCATGCGCGTACATCGGCGCAATCATTTCAACTTCCGGCAACGGCGGGTGCCGGTTCAACTTGCGCGCCCGCCGCGCAATATTAGTCGCTTGATCGGCCACGCGCTCGATGTTGGGAGAAAGTTTCATCGCCGAAACAACCCGACGCAAATCGGACGCCACCGGTTGAAAGCGCAAAAGCACCTCAATTCCGTCCTTATCGATCTGCTTTTCAAGCTGGTCGATCTCTTCGTCATCGACAATGGCATGGGTGCAAAGATCATCGTCCCGCTCGAGCAATCCTTTAATCGCGCGTTCCAGGCTTCGCTCGGTCAAGCTGGCCATCATGAGCACATTGTTGCGCAGCGACCCAAGCGCTTCGTCAAACGTCCCGAGAATATGTCGTGGTGCGACCATCCAATCGTCGAATCCTTTGTCTTACTCTTTCTCTGGCTCCTACTCGATTCCGCGTCAACCAAATCGACCGGTAATATAATCCTCCGTTCGACGTTCGCTTGGATTCGAGAAAATTTTAGCGGTCGGCCCAAACTCGATCAACCGGCCGAGGTAAAAGAACGCGGTGTGATCGGAGCAGCGTCCCGCCTGTTGCATGTTGTGAGTCACGATCACAATGGTGTACTCGGTTTTTAATTGATAGATCAACTCTTCGACCTTCGCCGTTGCGATCGGATCGAGGGCCGAACAGGGTTCGTCCATAAGGACAATCTCAGGTTCAACCGCCAGAGCACGGGCGATACAGAGCCGTTGTTGCTGGCCGCCTGACAGTCCGAAGGCATTGGCGTCGAGGCGATCTTTTACTTCGTCCCAAAGCGCCGCGGCGCGGAGACTTTTCTCGACCGCTTCGTCGATTCGAGATCTCTTGGTCACGCCGGCAATACGCAATCCGTAGGAAATATTCTCGTAGATCGATTTCGGGAATGGGTTCGATTTTTGGAAAACCATGCCGACGCGGCGACGCAGATCGACAACGTCAACGTCCGGCGCATTGATGTCGACGCCGTCAATGCGAATGGCTCCCCGGATCACGCGCGCCCCATCGATGAGATCATTCATGCGATTGATACAGCGCAACAAGGTGGTCTTCCCACAGCCGGAAGGTCCGATGAACGCGGTCACCGCGCGCGGCGGAATTTCCAAAGTGACATCGTGAAGGACCTGTTGGTTGGCGTAGGCAAAATCGACGTCTTCCACGTGGATCATTGCGGCCATCTCGGATGCTTCTTCCGGTGAGTTGATCTGGCGTGGAAGTTGTCGTGACAATATCTCTGGCATTTTAATCAAGCTTACCATGATAAGCGCCTCCTCGTTCGTTCTCGCAATAAAATGGACGCCAAAGCAATCAGCATTACAAGCGCGAGAAAAACGAACGTGGCCCCGTACTGGACCCGTTCCGTGTACTCGTTCTGCGGAATTTTGGAGCTGACCACATAAATGTGATACGGCAACGCCATGACGGCCTGAAAAAAGAAATCGGTCCAATGACTCACATGCCACGGCATTTCGTCACGCATGGCATAGGCGGCGGTAAACATGATTGGTGCGGTTTCGCCCGCGACGCGGGCAATCCCGAGAATGGAGGAAGTCAAAATGCCAGGAAGCGCGTAGGGCAAAACGTTCTTGCGAATGGTTTGCCATTGGGTCGCGCCAAGCGCAAGGGACCCTTCCCGGAGCCCTTGCGGCACAGCCCGGAGCGATTCTTCGCTCGCTGTGATAATCGCAGGCAACACCATCAGACCGAGAGTGAACCAACCGGCCAAGAGTGAAACATTCCAGCCAAAAAAAATGACGAAGAGGCCGAAGCCGAAGAGCCCGAACACGATCGACGGCACGCCAGCGAGATTAAGGATCGCGATACGGATAAAGCGAATGAAAGGAGTGTCCCGGCTGTACTCGCTCAAATAAATCGCCGCGCTGATTCCAATGAAAAGGGCCAGCGTCATCGAGCCGATGACAAGAAGGGCGGTCCCAACAATACAAGGCAAAATGCCACCGGCGGAGTAAGCGACACTGCTAGCCTCAACATTCTCACTATGGGTCGCTTTCCATCGACGAAATTCACGATCGCTCAGCTCCATTTTTTTTCCCTGATAATCGAATACGTAAAGCGTCTGCGGCGATTGGGTCAGAAACGCGACATTGATGAAAGGGGCGTGACGCGTAAAAACGGTGCGGCCTCCTTTGATCCCGATATCGAGAAAAATATAAGTGGCGCAAAGGAGAACGAAATATGTGGCAAGACGGAAACTCCAGAAGACGATCCGCTCAAGGAATCGGACGCGACGACGATTGGAAGGCGCGGAGGTCATTCAACCGATGCTCATTCGGTACCGGGCGACAAGTTTTTGGGCGAGATAATTAATCCCAAGGGTAAGTGCGAACAATACCAGGCCGATCATGAAGAGCGCCCGGTAATGGATGCTCCCGCTCGGTACTTCGCCCATTTCCTGTGCAATGATCCCGGTCATGGTGTGGACGGGTTGAAAGAAGGCACCAAGGCCCTCGCTGAAATTGGGAATAGCAATGCGATTACCAGCGCAAAGCAACACCACCATAGTCTCGCCAATGACACGACCAAGGCCGAGCAACACGGCAGAGATAATTCCCGAAAGGGAGGCGGGAACGAGCACCCGCGCGATTGTTTGTAAGCGATTTGCACCAAGGGCATAAGAAGCTTCCTTGAATCCGCGCGGCACATTCTGCAAGGCGTCTTCCGCCAGGGTAAATATGGTGGGGACCGCCATGAGCGCGAGCAGGCAACCCGCCGTAAAAACATTCAGCCGCTCGCTGATGGGAAAAAACGGTACCCACTTCATGAACGACGCCTGGGACAAGGCACGAATCGCCTGCCCGACTACCGCAATACCGAAGAAGCCGAGCACGACCGACGGAATCGCGGAAATGAATTCGATGTAGGGTTTGATCAGGCTTTTCTCGCCACGCTGCGCCACTTCGCTGACATAAATCGCGGCGGAGACTCCGAAAGGAACGGCCAGAAGCAAAGCAACCGCCGCGACCATGATGGAACCGACCAGCAACGGAATAATCCCGTACCAATCCTGCCAAAAGCTGGCTGTAATCCATTCCGATCCGAAAAGAAATGAGGTAACGGCACGATACGGGGGAACGGGTTTGTGCGCGTCCCATGCGCTAAGTTGCTTCGAGGTGGCGGGAAGCTGCGCGAGATAAGCCTGCACTTTCGTTTTCCATTTCTCGAATAATTGGCGAGCTTTGAGGCTGGTTAACTGCGGGGGCGCGGCCAGGAGATTGTCGATTTTACCTCTCATCGCATCGGCGATTTTCTCGAATTTGGCGCCAGAGGATCGCAGCGCGACCATCCCCTGGGCCAGGTCGGCCCGCGGCAATTTCGCCGGATTTTGATCAACCTGATCCTGAATGGAAGACTCGTTCGGATCGGGCTTGCGAACGGCTGCGAGCAAGGTCTCGCGCAGCAACAGCGCCTGATCGTTTGCGTCCGAGACAAGGCCGTTTAGCTCATCCCCCGCTTCGCTGAAGGCCGTCGCAAACCGATCGAAGCTTTGCCGCGCTGGGTCGCTCGCCTTCGCTAATGTTTCTTGCATCTGGACTTCGTTGAGCTGCCGGGAGAGTGCGCTGTGTTTCTGTGCCTGCGGACGGATGATGTCGACGTACTCCAGGCCGGCGCGGCGATAGAGCCGGATGTTGGTTAGATTTTGACCGAAAAACCCAAAGCCTTCGCGAAAAAGAAAAATCGTGATCAATGCCAAAACGACAATCGCCACCAGCGCATTGCTGCCGAAGAACGCCTTAATGGCGTGCTCCGTTGTCAAGCGGCGGCGGCGGGCGGAACCGCCGGCTCGAAGCAAAGGGGGGGCAGGGGCGATAGTTTCCACATTCTCAGAATGCGAATGGCGCCACCAGGCGGCAAACTAATTACTGTTACGTTTCTGTTACAGCCGCCTGCTCGCTTCTCCCGTCCAGGGGCAACAGCACCCGGACCGTCGTCCCTCGCCCTACCTTACTTTCCGCTTCGACGCGGCCACCATGCATTTGCGCGATGTGCTTCACAATGGACAGACCGAGGCCGGTGCCGCCCAGTTCCCGGCTCCGCGCTTTATCCGCGCGATAAAATCTTTCGAAGACACGTGGTAAATCCGCTTCACTAATGCCGAGACCTGTATCGCTGACGGACAGGGCAATCTCCTCGCCGGACCTCTGCGCCTGGAGGCGAATTTTCCCGCCAGGCTGGGTGTATTTCAGCGAATTATCCAGCAAGTTGTAGAGAATTTCCTGCAGGCGGGTCTCGTCCGCGCGAATGATCGGCAGGTTCGCCGCAATGGCGATATCAACGCTCAGTTTCTTCTCGGCAAATTTCTTTGCCCAATCATGCACGATGGCGGCGAAAAGCTCGCTCAGCCGCACGTCGGATAATTGCAAATTCGGATTCGCCGACTCCAATCGCGCCAAGGTGAGCAAATCATCGACCAGGACCCCGAGGCGGTTGGAATGTCTTTTCATCACTTCAAGAATCCGCTCCAGCTCATCTCGTGAAGTTCCGGGATCGTCGAGCAACGTTTCGATATAACCGCGCAGGATCGACAAAGGCGTGCGCAACTCATGGGACACGTTGGCCACAAAATCGCGCCGGATTTCATCGGCTTGTTTTAATTGCGTAATGTCGTGGAAGAGAACGACAGCGCCGGTTGTAGTATCGGCCTCGTTCTTCATGGCGACGGCGCTGAGTTGCATCCGTCGTGGCGAATTGCTTTGTGAATCGGAAATAATTAACTCATGACCCTGCGGAGTTCCCGTCCGCAGCGTTTCCGCGATCAATCGATCCAAATCAGCTTCACGAATAATTTCGAGGATTGGGTGACCAACGATGCTATTCCCCAGCCCAAAAAGGTGCCGGAAACTCCGGTTGACGAGGCTAATGCGGTGACGTGTGTCGACCACAAGCAAACCATCCTGCATGGCGGCGAAAATTGTCTCCGTCCCGACTGCGCGTTCCGCGATCTGGTGATTGAGTTGCTGCTGGAGGTTGGATATCGCTTCCAGCGCGAGTCCGACGCGTCGCGGTGCGCTGCCGCCGTTAATAAGAAACGTCCGCGGCCTCTCGCCGCGCGCGACCTGCCGAATCATGTTTTCGACCCGGCTCCAGGGCGCGATCCATCGGCGCCAAACGGCATATCCGAGCGCGATGGCCAAGCCACTAATCGCCCAAAGCAAAAGCCACTTCATCGCTGGCTAATTTTCCCGGAAGCGATATCCAAATCCGCGAACCGTCTCAATGGCACTACCAGCTTTGCCAAGCTTTTCGCGCAGACGCCGCACGTGGGTATCGACCGTTCGCGTGTCGATGATGCTTTCGTAACCCCAAACGTCATTCAGCAATCGGTCCCGCGCTTGGACGCGGCCGCGGCGCTGTAAGAGGGTGCGGAGAAGTTTAAACTCAATACTGGTGAGGTGAACGACTTTGCCGGCGACAGATACCTCGTGACGCGCCGGATCAATCGTAATCAGACCGGCCGTGAGCGGCTCCTCCTCTGACTTTACTTCACCGCGACGCATGATGGCTTGGATGCGCAAAATGACTTCGCGAGGACTAAACGGCTTCGTCACATAATCATCGGCGCCGAATTCGAGACCAACGATGCGATCGATCTCCTCGGCTTTCGCGGTCAGCATCATGATCGGAATGTGCCTCGCCTCCGGGTCGGTTTTCAGAATCTTGCAGACCTCCAGACCCGACATTTTCGGCAACATTAGGTCAAGAATGATAAAGGCGGGCTTTTCCGTGCGCGCTTTCTCCAAACCGGAGGCACCATCAGCCGCAGTCGAGATAATAAACCCGCCGCTCTTACGCAGGTTAAGGGTCAAAAGATCGACAACGTCGCTCTCGTCCTCGACGATTAAGATAGTCTTACCGGAGGCCGCTTCCATGGGCAGCAGCTTTTCAAGACGGCCTTATTTCGGCTTATCCGTAACGCCTTCCGGCTTCACGCCGGCCTTCTCGTTCAAAGCCTGGGTAAATTCCTGCAAACTTGAAACGATTTGCGGAGCCTTGGTCAGGACGGTGGTGGCCAGCTTTTCGGCATAGTCTGGACGCCGTTGCGACATTTCGGAAAGCGCCATCATCACGGCGAGAGCGTTGTTAATCGAGTGTTTGATCTCGCTAAATTTCCTCTGTAGTTCGCCTAGTTCTTCGGGCGTAATACTGCGGGCAGGATCACTCATGTGGGACGATTTTCGCTGGAGAAAAGAGACGGTTGTGCTTGACTAAAAGGTTCGAGATTTGTCGTCCCGATGCCTGCGCAAGTTATCAAGATCAGTGGTGCGCGCCAGCACAATTTGAAGAACCTCCACGTCGAGATTCCGCGTGAGAAATTAGTTGTTATCACCGGGCTCAGCGGGTCGGGGAAATCGTCTCTTGCTTTCGATACGCTCTATGCCGAAGGCCAGCGGCGCTACGTCGAAAGTCTTTCCGCGTATGCACGGCAATTCCTCGATCAAATGGAAAAACCGGATGTCGATTTCATCGAGGGATTGTCTCCGGCCATCGCTATTGAACAGCGCAGCGCCGGTGCCAATCCAAGATCGACCATCGCCACGACGACCGAGATTTACGATTATCTGCGGGTTCTGTTTTCGGCGGTCGGTCAGCCGCACGATCCCAAAACGGGCCAGCCGGTTTACCGGCAAACGCCGCAACAAATCGTCGATCAAATTCTCGCCTATGAACCGGAAACCAAGATTATTTTGCTTGCCCCGCTGGTGCAAAATCAAATCGGCGAATTCCGCGACGTTATTGAAAAAGCGAAACGCGAAGGATTTGTGCGGGTGCGCATCGATGGCGAAATCGTCGAACTGGGCGGGGCCGAGCCAATTCGTCTGAAAAAAAGTGAGCGACATACCATTGAAGCGGTGGTGGACCGGCTGGTGGTGCGTGAAGGAATTCGTCTTCGTCTGACCGATTCGGTGGAAACAGCACTCAAGTGGGGCAGCAGCCGGATGGTGGTGCTGCGCCAACCAAGCGGAGATGGAGTAATGGAGAAAAGGAGTAATGCAGAGGCCAATACTCCAGCACTCCAACACTCCAATACTCCAAAGGGAACGTGGGAAGAAGCGCGCTATTCCACGAATTACGGAAACGCAGAGACCGGTTTCACCTTGGGCGAACTGACCCCGAAACATTTTTCATTCAACAGTCATTTGGGCGCATGTCCGGACTGCCACGGTCTTGGCACGCAACTCGTTTGCGATCCGGAATTGATGGTTTTGGATCCGACAAAAACACTGGCGGAAGGCGCGATCACGCCATGGCACCGCGGGACAAAGCGGATGCAGGCATATTATCGGCACCTGCAAGGCGCGCTGATAAAACATTTCCAGATCGATGAGGACGTGCCGTTTGTCGAGTTGCCCGAGCCATTTAAAGAAGCGCTCTATTTCGGCACCGGAGATGAAGTGATCGATATGAGTTTAGGCGGCAATGGTCAGGCGAAGAAAACAGAGCGGCCGTTCGAAGGACTGGTGCCACAGATGCAGAGGCTTTACGAACAAACGCAGAGCGAATTTACGCGTAACCGCATTCGCACCTTCATGCGCAAGGTGCCTTGCCAGACGTGCGGCGGGGCGCGCTTGAAACCGGAAATTCTTGCCGTCACGATCAGAGATCGAGACGGGCACGAGCTAAACATTCATCAATTCAGCGAGCAAACGATCCAGGCAGCTGCCCTCTACATCGACATTCTGGTTTTGACGGCGCAGCAACGAACAATCGCCGCGGAAGTAGTTCGCGAAATTCAATCACGTTTGAAATTCCTGCTCGAAGTGGGGCTTGGTTATTTAACGCTCAACCGAGAGAGCGGCACGCTTTCCGGCGGCGAGGCCCAGCGCATCCGGCTGGCAAGCCAGATTGGGTCCGGCCTAGCTGGTGTTCTCTACGTGCTCGATGAACCAAGCATCGGATTGCACCAGCGCGATAACGCGCGGCTTCTTGGGACGCTGCGGCAGCTGCGCGATCTCGGCAATTCGGTTATCGTGGTCGAACACGACGAAGAAACAATTCGTGCCGCGGACCACATCATCGATCTCGGTCCGGGAGCGGGACCACGTGGCGGCGAGATCGTGGCCCAAGGCTCGCTCGAAGAAGTCTTGCGTTCGAAGAATTCATTGACGGCCGATTATCTCACTGGGCGTGTGCGCATCCCAGTTCCACGCAAGCGCGTCCGTCCGGGAACGCTCGACCGGCAGACGGCACGCACATCGGAGATTTCCGGATGGCTAACCATCGTTGGCGCTGCAGAAAATAATCTTAAAAATATCACGGCGTCATTCCCCCTTGGTTGTTTGACCTGTGTTACCGGTGTTTCCGGTAGCGGCAAATCGACGTTAGTCGACGATATTCTGCGGCGGGCGCTCTTTCGTCACTTCTACAACTCGAAAGAAAAGCCAGGGAAGCATCGCGTCATTCGCGGCATCGATCAGGTCGACAAGGCGATTGTGATCGATCAAAGCGCGATTGGCCGGACGCCGCGCTCAAATCCCGTGACCTACACCGGGGCTTTTACACCAATTCGCGAGTTGTTTGCTCAACTTCCGGCCGCGCGAGTTCGGGGTTATGACGCTGGGCGTTTCAGCTTCAATGTCAAAGGGGGCCGGTGCGAAAATTGCGAAGGCGGCGGATTGATCAAGATCGAGATGCATTTCCTGCCCGATGTTTACGTTGAATGCGAAGTCTGCCGGGGCCAGCGTTACAATCGTGAGACGCTCGAAATTACTTACAAGGGCAAGAATATTGCCGATGTGCTCAATTTCACGGTGGATGAAGCCGCGCGATTTTTTCGGAATGTACCCGGAATTTCCGACAAGCTAACTGCTCTGCTGGATGTGGGACTTGGCTATTTGCGCCTCGGTCAAGCCGGGACAACGCTCTCCGGAGGCGAGGCGCAACGAGTTAAATTGGCGACCGAACTGGCCAAGAAAGCCACTGGGCGCACTATATATATTCTCGATGAACCGACCACCGGCTTGCATTTCGCAGATATCGAAAAGTTGCTACAGGTGCTTATGAAACTGCGGGATGCCGGCAACACTTTGGTTGTGATTGAGCACAACCTTGAGATGATTAAATCCGCGGATTGGATCATTGACCTTGGGCCGGAGGCAGGCGAACGCGGCGGTGAAATCGTAGGAACAGGCCCGCCGGAAGAGATTGCGGAGGTATCGGACAGCCTGACGGGAAAATTTCTGCGGCCCTTAATGCACTCCGCATCCCACGCTCAATTCAAAATGCGCGTATGCATTTTGATCTCGTGCACGCTTTTCTTTGTTCAACCGTCATCCTCAGAGCAACTGGCTAACGAATTGAGCGCCGCACCGCAGGCCAGCGCCCAGGGCGTGCCGGAGGTGGCGGTAACACGTTTGCGCGCCTTGTTGAAGAATGATCTTCCCGATGATGTTTGGCATACTGTTGCTTCGAAACTGGCCGAGGCGTTGCTCGCAGCACAGCGTCCGAGTGAGGCGTTAACTTTGCTGGAAGACCGGCGACTCGGCGGAGTTCCCTCGACAAGTTTTTGGCGCGCGCAAGCGCTCGCCAGCTTGCATCGTTGGAGCGATGCCCTACCTCTTTACCAAGCGGTGGGCGCCGACCAAACATCGTCATTTCACAATGACGCAATCTTCGGCGCGGCGGAAATGTTGCGGGCCTTGGGGCGGACCGACGAAGCCTTGCAAAAATTGACTGTTCTCATCCCCGACAAAAAATGGAGTAATCGGGCGCGCCTTCGTTCGGCGGAATTGTTTCTGGATAGATCCGACACAGAAAATGCGCGCCGCCTGCTTGATGAGGTGAACCCGGGGGCGAGCGCGGTACGGAAAGAACGCCGGTTTTTGCGCGCTCGATTGGAGCTGATCCGACACCATCCAGAACGGGCCATTGGAGAGTTCGAGTCGCTCGTGCAGAAATCCGAGGGCGTGAGTCATCCCTTGGTTCTGGCGACGCTTTTTGGCGTGGCCGATGCCCACCTGCAATTGAAGACGTCGGAAGCGGGCGATGATTTCCTGGAGGATTTCATCGATCATCACCCGCACGATCCCGATCTTGCGCAGATTTTCCTCAAGCTGGATGAGCTTTACCGCGCAGAACGAAAACCCGCCCGCGTGGAATTGGAGAAATGGAGCCGAGACCGCGAACAGCCAAGGCGGGCGTTCGCGCTCTGGTATCTCGGCCGGATTGAGCTGCGCGCCGGCCATCGCGACCGCGCCCTGCAGCTTTTCAGCAATCTCAGGAAATCCGACCAAAAAAGACCCGCGCTGGCCGCGGGGCTGCTGGAATTTGCGAAACTTCAATTGGAAGATAGTCATTTCAAAGATGCCTTGGCGATTTTGGCCAGGCATTTTGACTCTGCGGCAGCCGTGTTTGAACGGATCGCGCATTCGACTTCGCCTTTGGCAAACACGTCAATGTGGAATGCGTGTCTGGGATGGCTGAAGCTTGGCGATTACGCACGCTTTTTCGCCGATTACAATGAGCTGCAAGCGGGAGGTGCAGATCAACAATCACGCGCGGAATTACTTCTGGAAGAAGGACTGATCCAGGCTGCCAAGGCAGACACAAAAGCGACCGAGACTTTGCAAAGATTTCTGCGCGAATTTCCTGATCATCCGCGGATCTCGGAAGCGTGGCTGGCCCTCGCTGAGCTGGCGTTTCATGCGACACCGCCGCGCCTCGAAGAAGCGCGCCGAAATCTCAGCCGCGCGAATGAATCACGACCGACGGCCGTGGCGAGAGAGCGCGGCGACTATCTTATGATCTGGATTGAAGAGGCCGCTGGGGGTAACGACGGCAAAGTGATCGACCTGGCGCGCGATTTCCTGCAGCAACACCGCGATTCCACCTTGACTGGCGATGTTCGGCTGAAATTGGCAGAAGCTTATTACCGACGCCAGGATTTCCCGAATGCTCAAACCCAGTTTGAAATGTTGGCGCAACAAAATCCCTCGGGACCATTGGCAGAGAAGGCTCTCTTGTTTGCAGCCGAATCAGCCATGTCTGCGATGGGACCGCATTCGCTGGATCACGCCATTGTCCTTTTTGATCGAGTCGTGCAACTGAAAGGCGAGTTGCGGTGGGTGGCACGGAACGAACAAGCTGTGATCGAACGGAAATTGAGGAAACCGCAGGAAGCTTTGGTCTTGTACGATGAAGTATTGAAAAGCGATGCCAAGCCAGCCGAGAAACGGGAGGCACTTTGCGGAAAGGGCGACATTTATTTCGATATGGGAGCGGAAGATGAAAAGAACTACCAGCGCGCCATCGACATGTATGAACGGCTTGCGGCGGACGCGAGCGAGCCAGGCCACTGGCGTAATCAGGCTCTTTTTAAAAAAGGCACCTGTCTGGAAAAAACAGCGGACCGGGATGGTGCGTTGGCCACCTTTTATCGAGTGCTGGAAGATCAAGCGCGACCGAATCGATCGCCGGAATTTTTTTGGTTTTACCGTGCAGGATTCAATGCAGCCCGACTCTTGGAAGACGATGCCAAATGGGAATCGGCCGCTGCTGTCTACGAAAAACTCGTTGCTGCCGGAGGAGCGCGCAGTGATGAAGCCAAAGCGCGGCTTGGTCGTTTGCGTCTGGAGCATTTTCTCTGGAAAAACTAACCTTCCAGATCTGTCGTCCGACTTTGTCTGAAAGGTGACATGACATTGTCGCGTCAAGACGTTCTCCTCTGGTGGGACAATCGTGTGGCATTAACGCACTGGGCGACACGTCGCCTTTTTTTATTGTCTTTTGCAACGAAAAGGCGCACAGTCCTGATATGACAACTACAACCAGGCTCTCCGGCTTGGGTGGTTGGTTGGGCCGATGTGTCAGCGTCGCGATTGCGTTCGCTTTTTGCGCATCGGCGTTCGCTGAACCGAGCAAGAATGCGGTCGAAGTGTCTAGACAATCGACCAAGAAACATAAGATGTGCTATACGTACATCGGAAACTCGGCCATCCCGCAACCCTGCGATCGACTCAGCGCCATCCCGACCACTGCCACTCCGATACTAATTCTCGGAGGCAGTTCGCCGGATAGAACAGCAAGATAATTGATCCC
>WNGO01002148.1_pt1 | contig 12640 bp, 10 predicted proteins | sample 5400511 | NCBI WGS metagenome assembly WNGO01 (sample SAMN13153380, study PRJNA577476) | soil metagenome | isolation source: 20 cm soil or saprolite under Garry oak tree replicate 2 | place: USA:California | collected 2016-06-15
GCAGGCGGGGACCACACTGAATAGGGTGATCGCCCCCACGATCGTTCCGCAGAAAAAGAACCCCCACGTCAGGAACAGCACTCCCGTCGTGTCTTTCCCGTTCGCTGTCAGCGCCATCGACATCGCGGCCACGAGCGACATCAGCATCCCAAGCACGATGTATCCCACATGCCGTGTGAAGTACTGGCCGTCGAGCCTCTTTTGCAATGCCCCTTGGATGGCCAGCGAATACTTGTTCAGGTCGTCTCCCTTGTTCGGATGGAGGATGATTTCCTTCCCATCCTCGAATAGCATTTCGAGCACGCGCGCCTCTTCTGGAGCCAGGGCGCTCACCACGCTCCCGTCCGTTTTCAAATGCGTCAGCTTGTAATTGCCATTCTGCAGTTCAATCTCCATGCATCGGCGCGCCACCAATTGCGCAACTACGGCAGCCAGCGTTCGCGCGTCAGTCCCAGTCGTACGGACGTAACGCGCTGCAGCAGGCGATAATCCTTCTGGAGGTGTGTACCGCACCGGAACGCTTCCGAGTGCAGGCTCAGGTCCCAATTTCATCCACACGATCAAGTAATACAGGAAGAAGACGACAGGCGCCGCCAACAGCCAGCGGTCGCGCGCGAAAACGCCCATTTTCGGCGGCGTCACGAATCCCTTCGGCCAACTCACCACCACGCTTAAGCTCTGCGCCGGATCAAGATTCGTTGCGCGATAGCCGGCCGTATCGGGCGATTCTTCCTCTTGCGTGAGCTCCGTTTCAGGTTTTCGCGGATTGCTGACGCCTCGACCTCCTGCATAGGCTTCCGGACGGATTTCTTCCGCCGGCACACTGGCCGGCAGATGCACGCGAACCGTCGCCTCTTCCACTGGCAGATCCAAATAGTATCCCAACACATTCCAGTACAGCTCGTCATGGTCCGCTAGCGAACGAAGAACGCCTTCCGCCAGATACGTGATCACAAATGTGTGATGTCCCCGTGCCAGGGGCGCATCCACCTTTCCGATCCGCAATTGCGCATAGCCCGCACCGCTTCCCTGGTCATAGGAAACTCGTTGTCCGTCCTCAGTTACGTCGAGAATCTTCACGCGAATCCCTGTGTCGTCCTTCCACTCGCCTGCAAACCGCTTGTCCCAGCGCTCGTTCGAAGTAATCGGCAGGTGCCGGATCATCCCCCACTTGAAGTAGGACTCCTCGCTGTGCACTACAAATTCTTCCCGCACCTCGATGGAGGTGTCCTGGCGGACTGTGATGTCCGCCGCAAACGAGACAATCTTCTCACCCGGCGCGTACTTCGTGCCCGCACACGGCACTGTCCCCAGTAGCGTCAGGATTCCCAATCCAACGATGATCCGTGTGACCCGTGCCAGCGCTATTATCTTCACAGCAATATTGTATCGCCTGCGCACATGCCCAGACTGCTGGCAGCGATGCGTTGATACGTTTCAGGCACCGTATCACGCGCCTGTGACGCGGTCGCGCCTCAGGTTTGGTCTGGTGAGTATGAACAAGCTGCCCGCCCCAAATGCGGGCGGCCTCTACAAGATCAACTGCCACCAACGTGGACGGTTTTGTAGAGGCCTCTCCGTCCCGTGTACTTCGAGACGGAGAGGGCACGTTTCTTTCAAACTAAGCTACCACTGAACGGGCGGGCGTATTGCATTGCATACGGACGCGCGTGCGTGTAATGTGTCGTCCGAACAGAAAGTCAAAAGGAAAATTCCGGTTTAGTTTCAGTTTCGGCCCAGAAATGAGCCCGCCGAAAAAGTACCGGGTGTCTGGAGCCAAATCTTGGGGGAAGCCATGATCGAACGACCTAGCCGCCGAGCAGTGCTCAAGTATGGGGCAGCCGCTGCCGTGTCCGCGGGTATAGGAGGAGTCCTGGAGGGCCAAGACAAGAAAAGCCCCCTCCAGAGAACCGTCGTGATTATGTTTGACGGTTTCGGGGTCGACTATCTTGACCAAAGCAAGATGCCCGTCCTCGGCCAATGGAAACGAGACGGACTCTATAAGCCCGTGAAGGGCCTTATGCCTTCCGTGACCAACATCAACAACGCCTCCATATGTTGCGGAGTCTGGCCCGAAGAGCACGGCATCACCGGAAACACTTATTTTGATGAAAAAACCGGAGTAGAGGACTACACGGAATCCCCCGACCTGTTGCTCACTCCCACGTTGTTTGAACGCGCCGCCCGCAAAGGCGTCAAATCGGCGCTCCTATCGAGCAAGGCCAAGACGATCACTTTCCTTTTACGCGGCGCCGAGATCGTGCTCACGGCGGAGAACCCGACGCCCGAGTGGGTCCAGAAGATTGGCCCCACGCAATCGATCTACAGCCGCGAGATCAACTACTGGCTCATGGCAGCTGCCATCGACGTCCTCAAAAACCGCCCGGACATCGGTTGCGTTTACGTCCACACCACGGATTATCCAATGCATACGTGGGCTCCTGAGGCGCCCGAATCGAAAGAGCATCTGGCCCGCATGGACGAGCTCATCGGGCAAGCCATGCATGCGGCTCCGGACGCGGCATTCCTGGTTACTGCCGACCATGGAATGAACGCCAAGACGCTTTGCTGGGATCTTGAAAGGGTTTGCGAACGGCAGGGGGTTCCGCTCCGAAAAGCTTTTTCCGTGGGGCGCGATCGCTACGTGAAGCAGCATAGAGGCTGCAGCGGAGGGGCCTATGTGTATCTCAAGAACCCGCAGGATGCGGACCGGGTCCGCGAGATTATTTCGGGGCTCAAGGGAGTCGAGCACGTCATCGCTCGCGAGCAGGCGGCGCGCGACTACAAGCTGATGAAGTCCCGGATTGGGGACCTGGTGGTGTGGGGCGACCAGGGCACGGTATTCGGTGAAATGGATATGGAGCGGGTGGATTTCCCCACCGGGCTCCGGTCCCATGGATCTCTCCACGAATTGGATATCCCTTTGTTCGTCTATAACGCGAAAAACGCGCCTTCCGCCGATTACTTTAGCCACAATCTAGACTTGGCGCGATGGCTCTATCGCGCCTGATCGCCATCTTTTCGGCCGGAGACCTGAGAACATTTATAAATTCTTCGCCTTACGAAACCCCCGTACGACTTCGGCAGGATCGCGATGCTCGCCATCGACCGCATAATTCATGCGGCGCATTTCATCCTCGGTTATTTTTCCTGTGAGTTGGCGGAGCGCTACGCCGGCCTCAGGATGATTGTCGAGGGTGGCCCGGCGCACGAGCGGCACCGCTTCATACGGCGGGAAATACCGGCGGTCGTCCTCGAGTGCAACCATGCCCAGAGCGGCGATAAGGCCATCGGTTGAATTTCCCGCGACGAGATCCACTTGCCGGTCGGCGAGTGCGCGATAGAGCAATCCCAGGTCAAGGATGTGCGGCTGGCCCGCAAAATGCAGCCCATACGCCGCCACCCAGCCGCGATATCCGTCCGGACGCTCCATGAATTCGTAACCAAACCCTGCCCGCCATTTGGGCGCAAACGCCCTGATATCTGAAATCGTATGAAGGTGGAGCTTCGCGGAATCATCACCGCGCACCACCATGGCGAACGTATTGTTGAATCCGAGCGGCGGCATCACTTCCACGCCGTATCGTGCGCGATATTGGTCCTGTACGCGATGAAATACCGCCAATGGATCATTCTGAGGCGGTTCATGCAGGACCGCGGTGAGAGCCGTGCCTGTGTATTCGGGATAAAGATCGATTTTCCCGGCAACAAGCGCTTGATGACACAGCAAAGTGCCGCCGAGATTGACGCGCCGTTCCACGTGCAGCGTCGAATGCGCCTCAATCTGCTGCGCGAACAGCTCCGCCAGCACAATCTGCTCGGTGAAGTTCTTTGAACCGACGACGATCGTTCCACCGCGTTGCGAACGGCAGCCTGCTATCGCCAGCAATACGCAGCCAATCAGCAAGAGCGCGGCTCTCGAAAAATAAAAATGGATTCGCAATGCAATCAGCAGCCTTCGCCTCACTGTTTCGCCATCCTCCACTGGAGGACTCCAAGAGCAGTGTCGGCCAGGACGGCCAGCAGGGCGGCAGGAATTGCGCCAGCGAGAATCACCTGATTGTTGACCATGGAGACGCCACGAAATATGAAAACACCCAAACCGCCCGCGCCAATTGCGGCTGCAATCGTCGTGACGCCAATGCAAAGCACAGTCGCAACGCGGATTCCGGCGAGCAGGATAGGCGCAGCCAACGGCAATTCGACCTGCCAGAGCACTTGCCCCGGCGTCATTCCCATTCCCCGCGCGGACTCGATCACCGCGGCGTCCACCTCCTCGATGCCGGTGCAGGTGTTGCGCAAGATGGGCAGCAGCGCGTACAAGGCGAGCGCGACGATTGCCGTGCTTGCGCCGACGCCACCGATCCACGGGACCGGTATCAGAAAACCAAACAGCGCCAGGCTGGGGATCGTCTGCACGATATTGGCCCCTCCGATCACCCAGCGCTGCATCGTACGGCGCCGCACCAGCGCAACTCCCAGGGGCAGGCCGATGATCAGCGCGATCGCCATGGCCGAGGCTACCAGTCCGATGTGCTCGGCCGTCCGTTCAAGCACCTCGCCGCGGTTTCGCAGCAGAAAATCGTACCAGTTCATACCGCCTCCTCAAGGTCACGCCCCAAGTGAAAAGACGCGGCGAACGCGCGCGCTTCCGGTTCTGCCGAGTGCAGGAATTCCTCGGGCGCATACTCCCCAACCAGGCGGCCCGCTGCGAGAAGCGCAATGCGCGCGCCCAAGAAAAGCGCTTCCCGCACGTCGTGCGTGACGAACACAATCGATTTCCCCAGGCGCGACGCGAGCGCCCGAAACTCTCGTTGTAATTCAGCGCGCGTTACAGGATCAAGCGCGCCAAACGGTTCGTCCATCAGCAGAATCGGTGGGTCCGCCGCCAGCGCCCTCGCCACTCCCACTCGCTGCCTTTGCCCTCCCGAAAGTTCCGATGGGCGGCGCGACGCGAACTCGGCAGGAGGAAGACCGACCAACTCGAGCATCTCCTTCACTCGCGCACGAATCCGGTCTTCCGGCCAGCGGTCCAGTTGTGGCACCAGCGCGACGTTTTTCTCCACGCTCCAATGCGGAAATAGTCCCGCGTCCTGAATGACGTAACCGATCCCGCGCCGCAACTGGATCGGGTCCCATGACGATGCAGTGCGCCCGGAGATAAAAATTTCGCCCTCATTGGGCTCCAGCAAGCGATTGATTAACTTGAGTGTTGTGGTCTTGCCCGAACCGCTGCGGCCGAGCAATACTACCGTCTCGCCTTGAGCGACGATGAGGTTTAATCCGGACACTAACGCGGTTCCCGACGGCAACCGATAGGTCACGTCACGGCATTCGAGCGCGCAGCCATCCTGTAGCACGGCAGTCATCGTTGCAACCTTTCCCCCCTTTTTGACTCTAATGACTGTGGGCGGCATTGTGGAAAGCCATGTTTGATTTCTGCCCTCGGGGAGACGAAGCAGGAGTCTCTCCCGGTTCTCCTGTCATTCCCGGAGGTCCTCTCATGCAATTGTGTTCCCATTTTCACAACTTGTGTCCGGGCGGATTGGCATGAACCCGACGGCCGTTGCTCAGTCCTACCTTGGAAGGCTCCATGCGCGAATCCGCGAGGCACGCGCCCACAGTGACGAACTGTTTGAAATTGTCAGGCCCGAAGCCCTCTACGACCGCCCCATTCCCGAGCGCCACCGTATTATTTTCTATCTGGGTCATCTGGAGGCATTCGATTGGAACCTTCTCCTTGAGCCACTCGGACTTGCTTCTTTCGATCCCGATTTCGATCGACTCTTCGCCTTCGGCATCGATCCCGTGGAGGGAGGGCTGCCGGATGATGAGCCTAAAGACTGGCCGTCGCTGGAAAAAGTGCGGCGCTACGCGGCCCGATTGCGCAGCACGCTGGACGACGCGCTGCGGGCGGCCACTGCGAAAGACCCCGGCCTGGAGCGCCTCGAACATGGCCGCCTGCTCGATGTCGCCATCGAACATCGCTTGATGCACGCCGAAACGCTGTGCTACATGCTGCACCAGTTGCGGGTCGAGCGCAAATTCGGCCGCTCGGTTTTGCCGCCGCCAACAGCTCAGCCACGCGTTCCGGTCAAAGTCGCAATCCCGGCAGGAATAGCGACGCTGGGCATGCGGCGCTGGGAGAACGGAGCTTTTGGCTGGGACAACGAATTCGAGGAACATCGCGTGGATGTCCCCGCCTTCGCCATCGATGCATACAACGTGACGAATCAGGAGTATCTGCGCTTCGTGCTTGAAGGAGGATACCGCGATCGCTCGTTGTGGAGCGAAGCAGGTTGGGAGGGCGTCTCATCCCAAGGCCGGCAACACCCAATATTTTGGGTGCGTCGAGACGATTCGTGGGCCTGCCGGACGATGTTCGAGGAAATTCCATTGCCGCTCGATTGGCCCGTATACGTGAGCCACGACGAGGCCTCTGCCTATGCCCGTTGGTCCGGAAAGGAACTGCCGAGCGAAGCCGAGTGGCATCGCGCTGCTTACGCGACGCGCGACGGCTCCGAGCGCGCGTATCCCTGGGGTGCGGAGCCACCCTCACCGCGCCACGGAAATTTCGATTTGCACCGTTGGGATCCAGTTCCTGTCGGGTCATTTCCCGAGGGGTCCAGCGATTTCCGCGTTGCCGACCTTGTCGGAAATGGGTGGGAATGGACGCGCACACCCTTCTCCCCATTTCCAGGGTTTCAACCATTTTCTTTCTATCCTGGCTACTCCGCGAATTTTTTCGACGCACAACATTTCGTGATGAAAGGCGGTTCACCACGCACGGCCGCGTGCATGCTGCGGCGGTCGTTTCGCAATTGGTTCCAACCGCATTATCCGTACATTTATGCAGCGTTCCGTTGCGTCGAACGCTGACGTTCGAAAAGTCGTCAGGGGTGCGGGCCCTACTCGGAGCCCGCGGGAATGGAATGAGGTGACATCATGGCTACCGCAGTTGTAGCTCAGCACTCCCAGTCCAATTTTGCCGGGGACGTCCGGGCGGGCTTGCTCCGCTCAGGACAAAAGGAATTGCCTTCCAAGTATCTGTACGACGAAGTGGGTTCTGCCCTGTTCGAAGTCATCAGCGTCCTCCCTGAATATGGCCTGACTCGCGCCGACGAGCGCCTTCTGGGGCGCCACGCCGTCGACATTGTCTCCCGTCTAAAATCGGATGTCCTTGTCGCTGAACTCGGAAGCGGCAGCGGGAGAAAAACGCGCTGGATTCTGGAAGCTCTTACACGCCGCCAGCGCACGACGTACTGCCCAATCGAAATTTCGCCCACCGCACTGGCCCGATGCGAGAGCGAGCTTGGCCAGATCGAGCATGTCAGCATCGTCGGTTTCGAACGGCCATACCTTGACGGCCTGCTGGCAGCCGCCTCATGGCGCCGTGAGCACGAGCATCTGCTAGTTCTGTTTCTCGGCAGCACGATCGGAAATTTCGATCGCGATGCGGGTGAACGTTTTCTGGCTGAAGTGCGCCGGATCCTTTACCCGGGAGACGCCCTGTTGCTGGGGACAGACCTCGAGAAGCCGCTGCCGCAATTGGTCGCGGCGTATGACGATCCGATCGGTGTGACGGCCGCGTTCAATCTCAATCTACTCGCCCGCATCAATCGCGAGCTCGATGCGGATTTTGATCTTGCGGCGTTTCGTCACGAAGCTCGCTACAACTCATCCGAACGGCGGATCGAAATGCACTTGCGCTCGCTGCGCGGCCAAACCGTGGCGATCGCCCGCGCAGGATGCTCTGTAACCTTCGCCAAGGACGAAACGATCTGGACGGAAAGTTCGCACAAGTATCTAGCCGACGAAATTCCCGCTATGGCGCAGCGCACCGGCTACCGTTGCGACGGGCAATGGCTCGATTCGGAGTGGCCTTTTGCGGAAAATCTTTTGATAGCGGAGTAGATCTCAGTTCTCGCGTTTCACGCTTGCTTGGCGGGCTGCCGTTACTTGCAGGACTGTTTTCGCGCTCCATTTGCCCGAGGGAGCCATTTCCACGGGCCAAACCGCCAGGATTTGCGAGCCCTGATACACGCGTTCGAATCCCTCCTCGGATTCCGATACCGTCTCGATCGGCGCAACCCACAGATGGATGGCGCCGGGGGCGTCAATCGTCACCGCGACATCTTGCCATTCGTCCACGACGCGCAGGTGTGAACCTTCCACGACACCGCTCCAGGCCAGCGGTTGCCGGTTTCCCGCGAACTCGAAATACCGGTCGGGAACATTCGGCGCCAGCAGATTCAACACGACCTCAAGACCTGCCATGAATTGCAACGGCGTCGCGTTTTCAGCCACACGAGATTCCGAACCGGATCGCGCGAGATCAAGACTGCATGCAACATCAGAGCCTTTCTTATGCCAACCGAACTGGAAATCTTTTACCGCGCGCAGCTTATGCCCCGGAACTCCTCCGGGAATCCCATGACAGAGTGGACCTTCCAACGAAAGCTTTACGTCGTGCGGCGTCGCTTGCTCGACCTGGTAGTTACCTCCTGCGAATATCGCACTCTCTTCGAGCTGAAGCGTTTCATAGTCCGCGTGGGTTTTCTGCGTGGAGAACAGCAATAGCCGAAACGCGTGACGCGGCCATCGGTCGTATCGCAATCGATGTTCGAGTCCGTCTTCTTTGGCAAGCGTCTGATCATGAATCGACGCGACGCGCCCCGTAGCCTGCGTCACATTCCGCAAGCGGTCGTGGTAGGCCTCGACACGCCTCTGAAGCGAATTGATCAGTGTCACCGCGCTCGGGCGAAAGTCAAGCGCCTCAAGCGTTCCGCCGCCAGATGGCTTGATCAGCGCCGCGAACTTAGGGGACGTAATCTCGATTTCTTCCATTCCGTCAGCGTCGAAATCGAGCCGATCCATCGCCTGATACCATTTTGGACCAATCCGTATCGCGTCGGCGAATGTTTCTGCCTCTATGAGTTCGCGCCACAACGCGGTCCGCAAATGCGGTGCATAGAGCCCGCCGAAGATCCCATGCCAGTAGGCGTCATTGCATTGCGCGCGGAGCAGATGTGTCGTCGCTTTGGCGCGATCCGCAGCTCGCCTGGTACCTTTCCTCACACCTTTTCGGCCTTCGTTCAGCAGTTTCGAGGAAACTCGCAGCATTTTCTTATGCAACAGATTCGCTTCCGCGTACTTGCCGAAAAAACCGCGCCAGAAACCGCCCCGCAAAAACCGCCGCACGTCCGGACGGGATGCGAACTCTTCCTGTAGCGCGTGAAACTTCTTACGTACCTCAGTCGGCAGGACCCATTCCATCATTTCGGTGTACGACGCGGTGGGCAGATCCGCGCGGCCGAGCGGCGGGCGCGCAGCGAGGGCTTCGCCGGGGGGGATGACCTCCAGCCAATCCTGATTCGCCTCCAGCGCCGAAAAGAAATTCTCAAGCCACCCGTCGCGGAAGCAATGCTCCCAGGTGTGCGGCCAGCCGCCGAATTTCTCCATATCGTCGCCCATCGAAGCCATCCCGCCCGGATGCTCGGCTGCCGCCCCGCGCAGAAAGCCGATGGAATCGTCCACGCTCCCAAACGGCAGCAGGTATCGCAATTCCTGCAGCCCGGGAATTACCTTCACAGTTCGCCCGCGCTCTTCGCAAATGTAGTACCCGTAAAGTTCCGCCAGTTCGCGGCCCGCTGTCAGAAAATGGCTGTCGTCCACAAGCGTGTATTCCACGCCTGCTTCAGCCAGCGCGAACGGCAATTGCGGCTCCCACACGCGCTCCGCCAGCCAGGCGCCGCCCGGGCGTTTCCCAAAGCGCTGCGCGATGAAATCGCTTAATCGCCGGATCTGTTCGATTTGATGTTCCGGCGGAATCGTGATCAATATCGGCTCGTAGTATCCGCCGCCCACCACTTCCACTTGGCCGCGCGCGGCCAGCGCCGCGATCCGATCGAGGTATTCGGGATGCCGTGCGGCCAGCCATTCGAGCAAGGAACCGGAATAGTGAAGCCCCATGCGCACCTGCGAATGTTGTTCCAGGCAGTCCACAAATGGTAAATAAGAGCGCCCATAGGTATGTTCGATGACCTCATCAAAATTACCGATGGGCTGGTGGGCGTGGATGAGAAGAACGAGACTGACTTTCGGCAAGTGCGGACCTCGCGTTCGGGCAGTCAAATATCATAGCGCGGATATTGTCCCGCAGCGAAATTCAAATCCCCTATCGTACGCATTCCAATGCCGCTGCCAGCCGCCGACGGTGAACCAGCCCCCAATTTGCTATGATGCCGTGCTCTCTATGACTCGCGCGTTCGCAAGCAGATAAGGCTCATGGATTCTGAAGGCAAAGATCGGCTTTTTCGGAGAGGACTTGAAGCCTTTAATTCGGGGCGCTTCTTTGACGCCCATGAACATTGGGAGGAAGTCTGGCTCGAGACTCTCGATCCGGAAAAAATGTTCCTGCAAGGTTTGATCCAGGTCGCGGCTGCATTCCACCACTATACGAGAGAGAATCGACAAGGGACTCGGAATCTTCTTCAAGCCGGTCTTGCAAAGATCGATCGATTTCCACACGTTCATAGAGGGCTTGCGCTGGAGGCCTTGCGCGTAGCAGTCCGTCAATGGGTTGCGGCGCTGGAGAGGGGAGGAGATCCTGCAGAAGACGAATTCCCGCGCATTGAATGCCATCGCGGAGGCTAAGACGCCGGATGTGCCATTTCCCATGTTTCCGCATTTGGAATCCACAGCCTCGTCAGAAAAACTTCGGCACGAATCGTGGTTTCCCGCCCATGGTTGAGCGATATGAAGGGTCAGCCATCAGGACGCCATCTTCCACACGCAGCCTTCGCCGCAGGATCTCCAGGTTCGCGAGTGTCCCGGCCAGTGCCGTGAGCCAGGCCGTGTGTATCATTGGCAAGGCAAACAACTCGATCACCACGGCAACGTAGTTCGGATGCCGGACCCACCGGTACGGACCTGATGTCACGACACCAACGCGAGAAGACGCCATGACTTCCACGTTCCAGTGTCCCGCCAGAATCCGGATCACCCACCATCGCAGCGCATTCGCGAAAACGAACAGCGCTGCCATCCCAATTGCCAGCGAAGGAATCAGCGGGCGGTGGAGCAATAGTACCTCGGCCGCCGCACACGCCAGAACACCGGCGTGCACGAATACCATCCACCGGAAATGAGGCTCAGCGACCTTGCGAACGCCCAATTTTTCAAGCTTCAATTGATTCCGGCGGGAAATCCGCAGTTCCGCAAGGCGCTCAAGACCCACCAGAGCCAACAGCGCAAGATACGCGGCCGTCATGGCCACTGCAGCAGGATCATTTCAGCGGTGAATCCCGGTCCGAAGGCCATGAGCAGGCCGTAACTTCCCGGCGGCATCTCGCGCTTGGATATCCACTCCTGCAGGATGAACAGAACACTGGCGCTTGACAGATTGCCGAAGCGGCGCAGCACGTCCCAGGATAATTCCGTGTCGGTGCGGGTAAGATCCAGCTCGGCCTCCATGAAGGAGAGCAGCTTTTGCCCGCCCGGATGGAGGATGAACGCGGAAATATCCTCACGCCGCAACCCTTGGCGGGCCAGAAATCCCTCAACCAGTTCCCTTACTCTTTCACGGATCAATTGCGGAACATCCTTCGAAAGCACGATATGAAATCCGGAATCACGCAGGTCAAATCCCATGGCATCCAGCGAATTGGGGAATAGGAAGCATTCCGAAGCGAGAATCCGCGGTCCGGCGGCCTCCCGACCGGTGACGACCACGCTGGCCGCGCCATCCCCAAATAAAACTGCGGAAATCAAGTTTGCTTGGGAAAAGTCCTTGCGTTGAAAGGTCAACGTAGGCAGCTCAACGGCCACCAACAACGCCGTGCGGTCCGGGAATGCCCGCAAATACTCTCCGGCATGCGCGAGTCCCGCGGCGCCCGCGGCGCAACCCAGCTCGGTAATGGGGAGCCGGCGCACATCGGAGCGAAATCCCATCTCGGTGGCGAGGTAGGCGTCCAGCGACGGAATCATGACGCCAGTACACGAAACCGTCATGAGCAGATCCACGTCCGAGGGAGTCATTTCGGCCTTCGCGAGCGCCCCTGACACCGCCTGCAGCCCCAGCTCAATGGACTTTTCTCGATACTCGTTGTTGATTTGCGCCAGAGGACGCGGCTCAATGATGTATTCCACCGGGAACACGCTGTGACGTTCGTCGATCTGCGAATTATCGATGACGGTATGGATGGCCTCGAGCCGTTTGCCGTCCAGCGAAAACACGTCTTTCATGTGGTGTTTCACGATTTCCCGAGTCAGGATGTGCGGCGGGACCGCAGTGGCAGTCCCGGCAATCGTCGCTACAGCAATGGGGGCGTCGGGTTCGGGATGGAATTGTGATTCCGGCTTGACGGCCGGCGCCCGCCCTATTTCTTCAGACTTGAGTGATCGTGTGGAAGACAATACACAACTCCCTTCACTGCAGGCGCACGTTCTCAGTGCGGGCCGGACTTCAATCTGCCCTAGGTGGGATGCAGAATCTCACATTGAGGTGCCAAAGGGAACTGATAATAAGAAGATGAGATCATCATGATTCGTGTCACCGGCACGAGGGCCGCCGGCTATCTGAACCCAAAAGAAGGAAGAATGAACTGCACATCTCAGTTGACACAGCCGGCCTCGTTAG
>WNGO01002150.1_pt1 | contig 12635 bp, 18 predicted proteins | sample 5400511 | NCBI WGS metagenome assembly WNGO01 (sample SAMN13153380, study PRJNA577476) | soil metagenome | isolation source: 20 cm soil or saprolite under Garry oak tree replicate 2 | place: USA:California | collected 2016-06-15
ATTTCAGGGCGTCCGTGCCTTTACGGCGAGTTGGGCCCGAAGAAACCGGTGCGGAACGAACCCGGTCGATTCCGTGGTCGCAGCGGACGTCACGCGCCTCGAATACACGAAGTGCGATGACGACGCGGCGGTGGTGCTCTATACCATCAAGGGAGGAGGCCACACCTGGCCCGGTGGCCAGCCGCTGCCGGAATGGTTCGTCGGGCGCACCAGCAACAGTATCGACGCATCGAGCCTGATGTGGGCGTTCTTTCGTGCGCATCGGCTTCGAGAGGCGCAGCACAAGTGAGGCGTCCGGCGATGTGCTGTGCTGATTATCCGGGTGCCGTTGTGTTGACCGCGCCGTCTACCAAGCACCTGAAGCTGGCGGGCGGTGATCGCTTGAAGGGAAAACGGAGTATTGTGCCCTGGCCGGCATGGACTAACGTCCACTACTCTTACGCCGACGGGGGAGTCGCCCGCAGCCTAAGCGCGATCCGGTAGGCGCCGCTTATGATCGACTGGCAGACCTTACTTGCTGCTCCTTACGGAGTGCCCCTCGCGGCGCTCTGTGAACGGCCCGAACTCGTGCTCCAAGAGCTCGGGTGGCGACGCTACCGGACCGCCCCAAACCAATACCTCGATGTTTTCGAGGATCCTGCAGACGGTGAGCTCAAGTACCGGAGCTTCGCTTGGATTGCGTCGGAGGGAGCGGCTCAAATCATCTATATGCGTCGGGGGAGCGCGGCCATCGGTGTTGCCGAGTTGCCTCCAGTAGTTCTTCTCCCCGGACCTGAATTGCTCAGCGTTGACGAGATCGCAGCGCATGGCTTGCGCACAGAGCCTGGGACGTTTACACGGTACGTCAATCTTACGCACCAGGTTACCTTCGGCGCGTTCCGATACCACTACGAGCGGGTTAACCCTCGCTCTACCGATGCACCAATTGCTATCGAGGTTGATCGTGACCCCGATCTACACATCAGGCTTGCCTGAACACGAGGGTGCGGCGTCTAACAAGCGCTTGAAGATGCCGGGCGTTGATCGCCTTAAGGGAAGCAGAGTGATTGTGCCCTGGCCGTCGCGATCCGTTAGGCGGCCTCACCACAAATGATGTCAGGCTATGAAGCGCTCATGCGATTGCAGGCGGGCAACGGGCGGTTTGTCGCGAGCCTAGCAGACACCGCTCCCGCTCTCAGCCAGACCCGTCGCTTCGCGCTCGTCCAGGGACAGAACCCCTTCGCCATTGTCCTCGGGTGCTCAGACTCCCGGGTTCCCGCCGAGCTCGTCTTCGGGCAGGGATTTGGCGACCTGTTCGTCATCCGGGTGGCTGGGAATATCGTGGCGCCTTCTCAGGTCGGCAGCGTGGAATTTGCGGCCGCACGCTTCGGCACGAGGCTTGTCGTCGTGCTCGGGCACACAGAATGCGGCGCGATTACGGCCACCATAGAGGAGCTACGTCAACCCGCCCTTCATCAGTCGGCTGGTCTGCGCGCGATTGTCGATCGGATCCGGCCCGCCGTGGAGCCCTTGCTGGCCACGCCGATCCGCGAGCAAGCGGAGGCCCTCGTCGCGCACGCCGTGCGCGCGAACATTCGGGCTGCGGCGGACCATCTGCGCCACGGGTCAGCCATCCTCGAGCGCCTGGTTGAAGCAGACGGGCTGCTGATCGTCGGAGCTGAGTACTGTTTGCGGACGGGTGTGGTAGACGTTTTCGATGGTGCCCCCGAGGCCCCCTAACAAGCGCTTGAAGCCGTCAGCGCACAGCGGCAGGGACTCCAATGATCGAATGCCTTCCCCGATCTTCGGTTCTAGCGATGAGCCTGGCTTCCATCGCAAGCGTGTCCACCGCTCAGATCACGCACAGAGAGCACAATCTCGGCTGGGCCAACGGGGCCGTTACAAACACGGCCTTGGATGGCCGCCTCAGCCAGGCTGCCATCCAGTATCGGAGCTACGCGCCCGTGCCGCGCATCGCCTTCTACGACATTGCCTTTCCAAAGGACTGCGCTGAGTTCACAAGCATGAGCGGCCACGCGGTGCTGGTGGTGACTGCGGTGGTTCAGGACAGCACCGAACTGCCACCGGCGAGGATCTATTTCGCGTCAGGATCTGCGGGCACCGACTTGCTGCGAATAGGCGGCGTTCAGTCCCATGTCGCCTCGGCCGACGTGAGAGCCACATTCGGTCAATTTCGGGTCGATGCCCTTTATCTCCTCCCGTCCCGACCCAATGTCGGGGCGCGTGACATCCTCATGGACTTTGCCGCTCATCGCCAAGGGTTCCGTCTTGCTCAACTCTCTGGCCAGGTGGCCAAACCACTGGCGGCGTGCGTTGAGGCGGACACACGATCTCACCTTCCCTCGGATTCAGCCCTGTGGGCACTCGTACGGAGGGAGTATCCCGACTTGTCTCGGGCCCTGGTTTCCGCACACTAGAGATTCGTCGTGGCGCCGCTGTCTACCAGCGCTTGAAGCTGGCGGGGTGCTTGCGCCCGCCGGCGCTCGCCCCGCAGCTTAAGCGCGATCCGTTAGGCGGCTCACCACGGAAGCACGACACCCCTGGCCCGTGATACTGGAAGGAGCTCTTACCATGCGTACCATCGTCAATCGTCACTTCGCCGTTGTGGCGATCTCGGCCATGGCGCTTGGCGCGCCAAACGTGACCGTATCGGGGCAGACGCCAGCTGAGCGTCCGCAATTCCCGCCTTCGAAGCCCGAGGTTCAGCCGCCCGCCGTTGAAGCCAACCTCAAGACGTTCGATGTCCTCGACTTCGACGTCTTTAGTAATCAGAAGTGGGCCCGGCTCCAAGAGAGTCACGCGCAGGACATCATCGTCACCTGGCCAGATGGTCATGAGACAAGAGGGATCGACAAGCACATCGAGGATTTGAAGGCGCTCTTCGTCTACGCCCCGGACATCACAATCAAAGTGCACCCGATTCGCTTCGGCTCCGGCAGCTGGACGGCGGTCACCGGCGTCATGACTGGCACCTTTACACGGCCCATGCCCCTCCCTGATGGAACGAGCATACCCCCCACTGGCAAGCGCTTCGCAATCGGGATGGCAACCATTGGCCACTGGGTCAACGGGCGCATGGATCACGAGTGGTTGTTCTGGGATAGCGGCGATTTCATGAAGCAACTCGGCCTCGCCAAGTAACGGGTCTCGCACAGCGCCGCGCGGGCCGTTAGGCTGCTCCCACGCATGTATCACCACACTCAGTCAGGTACTGCGACCCGCATCGCCGCTGCTGCTGGCCTCGCAGCCGCCGTATCCACTCTTGCCCGAATCGGTCCTCACCCCATCCTCTGGCTAGTTGTCGTCGTCGCGGGGCTTGGGGTATTCAGCTTCAGCTCGATGACGATCGAGGTCGATCAAGACCGGCTCATCTTCTGGTTCGGGCCGGGGTGGATCCGTCGCTCCTTCCGCCTGGCCGAGATCCGAACCTGGGCCGCGGTGAGGAATCCCTGGTGGTACGGCTGGGGTATCCATCTGACCCCGCACGGCTGGCTCTACAACGTTGGGGGGAGTGGAGCCGTTCAACTCGAGCTGCAGGATGGCCGGCGGCTTCGGGTAGGCACGGACGAACCAGAGCGCCTGTGTGAAGCCATTAAGGTAATGAAGGGAGCAGCCTAACAAGAAGCGGATCGAGTGAACTGGAACAGCACCGGTGCAAGGGCGATGGGCATCGCAAGCTTGGGCCATGCGGTCTTTGCTGCGACCATGGTCGCCCTCGGAATCTTGGGCCTGATCCAAGGCGGCTTCACCCCGACATGGTCGGGGGTGCCCAAGGGTCTCCCTGCGCGCGAGGCACTAGCCTATCTGTGCGCCTTCATCTCTCTGGTATCTGGCATCGGCCTACTGTGGCGCCGCGCAGCCGTCATCGCATCCCGCGTGCTGCTCACCTCTCTCTTGGTTTGGCTGCTACTGTTTAGGGTGACGCTCATCGTCCGTGCTCCTACTGCCACGGTGGCTTGGTGGGCCAGCGGTGACACCGCGGTGATGGCGGCGGCCGCTTGGGTTCTCTACACGTGGTTCGTCGGTGACTGGGACCGTCAGCGCCTCAGTTTCGCCACCGGCGACAAGGGTCTGCGCATCGCGAGGGTGCTTTACGGCCTGGGTTTGATCCCCTTCGGCGTAGCCCATTTCACTTATCTCGAAAGAACCGTCTCGATGGTGCCGGGCTGGCTGCCCTGGCACTTGACGTGGGCGATCTTCACCGGCTGTGCCTTCATCGTGGCGGGCGTGGCTGTGCTCATCGGCGTGTATGCCCGGCTGGCCGCCACGCTCTCGGCGTTGCAGCTGGGCCTGTTCACGCTGCTGGTGTGGGTGCCCATCGTCGTGGCACACCCCACCGCCGACGATTGGACCGAGTTCGTCAGCTCGTGGGCGTTGACGGCCGGCGCTTGGGTGGTGGCGGATTCCTACCGCGGCATGCCTTGGCTCGGTGTGGGCAAGCGCTAGCGCCAGTGGCTTTGGCAATGGGGTACATGACAGAAAGGTCATGAAGGCATTCGTCGTCGATCGTTACAAGAGCGCAGGACGTCTCGGCGAAATGCCGCAACCGGAAGTCCGGGACGACGATGTACTGGTCCAAGTCCACGCAGCCAGTTTAAACCAGCTGGATTCCAAGATTCGGGACGGCGAGTTCAAACTCATTCTGCCCTATCGCTTGCCGCTGATCCTAGGCAACGACGTGGCCGGGGTCGTAGTCCGTGTCGGGTCCAAAGTGCGACGGTTCAAGCCGGGCGACGAGGTTTATGCGCGGCCGCATCAGGACCGGATCGGGACGTTCGCGGAATTCATCGCCATGAATGAACTTGACGTGGCATTGAAGCCCAAGAATCTCTCCATGGAAGAGGCCGCGTCCATCCCTCTGGTGAGTCTGACGGCTTGGCAGGTATTGATTGAACGCGCCAACCTGAAGAGGGGCCAAAAAGTCCTGATCCACGCGGGTTCCGGTGGAGTAGGCACATTCGCCATTCAACTGGCAAAGCACATCGGCGCAACGGTGGCGACTACCACGAGCACAGCGAATGTCGATCTGCTCAAAAGTCTCGGCGCGGACGTCGTCATCGACTACAAGAAAGCAAATTTCGAGAAGGTCCTGAGCGGCTACGACGTCGTCCTGAACAGTCTGGGCAAGGACACGCTCGAAAAGTCCCTCAAGGTGCTGAAGCGCGGTGGAAAGCTCATTTCCATCTCCGGTCCGCCGGACGTAGCGTTCGCCAAGCAGAACGGGTCGAACTGGTTCTTGCAACAAGTCATGCGCCTTTTGAGCTTCGGCATCCGGAAGAAGACCAAGCATCACGGCGTGAGCTACTCGTTTGTTTTCATGCGAGCAAGCGGCGAGCAGTTGAGCAAGATCACATCCCTCATTGAATCTGGCAGCATCCGGCAGGTGGTGGATCGGATCTTCCCGTTCGAAGCCACCAAAGAGGCTTGGGCTTACCTCGACACGGGGCGTGCAAAAGGCAAGGTCGTCATCAAGGTGATTTAGGATTTAGGACTTGCCAGAGCTGTTGAGGGCGACCGCTTGGCGAACCAGCGCCTTGAAGGCGGACTCGTCAACTTCCTCTCCTTCGTGGATGTCGATCGCGCGGCGTGTGTGTCCGTCGAGACTCGAGTTGAAGAGACGGGCCGGATCGTTCAGAAACGCGCCCTTGGCGAAAGTAAGCTTCACGACATTCTTGTAGGATTCGCCAGTGCAGATGATGCCGTCGTGCGACCAAACTGGCGTGCCGGGCCTTGTTCGTTTGATCCACTTCCACTCCTCGACCACGTCCGGGTCCGCTTCCTTGACGAGCTTGCGCATGCTGCTGAGGGTTTCCGCGCGCCAGTCCGCGAGTTCGGCGATCCGTTTCGAGATGAGCTCCGATGCCGACTGGCCTTGGCTCGCGCCCGACTTTTTCATCTTCGCCTCCTGGAAGTTCCAGATCGCTTTTATTGGCAACTCTGCAGCCCGGCCGGCCCCGGACTCACGCCGACCGGCGGAACGGAATAAGTTGGCGGATGCGACTGTCCCGCAAGTACAGGCCGCCCCAGGCGAGAATTCCTACGACCAACGGAATTGCCGCGCGTGCCGTGTCTGCGATCCGCAAATGAGTGGCCACCGCGCCGCCGAGATAACCGGTCATCACGATTGCGGCGAGGACGGACGTTTGCGGGACAAGGTAGAGCACCACCAAGGTGCATTCCGCAATGACAATGGGGACGATGGCCGATTCGGGATAGCCATAGCCCGCAACGATTTCGGCCACGGCGTAGGGGTGGTGAGTAGCCCTGACCCAAGCGCTGCTCAAGAGCACCGCGACCGGGCCAAAGGAAAGGAGCCAGCCGGTCCAGAGCATCCAGCGGGGAACGGAGAGGGCGGGGGCGGGGGCGGTTGCACTAGACATCGGTACCTCGCGTTCCAATACCGAACTGCTTTGCGTACTCGGCGTTCAGTCGCTGCCAGCCGCCGAACTTCATGGCCTGGGGGCCGACGATGCGTCCAATGGGCTGGCCGGCGAGCAGCCGCGCCAGCACATCGAGGCAGATGTGCCACCCGGCAGCACCCATCGAGATGAAGCGGCGATCGATGTTGGTCCACAGCGTCAGGCGGGTGCCGCCACCAACGGCTTCGAGCTCCCACCGCATATCGAAGCCACCCCAGTTGTACTCAAGCGCCTTGGGAGCGTCGGCTCGCGTCACTGTCGTTTCGGTGACGTGCGGCGTGGGCGCTCCCACCGTGGTGAGCTTCACCGTGGTTCCAACCGTACCCAGGCTCCCATCGGCGTCGAAGGGCGCCCACTCGCGCAGCTGCGCCGGGTCGGTTAGCGCCTGCCAGACTTTTGCCGGCGGGTGGCGCAGTTCTCTGACGAGAATGAGCGTCCACTTCTCTCCGTCCTGTCGTACCTGCGCCCCGCTGGCCGGACCCGGTGCGTACGGCTCGCGATCGGTCATCTTCTTCTCCTTGTCTTCCTTCTCGTTGGTGTTGATTGATCCAGACGGTCAAGGTGACGTTCGAGGGCATCCACGTGAGCGGACCAGAACCGACGGAACGGAGCCAGCCAGGCAGCGACCTCCTGAAGTGGTTCGGGTTTCAATCGGTAGAGACGGCGCTGTGCGTCCACCGTGGATTCCACGAAACCGGCCTCGCGCAGCACTCGCAGGTGCTTTGACACGGTCGGCTGGGGCATCCGAAGTTGACGCTCGATCTCTCCCACCGACTGTTGGGAGGAGACCAGGAGGCTCAATATCGCGCGGCGGTTCGGCTCCGCAATGATTGCGAACGCAGATGCCATACTTTGAATATACTCTACAGAGCATATGCATGTCAAGGTATATAAGGACGGCACCCTCATGAACGGTCGCTCGCCCCTCCTCGTTGCCGCGTGCGCGCTCTTGCCAAGTCTCTGCGGAGCGCAAGTCGACAGCGCTTCCATCCGCCAAGTGCTCGCTACCGAGGATCGGCGGTTCGGGGCCATGGTGCATGCCGATACAAATGCACTCGGGCAACTCCTTGCCACCGATCTCACATACACCCATACCGATGGTGCCCAGAACACGAGGGCGGAGTTTCTGCAGAGTGTGGGTACCGGCGCCTTGCGGTATGCGTCGATCGCTCCCGAGGCACGCGAGGTCCGGGTGTTCGGGTCAAGCGCGATTGTCACGGGCCAGTCGGCGATGCGAGTCGAAGCTGGCGGCCAAGCTCACGCCTTCCGCATTCGCTATCTGGCGGTGTACCGCCACGGTGTTCACGGCTGGGAGCTGATCGCCTGGCAGTCCACGCGGCTGCCAACGTAGGCGCTTGGCAACGGAGGTCGGACTCGTGACGAAGCGTCGCAGAGTCATCGTCCACATCGCGACCAGCGCGGACGGCTATATCGCGCGTTCCGACGGCGATCTCGAATGGCTGACGTCCCGCCCGGCACCAAAAGGGTTCTATGGCATGAAGGCCTTCATGCGGTCGATCGACACGATGGTGCTGGGCCGGAAGACCTACGAGGTGAGCCTGCGAATGGGGGCGAAGTTCGACTCACAGAGTCGGACCATCGTGTTCTCCCGTCATCCGCCGCCAGCTGACGCCCCGGCAGGCGTGGAGTTCGTGAACGATGCAATCGGCCCATTCCTGAGCCGTCTTCGAGAGCGACCTGGCAAGGATATCTGGTTGATGGGCGGTGGCGAGATCATCGCCTCGTTTCTTGACGCGCAGGCGATCGACGAGTTCGTCATCAGTGTGGTGCCCGTTTTCATTGGTGACGGCATCCCATTGATAGCACGGCGTCATCGTCGGGTGCCCTTGGATTTGCACTCCAGTGATCGCTTCGAGGATGGTGTGGTTCAACTACATTACCGCGTTCAAAAGCAACCGTAGCGCCAGCCCGTGCCTTAGTTTTCGACCAACACTCTTGTCGCGACGAGCATCCGATGAAACTCGACATGTATGTCAACTCCGACGGCGGTCAGATCTTCATGAAGCCGTCAGCGACGGAGCCCTCGGCATGAACGAGCACGTCACTCTCATGCACCCGGACGCGCGTGACCCGACCGCTCGAGCGATCTCGTCGGGATTCCCGCTCGATCTGCTCAGCCAGTCTGCCGGACGCCTCCGCGTCCTCGCCCTGCTGTACGCGTTTGTCTTCTTCATGGCCGGAATCTTTCCGGCGCTGCTATTCAAGGACGAGCGCGCCCGATTCCTCGGGAGCTTCCTGCAGTGGGGTCCCGGCGTGATCGCGATCGTGGTGGCGTTGCTCGTCGCGGCGGTGATCCGGAGCGCGCGCCTGCCGCTTCCCACGGCGATGAACATCGGCCTGGCATTCGAGATCGCCAGTAGCTACGCCATCGCCGCGGCCGAGTTCGCCGATCCGATGGGACTCGAGATGCATAATGGCATGATCGGACTCTCGTGGGTTGCCGTGTGGATCGTCCTGTTCACGGTCGTCGTGCCGACCCCGCCGCGCCGGGCGGTGTTGGCCGCCCTGGCATCGGTCAGCTCGGTCCCCGTCGTCATCGGGCTCATGATCGCGTCCGGCACCACGTCATTCAGGCTGGACCCGGCACAGTTCTTCTTCGGGCTCGTGTTCCCGTATCTCCTCGTGGTGGGCATGGCCTATGTGGGTGCCCGGGTGGTCTACCAGCTGGGCACCGAGGTCAAGCGCGCGCGTGAGCTGGGGAGCTACCGCCTGGAGGAGAAGCTCGGAGAAGGGGGGATGGGCGAGGTCTGGCGAGCCCGGCATCGCATGCTGGCGAGGCCCGCCGCCATCAAGCTCATCCGGCCCTCGTTCGCCGGCGACGAGCGTATCGGAGTGTCGGATGAAGCACTCCGGCGATTCGAGCGCGAGGCCCAGGTGATCGCCCGCCTCCGCTCACCCCATACTGTGGAGCTCTTCGATTTCGGGATCGCCGCCGACGGCGCCTTCTACTATGTCATGGAACTGCTGGACGGCCTCGATGCCGACTCGCTACTCCGGCGCTTCGGGCCAACCCCGCCCGAACGGGCCATCTACCTGCTTCGCCAGGTCTGTCACTCGCTGTCAGAGGCCCAGTCATGCGGCCTGGTTCATCGCGACATCAAACCCGCGAACATCTTCCTCTGCCGGTACGGCGAAGAGTATGACTTCGTGAAGGTGCTGGATTTCGGCATCGTGAGGGCAGTCCGCGATTCCGCGGACACGAGCGCGGTGCACACGCGGGAGAACGCGGTCCAAGGGACGCCGGCGTTCATCGCCCCCGAGCAGGCGATGGGAGCTGATTTGGACGGGCGCGCCGACATCTATGCGACCGGCTGTGTGGCGTACTGGCTCCTGACCGGGGAATTCGTGTTCACCGCCGAGACCCCGATGGGGCTGCTCCTGCAGCACGCCCAGACGCCGCCAACGCCGCCATCCGCCCGGACGGACCTGCCGATTCCCACGGCACTCGATGACCTCGTGCTATCCTGTCTGGCAAAGGACCCCGCGCAGCGACCGCAGTCCGCCAGAGAATTGTCGCTTCGGCTGGCCGAGGTGGAAGGCGCGAGCAACTGGACTCAGGACCGCGCCCAGGAGTGGTGGGCGACGCACCAGCCGGCACTGCCCTAAGCATGGACGGTAGAGCGAATGGGGTCGACTTCGCGGCTCTTCCAGCGATACTTTGTAGACATGGCCGACCGACGGTACAACGACAAGGAGATGGCGGCGATCTTCCGCGCCGCGACGGAAGGGCCGCAAAGCCCCCAGCGGGATGTGCCACCGGAGGAGGGCTTGACCCTTACCGATCTGCAAGCCATCGGTCGTGAAGTCGGCATCTCGCCGGCCGCGGTGGCGCAGGCCGCCCAAGCCCTCGATATCCGTCAAGGGGCCGCAGCGCGGACGTTCTTGGGACTTCCGATCGGCGTGGCGCGCACGGTGAACCTCAATCGCCGGCTCACCGATCAAGAGTGGGAGCACCTGGTCGTCCAGTTGCGCGACGTCTTCAACGCACGCGGCAGCACGCGCTCGGACGGCTCATTGCGGCAGTGGACGAACGGGAACTTGCAGGTTCTCCTCGAACCGACCGAAACAGGCCACCGGCTCCGATTCCGGACGCTGCACGGCGCGGCTCGCGCGTCCATTGGAGCCGGGTTTGCGGCCCTCGGTGTGGCGGCGACTGTCGCGATCGCGAGCGCAATCGGTGGCCACTTGGGGGACGCGATTCCGGGAATCGTGTTGCTCCTCGCTACGGGTGTCGGAATGATCGTTAGCGGCGCCCTTCGGTTGCCAAGGTGGGCGCGTCTGCGCGGTCGCCAGATGGACGCTCTCGCGGCCCAGCTAGCAACTCCTCCGAATTCCGCTCCTCTGTCTTCGTCGACTCATCCGCGCGATGGTAGCGCCTAAGACTCGCCCAATACTTTATCTATCGTTCAGCTCCCATGCCTCTCGAGATGCGCGCTCGCTGCGAGCGGTGCGGGGCCGAACTCCAACCTGGGGGCGACGCCTACATCTGCGCCTACGAATGCACCTTCTGTGCGTCTTGCGCGGGGACGCTGACTCACATCTGCCCCAACTGTCGCGGTGAGCTGGTTCGACGACCGCGCCGGCGCTCGGAGAGCGGAGCTGTCTAACCAGCGCCACGGGGGCCGGCACCGCCGCCCGTCGACCACGAAGGCATCAACGACAGAGGTCTGCCATGATTCTTCTCCGCCACGTCGGTATTCTCACCGTCGCGGCATCCGGGCTGGTACTCGCGGGCCCGCATCGAGCATTGCAACCCACCGTGCACCGGGATGCCGGCTGTCAGGTGCGCGGGGTTTGGGAACTCGTGTCGGTATCTCAGAATGGAAAGGATCAGCCCCTCGCGGGGTACCGCGGGATGAAAGTGCTGACCGATCGGCATTTCATGTTTGTCGGCCAGGCTGGGAAGCGAGATACCCTGCCACTCAAGACGGAAATGGACACGCTGCGGGCATATCAGATGAGTGGCGGGGCGGGGACCTACACCACCAGCGGCACGGCGTACACGGAGCACATAGAGATCTTTGTCATTCCGAGCTGGATAGGGACATCGTTCAAGGCGAGATGCCGGATCGAAGGGGGCCTGTGGTACCACAGCTTCACCGACCCGAACGATACGACGGCGGGGCCTGGTCCGTACCAGCATTTTATCGAAGTGTGGCGTCGTGTTGAATAGCGACGATTGACCGGAATAAACCACAGCCTCATGCGCCGCAATCGGCTCCTGCTGCTTCTCGCGTTGGGCGTCGCGGGTGCGATTTTCGTCGTGCTCCGACTGCCAACCCCTAGGTCGCCAATCGCTGAACCGCGTTCGCCACCGCCGGTTGTGGAGTCGCGCAAGCCGCCGCTCCAGGCAGACGCCGAAGGGTACTATGTTCCGGGTTATCCCTTTACCGTGAATGGTTTCCGATTCACCGGTTTCAGCCTCCGCCCGGAGGCTCTAGTGACCTTCGGCCAGACGACTGTGGCCTGCATTGACGCCAAAATCAGTGCCCAAGATCTCCACCTCCGCTGTGACGACCCGCAGCTGGGCACTGTCACAATCGACGGGAAGTTCCTCACGCGATTGGTGACCAGCCGACTCGATGCCGCGGTCGTCTCCGCGGTGGTGACGGTGCGTGATGGGAGCGGAGAGATCCTGTACCGGGCGCGGGACTCGTTCGAATGGCACCCGGGTAATTAGGGCGGGACCGGGAGCAGACTCGAAACCTCATGCACCACATACCCGTACGCACACGTCAACGGAGCGAATCAGCATAGCGCGAGCCTTCGAAAGTGAGGCAGCCGGAATTCGAGCGGCCCGAGCTGAAGTCCCGGGAAGGGGACTTGAGCGGGTTGACTTTGCGGAACGGCTCCTCGCTCAGCAGCGCGAGGGCCAGCGGTTGGGACCACCTCAGGGCTAGCCCGCGATCCTAGACATTCCCCCGCTGCTGCCCGCCTTGCGCCGAAGCGCCTTGCGTCCGCAGCTTACGCGCGAGCCGTCAGCCAGCGCAGTCGAGACTCGGACCTAATCGGGGAAGCCACGTGGACCCTGCTGTGTCTCTTGTCGGACTCGTAATAGTCGTAGGGACCGCTGCGTTCACGATTGTCAAGGTCGCTCGTCTCTGGACCAGTCGTCCGGAATCACCATCGGCCGACGTCACTGCGCGGCTCGAGGCACTGGAACGTGGTTTCCAGGACCTGCAGCAGGAGCAAGCA
>WNGO01003974.1_pt1 | contig 12634 bp, 13 predicted proteins | sample 5400511 | NCBI WGS metagenome assembly WNGO01 (sample SAMN13153380, study PRJNA577476) | soil metagenome | isolation source: 20 cm soil or saprolite under Garry oak tree replicate 2 | place: USA:California | collected 2016-06-15
CGTCATGGAAACGCCGAACGGTATAGGCCAGCCGCCGCTTGCCCATCTTTTCGACTTTCACCACGTTGCCGCCCGAAGGGGGCACGACCGATTGCAGTGTCGAAATCAGTTTGTCGAGATCCTCGTCCGTCATATCGGGTCGGACGATGAACATCAGCTCATAAGTACGATTCATTCTGTTCTCCAAACCTTGGCCACGGATTTCACAGATCTTCACGGATAAACCTTTAAGGACTTGTTTCTAATCCGTGTAAATCCGTGTTGATCCGTGGCTAATCTTTTTCTTCGTCCGGCTCTTTGCGGTTAAAGCGATTCATCGCCGCCGCCGGACCATCCTTCAAAATCACCTTCACTGCCTCTTCGGCGGTGTCGAGCAGTCCATCTACGACTTCCAGCTCTTTCTTCTTCATCGGAGCGAGCAGGTACTCTGCCCCGTCTCCGACTTTCCGCTCCGGTGCAACGCCAATCCGGATCCGCAGAAAGTCCTGCGTATTCAGGGCACCGATAATCGACTCGATGCCGTTGTGCCCCGCCGAACTGCGCCGCGTGTGAATCCGCAACGTGCCCAGCGGAAAGTCCAGCTCGTCCTGAATTACGATCAGGTCCGATTCCGGCGTCGCCTCGTACTCCCGCAACAATTCCCGCACCGCGAGCCCGCTCAAATTCATGAACGTCTCGGGCTTGGCCAGCAGCACCATCTGATCGGCGATCACGGTTCGCGCCGTCAACGCCCGGCATTGCCGGTTTCTTACTTCCACCCCAAGGTTGCCAGCGATCCGATCACAGCTTGCGCTGAGATTGCTCGCGCGGCGACGGGCGTCTCGCCCGTCTAGCTAGCGCGAAGCGCAGCCCACCTCGACGCAATCTCCTCACGCCGCTATTTCTTCTCTTTCTTCTCTGCCTTCTCCGGAGTAGCCTCTGCGCCTTCTTCCTCAGTTTCCTGCTTGCCCTTCTTGATGACTTCGGGCTCAGCCGGAGCAGCCGTCGCTTCCGCCGCCGCAGCCTCAGGAGTGACCACAACCTCTTCCTTCACCGACGTGACGTGCGCCACAGGCTGGTTCGCATCGGTCAAGAACTTCAGCTTCTCCGAGTGCGGCAGATCGGAAACACGCAATACCTTGCCGAAGGTCAGGTGCGACACGTCGACATCGATGTGGCTCGGAATGTCGGCCGGCAAGCACTCGATTTCGACTTCCCGCAGCATCTGCTCGAGGATGCCGCCCTCCTGCTTCACGCCCGCCGCTTCGCCCTCCAGGAAGATGGGCACGCTGACGCGCAGCACTTTGTCGAGAGCAATCCGCTTCAGATCGATGTGAAGCAGACGGCCCTTGATCGGCTCATATTGCCAGTCGACGATCATGGCCTTGGCCTTTTCGCCGTTCAGCGCGAGATCGAAGATGGTGTTGTGGCCGGTTTCGGAGTTCAGAATTCTCGTCACCACACGGGGATCTACGCTGATCGGGAGCGAGTCCTTGCCAGCCCCATACACCACGGCCGGAATCTTTCCATCGCGCCGCACCCGCCGAGCTTCATTCTTGGTGCCCGGCTTCCTTGCTTGTGCTTCCAATACGTTGGTTTCCAATGCAGTCGCCATAAAGTTTCAGTTCCTGTCTAAGAAATCAGTTTTCGGCGGTAAGCAATGAGCGATGAGCAATGAGCAAAACCGATTCTGCTGAGAACGGGTCTTGCTCATAGCTCACTGCTCATTGCTCATCGCTGCTACATGAACAGCTTACTAACCGAAGTCTCTTCGTGATTGGCCTGAATCGCGCGGCCAATCAATCCCGCAATCGAAAGGACGTGAATCTTTCCGCCCTTTTCCGTTCGCGCCGCCTCGGCCTCGGCTGTCAGCGGGATTGTGTTCGTCACCACAACTTCCTTGATGACCGAATTTCGAATATTCTCCACCGCCGGCCCCGACAGCACCGCATGAGACGCGCACGCATAAACAGAGGTCGCGCCGTTTTCTATCAAAGCGGCGGCCGTTTTCACCAGCGTGCCCGCCGTATCGATCAAGTCATCGATGATGAGGCAAGTCCGTCCATGAACATCGCCAATCACGTTCATGATCTCGGCCACGTTCATCTCGACGCGCCTTTTATCGACGATCGCCAGCGCCGCGTCTACCTTCTTCGCGAAAAATCTCGCGCGTTCCACGCCGCCCGCGTCCGGCGAAACTACCGTAAGGTTCGGCAACGCCAGCTTGCGGAAGTGATCCACCAGCACCGGTGAAGCGAACAGATGATCCACCGGGATGTTGAAAAATCCCTGCAACTGCGGCGTATGCAAATCCACAATCAACGCCCGGTTCGCGCCAGCAGCGGTCAACAAATCGGCGACCAGCTTCGACGAGATCGGGCTGCGCGGCTTGTCTTTTCTGTCTTGCCTCGCGTACCCGAAGTACGGAATCACTGCCGTGATGCGCCGCGCCGATGCGCGCTTGAGCGCATCAATCATCAGCATCAACTCCATCAGGTGCTCGTCCACCGGACGGCACGTAGGTTGCATCACGAAAACGTCGGCCCCGCGCACGTTCTCCTGAATCTGAACGTAGGCCTCGCCGTCGGCAAAGCGCGTGACTTGCGCCTGCCCGCGCTGCATTCCGAGAAAGTGGCAGACCTCGTCGGCCAAAGACTCGTTTGCGGTGCCGCTGAAAATCTTGAACTTCTCATCGGTCCGCGGCCGCGGCTTTCGCTCCGGCTTTTCGTCAGTCACTGGCGGACTCTTCTTCTCAACTCTTTCAGCCTTGTCGGTCGGCGTGACTAAAGTTGCCATGGTTCTGTGGGCTCCTGGCCTTCAGTTCTTACCGTTTCTTGCAAGCTCCCAAGCCAGCGGGTTTTCTGGCGACTGGGTACTGGCAACAGCCGAATTTCCTGGCTGGGCCGCTAGGATTCGAACCTAGACAAAGTGCTCCAAAGGCACTTGACCTACCATTAGTCGACGGCCCAATAAGCCAATAGTTGATGGTTGAATGCTTGATTGTTGAGTGAACCCTGTTCGGGCAAGACTATTGTCATGCAACAATCAGATTTCAACAATCAAAAATTCGCCGACCCAAAAGCCCGGCTAGACCACAGCCATGTGGCGACGGCCGCCTCGGCCGTCCAAGCGAAGGCGACGCCGAGCGCCCCGACCACAAGCCTCATTCCGCCCACATCCGCCGCCAGTACGCGGTCCGCGTCAAGGTTGAGGCCACCTGCGCCGACCATCCGGCCTTCCGCAGCTTCGTAACCGCTGAATCCGCCGCCTGCCGTGAAGCAAACATCCCATACAACGTCGAGCCAGAACCCGACAGGGACGCATACTTCGCACCCGCGCGTACCAACGCACCTTTAGCCTCGCCTAGCTTGGGATACTCAGGAAAGACGACCTGCTCGAAGTCGTTTTCGATCCCAGCCCGGTCAAGCCGGAGAAGCGGATTCCCGGCCCGGCCCCCTCTTTCTAACGAATGAGAAGGAGCACTGGAGTACAGTTCGCTCAGCCACGCCGACAAGCTGCGGCCAAGCAAGTTCATTCTATCGGAGGCAGTGGGTACCGTCAATTTCGAGTTGGCTTGTGTGGGGACAGCCGCCCCCGGCTGTCCGGCCGAGCGAAGCTCGGCAGGCCTTTTGTTCGAGATCTCATCCTCACTCATTCGAGATAAACCTTCGCGGGCGGGAGCGCCCGCGCCACATAACCGGTCCCATTCGGCAAACGCCTTCGGAGTCGAAACCCCAATCTCCGGCGTCACGACCACACACGCCGTCGCCGGAAAATCCGGCAAGGGATATACGTGCTCCCCTCGCCCTACTCCCAAGACAGCACCCCCGACCAAGAACAAAGGCAGGTCGGACCCGACTTCCGCCGCGATCCGCAACTTCTCGGACTGCGTGAGGTTTTTCCGAAGAGCGCGCTCGAGCGCCAGCAGCGTGGACACTGCATTCGCTGAAGCTCCACCCAGTCCACCCTGTACAGGCAACCGCTTTTCGATCTCGAGGACGACGCGACCCTTTGCCCGCAGGACTGTCATTGTTCGTTCAACAATGCGGAAGCAGGTGTTCGACTCATCCCGCGGCACCCGCGGGTCGGCACAACGAATCTCGATCCCGGAGCCGCGCCCAACGCTTACGCGGATCACATCATGCAGACCAATCGTCTGATAAACCGTGAGCAGCTCGTGAAAACCGTCTGGCCGCGCGGGGCCGATACGCAGCCCGAGATTGATCTTCGCGAAGGATTTGACAGAGACAGGCATGGACCGATGATTGTAAAGTCCCCCGGACCGATTTGACGACTCGCGGGGTTGGCTTCCCTACTCGTACCACCACCTTGGTAATCTCGACTCGTGTTGCCCCGAGGCGCAACCTTAATGTGATTTCAATCACAACCGGCTCCCGTTGGACGGGGTAAGACGGCCTCCCCATTGAAAACAGAAAGTCCTGCGAATCACTGTGCTGCACCTCGATTTTGGGCCCCTGTGCAGCATTTCATCCCTCAAGTTGGGAAGCACGACAGTGTGAGCGGGAGTACGGCCAAAATCTCATGCTCAAGGGTATCGGCTGCGGTGCCGAAGGAGCATCAAGGGGTGGACTATGTGCCGGTTCATCGTAAACAGTCTTTTTTTCGCAATCTTCTTTGCCGCCACGGCGGCGATCTTTGCTCAAGACTACAAAGTCATTCGCGTAACCGACGGAGGCACAATCGCGGGCACCGTGAAATGGTCCGGTCCGGTCCCCCGAACGGCGGAATTCCCCATTACCAAAGACATCCAGATTTGCGACCCCGACTCCAAGAAAACTGCGGATCTTGAACGCCTGATCGTTGGCTCGCAAGGCGGAGTCGCGAATACCGTCGTTTATCTGAAGAACATCTCGGTGGGAAAGGCGATGGATCTGCCCGAGCAGCGCCGTCACCTCGACCAGAAGAACTGTCGGTATGTGCCGCACATTCTGCTGGTCCCACAGGGCGGCACCCTCGACATGCAGAGTTCCGATGCTACTTTGCATACCATTCACATGGACGGCGCCGCCACTTTCAATTTGCCCTTTCCTTTTCCCGGGCGCGTGTCATCGCGAACCCTGCAAACTCCGGGGCTGGTCAACCTGCGCTGCAATGGAGGCCATGTTTGGATGAACGCTGAAATGTTTGTGGCGCCACATCCGTATTATTCGGTTACCGATGAGAGCGGACGTTTCCAGTTCACCAGCGTTCCACCAGGAACCTATCAGATTGTCGCCTGGCATGAGGGCTGGAATCTGACAGGGAAAGAGCAGGCCTACGACGTGCTGACGGAACACAGCGTGCAGCGTCCGGTTTTCAACCCACCTAAAACGTGGGAGAAATCTGTGACTGTAACGGGGAAGGGCGTTTCCAACGTAGACTTCGTGCTCGCGAACAAATAGCCAAGCGGGTCGGCGCCAGATGCGTGATTAAACGCGCAGGTGCTCGCCCTCTGTGTAGAATAAGGCTGGATGTCTCAAGCAGCTCCAGCAATCACTCGTAGCCCGGGCGAAGTAGTCCGGCAGGCCCCGGTTTCTCAGGCTCCCAATGGCGTCTGTTACGCCAGCTTGGGCGAGATCGCGGTCAACTCCTTCGACCTCGACCGTATGGTCGCCGCCGTTCCGACCCGCATCGCTACGGCACTGGAACGCAAGGCTTACTACTTCGTTCCTCTGACGGTCAGTCACGGCGATGAGACCCTTATCGCCGACCGCTATGACGTAGCCCTCAGCGACAACGCAGTCTGCCATCGCAATCTGAACCTGGGCGATTCCCAGTGCGTCTTCATCTCCACGCGCCTGATGGACGATAAGTTCTCGGTGGCGTTCGAATTTTTCATCAACGTTGGGCACGCGCTCGTCGATCGCGCTGGAGTGTCGTCCGAATTCGCCGAGCTCGCGTGGAGCCAGGTGGAAGCCGGAGTTCGCGGCGAGACGTCGATGGACGCATTCGAATCGCGCAAGCTGGCCACCGCGAAGGGTCCTGACGCCGAGCGCTTTAAGAACGAATATCTTGAAGCAACTTTTTCCGACACGATCTCGATTTACCTGCTCTCGCTCTACCTCGACTTTGACTACGGGGACTTGCGCGAGCGCGACTACCCTCTGATCGCGCCATCCGCTTTGGCTGAGCGGTTACGCAAGGTTGCGGAGCTATTCCCGCCCAATAACGGGTTCGAATTCGCCATCCTCTACAAACGCCGGGTTTGAAGTTGAAGGCTACCGGAACAGCACCGCGAGCGCCACACTGGTATGGCATTCCCGTACGAGTGTTGCTTGCGACGTTCATTGGAACTCTGATCTGTTTCGCGGTGAGTCTCTTTATCGGAATTCTCGGCACAATGATCGTGTCGGCGCTGCGGCGAATTCATCCTGACATGCGAATCGCCTATCGCCAGATCGCGCTGCCCATGGCCATGGTTGCAGGAGCAATCATCTTTGTGCTCTCGCTGGTCATGGAAATCCGGCACTATCGCCAGGGGAAGGCTCTGTCGGCGATCGAGAGAATGGGATAGCGAATGCCTCCGCGCATCGCCATCCCCATGCCGCACTCGACCGACCACGAATACGGTGAGCGCGCCATTCCGCAGTACGAGCGAGCAGTGCTGCTCGCAGGCGGAGAACCGGTTCGCATTCCGCTCGATCGCAGGCCGGAAGAAGTCAGAACTCTCGTGGAAGGCTGCGATGGTGTGCTGCTGCCAGGCAGCAATGCTGATATTGATCCCGCTAGATTCCAGCAAGCGCGCTCGCCGCATACCGCGAAATCTGATCCTCGCCGTGATGACGTCGACACCCTGCTGCTCGACGATGCGTATGCCCGGCGAAAGCCCGTGCTCGGCATCTGTTATGGCCTGCAAAGTCTAAATGTCTATTGCAAGGGTTCGCTGATCCAGCACATTCCCGACTTCCTGCCAGAAGCCACCCGAGCAAAGGTCAATCACGAAGCTGGAAGAACGGTTGCAATCGCGCACTCGGTCGAGGTCTCGGGAGATTCTTTGTTGGCGAAGATCATCGGGAAGGCAGATCGCAATGAGAAGTCGGACGATGGCAGGTCCATTGTCGTGCCGGTGAATTCCTCCCATCATCAGTCCGCCGAGGCGATCGGCGAAGGATTGCGCATCGCGGCTCGCTGCCCCGATGATGGAATTATTGAGGCCCTGGAAGGAACTGCTCCTGATCATTTCGTCCTCGCCGTCCAGTGGCACCCCGAACGGTCCGTGGATGACGATGAGGGTTCGAGCAAGCTCTTTCGTGCACTGATCGAAGCCACCAAAGGCTAAAACTGCATGCCAAACAAAGCCTGCAGGAGAGCGGCCGCGATCAACTCGACCTGTTCGTTTCGCACGGGAGGACGGGATGGACCGTTCAGATCGATTCAGTTGTTGTTGACTTTGTCTGTCTGGGTGTTTGCGGAAGTGGCCTTCAGCGTGATTTCGTCCGGCGACGTTTCTGGCGTACTCTCTGCAGCAAGACCGCGACATGCGCGATAGCGGCAGCATCCAGATTGAGGCCCTCTGGAGTCTTCGCCTTCAGCCCAACGCAATCACAGGGAATCCCGAGCAACTCCGCCACTCGCGTGCGAATCGCTGCCGCATGCGGGCCGATCTTCGGAGCGGACAGAATGAGGCTTGCGTCGACGTTGGCAACGCCGTATTCGGCGTCGTGCACTCTTTTCAACGCCTCACGCAAAAAGATCACAGAGTCGGCGCCTTTCCACTTCGGATCCGAGGGTGGGAACAGCGCTCCAATATCCGGCGCTGCAATGGCCCCCAGTAGCGCGTCGGTAATGGCGTGCAGCAGCACGTCACCATCGGAGTGACCACCGAGTCCCTTGTCGTGTTGGAGAGTAATCCCCCCGATCTTCAGCGGAATGCCCGGCCGGAATTCGTGGGAGTCAAAGCCATATCCAATGCGAGTTGATGGCTGTTCGGTCGCTGGTCGTCGGTCGTTGGTGTTTGGCATTCGCTCGTCAGGGTTATCCATGGAAATCCGTGGCTTCATTTCCCTAAATAGAATTCCGCTAACTCCATATCTCCGGGAGTCGTGATCTTTATGTTTTTCGGCGAGCCCATCACCACGGCCACTTCATGTCCGGAGCGCTCGGCCAGCGAAGCCTCATCGGTGCCCATGAAGCCATCCGCGGAGGCCTCATCGAACACCTTCTTGATCACCTCATAGCGAAATCCCTGTGGAGTTTGTGCCAGTACAACACCTGCGCGTGGAATCGTCGCCTTGATGATCGCGCCCCCGGCAGTACGCTCAACTTGTTTCACGGTATCGACCGCGGGAAGTCCAGCTATAGCGGCACCGTATTTGCGGGCGGCCTCAATGACCTCGTGGATGATCTCGCTTGTGACCAGGGGCCGGACCGCGTCGTGGACAAGCACAATGTCATCAGGCGCAGCAGTAAGCGCATTGAGCGCGTGCTCCACGGATTGCTGGCGGTGCTCGCCGCCAACCACCAACTCGATCTTTTTTTGGCGCACGGCGTTCGATTCCTTTTGCAGCCGCTCGCGAAAACCATCGATCTCATTTTCCCGCAACGCAATCCAGATCTCAGTGACCTCATCCACGGCAGCGAACCTGCGTAGCGTGTGAATGAGGATCGGCGTCCCGGCAAGCTCGGTGAATTGCTTCGTAAGATGAGGTTTGGTGTCTTTGGCGCTCGACAGCGGCGCCATGCGTGTCCCAAGACCAGCAGCGGGAATAATGACAACAACCTTCATGGCGGGCTGTAAGTATACGGGCGCGAAGGCGGCTTGTTCAAATGATCGGCAGGGCGCACGTCTCCGCCGTCGCCGGGCAAGCCCTATGCATTTTCCAGGCAAGCGGCAAACAATCGCTGGACTTTAAGCGGGCCCAGTTTTTGTGTCGACAACGGTCGGGCTCGGCACCGCCGTTGTCGAGGTCGGCACCACCGGAACCGCGGAAGGTGTCACGGGGACTGGGACAGCCTGCCGGGAGTAGGCGGCGCGTTCGTCCCATTTTCCGAAAATCATCTTGCCTGCCGTGGTCTGCAGAACGGATGTCACCGACACGTCGATGGTCTTGCCGATCATCTTGCGCGCGTTGTCGACGACCACCATGGTGCCGTCATCCAGGTAGGCTACCCCCTGGTTGTATTCCTTGCCTTCTTTGAGGATGAAGACGCGCATGGTTTCGCCGGGCAGCACGATGGGCTTGAGCGAGTTCGCGAGCTCGTTGATATTCAATACCTCCACGCCCTGCAACTGCGCCACCTTGTTCAGGTTGAAGTCGTTGGTGATGATCTTGCCCTCGTACAGCTTAGCCAGTTCAATTAGCTTGAGATCAACTTCCCGGACGGCGGGAAAATCGTCTTCCACGATCTGAATCTGCAGGTTCGCCACCTTTTGCAGGCGCTGGAGAATATCGAGGCCCCGGCGGCCGCGATTGCGCTTCAACGAGTCCGCAGAATCGGCGACGAGTTGCAACTCGCGCAGCACGAACTGCGGCGTAACAATGACGCCATCGAGGAATCCAGTCTCCGCGATGTCGGCAATTCGTCCGTCGATAATGACGCTTGTATCGAGAATCTTGTAACTCTTCTTTCCTTGCTTCTCACCGCCGAAGATTCCGCCCAGGGCGGCCAGATTCAGCAGATCGCCCTTGTTGGCGCCGACGGCAAGGCCAACGTACGCCATCAGGAGCATGACCATGATCTGGAGGAAGCTTTGCGTGTGTCCCGGCGGAACGCTACTGCGGATGACCAGCGCGAACAGGTACGCCCCGCAGATGCCGAGGAGGCTTCCGATCGCGGCTCCGATCAGGCGCTTAAGGCTCACCGTTCGGAGCTTCCACTCGAACAGGACGATGCCGGCACCAATGAGCGCTCCCACACCGGCGTCCCAGGACCGCGTCAGGTTGAAGGGTTCAATTACGTAACAGGTTGCGCCTACAACGAGAACAAAAAGAAGACGTACAAAAATGAGATCCACGGTATACCTCCCCGCGGATGCACTTTCCCTGTGCTACTGGACGATGCACCCGAGCCAGCCATCGCCGCCCCCGGCGGGTTGGCCTTTCTTAAAGCGGGGCGCAAGAATTAGGGGAATGAATGCACGCCCCGTTCCGGCCCTCTGGGGCAGGCCGGAGGAACAAGTAGACTGACGCAAAAAGTATATACCTCCCTCCCGGCTCCCCGATGAAGTATCTGAGTTTCTCCTGCTAAACTTCCCTCATGAAAGCCTTGGTAATTACCAGCCTCGCCGGCCCTGAAGCTTTGGCGATTCAGGACATACCGGAGCCCAAGCCCAAGCCTGGTCAAACCAGCGTGCGTGTCTCTGCCGGAGGCTTGAATTTTGCTGACTTTATGACGTCCAAGGGCGGCTATCCCGGAACTCCTCCGCCCCCGTTGGTTGCGGGACGGGAATTCGCGGGCGTTGAAGAAGTCACCGGCCGGCGCGTCATGGGCTATACGCAGTGGGGAGCCTTTGCGGAGAAGGCAGCTACCTACGAGCACATGCTTTGGCCCATACCTGAACACTGGACCTTCGAACAGGCCGCGGCTTTTCCGGTGAACTACTTTACCGCCTACCTCGGCTACTGGCAGGCGGGAATGACGCCGGGCAATCCGGCGCCCTCGGTTGTCTACCGAGAAGAGGCCGCCAAGCGCACTCCCCGCGTTCTGATTCATGCCGTCGCCGGGGGCGTCGGGACAGCGGCGGTACAGATCGGGCGACTGCTTGGAGTGGAGATGTACGGCACGTCTTCCTCGGAGGAGAAGCTGTCCCGGGTCAAGGAACTCGGGCTGCAGCACCCGATCAACTACAAGCGGCACGAGTATGAAGAAGTAGTGAAGAATCTCACCCATGGCGAAGGTGTGGATGCCGTCTTCGAAATGCTCGGCGGCGAGCACACGGCAAAGAGTCTGCGTTGCCTGCGCGATTTCGGCCGCGTAATCCAGTACGGCACCGCCACTGGAAAATCTCCACAAATTGATCTGCGCGCGATGTACGCGAAGTCGGCCAGCGTGCAGGGACTCTGGCTCACGTATTTATCCCAGAAAAAAGAGATCATGGAACCGGCGTGGAAGCAGTTATCGGAGTGGATCAGCCAGAAGAAGCTCACGCCCCAGATCGGCCACGTACTGCCTTTGGACCGTGGGGTTGAGGCCTATAAGTTGCTGGAGGAGGGGAAAAATTACGGGAAGATTGTCGTGAAGATCGCGGAGTAAGCGGATCGCGCGAGGTGTTTACCGCGCAGCCCTTACTACGCTCGCTTTTGTGTTCTGACGCAACGACGAAACATCCGGTCGCAGACGTTTAGCACAAGCTTGCGCCGTCTGTTCGCCCTTGGCGAAGGGCGTGCCGCTAGGGCGGCAGTTTTGAGCGCAATGGCGATTTTGCAACAGTAGCGTAAAATGCTTGCCGACCGGCAAGAAGAGGCTCGCCTTTATGAGATGCTCGCGCTATCTGGGGCTTGCTGCTTTTTTCACCTGTAGTACTGTCCCCTTGACAGGAAGCAGCCAACCTTTAAGTTCTGGACAAAACAAGCCGCCTTCAACGGCAACGTCGGGTTCCCAACCGCAAGCCAAGCCCTCAGAGGAACGCTCGGATGTGTTGACCTCTGATGCACTTGCAAACCTACCCTCTTGCGGCGAGAAGAACCCTTCGCCATGCGCAACACCTCCGCGGCTTGTCGACGCACCTTCTCCCTCGTTTACGGCGTGGCCTGAGGATAAAAGTGGTGTCTGCGTTCTGAGCGCGATTGTGGAGCTAAATGGCAAGACTAGTAATATTCGCGTGGTGAAGTCCCTTAGCGTCGGCCAAGACCGATTAGCTATCGAGGCAGTCAAGAAATGGAAGTTCAAGCCTGCTCTGAAAGATGGCAAACCTGTCGCCGTTAGGATTTCACTGGAAGTACAATACTAGCGTATATGTCCCGCCAGTCAGTGAGTGAAATGGGGATTTTGCGACAGTCAGCGTATTTGTCCGTAAACGACCGCTCAGAGACGTAGGACACCCGACCCGTACTCCACAGATTCTTCTGGGTCTTTACTGGGACGTCGGAAGAACTCAACCAGTCCAACTATCCCGACAAACAACGCGCCCACGTGGTGCCACCAGACTGATCGCGGGACAAAAATCATTGGCAGGAGAAAAACCAGAATATACATAAGGCTTGCTGTGATCCCCCAGAATCTCGCCGAGGGTTTTCCCTTCAAGATGGTCCACCAAGCCACACCCGTAATGGTGGCGACAATGACTCGAAACAAGACTTCGATGAGCAGATTGACGAGCAGGTACCGGGGAGACAGGAAAGCGTAACGTTGACCAATTGCGTATATGCTCCGAAGAGAAAGCAAGGGGAACACCACGGATGTGGATGCGAAGATCCAGCACAAAACTCTTCTGATATCTTGCATACTTTGAAGCCGCCTTTACAAAACAGTACAGTCTACTCCCACCGCCATAAGGGATTGATTACCTCGCGGGCTTGGGCGCAGTCTGGACTACCCCTCCGTAACTGTTGCTAACAGGCCTTATCACAAGTTTGTGCCGTCTGTTCGCCCCTCCGCGATTTTGAAGGGAGATTTTGAGCGCAATAGAGATTTTGCTCCAGCTACGCTACTTCAAGCTGCTGACGAACAAATTGATCTCGCGCACTACATCAGCTTCATTGGACCGGTAAATATA
>WNGO01002152.1_pt1 | contig 12632 bp, 8 predicted proteins | sample 5400511 | NCBI WGS metagenome assembly WNGO01 (sample SAMN13153380, study PRJNA577476) | soil metagenome | isolation source: 20 cm soil or saprolite under Garry oak tree replicate 2 | place: USA:California | collected 2016-06-15
CCGTCGTTGCCCACGACCATGCGGTTGCCGTCGGTCGGGTCGATCCACATGTCGTGGTTGTCACCGCCCGGCGACTGCGGGAAGGGGACGTTCGTCGTCGTCTCTCCGCCGTCGAGCGTCTTGGAGAAGGAGGCGCACAGGAAGTAGGCCTCGTTGTCGCGGTCGGGCGCGACGGCGACGCGCGTGTAGTACGGCTGGCGGCACGACAGCTGCCGATCGTAAGAAACGACGCGCCAGTTCTCGCCGCCGTCGTCGGAGCGCCACAGCTCGCCGCGATCGGTGTCCTGGCCGTGGACCGGCACGCCGTCACCCGTCTCGATCAGCGCGTAGATGCGGCTCGAGTTGCTCCGCGACATCGCGAGGCCGACCTTGCCGAACGGCTTCGCCGGCAGCCCGTTGCCGGTCAGCTTCTTCCAGGTCGACCCGCCGTCTGTCGATGCATAGATCCCGCTCCCCGGCCCGCCGCTCTCGCGGCCCCACGTGTGGATCACGAGCTGCCACATCGCAGCGAACAGGATCCGCGGGTTGTTCGGGTCCATCACGACGTCGGCGGCGCCGGTGTTCTCATCCACGAACAGCACCCGCTCCCACGTCTTGCCGCCATCCGTGGTGCGGTACACACCGCGCTCCTGCTGCGGGCCGTAGCTGTGTCCCAGCGCGGCGGCGAAGACGATGTCGGGGTTGGTGGGGTGGATCACGACGCGCCCGATGCGGCCGGTCAGATCGAGGCCCATGTGCTGCCAGGTCTTCCCCGCATCGGTCGACTTGTAGATCCCGTTGCCGATCGAGATGTGACTGCGGATCCACGCCTCTCCCGTTCCGGCCCACACGACGTTCGGGTCTGACGGCGCTACTGCGAGCGCGCCGATCGACTGCACTGGCTGATCGTCGAAGATCGGCTGCCAGTGGATGCCCCCGTCGTTCGTCTTCCAGATGCCGCCCGACGCGGCGCCCGCGTAGTACGTGCTCGCGTCGCCCGCCACACCCGCGACCGCCGCGACGCGGTTTCCTACCGGTCCGATGTAGCGGTAGCGGAGCTGGCTGAACGTGGCGGTATCAGCCACGGCAGGGGCCGCGGTGGGAGCCGTTGTCGACCGCGCGGCGCGCGCCGGTCGGCGCCCGGCCTGGGCGGAGCTCGTCAGCGGAATGAGGACGGTGAGGACAGTGGCAAGCGAGGCAACGCGGACCATGGGAGGGCCTCTTTGTTTTTGTCGGTACGCGGTACAAAGAGACCGTCCTTGCAACCAACCGGCAAGGAACCCCGTGTTGCGCGCGCGCGACAGCTAGCTCGCCCGTTTTGGTCGTCTGTCGTAGCTTTTCCCGGATGACGACCCACCGCTATCCGAGCAGCCATGTCTTCTACCGCAAACTCGGCTACGAGTACCCCAAGATCGTCCGCGGCGAGGGGTGCTGGCTCATCGACGAGCGCGGCAAGCGCTACCTCGACGCTGTCGGCGGAGCCTACGTCGCGAACCTGGGTCATTCGAACCCTGAGATCGCCGACTCGATCGCCGAGCAGTGCCGGCAGTTCGGATACCTCTCGGGGACGATGTTCACTCACGGCCCCGTCGAGAACCTCGCCGACGAGGTCGCGGACACGCTGCCCGGCGACCTCTCCAAGCTCTACTTCCTTTGTAGCGGCTCGGAGGCTGTCGAGGCGGCGCTGAAGCTCGCGCGCCAGTACTGGGTCGAGCGTGGCCAGCCCGGTAAGCACCGCATCATTGCCCTTGCCCCCGGTTATCACGGCAGCACCCTGCTCGCGCTCTCCGCGTCGGCCCGCGAGGCGCACAAGGCGCCGTTCAAGCCATGGCTCGTCGACGTGCATCGGATTCCTGCGTCCTATCCGTATCGCTGCGAGTGTGGCGGGCGTGGCCCCGCCTGCCCGGTCTGCAGCGCCGCCGTCTTGGAAGAGGCGATCGAGCAGCTCGGTGCCGATAACGTCGCGGCGTTCATCGCCGAGCCCGTGGGCGGATCTTCGACCGGCGCCTCGACGCCGCGGTCCGATTACTTCAAGCGCGTGCGCGAGATTTGCGACCGCCACGACGTGCTCTTCATCGCCGACGAGGTGCTCGTCGGCGTCGGTCGTACGGGCACGTGGTGGGCGATCGAACCGTACGACGTGGCGCCCGACATCATGACGTTCGGCAAAGGGGTGTCGGCTGGCTACGCCGCGCTCTCGGGAATCGCTGCCGGGCAGAAGGTCGTCGACGCGATCGCGGAAGGATCAGGCAGCTTCGTTCACGCGCAAACCTTCTCGCATCACCCCGTCGCCTGCGCGGCCGGCGTGGCGACGATGCGGTATCTCAAAAAGCATGACCTGGTCGAGCGGTGCGCGCAGATGGGGCGGGTCCTCCATGAACGGATTCGGCTGCTCGCCGACCTCCCCCACGTCGGCGACGTGCGCGGCCGCGGGCTGCTGGCCGGGTTCGAGTTCGTCGAAGACAAGGCGAGCCGTGCGCCATTCCCGCGCTCGGCGAAATTTGCGGAGCGCTTCGCCGACGCGGCGCTCGATGCCGGTCTGACCGTCTGGCCCAACGTCGGGCACGCAGACGGCACGAGCGGCGATGCCGCGCTGATCGCTCCGCCGTTCATCATTACGGAAACCGAAATCGATGAGATCGTCGCTCGCTTTACGAAAGCGCTCGAGAAGACTCTCTCGCAAATGAAGGTTCGCGCATGACCGCCGCACGCGACTACCCGCGCATCGTCGTGCCGCCGCCGGGTCCCAAGGCGCGCGCCATCGTCGAGCGGCAGGACCGCTTCGCCTCGACATCATATCCCAAGGAGTATCCGCTCGCGGTGGCCCGCGGCGAGCGGGCCGTCGTCGAGGACGTCGACGGCAATCGGTTCCTCGACTTCATGGCGGGCATCGCGGTCGCCTCCACGGGCTATGGGCATCCCAAGGTCGTGAAGGCCGTGCAGGACGCCGCGGCGCGCTTCCTTCATATCTGCGGCAGCGACTTTTACTACGAGAGCTTTGCGGCGCTGTGCGAACGGCTCGCGCAGCTCGCGCCCGGGCCGAGCAAGAAGCGCGTTTTTCTGTCGAACTCGGGCACCGAAGCGGTCGAGGGTGCGATCAAGCTGGCGCGCCACTCGACCGGCCGTCCCGCGATCATCGGCTTCCTCGGCGCCTTCCACGGACGGAGCTACGGCGGTTTGAGTCTCACCGCGAGCAAGGCCGTCCAGCGGTCGGGATTCGGGCCGTTCCTGCCCGAAGTCCATCACGTGCCGTACGGCTATCGGTATCGCTGCGAGTACTGCCGCGGCGAGTCGGCCTGCACGACGCGGTGCACGTCGTGGATCGAAGAGGAGCTGTTCACCAAGAAGGTGCCGCCCGACAGCGTCGCGGCGATTTTCGTCGAGCCGATCCAAGGCGAGGGCGGCTACGTCGTCCCGCCGGCGGGCTACCTGAAGGACCTGCGCGCGCTCTGCGATCGCTACGGCATCCTGCTCGTCTGCGACGAGGTGCAGTGCGGCGTGGGCCGCACCGGGAAGATGTGGGCGTGCGAATACGAAGGGATCGAGCCTGATATTCTGCTTTCCGCAAAGGGGTTGGGAAGTGGAATGCCGATCGGCGCGATCATCGCCAAAGAATCGATCATGAAGTGGAAGCCCGGTGCCCACGGCACCACGTTTGGTGGCAATCCCGTGTGCTGCGCGGCCGCGCTCGCCACGCTCGACATCGTCGAGAAAGAGCTGCTCCCGAACGTGGCAAAGATGGGGGACCGGCTCATCACCGGCGCGCGCAAGCTCCAGGACAAGTACGCGGCGATCGGTGACGTGCGCGGGCGCGGACTCATGGTCGGTGTGGAATTCGTGAAGGACCGCGAAACGCGCGAGCCCGCCCCCGACATCCCCCACGAAATCGTGGGCCGCGCCTTCAAGAAAGGCCTCCTGCTCCTCGGCTGCGGGAAGAGCTCGCTGCGGCTCGCGCCCCCGCTGGTCGTGGATGAGTATGACGTCGACACCGCCCTCCGGATCATCGACGAGTGCCTGCACGAGATGTCGGACTAGCGTCAAAAGTCGTGTCGATGCAGGACGCCGTCGCGCGATACGTGCGCGACGGCGACGTCGTCGTCATTGAAGGGTTTACTCACCTCATCTCGTTCGCCGCGGGACACGAGATCATCCGCCAGCACCGCCGCGATCTGACGTTGTGCCGCCTCACACCTGACTTGATTTACGATCAGATGATTGCCGCGGGCTGCGCGAACAAGCTCGTGTTCTCGTGGGCCGGCAATCCCGGCGTCGGCTCGTTGCACGCGTTTCGGCGCGCCGTTGAAGGACAAACGCTCGAGATCGAGGAGTACTCGCATTTTGGGATGGTAGCAAGGTTTAGCGCGGGGGCCGCACGGCTGCCGTTCTGGACGCTGCGCGACTACGCGGGCACCGATCTGCCGCGCGCCAATCCACGCATCAAATCGGTGACGTGCCCATACACCGGCGAGGAGCTGGCGACGGTCCCGGCCTTGAATCCCGACGTCACGATCGTGCACGCGCAGCGCGCCGACGCGCAGGGCAACACGCAGATCTGGGGACTGCTCGGCGTGCAGAAAGAGGCGGCGTTCGCCTCGCAGCGTGTGATCGTCGTCGTGGAGGAGTTGGTGGACGAGCGCGTGATCCGCTCCGATCCGAACCGGACGCTGATTCCGGCGACGATCGTGAGTGCCGTCGTGGTCGAACCGTGGGGCGCGCATCCGTCGTACGCTCAAGGGTACTACGACCGCGACAACGAATTCTACATCGGCTGGGACACGATCTCGCGCGAGTCCGCAGGGCTCAGTCATTATCTCGACGAATTCGTCTACGGCGTGCGTGACCGCGCCGAGTACATGCAGAAACAGCCGAGGCTGGCGGAGCGGCTGAAGGCGGGAGAGCAGCGCTGCGCCGGAGTCAATTACGGTTTCTGACTACACGGCCGACGAGATGATGGCCGTCGTCGCCGCGCGCGAGCTGGCGGACGGCGAGGTCGTGTTCGTGGGCATCGGCCTGCCGAACCTCGCGTGCAACCTGGCGCGCCGCACCCACGCGCCCAACCTCGTGCTGATCTACGAATCCGGCGCGGTGGGCGCGACGCCGTCGCGGCTTCCCGTCTCGATCGGCGATCCCGCGCTCGTCACCGGCTCGCTGATGGTGTGCGGCATGGCGGACGTATTTCAGCTGTTTCTGCAGAACGGACGCATCGAGGTCGGCTTTCTTGGGGGAGCGCAGGTGGATCGCCACGGCAACATCAACACCACCGTCATTGGGCCGTACGCGCGGCCCAAGGTTCGCCTCCCTGGCTCCGGCGGCGCGGCCGAGATCGCGATTCACGCCCACCGCATTCTGATCGTCGCGAAGCTGTCGCCTCGCGCCTTTCCCGAGCGTGTCGACTTCCTGACCAGTCCGGGGCAGCGCGTCGCCAAAGTGATCACCGACAAGGGCGTGCTCGAGCGCGATGAGGCGAGCGGCGATCTCGTGCTCGCCGGACTGTATCCCGGGATCGAGGCGACGGAAGTGCGCGCCGGCGTCGGGTGGAAGCTCGAGTCGCGCGCGCGCCTGAATCGGTTGGACCCACCCACCACCACGGAGCTGCACCTGTTGCGGGAAGTGCTGGACCCGCAACGGCTCTATCTCAAATCATGATTCTCGCCCTTGCGCTGGTACTTCAGACGACGAGCGACTCCCTGGCGACGCGGGTCCGCCAGCTCGCAGACAGTTATCTCGTCGCGTACTTCGAGCAGCATCCGGACGAAGCGACGCTCGACGGGGTGGCGAATGCGCGCCACGACAAGCTGCCGGACAATTCGCCCGCCGCGCTGGCGCGCTGGCAACAGCGCGAGGATGCCTGGCTCGCGGTGCTCAAGCGGATCGATCCGAAGCGATTACCAGGTCCGGAATGGGTCGGGTACGGGATCATGCGCGACGCCATCGAAGGGTCGGTGGGGACGCGCGTGTGTCGCTTCGAGCTCTGGAGCGTGGCGCATACCGGTGGCGGATGGCTCTCCACGGTCACCGCGCTCGCAGCGCTGCAGGGCGTCGGTACCGAGGACGCGCGGCGCCAGGTGCTCACGCGCTGGCACGCCGTCCCGGCCTACATCGCGACGGAGATGGCGAACCATCGGGAAGGGCTGCGGCGCGGCTATACCGCTCCGCGTCACAATGTCGAAATCGCGGTGACCGAGATCGACACGCTGCTTGCCACGCCGATCGAAGCCTCGCCGTTCTACGATCCCGCGCGGCGCGACTCGACGCCGGGATTCGGTGCCGAGCTCGCGCAGGTGATCGAGCGCGAGATCATCCCCGCAATGCGGGGCTACCGCGATTTTCTCGCGACCGAGTATCTCCCGCGGGCGCGCACCGAGATCGGCGTGTTTGCCAACCCGCACGGGTCCGAGTGCTATCGCGCCAGCATTCGCGCGACGACCGGCCTCGCGATCTCGCCCGATTCCGTGCACCGGCTTGGCCTCGCGACGGTCGACCAGCTCGAAAACAGTATGCGATTGATCGCGGTGCAATCGTTCGGCACGAGCGACGTCTCCAGACTGCTCGAGCACCTCCGGCGCGACACCGCGTACACGTTCCACACGCGGGACGAAATGCTCGGGCGGGCGCGGGAAACGTTGGAGCGGGCGCGCCGCGCGATTCCGCGCTGGTTCGGCCGGCTGCCGCGGGCAACCGTCGTCGTCGAGCCGTACCCGGCGTTTCGCGAGCGCCAGAGCGTGGGCGAGTGGAATCCTCCCGCCGAAGACGGCAGCCGGCCCGGCATCTACTACCTCTCGACGTACGATCCGCGGCACAAGGCGCGTGCCGACCTCGAGGCGCTGTCGTTCCACGAAACGATCCCCGGCCATCACCTGCAGGGCACGATCGCGCTCGAACGGGGCGATACGATTCCCGCCATCGCGCGCTACTTCTGGTCGCCGGGCATGGGGGAGGGGTGGGCCGAGTACGCCGAGCAGCTCGCGGACGAAATGGGATTGTATTCCTCGGACACCGCGCGTTTCGCGATGCTCGCCGACATCACCCTCTCGGCGACGTTGCTGGTCGTGGACACGGGGATCCACGAGTTCGGCTGGACGCGCGAGCAGTCGATCGATTACATCCGCGAGCACACGCACGTGCCGTTGCTCAGGGCCGAGGTCGGGGTCGATCGCTATCCCGTCTGGCCCGCGCAGGGCTTGTCGTACGGACTGGGCCGGCTGGAGATCCGCCGGCTGCGTGCGTTTGCGGTGCAAAGACTTGGGGCGCGATTCGACATTCGCGCGTTTCACGACCACGTGCTGGAGAATGGCGCGGTGCCGCTGCCGCTGCTGCGCGCCGCCATCGAGCGATGGATCAACGCTTCGCGCTAGCACTTGCGCTGGTTCCCGCCTGCCTGTGCGCGCAACGTGAGGCAGTTCTGCAGCAGGTCGATCTGCCGCACGCCTACTACTGGCGCGAGATGTACGTGCCCCAGGCGACGAGCGGTCCCAGCTCCGCGACCTGGTCGCCGGACGGCACCGCGCTGATCTACTCGATGCAGGGCACGCTCTGGCGGCAGCACATTGGATCCGACACGGCAGTGCAGCTCACGTCGGGGCCGGTCTACGACTATCAACCCGACTGGTCGCCCGATGGGCGGACGGTCGTATTCGCCCGCTACGCGCACGACGCAATCGAGCTGCAGCTGCTCGATCTGGCATCGGGCCGCGTCACGCCGCTCACCGCCAACCGCGCCGTGAATCTCGATCCCCGGTGGTCGCCGGACGGGTCGCGGATTGCGTTCGTATCTTCGATCTACAATGGCCGCTGGCACATCTTCGTCCTGAGCCCCGAAGGGCGCGATGTAGGGGCGCAGCATGCTGCGCCCCTACGGATTACTGAAGACTCGGGCAGCAAGCTGCCGCGCTACTACTACAGCAAGTGGGATCACTACATCTCGCCGACGTGGTCGCCTGACGGCAAGGAGATCATCCTCGTCTCCAATCGGGGGCACATTCACGGCAGCGGTGGGTTCTGGCGCATGGAGGCGCGCCCGGGAGCGCCACTCCGCGAGCTGCGCTACGAGGAGACCACATGGAAGGCGCGGCCGGATTGGTCGCCCGATGGGACGCGCGTCATCTACAGCTCCTATCTCGGCCGGCAATGGAATCAGCTGTGGCTGATGACGAGCGAGGGCGGCGATCCCTTTCCACTGACCTATGGCGACTTCGACGCCACCGCGCCGCGCTGGTCACGGGATGGGACACGCATCGCGTACGTCTCCAACGAGCCTGACCGTGCGCTGAAGCGCCGGCTCGGCGAAGGCGCCGGCACGTCGTTATGGGTAATCGATGTGCCGGGTGGCAAGAAGCAACGCGTCGAAGTGCGCGAGCGCCGCTACCGCGAGCCGGTTGGGACGTTACGCATCGCCGTGGTCGATCGCGTGGGTCATCCGCTCGGCGCGCGCATTTCTGTGACCACATCCGAAGGGCGCGGCTATGCACCGGATGATGCGTGGCGTCATGCCGACGAAGCGTTCGACCGTTCTGAACGAGAATTCGAGTATTCGTATTTCCATTCCAGCGGGTCGTCCGAGCTCACCGTGCCTGCCGGACAGGTTCATCTCGAGGTGTGGCACGGACCTGAGTATCGCGTGTATCGTGCCGACGTGAACGTGCCGACGGGTATTCGTACCACGCGCCGGATCGTCCTCGAGCGCGTGGACAATCTCGCTGCGCGCGGCTGGTGGAGCGGGGACGTGCACGTCCACATGAACTACGGCGGCGCCTACCGCAACACACCGCCGCATCTCGCCTTTCAGGCGCGCGCCGAGGATTTGCACGTCGTCGAGAATCTGATCGTGAACAAAGAGCAGCGGATTCCGGACATTGCGTATTTCCGCACGGATGCCGATCCGGTCTCTACTCCGACGTTCCTGCTCAGGCACGCGCAGGAATTCCACACCAGCGTCTGGGGCCACATGGGGCTTCTCGGCCTCGGCTCCCACTACCTCCTTCCTGAGTACGCTGGCTACCCCAACACCGCCGCAGCGAGTCTTTCGCTGACGAATGCCACGGTCGCCGATCTCGCGCATTCGCAAGGCGCGCTGGTGGGATACGTGCACCCCTTCGATACGCGCCTTGATCCTGCCGATACGTCTGCATCCCTGTTTTACGAGCTGCCCGTGGATGTCGCGCTCGGCAAGGTCGACTATCTCGAGGTCATGGGATACTCGGACCATCTCATCACGTCCGAGATCTGGTACCGGCTGCTCAATTGCGGATTCCGGTTGCCGGCGGCGGCAGGAACCGATGCGTTTCCGAATTTCGCGAGCCTACGGGGGCCACCCGGTCTGGTGCGGGTCTTCGTGAATTCTGGAGCGACGTTGAATCACGCTGCCTGGCTCGCTGGTCTCAAGGCGGGGCGGACGTTCGTCACAAACGCGCCGCTGCTCGAATTCTCACTCGCCGGCCATCCTATTGGTGACGAAATTCGATTGTCAGCCGGCAGCCATCGGCTGGCGGCTCGCGTGGGACTCCGGTCCAACGTGCCGGTCGATCATCTCGAAATCATCGGGAATGGCAAAGTCGTCGCCATGATTCCGCTCCGCGGCGGTCGCGCGAGCGCCGGCGATACGGTCTCGATTCCTGTCAACGCGAGCGGTTGGTACGTCTTGCGAGCCTACAGCGACCATGCGGAGATGCCGGTGCTCGATCTCTACCCGTTTGCGTCGACCAGCCCCATCTACGTCAGCGTGGGTGGCGCGGCCGTACGCTCGCCTGATGATGCGGGGTTCTTCATGCGTTGGATCGAGCGTTTGGAGCGGGAAACGCGAGCAAATACCTCATGGAATACGTCGGCCGAGCAGGCTGCAGTGCTCCGGACGCTCCAAGATGCCCGCGCCGTCTTTCAGGAGCAGACTCGACCGTAGTGTAAGCAACTCCTGCCTGACTGTCCGTCCTACTGAAGGATCACCCTAACCAGAGTCTCCAGCGCAGCCAAGGAGGATTTATGGGTTGGCGTCGCGGCTGTTGGGCAGCTTCGCTCCTGCTGATCTCGGTGGTCGCGTGTGACGACCCCGACCCGCTCGCCCCCTCCTTCATGGTGGTCAGCCCGCCGGCGAATCTCGCCGCACGCGCTTTCGCGTTCAACCAGATCAACCTGACGTGGCAGGACAACTCGTCCAATGAGACGGGCTTCGAAGTCTTTCGGTCCACCACGGGGCCGAGTGGAGAATTTGCCCTCCTGACCACGACGGGATCCCGGGCCACCAGCTACGGCGACTTTGGAGTCGCGGGATCAACGCAGTATTGCTACAAGCTTCGCACGTTCCGGACGACGGGCCGCAAGAATAACTACTCAGAGTTCTCCAATGTGGCGTGCGCGACTACGCCGCTCTCGCCTGTGCCGCTCGCAGCCTCAGGCGTCAACGCGCTGCCCCAGTCGGGTTACGTGATCAGCGTCGCATGGAGCGACAATTCCACCGACGAGACCGGGTTCCGTGTGGAGCGCTCGCCCAGCGCGGGTGGGCCATGGACGAGCATCGGAACGGTATACGCGAATGCGACCGCGCTCTACGACTACCAGGTCGCCGTGGAGCAGGGCGTGTGCTATCGCGTCTTTGCGTTCAACAACTACGGCGCTGCGGATCCCTCGAACGTCGATTGCACCGCGATGCCTGCCGCACCGGGCAACCTTGCCGCGACTGTCGCCAACGCGAGCGTGGATCTCACGTGGACGGACAATTCGGGTGTTGAAGATGGTTTTGATGTCCTGCGCTCGGGTGGGACTGACTGGACCGTCGTCGCGCATCTATTGGCCAATGCAAGCAGCTATCAGGACGCGAATCTGGCCGACGGCGCATATTCGTACTTTGTGCGCGCCACGAAGGACGGCGGAACCTCGGGCATTTCGAACGTCGTGCAGGTCGTCGTTGCCACGGTTCCTCCGCTCGCACCGATCAACCTGGACGCCGCGCCATCCTCCAGCAGTAGCGTGTCCGTCTACTGGAATGCCGGTTCCGGCAGTGAGGAAGGGTACCGGGTGGAGCGCTCGACCGACGGCGGTACGAGCTGGGTCGCCGCCGCGAACACCGGCGTAAACGAGACCTCGTTCTGGGACTACCCGCTGCCCAGCGAGCAACCGGTCTGCTACCACGTGATTGCGTTCAACCACCTGGGAGATTCGCCGCCGTCGGATAGCGATTGCACCACACCACCCGCCGGCCCAACGGGTTTCACGGTGACGGGACTCGATGACGCAACAATCGATCTCGCGTGGACCGACAACTCGAATGCCGAAGACGGTTATCAAATCTGGATCGACGACGGCTATGGCAGCCAATGGCCGATCGCCTACCTGGATGCCAACACCACGTCCTTCCAGTACGTGGATTACTACGCCTACTACTACTACTACTCCGTCGTGGCCGTCAAAGATGGCGGCTACTCCGACTGGACTGACTGGTTGTATCCAACAGCACCGGCTGGAGTCTCGAGCATGCGCGCCGGTTCGGTATCGCGCGGTTCTCCCTCTCACCCGCCCGTCGTAGTGCGGCGCAAACCAGGAGCGAAGCCATGATCGCGAGAGGAGATTCCATGAACACCATTTCGATCGCCGCACTGCCGTGGCTCGTCCTCTTCGCGCTCGCGTGCGAATCGGAATCGCACCCTGTGGCGCCCGCGATTCAGGCGATGTCATTCGCCGGCTCGGAGTGGTCCGAACCGGTCAATCTCGGCGCGCCGGTCAATTCTGCAGCGAATGAGATGAACCCGGCACTGTCACCAGATGAGCTCAGCATCTATTTCGTTTCGAATCGCCCGGGCCAGTTGGGCAATGGCGACATCTGGGTCTCGCGACGCGCCTCGCTCGACAGCCCTTGGGGCGAGCCAGTCAACCTGGGCCCGAACGTGAATGGACCCGGCATTGAGGCATCGCCGATGCTCTCGATCGATGGACACCTGCTGTTCTTCGCAAGCGTCCGCCCCGATGGACATGGCTTGAATGACATCTACGTGGCGCGGCGCGCGGACAAAAGCGACGACCTGGGTTGGGGGCCAGCCGTGGATTTGGGTCCCGACGTCAACACGGCGGCGTTCGAGGCGGGCGAGTTCTATCTACAAAGCGGTGAGGGCGGGGCCGACAATCTGTATTTCTCGCGGGGACCGAACACCGTCGCGCTCGACATCTATGTTGCCCCGGTCAAGGCCGATGGTGAGAGCCTGGGTCCGGCAATGCCTGTCACCGAACTGAACGATCTGGATCCGGCGATTACCGACGCTCATCCATCGCTGCGTGTGGATGGTCGCGAGCTCTTCTTCTATTCCAACCGCGCCGGGAGCCTGGGGGCGTCCGACCTGTGCAGATCGGTGCGACGCAGCGTACACGAGCCATGGTCGGCGCCGGAGAACCTCGGGACGCCGCTCAGTAGCGCGGCGAACGACGTTCAGCCGACGCTGTCGTACAGCGGGCGCACGCTCGTCTTTACTTCTACGCGAGCGGGCGGGCTTGGAGGCAGCGACATCTGGATGTCGACGCGCACGCCGAGCGGCCACTAGCCTGCGGAGACCAGGCTCGAGCAGTGTTTACCAGATACTAGGAACTTTGTCCTTCGGCCGAACCATCGGATCGCCGTCCTTACAGCCAAACGCCCGCGCAAACGCCGCGATGTTCGAGAGCGGTCCGTTGAC
>WNGO01002153.1_pt1 | contig 12632 bp, 12 predicted proteins | sample 5400511 | NCBI WGS metagenome assembly WNGO01 (sample SAMN13153380, study PRJNA577476) | soil metagenome | isolation source: 20 cm soil or saprolite under Garry oak tree replicate 2 | place: USA:California | collected 2016-06-15
TTGGCCAGGCGGTGTTGTTGCCGGCGCGTTTGCTGTCGACAGAGCTGGCTGCAGTAGTGCTGTCCCCGGTCACAATGGCGACAGATCCAGAAGACCTGGCCACAGCCGCTGGCACGGCAAACTCGTTGACGGAGGACAACTTCGGTGCGGGCCGCCATCCTCGCCCCCAGGTGGGGCTGGACAACGGCGACCGATCATGGCAGCTTGAACACCTGTTGATGTTTGGCTACCTGATGAAGGTCTGCCACACAGGGAACTCGACCGCTCTAACGGTCGGGTTCCCACTTCCCACCAGTGCTGATCAAACTACCAGATGAGTGAAGATGAGGGGTGTGCGCCTACGGCGCAGATGCTGATATGTTTATATTTTCCGGCGAGCGTTCAGAAAAAAGCAGATTCTGATGATCGCTGTCACTAAGGATTTTGGTGAGGCGGTTGGAGAGCCAGTCCAGGCGACGGCGAGAAGTTCCGTTTGGCAGCGCGGGGGCGGAATCGGATCGGCCTGCACGTTGCCAAACCTCCGCAACTCTCAAATCTTTCATCATCGCAAGGCGCGTGAAATCATGCCCGGTTCAAGCGCTCTCAGCTGTACCGAATGTACCGAAAATCGCAGCTGAAGTTGAAGAATGAAGTTGCTGTAATCTCTTTAGAAGTGAGCTGGATACAATGACGCGCTGTAGCTCACTTAGATAGAGCGTCTGGCCGCGGCGCTAGACGCTCGAACGTGAAGATAGTTTCTGCTAAGCCATTTTGAATTAATGGGATGCGAATGCGGAGACGAACAATTGTGGCTGGGCCGCAGCGGTGATAAGCTCCCCGAACGCCACTCATGGGATCGGCCGGACCCCGATGGAGAATACTTCTTCTCAAACACAGCCTGTCCGTTTCGGCTCATTTGAGCTGGATTTGCGCGCGGGAGAACTACGCAAACAAGGCGTCAAGATCAAGCTTCAGGAACAGCCCTTGCAGATTCTGGCGATGCTGCTGGAGCATCCCGGGCAGGTGGTCACGCGCGAGGAGCTTCGCAATAAACTTTGGGCGGCGGATACCTTTGTTGATTTCGATCACGGCCTCAATAAATCCATCAACAAGCTGCGGGAAGCGCTGGGCGATTCCGCGGAGAGTCCGCGCTTCATAGAAACCTTGGCCAAGCGAGAGTATCGATTTCTGGAATCTTCTGCGACAACCACTGTGGAGACTTCCATTGCGGTGCTGCCGTTTCTCAATCTCAGTGCAGATCCCGAAAACGAGTTGTTCGCTGATGGCATGTCCGAAGAGATTATCAGCGCCCTTGCTCACATCAAAGATCTTCATGTGGTTGCGCGCACCTCTTCATTTTCCTTCAAGGGGAAACATGTGGACTTGCGTATGGTCGGCCAGCAGCTTAACGTGCGAACCGTGCTGGAGGGTAGCGTCCGCAGATCAGGGGACCGCCTGAGGATTACGGCCCAGTTAGTAAATGCGGCGGATGGCTACCATCTCTGGTCAGAGAGGTACGACCGAGAAATGAAGGACGTGTTTGCAATCCAAGAAGAGATTGCGAAGTCTATTGCACAACGTTTGGAAGTAACACTGGATTCTGAACAGCAACCCCTTTTTAGAGCAGGTACGGACAACCTCGAAGCCTTTAAGTTCTACATGCAGGGGCGCTCACTGTTCTTTCAAAGAGGGATGCGGCTCGTACCCTCGGTCGAGTACTTCAAGAAAGCGGTCACCCTGGATCCAAAGTACGGCTTGGCATGGTCCGGGCTGGCGGACGCCTACAACATGGTCGCCTTCTACGGGCTTGCGAGACCTGAAGCGTGCCTACCACCTGCCAAGGAAGCAGCGCAGCGGGCCATCGCACTCGATCCCTTGCTGGCGGAGGCACATACCTCCTTGGCGATGTCCCATCTGTTCTGTGATTGGGATCGCTCGAGCGCCGAGCGTGAATTTTTGCGCTCCCTGGAGTTGAAACCTCGTAACTCATTGGCAAGAATTTGGTATGGGATGTTCTTCCTCCACTGGGTTGCAGGGCGTTTCGAAGAAGGGTTAGCACAGACTAAAGAAGCTGTCCAAATCGACCCGCTCTCAGCGTATGCCAGAGCGATGCAAGCGTTTGCGTATCTACCTATTGATGTGGACAGGTGTCTGGAAAAGGCCCAGGAAACCTTGCAAATCGAACCCGACCATTTTCTCGGTCGTTGGGCTCAACTTGCCGCATTCAACTTACAAGGACGCTTCGCCGAGGCCGCGGAAGTAGGGGAGTTAGCGCTCAGAATGTCCGGCAGGTCTGTGTGGATGATGGGCTCCCTTGCTCGGACTTATGCGGCTATGGGAAAGCGCGCAGATTCCGAGGCGCTGTACATGGAACTCCAGTGGCGGTCAAAACGTGAGTATGTAGACCCTGATGTCCTAGGCTGGGCAGCTTTCGCTGCCGGAGAGCGGGACGAAGCGATTCGATGCGAACAAGAAGCTTTTACGATTGGCGATCCTTCCTTGATCGTAGCCAAGTATTGGCCAGATTTTGCAGAATTACGCGAAGACCCACGCTTCGACGAGATACTGAGAAGCCGGAGATGGAAGTAACACGATTCGGCGACCGCTTTGCGTTCGACGAACTCTGGAGTGCCCTGGCTGTCAAGGATTTGGGTGAGCTGTCTTGAGCTGATGAGTTCTTGTAATCCTTCTCCGCGCCACAATGCAGCGGCGTGCGTGAGACCAATCGTGTGGATGGTGCTCAAATTCCGCGATCTCCCAACGCGGATTCATCTGTTCATAGCGCAAACCTTTGAGGGCATACTTCAGGGAGCGGGTCATACGCGCGACCACGGCGTATGGGGCCAAACGCGCTTCCAGCATCTCCAATACGGGCCCGTAGCCGAAGCCGGCATCGGCCCGCACCCGAAGCTCCCGAATGTCGGAAGGGGTGGAGTGAAAACAACAGGCCAAGAGTTCCTCGCTGCCCGCCCAGGTTCCCGCATCGCCGCGTCGCAGTTCCACATCCCAGAGGAACGAGGAGTTCGCTTCCAAGCAGAGCAGCGGGTCATAGGACCGCTTGCCGCGATAGCGCGGGTTGTAACCAACCGCCGCCCCTTCCTGATGGCCGAAAACTGTAACGACGGTGCTATCCAGATCTAGAATTAATCGCGACCGATGATCGGGCCGGTGAATGAAGTGCTGCAACAGGTAGTCATTGACGCGGTGGAGTTGTTCCCGAAAATCGGGTGCAGCCTGCAACAAAAATCGCCGCAAGCTTTGCGGAGTGGGGTAAGTCGGAAGGCCGGTCAAATACTGAAAGGTGCCATTCGAACGTAAGAGCGACGCCGTCTCCAAACGATCCAGACCCAAGATGATCGGGTAGACCAAGGACAGGATCATTTGGGAAAGCTGGTAGTCATGGTTGCGCCGGGGATAGCGCAAATGCCGAGTTAGGAACCGGCGCAATTGCAGCATTCGACTGAATTCGTTGAAACAGAATTCCGCGGTAATGCGTCAGACCTGACCGTTGCAAGCGTAAAATCCCCATCGCACCAGCGGTCTCAGTGAACCGATTGCGTCATATCCGATCTGGCGATCAATAATTTGGCGGTATGTCAAACGGGCGTGTAACGCCTACTCGTAGATATGAATCCGGCGAAACGAGCCAGAAGTACGGAAATCGAAAAGCGGGCGGTAGGTTAGTTTGGCGGTGTAACAATAAACTTGGCTCCCTGCGACAAAGTAACAGTGTTTGGAGGGTCGCAAACTGGACAGCTTACGCTCACCTTTGTCTCCGATATCTCGGCGGAGGGTTCAGTTACGCTCGAGACCTTGAAAGTCTTCATGCAATTTGTGCAGTCGTAGAATCTTTCGATCGAGCTATCCTTTCCCAGCCCGCCCCCCCTCCATCCTCCATCATCTCTAACAATCCTACTACCGCAGATAGTGTGAGCCGGAAGGAAATCGCTTTGGCACACAGATACTGCCCTGGGTTTAGAACCAGGGGATTCACGATAGGGCAGGTGCGGCGCGGCTGGACTCAATCCCTTCGATAACAACAGCCATACCTGTGTGCGTGGTGTCGTCTTTTCTTTTCTTTTCTCTTCTGCGCGCAGCACCCTGCTGTGAGCGTGTATAGAAACTTCGGTACCCTGGGTAATTCACCGGTAGGGCGACAGTAAATTCGAGCTCCGCGCCCGGGGTAGATTCTTCGTTGGTGATGAAGTAGATCCCATGGGTAGAGATATCCCGGATTCTGCCGTGACAAGGCTCAGATCGCTTGTGCGGAATTACACGTACTAGGATGGGAAGAGACAAGTCATAGCGACGAGACGCACGTCGCTCTCTCGAGCCGAACAGAGGAGATCCCATTGGTGGTGGGCTCATTGCTGGCCTCACTTTCGCCTTCCCGGTTGGTCGGCGGCGAGGACGCTTGCGCAACTTAGTGCTCGCAGCGCGGGTACAGCCTCACCAGGACCATCAGGTCGGACAGCGTAAACAGCCACTGATCCGCCTGCTTATTACCCGCTGCCTCGGCCGCGCGCGCGATAAAGCCCAGGTGGCGGGTCTTCGCCAGGCCGTGCAGGTGCTCTACGCAGATGCCCGTCAGGCTCGCAATGTCTGCGTCCGTGAAGATTTTCTGACTCGATTTGACCTTGATCATGCCTTGTCCTCAATCATCCATCTAATTCCGATCCAGAACGCGCTCCTGAAGAGGCAAAATCATTTCTCATCTTTGGTTCTAAACACAATTCGCCCAACGACTTCGCAAACCTCGCGAACCTGCTTGCTTACCGGTCCGTCAGGCTCAAGTTTGAGGTACGCGTCCAGGTTCTGAAGTTGCCTCGCATACTCGTCCCTGCGCCCGTGAACGTCTGCCAGCACAAGGTAAGCCAAGGCAAAACCGGACCTCCTCAAGAGAGCCTCTCGAGCACTTTTCTCTGCATCCTCAAGGCGATTCAGACGAAAAAGGGCAACACTCAAGAACAGATGACCTGTGGCTGGACTCCCATCCACGTCCAGTCCTTTGCGGATGACAGTCTCTGCTTGGGCGTATTCCCCTCGTCGGCAAAGCAGCAAACCAAGGGCGAACTGTGCCCAGGCGTAGTGTCCTCCGCTCAGATCAATCGCTTTTTGGAAAGCTTGTGCGGCGTCCTCTTCACGGCCGAGCCTGAGATCCGCCACACCCACGTGGTAGTACGCTTCGTAATAGTCCGGGAATGCTCTGGTAGCTCGCACGAACTGCGTCCTGCTGCCGACCGGATCATTCTTTGCCAGACGCTCCAATCCTTTCTCGAATGCATTGCGGGCCTTTCCTGGTATTCTCAATTCCCGCACAGAAACCGCGTAATCTGTCCGCCGTACAGGCGAAGGGTTGTTCTCCCTGAGATGAAGCTCCAAAGGCGGTGAAGGCCCATAAAGCCGCAGAGTCTCCCGAACTGGCTCGTAGCCTGGTTCTTCCACGACGATCTCGTACACCCCAGGATCGAGCCCCCGCACCTGAAAGCGCCCACTCCAGTCGGACAGAACGCTGACGAAAGGTCCCCCGGTAAGCGACCGGATGTTTACGAAGATGTTGCCGATAGAGCGGTTAGCTCCCTCCAGAAATACAGTCCCGAAAATCTCGACGGGCTGTCTGTCGAAACCGGCGACTTGCGCGCGGACAAGCGGCGCACAAACCAGCAGGCCAAGCAACAGCCAAGGCAGACCGCCTTGCTTCGTCCATCGCAGCGCCTTGTAGAGTCTTTCCGTTATCGCCAACGGAGCATTGTGCCGCTGCTGGCAAGAGGGGTGTCCGCGAAGGATTTGCCGGGCCACTGCGCCGGTGATCTGCGGCCGTTCGTGCAGTTTGTTTCGCTCTGCTTGCCGCAGCTTCCGCTGCCAGAGAAGATTGCAATGCTCAAGAGGGCGCACCACGACAGTACTCAAATCTCGGTCGGTTAGAGCTGCGATGAAGGGGCGGCCAATCGTTCGGCGTTGGCGGAGGCTACAGCGCGGGCCGTTCGTCCTGAATTCGTGGCCCTTCTCTTCCAGCCTCGAACTATACGCGCTGTGTGAGGGCTTTCAATCCAGTGAAGACAGCAATTGTTGTGCCGGAAGAATTTGAATTCCATGGTCAGGTAAAGCCCTGAGACGGATCGGGAAAACACGACGGATTTGCGTAATCCGGCTATAATGGCCTGTTAAGAAGCTACGCTCGGGGAAAAACGATGCGTTTCTACCGAGTGGCAAATAAAGTCAAGCAAGTCGGCAAGGTCGACAGCGCCGGGGCCAACACAAACAGCGCGCGCTTGCAGAACAGATCCGACGCAGGATTTTTGTTGCTCAACGCTGCACTCAAACCGCTGTACGTGAACCCACAGGCGGCAGAGATCCTCTCTTATCCAGATAGGCCCACCGAAACGAAGGATCTCGCTGACAAACTGGCGTCGAAGATTTGCAAGATGATCACAAACGGAGGGCCCAGCGGCAGGGTCTCCGATTGCAAGGAGCTTCTATCCGGAAGGCGGCACTACGCCTGCCGGTTTTTTGACGTATGGCCGCCGGGCAGCAACTCAAACTGCCCAAACGAATCCTCGTTGGCGCTACTCCTCGAGCGTAGTCCTGAAGCCGCCGCGGACATTCTCAAGATCTGCCACGGACACGATCTGACGCGACGCGAGGGCGAGGCTGTACGGCTTGTGGTCCAGGGATTGACCAACAAACAGATCGCCGCCCGCATGGGGATCAGCCCTAATACTGTGAAGGCTTTTCTGCGACTTGCGATGATGAAGATGGGGGTTTCCTCGCGCTCGGGAATTATGAGGAAATTCATGCATCTTGGCACCTAGATCGGAGTATAGTCTTTTTGCCCTCGGAAGCTCTCCCGGCCGCCTACCCGTTGGGCTAATCCAGCGAGGGCATAGAGGTGCACGTACCGGGGCGGCATTCTCCAGAACCCATGAAGTTGCAGCGAGGGCAGCCAAAGCGCCTGCACCCACGGTTTCCCTTTGCTGCTCGGTTGGAGGTAAGACAGCTCTCCGCGGCCGGTAAGCCTCGGCTAGGTCGGGGAGCGTTGCACGTGAAGACCGAGAATATCAGCACAGGAGGTGTGTGTGTTCGCGCCAAACAGCCGCTGAAAAGCTCCCACCTAGTGCGCTGCCAGCTTCGCCTGCCGGGAGTTCCCGTGCACATCTCTTTTCTGGCCCAAGTGCGCTGGAGCGAGAAACACTCTCGGGCAAATCAATACCGAATTGGTTTGCACTTTGTCGTCTAGCCACAGCCATCACCGTTCGGCCATGCTCCGCCGGTTGCTCCAGCCTCCGCTCGCTTGCCAAGTAAATTAACTAAGCCGTTTGGGTTAGGGGAATCCTGGATGGGTTTTGCATGATTGTCCGGATTGACTGTAATGGAGCATTCAACAAAATGTGATGCATGTTTAATCTTGAGAGAGTTCGCGGAAGGGATAGGCGATTGGCCTTGGAGAAGTTTTGGCCGGGAGCAAGTTCCCACGCTTCTTTCTCAGCTTCGTGCGGTGATTCCCCCGCGCACCGTCGCACGATAGGATTTAGGCCCCACCCCTGGTATCGATGACAAGAACGGGACCTCCTGCGGCCTTGTCCGCGACGTCCTTACGGAGGACCTAAGTGAGCCACTCAGATACGGAGAGCAGTTCGACATGCATCATGACCTATTCTCATGACGGCTTCGGCCTGGGACATTTGAGAAGAAACACCACGATCGCATCTCACCTTGCCAATGAAGTCCCCACTTCCAGCGTCTTGATGTTGATTGGATGCCCCACGGGAGCGGTCTTCAAGTTGCCTCCTGGTGTGGACTTCATGAAGCTTCCTTCCATCATCAAGCGCGACACCGGAGTATGGCATCCGTTGCGGTTGCGCATCGGGCTCGAGAGGACCAAGGCGCTACGCGTCGCCACTATTCAGCAAGTGGCTCACGTGTTTCATCCGCAGCTGTTGCTCGTAGACCATGTGCCGGTGGGAGTCTGGGGAGAACTCCTCCCCGTGCTTGAAATGCTGAAGCGAAGAGACGATGCACCGATAATAGTCTTGGGTCTACGGGACATTGTGGATCGTCCCGAAGTCACGCGCACGCTGTGGGAACGTGAAGGAGCTTACCAAGCAATTCGCAGATACTATGACGAAATTTTCATCTACGGATGCCGAGAGGTGTTTGACACCAGTTCCCAGTACGGGCTCGAGAGAGAGTTTGCCCCAACGACCCATTATTGCGGATACGTATGCACAGAGGAGCCCTACAAGAGCAAAGAGCAGATGCGCAAGGAGCTCCAAGTCGAGCACCCTCTGATCGTAGTAACCGGAGGCGGTGGGGTTGACGCCTATCCCATGATGCAGACCTGCATGAAGGCTCTGGGATTGCTCGGGCCGCACGCGGGTGTGGAGACGATTTTTATCAGCGGGCCGCTGATGGATTACGAGCAGCGTGAACGGCTGCGCGAAGAGGCAAAAGGCCAGAAGGTACGCGTGCTGACGCATGTGGAAGATTGCCTCAGCTACCTGAATGCCGCCGATGTAGTCGTCACCATGGCGGGCTACAACTCGTTGGGCCAGGTGTTGCAGCTCAGAAAGAAGTCGCTCGTGGTGCCGCGGTCTGGCCCGAGCGCCGAGCAGCAGATGCGGGCCCGCCTGTTTGCCGAGCGCGGTCTCGCGGACGTGATCTTTCCCGGGGAGCTGTCCCCGAAAAAGATGGCCGAAAAACTGATGGAAAACTTACAGCGAAAGGACTATCCGTGCTATGACCCAGCCATCGACACAAACGGAGGAAGGAATGCGGCCGCGCGCTTGGCCGAGCTCCTGGCCTCCAGAGTTTACTGTCCCGTGCAAAGCCAGATCGACCGTCGGATATGCCTATATCGTTAGCACGTGGCCTAGTCTCTCGCAGACTTTCGTGCTAAACGAAGTCCTGGCGCTTGAGCGACGCGGTTTGCAACTTCGCATCTTCTCGATCAAGGATCCGAAAGACGAGCCGGTACACGCCGATGCAAGGCGAGTTCGCGCCAAAGTCTATTATCTCGCGCTGCGTCGCCGCTGGAAACCAATCTTGCAAGGCAACCTGCGGACGCTGTGGCGCCACCCTGGGGCTTATCCGCGCACTCTGCTTCGAGCTCTGCTACGGCCCCGGTGGAGCTTTTTCCGCAACTTCTTGCAGGCCGGTTACCTGGCGGACCTGTTGTTTGGCGAACCCGTCGCGCACCGGCACGCGCACTTCGCCAGCGCTCCAGCAAGTGTGACCATGCTGGCGGACCATTTGACGGGCATTCCTTACACGTTCGCCGCACATGCCAAAGATATTTACTTTGATTCCGAGCCAGCGCTTATGCGCTCCAAGATAAAGAACGCCAAGGCCGTGGTAACGGTCAGCGAATACAACCGGCGATACCTTATGAGTTTGCTCGAGCCTCTAGCGAAGAGCAAAGTGCATTGCGTCTACAACGGCGCAGATTTGAGTCAATATGAATATCGCCCTTCTGGCGAAAAGCCTAACGGCCTTCCGGTAATCCTCTCGGTAGCCAGGTTGATTGAGAAAAAAGGGCTTGGCGATTTGATCCGCGCTTGTCAGATCCTCCGGCAACGCGGGCGCGCATTTCGACTCGAGATTATCGGCAGAGGCCCCCTCAGGCGGAGGCTCGAAGCTCAGGCTACCGAACTGGGTATAAGCGACCGCGTGAAATTCCTGGGAGCGCGGCCGCAAGAGTTCGTTCGCGAGGCCTACAAGCGCGCAGCCTTATTCGCGCTGCCGTGTGTTATCACTGCAGGCGGTGATCGCGACGGGATGCCCACCGTGCTGCTGGAAGCCATGGCCAGCGGGGTGCCTGTTGTTTCGACGACTGTTTCCGGAATTCCGGAACTCGTCGAATCAGGTTCGGACGGGCTGCTTGTGCCGCCGGAAAAACCCGCGATGCTCGCCGATGCGCTCGACCAGATCTTGCTTGATCCCAATCTTGGCAGGAACCTGGCGCGCTCCGGACGTGCGAAAGTCAGCCAGCGATTTTCTATTGACCGCAATGCAGCGCAACTACTCAGGCTGTTTCAGCCCGAAGGAAGCGATGAAGATTCTCTATCTGTGCTTTGATCCGAGCATTGATTTGGCGGGAGAGACCGGAGGCGCCGTCCACATCCGGGCACTGATCCGCGCGCTGACGGACCTCGGTCACGACGTCATGACAATATGCACTTGCGTCAGCCGCCGGCCGTGGGTCGAGTCCCAAGTTGGCGGAATAATGTCCCCTTGTGCTATTGCCGGCTGGAACGGATCGCTCGGAAACGCGATCCGAGGGGCCAATCGGTTCTTGCGGCGGCAGCCCCGCCGCTATTCGGACGCCGTGCGGCTGTTCCACAACGCAAGGTTCTTCAGAGTCGTCGCAGCAGCGGTGCGGCAATTCTCCCCGGACTTCATTTACGAACGCTACAGCTTGTGGGGGCTGGCAGGGCTTGGCGCTGCCAAACGTTGTCTTTTGCCCTTTGTTCTCGAGGTGAACGCACCGCTTGTTTACGAACAACAGCGCTATCGCGGCGGAATGACTTGCCCTTGGTTAGCTCGCAAAATTGAGCGTCTCGTGTGGCGAGGAGCCGATCTCGTGATTGCAGTTTCGGAAGCGCTTTCGAGCCACCTCACGGAAGCGGGCGTGAGCTCGGCGCGGGTAAAAGTTCTGCCCAACGGTGTGGACGCTCGCTGGTTCATGGCGGATGCTGAGAGCCTTTCCCCACAGAAAAACTTGGATCTGGAAAACCGCTTTGTCATCGGGTTTGTTGGCAGCTTCAAGCCCTGGCACGGAGCGGATTTTTTGCTTGCTGCTTTCGAGGACTTTCACCGGGTTGCGCCATCATCCCACTTGCTCTTGATCGGTGACGGCCCCCTGAAAAGCAATTTGCAGGACCGCGCCCGGCAAGCAGGTCTAGAAAAAGCCGTCACATTTACTGGTGTGGTGGCTCATGAAGACATTCCTCGATACCTGGCAACGATGGACGTGGCCGTGGCGCCCTATCCAGCCACCTCAAACTTTTACTGCTCGCCGCTGAAGCTATTCGAATACATGGCCGCGGGGCGCGCTGTCGTGGCCAGTCGTGTCGGACAAGTGGCGCAGGTCGTCACTCACGGGGTCAACGGCCTGCTTTACGAACCGGACCGCCGCGCCGGCCTGGTGAACTGTCTTTGCGAACTTCGTGATAGTTCCTCCTTGCGCCTGGAGCTGGGGAAAAACGCAAGAAGGGCAAGCCGCGATTTCACCTGGGAACAAAACGCAGCGCGTGTCGTCGAGTGGATTGGGCCGGCGGCGGCGCGAGAGCGTGTGCGAACCGCATGCGCCTGACGCCGCGCATTTGAATCGGAGGTGTGAACGTGATGGGGGATCGAGCGGTTCCAAGTTTGTTGGCTGTGCCGGATCCCGGCATTCCAACCCTTGCCGCAGTTCTAGAGGGTAAGGAAACACAAGGCCAGCTGCGTGCCCTTGCCCCGCTCCCTTGGAAGTCGCCCTGTCTGGACCACATGCTGACGCGGTTGATCAAATTGCAGAAAGGCAACCGATGCACTGTGGAGATTGCCTTCAGTACGGAGGGTGGCTGGCATTACCTGATCGGGAAGGTCTATTCGCGAGACCGCGCCGACGTGTTCGAGGCCATGAAGAAAATTTGGCAGTCCGGCTTGAACACAGAGGCGCAGTTCTCGATTCCTCGCCCCGTCGCCTACATGCCCTCTTTGCGGTTGCTTTTGCAGGAGAAAGTCGAAGGCACGCTGGCGAAGCGCTTGTTTCTCGATGGAAAACCAAGCTTGAGTGCCAACGCTGCGGAGCGGTGTGCCTTGTGGCTCACGAGGTTTCAGGCTCTGGCGCCGCAGCAGGGCAAAATCATGGACATACAGAGGATTCTGAAATATGGCGAACGCAGGATGCGCTGTATTGTTGAATCAGGGGCGTCCTTCGCGGACAAAGCCCGCAAACTGTTTGAGCGTCTCGCCGTCGGCGCACCACCACTGGATCAAAACGCCATGTGCGCCGGGCACGGTGACTACAAGCACGAGCACCTCCTTCTTCTTCCGCAAGGGGCCACAGTTACGTTCGACTGGGACTATTATGACACTGCCGACCCCTCTCGCGATGCCGCACTGTTCCTCATCTATCTCGAGCGCCTGGCCCTCAACGTCCTGGGGTCCATTCGAGACTTGGACGGCCCCTCCCATGCATTCCTGAAAACCGATTTAGCAGCTGCCGCACAGCCAGGGGCTGAGGCTCGTCTCCCCTTCCATAAGGCTGCACTCTATTTGCAAGAAGCGAAGCGCGATGTGGGCGAACAGCACCCCGGATGGTTGGAGAGAGCCGAAATTATGCTGGACCAAGGTCTTCGAGAACTCGAAGCGTAAAAGGAGGGGCCCATGCTCGAATTTGTCACGGCACCTGGGGATTGCAAAGATCCAGCGCTCGTCGCCCTGCTCGACCAAGAAGAATTGGCAGGGCAAGTTGAGCTGTTCTTCCGCTCGCATTGGAATTTGGCCTCTGTGCAGGCAATTCAAGCGCGGGTGCTGCGATTGCATAGTGGAAAGCGATGCACACTTGAAATCACAGTGAAGGACGGAAATACGTTGCACCACTTGATCGGCAAGACTTACACCAAACCACGCCACGACATTTGCGAATACTTAAGAGAACTTTGGCGCGC
>WNGO01002154.1_pt1 | contig 12631 bp, 12 predicted proteins | sample 5400511 | NCBI WGS metagenome assembly WNGO01 (sample SAMN13153380, study PRJNA577476) | soil metagenome | isolation source: 20 cm soil or saprolite under Garry oak tree replicate 2 | place: USA:California | collected 2016-06-15
CCTCCAGCGCCATCAGCGCCAGCGGCGCATCGTAATGAATGTCGGCGATGATCGGCAGTGGCGACGCCTTCTTGATCTCGACCATGGCGAGGGCTGCCTCCTTGGTCGGCACGGCGACACGAACGATGCGGCAATTCGCGTCCTTGAGGCGCGCGATCTCGTTGAGCGTCGCTTTGACATCTCGAGTGTCGGCCTTGGTCATCGACTGCACGACGATCTCGGCGGCGCCGCCGATGACGACGTTGCCAACGCGAACCGGAACCGACTTACGGCGTGGTTTCATGGTTTCATCTCAGCAAATCGTTATATGTCACCAGTCCGATCAAACCAAACAATAGAGCGAGGCCGACGTAGTGGACGACTTGCTCGCGAGCGGGATCGACCGGCCGGCCGCGGACCAATTCGATCACCAGGAAGGCGGCGCGCCCACCATCCAGGGCGGGGAACGGCAGGATGTTCGCCAGCCCCAGGCTGAGGCTCAAGAGCGCGACCACCGCGACCAGTGACAGCGGCCCGGCCTGGGCGGCCCTGGCCGTCGTCTTCACGATGCCGACCGGGCCCTCGAGTCCCCGCGGACCCAGCAGGCCTCCCAGTTTCTTGTCCGTCGCCAGCTGGTAGATGCCGCCGACGATGCCGGCGATGGAATCGCCGGTGTCGCGGAGTGCCCGTCCTGCCGCGTCGACCGGGCCCGGCTTGAAGGAATGAATGGCGGGATGGAAGCCGAGGATGTAACTGCCAGAAGCCGGGTCGAGCTTCGGTGTCGCGGTCAAGGTCACCGGCTGACCGTGACGGTCGACGACCACCGTCACCAGCGTGTCCCTGGCGCCATCGAGGGTGCTTCGCAGGTCTTCGAACTTGTTGATGGGGCGGCCGTTGACGGAGCGAATCACGTCACCCGCTTGCAGCCCGGCGGTGCTCGCCGGGGTGCCGGTGTCGACGGCGCTCACCTCGATCGGCGTTTGGACCTCGGCCGCACCGACCGTGGTGTAGACGCCGAAGAAGATCAGGACCGGCAGCGCGAGGTTGAAGGCGGAGCCGGCGACGATGACCACGAAACGCTGCCAGAGTGGGTGCGCGTTGAAGCTACGAGGACCAGCGTCCATGCTGCCGTCCATTCCCGCCAGCTTGACGAAGCCACCCAGGGGGATGGCCCGGACGGCGTAGAGCGTCTCGCCGCGCGTCCAGCCGAAGAGCTGGGGGCCGAATCCCACGCTGAACTGCTCCACCTTGATGCCAGCGAGCTTGGCGGTGATGAAGTGACCCGACTCGTGCACGATCACGAGGAGGCTGAAGATGAGGATGACGAGCGGGACGAGTACCACCGGGCTCATGCGGGGAGCTGGCTCCAGAGCCGGGTGGGTCCTTTGGCGGCGGCCCGCACATGGGCGCGCGCTCGGCGGTCCGCCGCGACCACGGCTTCCAACGTCAGTGCTTCGGTCGGCTCCGCGGCCTCGAGCGCGCGAGCGACGGAGGGAACGATGTCGACGAAGCGCCGCTGGCCCTGGAGGAAGAGCGCGACGGCTTCCTCGTTGGCCGCATTGAGCACGGCGGGCGCGGTGCCCCCTCGCTCTCCCGCTTCCCTCGCCAGCGCCACGGCCGGGTAGCGCACCGCGTCAAGGGCCTCGAAAGAGAGCTGGCCGAGGGCCGCGAGGTCGGGTGCCGGCGCCACGCCTTCGAGCCGGTCCGGATAACTGAGCGCGATGGCAATCGGCAGATGCATATCGGGTACGCCGAGCTGCGCCTTGATGCTGCCATCGACGAACTCGACCATCGAGTGGACCACGCTCTCCGGGTGCACGATGACATCGATGCCGCTGTAGGGGACATCGAAGAGGAAGTGCGCCTCGACCACTTCGAGGCCCTTGTTCATCATGGTGGCGGAGTCGACGCTAATCTTCGGCCCCATCTTCCAGCGGGGATGAGCGAGCGCCTCGGCAACGGTCACGCTCTCCAGTGTTTCCACCGGTCGCCGCAGGAACGGACCACCCGAGCCGGTCAGGATCAGTCGGCGGACACCGATCTCCTTCTCGCCCCAAAGGCATTGCCAGATGGCGCTGTGCTCGCTGTCGATCGGAAAGATCTGGGATCCGTGCCGCCGCATCCTTTCGCGAACCAGCTCACCCGCCATCACCAGGACTTCTTTGGTCGCGAGCGCGATATCCTTGCCGGCCTCGAGTGCGGCCAGGGTGGGGGCCAGCGCGGCGCTGCCGGCGGCGGCGACGATCACCAGGTCGACCTCGGGGTCACGCACGGCGTCATCGATCGCGCGCGCCGCCTCGCCGGCCTGAGCATCGGCGGGGTGCGCCAGCAGGGCGTGGGCGTCCGGATGCCGGCGGGCCACCGACTGCAGCGCCGCCGCGTCACTGCCGGCAATCAATGCGTGCAGCGTGAAGCGGTCGGGATGCTGTTCCACCAGGTCGCAGACCTGGCGGCCAATCGACCCGGTCGCACCGAGCAGCGCCAGGCGCCGGGGCGACGGACGAGGGGATCTCATTGCTTTAGTCAGGGTGGGCGGGGTGCTCCCGCATCAGCTGAAACGCGTTGTCAACCTGAGTCATGCACCCGACCGGCCTAGGCGAGGTGCAGAAACGTCACGTAATAGTACACGACCACTCCCACGAGTAGGAGCGAATCAATACGGTCGAGGACGCCGCCGTGACCCGGGATCAGCTGGCTCGCGTCCTTGACGCCTGCCGTCCGCTTGATCTGCGATTCCACCAGGTCGCCGAGCTCGGCAAAGACCCCGATCAGCAGTCCGATGATGAGGTTGTGGGGAAAGCTGATGTTGAGGAAGAGGCCGACGATGGCAAAGAAAACCGTGCTGGCGAGCAGTTCCGCGACCGCCCCTTCCACAGTCTTCTTGGGGCTGATGCGGGAAAAGAATCGGTGCCGGCCGAAGCGCAGGCCGGCGACCATGGCGGCCGTGTCGCCGACCCAGATGGCGCCGAAGACGGCGATCACGTAGCCGAACCCCAGGTGATTGGGATCGGGGCGATGTAAGAAGTAGAGCGAGAGGTAGAAGCTCAGCGTAAATGCCAGGTACAGGCTTCCGCCGACGGCGAGCGCCCAGCGGATGAGGCTCGCTCGCCAGTCGCGCACGAACACCAGGGTGCCAAGGCCGAGCACGGTGGCGGCAGCGAGCAGGAAGCCGACATCAGCCCAGGACGGCAACCGGTCCCGCAGCAGGAGCGCAAAGCTGAGCGGGAACAGCAGCCAGAGCGGTGCGGGCGCGGCCATCGCGCGCGTCAGGTTCCAGTACTCGATCAGCGCCGCGCCGAGGATGACGGCAATCGCCGCATAAACCCAGACCGAGCCCAGGATGAGCACGGCGAGCACGACCGCGATCAGCACCGCGGCGGTGGCGATACGGACCACCATGTTGGAGCGTCGCGGTGCCGCTAGCGGTGGCTCCGCAGGCGTGGTCGCATCAGCGACCTCGATGGGGGACCTCCTCGGGCCGCGCGCCAAAGCGACGGACGCGCCGCTGGTATGACGCGATCGCCTCATCGAAGTCGGCATCGGCAAAATCGGGCCAGAGCGTCTGGGTGCTGTAGAACTCGGAGTACGCCGTCTGCCACAGCAGGAAGTTGCTGAGGCGCATTTCGCCGGCGGTGCGAACCACCAGGTCCGGATCGGGCAGACCCCGCGTGTAGAGGTGGCTCGCCAGGGTAGCATCCTCGAGCTGGCTCAGGTCGACGCCCTCTCGAGCCAGCTCTCGGATGGCGTCGATGATCTCCTGCCGGCCGCCGTAATTGATCGCGATGTTGAGAATCGCCCTGGCGCTGACCCGCGTTCGCTCGCTCGCCTGCCGCATCTGGTCCTGCAGTGCCGGGGACAACTCCTGCAGCCGCCCGGAGAAGCGAAGCTCGATGCCGCGGCGCGCCAGTTCGTCGACCTCGCGCCGGATAGTCTCCGAGAACAGGCTCATCAGCGCATCGACTTCATCCCGCGGCCGCGACCAGTTCTCCGTTGAGAAGGCATAAAGCGTCAGGACGCGGACGCCGCGCCGATCCGCGGATTCCGCGACACGACGGATGGTCTCGATCCCGGCCTTGTGCCCCATGACCCGTGGCAGCAAGCGCTCACGGGCCCAGCGGCTGTTGCCGTCCATGATGATCGCGACGTGTTCGGGCGGGGGCAACTGGCTCACCGGTGGTTCGTGGGCGTTAGACCTCCATGATCTCGGCTTCCTTGCGGGCGGCCATCTGGTCGACCAGACCGATGTAGCGGTCGGCGACCTTTTGCAGCTGGTCGCCCCCGCGCCGGGCCTCGTCGGCCGAGATCTTTTTCTCTTTCTCCAGCGCCTTGATGCGATCCATCTGCTCGCGCCGGATGTTGCGAACCGCGATGTGCGCGCCCTCGGCATACCGCTTGACCAGTCGGGCGTACTCGCGGCGCCGCTCCTCGTTCAGGGGCGGAATCGGAACCCGGATCAGCATGCCGTCATTCCCGGGGTTCAGTCCCAGCTCCGACTTCTGGATGGCTTTTTCGACGGCGCTGATGATGGTCCGGTCCCACGGCTGGATGATGATCATGCGCGCCTCGGGGACGGTAATCGTGGCCAGCTGGTTGAGGGGCGTGGGATTGCCGTAGTACTCGACCGGGATCTTGTCGACAAGCGCCGGGCTGGCGCGCCCTGTGCGAATGGTGAGGATCTCCTTCGCGAGGGCGTCCAGGCTCTTTTGCATCTTGGTTTCGGCGTCCTTGACGTTGGCCTCGATCATTCGGGCGGCCCCACCAGTGTGCCGATCTGCTTGCCGGCCACCACACCTTCCAGGTTGCCGCCGTGCGACAGGTCGAAGACGATAATCGGGATCTTGTTTTCGCGACAGAGGGTGACCGCGGTGTGATCCATCACGCGTAGGTCTTTGTTGATCAGATCGAGGTAGTCGAGGCGCGCGAACCGTTTGGCCTTTGGATTGGTGACGGGATCGGCATCGTAGATGCCATCGACCTTGGTCGCCTTGAGCACCACCTCGGCTTCGATCTCGACCGCGCGTAGGGCGGCGGTCGTGTCCGTGCTGAAGTAGGGATTGCCGCTGCCGGCCGCGAGGATGACCACCCGGCCCTTCTCGAGGTGGCGGACAGCGCGACGTCGGATGTACGGTTCGGCGATCTGGTGCATGCTGATCGCCGTCTGCACTCGAGTCGGCTGGCCCTGATTCTCCAGCGCATCCTGGAGCGCCAGGGCGTTGATGACGGTGCCAAGCATGCCCATGTAATCGGCGGTGACCCGGTCCATCCCGCGCTTGCTCGCCGCGTCGCCGCGGATGATGTTGCCGCCACCCACCACGATCGCGAACTGGGTGTTGTACTTGGACTTTACCGCGATGATGTCCTCAGCGATGTCGTTGACGACATCGGGATCGATGCCGAAGGCCGCTTTGCCGGCGAGTCCCTCGCCTCCCAGCTTGAGGAGCACCCGATTGTAGCGCGGCAGAGCCGACGGCTTGATCACTGCATGACGTGCTGGACTAGTTGACTTCTCCGACCTTGAAACGCGCGAACCGGGAAATCGTTATGTTCTCGCCAAGTTTCCCGATCGCCTCTTTGAGCATCTGGTCCACGGTCCGCTTGTCGTCCTTGGCCCAGGCCTGGTCGAGCAGGACCTCGCGCTTGTAGAAATCGTTCATCTTGCCCTGGATGATCTTTTCGATCACCGCCTCCGGCTTTTTCTGATCCTTGGCCTGGGCCTCGAAGATGGCGCGCTCGCGGTCGAGCACATCCGGGGGCACATCTTCGCGCCGAAGGTATTTCGGCTCCGCGGCGGCGACATGGACGGCGATCTCATGCGCCAGGTGACGGAATTCGTCGTTACGGGCCACGAAGTCGGTTTCACTGTTCAGCTCTAGGAGGACGCCCAACTGGTGGTTGTGATGGACGTAGGTGGCAATGATGCCCTCCCGCGCCGCGCGGGTCGCTTTGGCGCCAGCTTTGGCCATGCCTTTCTGGCGCAGCCAGTCCTTGGCTTTCTCGAGGTCACCGTTGGTGGCCTCGAGGGCGCGCTTGGAGTCCATCATTCCCGCGCCGGTCGCGTCGCGCAGTGCCTTGACCTGATCAGCCGAAATGGCCATGGCTATTTCTCGTCGTCCAGTGCTTCGTCCTCGTAGAACTCGGCCTCGTTGACGGTTGGCATTCCGGCAAAGCTCTTTTCCTCTTCTTCTTCTTCCTCCCCGCCGAATTCGAACTCGGTAACCGGCACCTCGGGTGCGGCGGTAAGCTCCTCGGGGCTGATCAGCTGGCGCGCCTCGAGGGCTGCGTCGGCGATCTTCGAGGTGATCAGCTTGACGGCCCGGATGGCGTCGTCGTTCCCCGGAATCACGTGGTCGATCTCATCCGGGTCACAGTTGGAGTCGGTGATGGCGACGATCGGGATGCCGAGCTTGCGAGCCTCGGTGATGGCGATGTGCTCCTTGCGTGGGTCGACGACGTAGACCGCACCGGGGAGGCGCTTCATCTCCGCCATGCCTCCGAAGAAGCGCTCGAGCCGCTGGTACTCCTCTTCCAGCTGGGTGATCGCTTTCTTGCTGCCGGTGAATCCGCCGTTGTTGCGGATGGCCCGGAGGCTGTTGAGGCGTTCGATCTGGCGGCGCATCACCGTGAAGTTGGTCAGCATCCCGCCCATCCAGCGATGGTTGACGAAGGGCATCCCGGAACGGCGGGCTTCCAGCTCGATCGATTCCTGGGCCTGTTTCTTGGTGCCGATAAACAGCACCAGCCGGCCACCGCCGACGACATCCTTGACCCAGTTGGAGGCGTCGTCGAGCAGCTTGACCGTCTGCTGGAGGTCGATGATGTGGATCCCGTTGCGAGCGGTGAAAATGTACCGCTTCATCTTCGGATTCCAGCGGCTGGTCTGATGGCCAAAGTGGACACCAGCCTCGAGAAGTTGCTTGAGCGTTACGAGTGGCATGCGAAAACGAACCTCCTGTTTCTACTTCCGCCTCCGTCATCCGACCGGCGGACCTGTGCTCAGGCAACCCGTGGCCGTCGAGAGACGTGCTTATTTGCTCGCCAGAGTATAGCCGCTGCGCGCGGGTTTGAAACCCGGGTCAGGCCGCGGGAACGGTCGGCTTCCTCGTGCGGGGGCCGCGGGGCCGGGCGCTGGTGCGGGCGGCCCGCTCCGGTTTGCAAGCCGGGTAGTCGGAGCAGCTCTTGAACTCGCCGTACCGTCCCTGGCGCAGCACTTGCGGCTTGCCGCAACGCGGGCAGGGATCGTCCATCAAAAGTTCGCTGGCGGCGGGTGGCGCGACGGTTCGCTTGCCACCTTCGATGTAGCGGCAGTCGGGATAGCCGGAGCAACCGACGAAGCTGCCGAATCGTCCCTTGCGGTTGAGCAGCGCCTTGCCGCAGGTGGGACAGACGCGGCCTTCGACGACGTCGGCCGGGTTGATCTCGCGCTTCACGTAGCGGCATTTCGGATATCCGGAACAGGCGACAAAGGGACCACGCTTTCCGGTGCGCGTCACCAGCGGCTTGCCGCATTTGGGGCACATCTCGCCGGTGGGCTCCGGTGGCGGCGCCTTCTCCTGGCCCTCGCGACCCTGGATGTAATCGCACTCGGGATACAACGAGCAGCCGACGAACTCGCCGAGCTTGCTCATGCGGTAGACGAGACGGCCAGTACGTCCCTCTTGCTTGCACTTGGGACAGTCCTCGCCGGTTTCCCGCATCGGGACCTTGACGCGCGCCGTGGCCTCGGCCTTGGTCAGCGTTTTGGAGAAGGGCGCGTAGAACTCGCGGACGATCGGCACCCACTTGCGCCGTCCTTCCTCGACGTCATCGAGCTCCTCCTCCATGCCGGCGGTGAAGGTGACATCGACGATGTCCGGGAAATGCTCCACGAGCCACCCATTGACGGTCTTGCCAAGGTCGGTTGGGAACAGCCGGCGATCCTCTTGCTTGACGTAATGGCGCGTCTGGATGACCTCGACGGTCGGGGCAAAGGTGCTCGGCCGGCCGACACCCAGCTCTTCGAGCGCCTTGATCAAGGAGGCCTCCGTGTAGCGCGGTGGCGGTTGCGTGAAATGCTGCTCCGGCTTCAGCTCCCGCAGGTTGAGCCCCTCGTCGACGGCGAGCGCGGGCAGCTCCTTCTCCTCGTCGTTGTCGCTATCGCGCTCCCAGACCCGATAGAAGCCGTCGAAAACCAGCACCGAGCCGTTCGCCCGGAAGAGGTAGTCGGCTGCGCCGATGTCAACGCGCGTTTGCGCGAAACGCGCCGGGGACATCTGGCTGGCGGTGAAGCGCTGCCAGATCAGCCGGTACAGCCTGAGCAAGTCGGGCGTGAGAAAGTTGCGGAGGGAATCCGGCGTGCGTTCGACGTCGGTCGGCCGGATCGCCTCGTGGGCGTCCTGCACAGGACCCTTCGCCTTGAATTCCACCTTGTCACGGCGGGCGTAGGTCGGCCCGTACTGGTCGGTGATGAAGCGTCGAGTCGCCGTGCTCGCATCGTCCGAGATGCGGAAGGAGTCGGTGCGCATATAGGTGATCAAGCCCACCGGTCCCTGGCTGCCGAGCTCGACACCTTCGTAGAGCTGTTGCGCCAGGCTCATCGTCCGATTCGGCTTCATCCGCAGCCGGTTCGATGCATCCTGCTGCAGGGTGCTGGTTTTGTACGGCGGTGGCGCATTCCGCGTGCTGTCCTTGGTCTCGATCGACAGCACCTTGTAGCTGGCGCCCTCGAGTTGCGCCACGATCTCATTGATCTGGCTTTCTTCTTTGAGCTCGAGCTTCTCCTCGCTGCCCTGCTTGCTGTGCAGGCGAGCGGCGAAGATTCGCTGTGGGAGGTCGAGCTTGGAGAGCATCGCGTCGAGCGTCCAGGACTCGACCGGAACGAACTTATCGATCTCTTCTTCCCGCTCGCAGACCAGCCGGACCGCAACGGATTGCACGCGGCCGGCACTGAGGCCCTTCCGAATCTTCTTCCAGAGCAAGGGGCTCAGCTTGTAGCCGACGAGCCGGTCGATCACGCGGCGAGCCTGCTGCGCATCGACGAGATCCTGATTCATCGGACGCAACGCGTTGAGCGCCTTTTCCACAGCGGTGGGCGTGATCTCGTGCAACTCAATCCGGCGTGGGTCCTTCAGGTTGAGGACGTGGGCGAGATGCCAGGCGATCGCCTCACCCTCGCGGTCCGGGTCGGATGCCAGGAGGATTTCAGAAGCGCCCTTGGCGGCGGCCTTCAAATCCTTGATCGTCGATTCCTTTCCCGGAATCGTCACGTATTCCGGCTTGAAAGAGTGCTCGATGTCGATCCCCAGGGTGCTCTTCGGCAGGTCGCGCACATGACCCATCGACGCGCGAATGTCGTACTTGGCACCAAGAAACCGGCCAAGCGTCTTGGCCTTCGCAGGGGATTCAACGATGATCAGTGGGTTTGCCATGTCAGGCTCGAGAAGAGCGGGTCACCGCTCCGCAGTCGCCGATTATATAGCCGTTCATTTCCAACAATGTCAAGCGCCGACTCACTTCCTTGACGTCAAGGTTCATCATGACCGCCAATTCATCATGATGGCGCGGTTCTACCCAATCAAGCAATTCCCAAACGGCAAAGAGTTCCGGTTCTTGCGGTCCTGAATCCGCGCGCGTGCGCGCACGCGTGTGCGCGTGTACGCGCGCTTGCGCTCGCGCGCGTGCGCGCGCGAGGTCGGCAAATTCCTCCAGAACGTCCTCAACGGTTTGCACGAGTTTTGCGCCGTCTTTGATGAGCTGATGACCGCCGACGGCGAGTGGGTTCTCGATACTCCCCGGGACGCAGAAGACCTCGCGTCCTTGCTCGCCCGCCATGCGCGCCGTGATCAGCGCGCCGCTTCGCTGCGCCGCCTCGACCACAACGACGCCGAGGCTGAGGCCGCTGATGATGCGATTGCGCACGGGAAACCGACCAGGCAGCGGCAGCGTCCCGTTCTCGGCCTCGGTGATGACGGCGCCCGACGCGGCGATCGCTTGCGCCAGCTCGGCATGTTCAGGTGGATAGATCCGGTCCAGTCCCGTTGCCATGACGGCAACCGTTGGGCTCCTCCCCTCCAGGGCCCCCCGATGCGCCGCGCCATCGATGCCACGGGCCAACCCGCTGACGACCACCACCCCGGCGTCCGACAGGTCGCGCCCCAGCCGGTGGGCGGCGCGACGGCCGTACGGAGTCGCGTGCCGCGAGCCGACGATCGCGATCATCGGCCCGGATGGGAGCTGCCCCCTGACGAAGAGTCGTGCCGGCGGGTCATGAATTTCCTTGAGCCGCGCCGGATAGCCGGGATCGTCGAGCCAAACACTTTTCCCCTCTCCCGCCTGCGGGGGAGGGTCAGGGTGGGGGCTCATCCGCTTTCGCGGTACTGCAACGCCTCGGCCACGTGTGCCTGCTCGATGTCGCTGTCTCCCTCCAGGTCCGCGATGGTGCGGGCAACGCGCTGGACCCGATGGACCGCCCGTCCGCTGAGCTGCAGCCGCTCGGCGGCCGCCTCCAACAGCACCTGACCCTGCGCCTCCAGGGGGGCGTCCCGCCGGAGCTGCGGCCCCGTCAGCGCACCATTCCAGGGACCCTGCGGCCGGCGCTCCCGTTGGCGGGCGCGAGCATCGATGACTCGCTCGCGAACCGTGGCGCTCGACTCGGCCGCCGGGGCGGTGCGCAGCAGTTCGCCGGCCGCCTGCCGCGGCACCATCACCTGCAGATCGATCCGGTCCCGAATCGGACCGGAGAGCCGGGCCCGGTAGCGCTGGCGTTCCAGCGGCGTGCATTCGCACAGTCGGCGTGGGTCGCCCGCGAAGCCACAGGGGCACGGATTCGATGCAGCGACCAGGATGAAGCGAGCCGGGAGCACGGCGTGGCCGCGGGAGCGCGCCACCGCCAAGCGTCCCTCTTCGAGCGGCTGGCGCAGCGCTTCGAGCGCGTCCCGTCGGAACTCCGTGATCTCATCCATGAACAACACTCCGCGGTGCGCACGCGTGACTTCGCCGGGTCGCGGAGCCGCGCCGCCTCCGCCGACCAGGGCGGCCGGCGAGATGCTGTGGTGGGGAGCCCGAAAGGGTGGGACCTCGAGCAATCCGGCGCCGGCGGGCAGCATCCCGACACAGGACGCGATCGAGGTCACCTCGACGGCTTCGCGCCGGCTGAGCGGGGGCAGGATCCCCGGCAGGGCCCGGGCCAGGAGCGTCTTACCGGTTCCGGGCGGGCCGACCAATAAAAGATGATGCGCGCCCGCAGCCGCGACCTCCAGCGCGCGCTTGGCGTACGGCTGGCCGTGGATGTCGGCCAGGTCGACGTGAGCGGGAGGATTGGCGGATGGCGGCTGGGCGACCGACGATGCCTTCAGCGGCTCGCCCGACTCCCAGTGGGCTTTGAGCTGTCGAAGATGGTCGACGCCCACCACCGTCGCTGCCGTGGCGATTTTCGCCTCGGCCACGTTGGCGGTCGGCACGTAGAAGCGCTGTACCCCGAGGCGGTCGAGGTGGGCAACGATCGCCAGCGTGCCGCGGATCGCGCGCAGCGTCCCGTCCAGGGCGAGCTCGCCCAGCCAGGCGGCATCGCCCGGTAGGCCACGCTCCTCGCAGGCGTTGACGATGGCCGCGGCCATCGCCAGGTCGAAGCCACTCCCCTCTTTGGGAAGCTGCGCCGGCGCGAGGTTGATCGTCACTTTGCGGCCGGGAAACTCGAAGCCGCTGTTGTTGATGGCGATCTTCACGCGTTCGCGGGCTTCCTGAAGCGCTCGGTCGCCGAGCCCCACGATGTGGAACCCGGGGAGGCCGTCGGCGATATTCGCCTCCACCTCAACCCGGACACCATCGAGGCCAAACACCGTCCCGGAGAGGGCCCTGGCGAGCACCAGGCCCGATATTACACTAGTTTGTCTATCTGCGTTAGCTAGTACCTGGTGTGGTTTCGCGGCGCTTCAACTCGCGCAAGGCGATCAAGCCCTGGATCAGGAAGTACAGGATCAGCAGCCGAATGACAATTCCCTGGTAGCTGCCTGCCGCGGCGGTCAGCACGCCATCGATGGCGTAGAGCCCGGTGGCGATCCCCAGCGCCAGCAAGGAGCCGCGCATCGTGAAATAGCCGAACACGATCAGGATCGCCCCCTCGACAGCGAACACCGCTGGCAGGACCTGGACCCGGGCCAATGCGGCGACGAGTCCGAGCAATATCGTCAGAGCGCCGATGACGTAGAGAGCGATGTAGGCGTTCCGATAGCGTCGCCGAAGTTTCGACTCGTCAAGCCCCTTCATCGTGACCCTCGCTTCCCTGATGATTGGCCGATGACCGTCATCCTAGCGCCAGCCTTCGCCGGGTAGGCGCACATCCATGCAATGGAGGCAGATCGCCGCCCGCGCTTTAGGATGGGTGACCACCCTGCCATATCGGCGGAGCCCTCACGTCCACCTCGGACCGCGTCTCCTGGGGAACGGCCGGCTGCGGATTTCCGGCCCCGGGCGCGTGGAGGTGGGGGCTGACGTCAATGCCTGGTCACACGCCGAGGTCAACCGCCTGATCACCACCCGCCCGGAGGCGGTCATTCGCATCGGTCGCCACGCGCGGCTGAACGGCTGCACCATCGTCGCCGCCGAGCGGATCGAGGTCGGAGCGGACTGCGTGCTGGGCTCCTGCGAGCTCCGGGACCATCTCCCCTACTCCGAGTCG
>WNGO01003991.1_pt1 | contig 12626 bp, 16 predicted proteins | sample 5400511 | NCBI WGS metagenome assembly WNGO01 (sample SAMN13153380, study PRJNA577476) | soil metagenome | isolation source: 20 cm soil or saprolite under Garry oak tree replicate 2 | place: USA:California | collected 2016-06-15
ACGTGATCCAGTTTTACATGACAGGATGATCCAACCTCAAAACGAGGAGGAAGGTATGGCTCAACAGATGAGGAAACCTAAGCGGATCTTAGTAGGTTTGAAAACCCTAGAAAACGCTGTGGAACTAACCACGTTGGCTTGCCGCCTGGGCTTGAGGGGAGCATCACTGATTCTGGTTCACGTAATAGAACTTCCCGACAACACGGCTCTCGACGCCGAAGTACCGGATCTGGAAACAGCAGCGCAGAAAATCTTGCGCGCCGGCGAGCGCGTGGCCCGCCGCAGCCATTTGAAGACAAGGACGCTAGTTTTACGGGCACACTCCGCCAGCTACGCTCTGCTTGATGAATTAAAGGAAAAGAAAAGCGATCTAGCCGTCCTCGGCTATCACCACGGACGTACGCTAGGCGAGATAGTATTTGGCACGACGGCTAAACAAGCTAAACACGTGGCCGAACATTCACCCTGCTATGTAGTGTTCGGTATCCCGCCGCGAAAATAAGCGATGAAACTGTTTTCCATCGATTCGAGAGGCAGAAGCAGCACTCAATTGAATTGAGCCAATCCAGTTCAAGACTGTCTTATCCGTCTAGGACCAGATATATGATGAATAACTGCTTCGAAGCCAGCGCTGTACATTAGCCGGCGGCAGGGCCGGTTCCCCGGAGACAAGAAAGATCGAGCAGACGTATCCAATTGTCCACTGGAGACTCTTTTCTAGTGGAGAGGGTCTCGAAAAGTCGTCTGACTAGCGGTTGAATGCGCGTAGTCGGCGTCGAGCCCTTGTTCGAATACCTTTTGGCATCTGTTACAGGCGTCTCTTTCCCCGGTATGAACGAACCATTGTGACAAGTGCGAAACACCTCCAGGATGAGGATCGCCATGAAGAATAAGGATCACCGTTGTTCCCAGGCCATGCAGGGGTACCACAGAAAATTATAAAAGGAGTTACACAAATGAAGAGTTCAAGCGTTTTCGTTCTGTCCGCGGTTGCTTTACTCGGTTCGCTTGGTTTCGCTTCCGAGTGTGTCGCACAACAGCCTCCGAGCGACGCGAATATCGGCGCGATCGTTCTGGCTGCAAATCAGATTGACATCGACTACGGCAAACTCGCCTTGACCAAGTCGAAGAACAAGGAAGTTCGGGGTTTTGCGCAACAGATGGTAACCGATCACGGGGCGGTCCAGAAGTCCGTCATTGAACTGGCGGGCAAGCTTCACCTAAACCCAGTCGACGAGGTGGCCTATCACAAGCAAGTTACGGATGCCATCGCGGGTGTCTTGATTCCGAACGCACAGAACGGGGAACTTAAGGCCGCTCTCCAGGGCGCTCAGACTCTTTTTCTCGGCCATCTTGAGCATGCACGAAACGTGCAAGCCACCGTTGACCCCACCGCTGCACATGATGCAAAGAACCCCAAGTAAGAGCCGGCGTTACAACCAAGGAGATATAGCAATGAACGCGCCCCACTCGAGCATGCGATCGGTAGCCTCAACATTAGTAGCGACAGCCTTGTTGTTACTGGTTTCGTGCTCGCTGGGCACGCAGGGACCTCCGGGCGGATTCGTGCTGGCCGCTGTTCCTAAAGGTCCGCAAACGCACACGATCGTCATCCGTGAACTTAAGTTTCAACCCGCCGTGCTCACTGTAAAGGTTGGCGATACGGTTGAATGGAAGAACGACGACATCGTCCCTCACACCGCAACGTCGACAAGACCGAAGAAATTCGATTCCGGCATTCTTCCTGTTGGCAGCTCCTGGAAATATGTGGTCACGAAAAGGGGAACCTACCTCTATGACTGTACTTTGCACCCGAATATGAAAGCTGAGTTAATCGTGCGGTGAGTTCCTCATCAACCCATAGAAAACCGGACCCTGGCAAGAAACAGTGCTCCTCAATCTGATGTGCATGAATCTGGTACAAGACTGGTAACGGTAACTTCCTCAAACAAGAAATCGTTGCGTGTGATTTCTTGCTGTGGAGACAAAAGCGATGCCCAAAATATTTATGCGCGGCGACCACGTTGAATGGAATTCGGAAGCTGGGAGGGTTCGCGGGGTCATTATGAAGAAAGTTGTTTCTGATATCCGGATCAAAGGCTATGTGCACCACGCTTCTAGAGACGAACCTCAATACCTCATCCAAAGTGACAAGACCGATCATGTGGCGATCCACAAAGGGAAAGCACTGAGACACATCCAGGCTCAGGTAAAGAAGAAATCCAAGAGAAGAAAAATGAAGCGATAGCGAAAATCCTTACGGTGTCTCGGAATCCTCCGACTAGGAAATCGAAGTACATGTGTTTCTTACGCTATGCTGGAGATGGTGCGACTACCAAGAGACGCTTTCGGAGGTGGAACATTGTAATTGTCTCGCTTCTCGCCTTCCTCGTTCTCGGAGCGTTCGTTGCGAATCATCCCTCCTACCTCGTTCCCCAACGAACCGCAATAACACTGCCACCATCTGGACTACCCGTTCCACGGACACAGAATTGGCAGCTCCTTTCCCAATTAGCCTTCGCGTGAATTTCTTCTGTTCCTTGGCGCTTACAGCTGTTCCTTCAGAGAGTATAAACGACCCATTGTCACAAACTCAGCCGAGTTCGAGAATGAAACCGTCATGCGAGCGATTTTATTATCTAACGGAACGAGGCCGCGCATTGCGCCCGGAAACTGAAGGCAGGTGAAGAATGTTCCGCCATACAATCCCGTTGGGGCGAATCTTCGGTATCACTGTCGACCTCGACTATTCCTGGTTCTTGGTGTTTGGCTTGCTCACGTGGATGTTGGCGGTCAGCTACTTCCCGAGTGAGTTCAAGAACTGGAACACCGCTGAGTATTGGTTCGTGGGTTCACTCACCGCGGTCCTGTTCTTTGCGAGCGTGTTAACCCACGAGCTTGGGCATTCGCTTGTGGCCATGCGCTACAAGGTTCAAGTGCCCCGCATCACTTTGTTTATTTTCGGAGGGGTCTCGCAAATAGCGGGAGAACCTCCAAGCGCTAGCGCTGAGTTCTGGATCGCGGTTGCGGGGCCCATTGTCAGCTTTGCCCTGGCGGCACTGTTTCTCATCATGCAGCCTTTGCTAACGCCTATCAGTCCGCTACTGGCTGCCGCCAAATACCTGGCTCTCATCAATGCCATGCTTGCCCTCTTTAATCTCATTCCCGGATTCCCGTTGGACGGCGGACGGGTTTTTCGCGCGATTGTGTGGGGTGTTTCTCGCAATTTCCGGAGAGCAACTCTGATTGCGGCCGACACCGGACGTTTCGTCGGTTTCCTTTTCATAGCTTTCGGTGTATGGCTCGCTTTGCGGGGAAACTTTTTTAACGGTCTGTGGATAGCCTTCATCGGCTGGTTCCTCGAAAGCGCCGCAGCAGCGCAAGTTCAGCAGCAGGTAATGCAGGGATTGTTGGCCGGCCACAAGGTATCAGAGGCAATGGGCCGCGATTACACCCCCATCCCTGCCGACACGACGCTGGAAAGCGTAGTGCACGACCACATCTTGACCAGCGGGCGCACGAGCTTTGTGATCATAAGTGATTCTGAGGTCGTCGGCCTGCTCACTCTACCTGCTATCAAAAACGTGCCGCGCTCCCAATGGCCGACCACGACTGCTCTACAAGCCGTGATACCGGCGGAACAAATGCAATGGATCAGGCCTGATGCCGAGTTATGGACGGCGTTCGACAAGATGGGCAGAAGTGGCATCGACCAACTCCCCGTGATGACGGATAAGAAGCTATTGGGGACGTTGTCGCGAGACGATCTCATTCATTATCTCGGCATCTTGCAGGCCCTGAAGGCATAGGAAGACGTTCTTCGCACTGAGGTAGTTCATAGTGGCGGCCATTTACCGGCATGTCGCCGCACCGAGCAGAGCTCCTGCGGAGAAAATCTCGACTCTTAGCGAGGCCATAACATGACGCGCGGAACTCGATTGGCTGAGGCAAATATGATGGCTCCTCGCTTGGCAGCAGGTGGCTTCTCACGCTGGACGGTTGTGCTGGCCGATTATTGGACGCTGACCAAGCCCGAGGTGAATTTCCTGATTCTTATCACAACCTTCGCCGGCTTCTACCTGGCCTCACCTGCTTCCCACTGGCGGATTCTGCTGCTCTTCAACACCATTGTGGGCACGATGCTCGTCGCAAGTGGCACGGGAACACTGAATCAGTATTTTGAAAGGTGTTTCGATTCTCAGATGCGGCGAACGGCACGGCGTCCGCTGCCCGCCGGGAGGATCAATCCCTCGCGCGCGCTGTGGTTCGGCGTGGTGCTTTCGGTGGCTGGCGGTCTTTACTTGGCTGTTCTTGTAAATTTCCTTGCCAGCTTGCTGGCCTTGCTGACATTGAGCACCTATTTGCTCCTGTACACGCCGCTGAAGAGGAAGACTCCGTTGTGCACGCTGGTCGGAGCATTGCCGGGCGCCGCGCCCCCGTTGATCGGGTGGGCCGGGGCGAGCGGAAGCCTAAGCGCAGAGGCGTGGGTTCTCTACGCCATTCTCTTTCTTTGGCAGTTTCCACATTTCATGGCCATTGCCTGGATGTATCGCGAGGACTACGCGCGTGCGGGGTATCGGACATTACCCCTAGGTGAGAGGCAGGGGCGCTTCATGGCGTGGCAAACCATCGTGTTTTCGCTCGCCCTCATCCCCGTCAGCCTCGGTCCGGCGCTGCTGCATAGGGCCGGGTTAGTTTACTTTGTCGGAGTTTTTGTGCTGAGCTCGGGCTTTTTCTACTACGCTGCCCGTTTGGCCTTTTGCAGAACGAACACGACGGCGCGCCGCCTGCTTTTCGCCTCTATCGTTTATCTTCCACTGATTTTTGCTCTGATGATGTGTGCTAAGACTTAGTTTGTCCGTATGTGTCGCGAAGAGTCGCAGAACTGGTATGCCGGACAGATTTCATGGCCGGGGAGAGTTTGAGTTGAGAGATGGCACAGCAACGGCCAACATTGTCTTCCTTGACGAAATATCTTCGACATCTTGAGAAATTATCCGGAACGATTGTCGCAGCGACTTCGTCAATTCTCCCCGTGCCCGGAACACTCGTGACTTAACGACGTTTTCCGTAAGACCAAGTACTTTTCGCACTCCTTTCGTCGAGAGGCCCTCCATTTCGCGGAGCCGGAATGCCGAACGGAGGCACGATGAAAGTTGCTCGACATGGCTTTCGACGATCTGCTTGGCTTCCCTCGCGGCGCACGCTTGCTCGGGGTTCGGGCGGAAGTCGACGACCCAGGCTGGCCAGTCGTCCGATTCACTGTCCTGACCCTCATCCAGAGATGTTTCCGGACGAGCACGCTTGCGACGGAGAGCCATTAACGCGGCGTTTATGACAATGCGAGTCAGCCACGTGGAAAACAGCGATCGCCTTTGGAACGAATTCAGATGGATGTATGCGTTGATCAGACCCTCCTGCAGCGCGTCCTCTGCATCTTCCTTGTTGCGCAACAACGAGAATGCGGCGCGAAAGAGTTTGGAGCTGTGGCGAATGAAGACTGGCGAAAGCGCATCGGGATCTCCTGCGAGTGCGCGTTGAATGAGCCGCCATTCTTCGGCTGCCGGGCTCGAATCAATCGCCTTGCCCGAGCGTGCCGATACCTTGGGCGGCAAGTCCGTCCTACCTCGTGCGCGCTGACTCACCACGCTTCCCCGCACCTGCGCGCCCGAAGCGGGCCATCGTTGAGCTTCAGAAATCGTTGTTTGCAATAAGCCCATACCATAACCTCCGAATCAATTCCGATTCACTTGGCCTTCGCAGAGTTGGAATCCAACATTGATCGCTCCTGAGTCTGCGTTTGATTCAAGACATAAATCCACGCGGCCCACGCAACTGCCTCAGGATTCGTGGCGTTGCTGCTCCTCGTTGATCGTGGTATGGTAAGCGATATTGCCGAATGCGCGTAGGAACCACCGGCTCGCATCTCGGCGGCGACCCAGATCGCCTCCATGATTTCCTTTGGGTTTGCTCCGTGCTTTAGCGCCGCTTTGGTATGACTCTGGATGCAATAGGGACACTGCGTGATGTGGGCAGCCGCGACTGCGATCAGTTGCTTTGTCTTGGCTGGCAGAGCACCATCGGCGAAGACGAGCTGGCTGAACGCGTGGAAGGCGTCCCGGATGAGGGGTGCGAGGTCCCGACGCTTGCGAGCGAGATCCAGCGATGCTGGCGGATACATTGACTCTGACATGCTGTTTTCTCCTTCGGCTCTTCTAAATTTCCAACGAAGACCACGTTTCCCAACGTTCGCTGTTCGGAGCAGGCCGTGGGTCATTCAACGGCCCAAACACAGAACCCTTTGCCACGGCGAAGGAGTTCTTCCGACAAATCGTGGCTGAATAACTCGTGAAACCAGGAAACCGACTGTCGGCCGACAACGACCGTACGACAACGTCGTCCCCGGGCCATGTGCAGAATCGCATCAGCCGCACCTCTGCCTTCTCCCGGTTCACAGAATGAGGCTTTCACCGTTCTCGCTGAAATTCCCGCTTTCCGCAGGACTACGCGATCTTCATGCAAGCCTTTCTGGGAGGCTTTCTTGGCGGCCGAAATCCAGCGATGCTGTCCAACCTTTAGCTCAGCCTCCAGCTGTGCCTCCTTCGCAGGGTCCTCAGAGCCGCCGTGTTCCAGGAGTTCCGGCGGTAATGGCGGTAGAACATGAACCAGACAAATGCGAAACGCCCTTCGCTTTCCCACAAATTTGCCTACGTACTTGACCGCCCGTCTCGACGCGACCGAATCATCATGGACGACAAGGAGTCTCGTATTTACCATCGGATTGCCTCTCGTCTCGCCAACTCGGAAAGATCGGATTCGAATGCGGTCGCAAATCCGACGGTCCGTTCGCGGTTTGTATTCGAGTCATGGCAAGCGCCTCACGCTCAGCCACGCGCCAGCCACAGCCCATAGCGCACAGAATCAAACAGTCCGAATCCATGGCCGTGCCGCAGGACGCGGTACCACCTGTTCCACTTACCAGTGAAAATCAGAGTCATTGACATGGCCCTCTCCTCTCTGCTCCGGTCGAGATTCCGTGAAGTTTTCTAGAGTTCGAGACCATACTCCGCCGCTTGCCATGAGTACTCAATGGGTCGCATGTCCCGGCCGGCATTACGCATGTCACTGGAGGAGGGAACTCGTCGTCTCCGGCCGACACCGACCCTCGACACGCTCAAGCAGACGTTCGTCCAACACGGAGTTTGCCGGTCGCCGTCAACGATTCCATCAACATGTGAAAATAGATGAATCCAGCATAGGGCTGCCAACGGTCCACGGTTCGTCGCACGCTTGCGTAGTCCATCGGCTCGGAACGATGTAGCCACTTGGCCAGACGATTCCGTGCACCGACGTCATCCCCTGGAAAGACATCCAGCCGCCCCAGCCCTCGCAACAATACGTACTCCGCCGTCCACCGCCCGACACCTCGCAATTCAAGCAGCAAATTGATCACATCTTCATTCTTGCGATTGGTCAAGGTATCCAAGGCCAGAGGCTCGGCCACAAGTTTCCTGCTCAACTCGCGGAAAGCCTTCGTTTTCTGGCCGCTGAACCCAAGACTCCGGAACGCGCGCGGTGAAACACGCAATAGGTCTGACGGTTCCGGAAACCCGAACACCATCCCTGCTTGCGTCTTGATGCCAACACTTCCTCTTCGTACGAGCTGGTTTAACAACTGAAGCCCGGCGGCAATTGTGAATTGCTGGCACGCGAACGCGTTTGCCAAAGTCTCGAAGACAGTCGGAAATCTACCTGGTTTCAGGCCTCGATATCTCTCGGCCAGTTCTCGAAGTTTCGGTTCGCGCGACGCCATTCGATAAAAAGGCTTCAAGTGCACTTCCAGACCAAGCAAGGGAGTTAACAAGGCCCTGACTTCGGCCTCGGCTCCCGCATGAACCCGCTCCCCGATCACGTTCACTTCCAAACGCGGAGCTTCGCGGGATCCTAGCTCGCTGACACGGACTTCCGCAGGTCGCCCACGGATGGAAATCACGCGTTGATAGGTCGTGCCATCCCAGCGATCCACTTGATTCTGCGGACGGCGCCGCAATCCCCAAACGGTGAATTCCAAACAGAACGGAGCGATCGGTGATAGGTCAAACGTCAGCCGACGTTCCACGAAAGGTCCGCGTGTGTTTGAATCGTGCGAACGGTTACCAACCGCATTCGGCGGCATTCCTTCGTCCTTCGTGTCTGCCCACGCCATAAGACACCATCACCCTACTCACTGCCAGAAACGCGATTAAAATGAAGTACATCCTCAACGGCAAAGATTTCGACCTCACTCCTCATGAAATGCCAGAGTTGCAGTCTAATATTCGGTCAAATGCCTTTGCCCCGCCTCCGGCCAAGCGATGGTCAACAGAAAGGCGCTGTCCTCCAGCGCCTTCACGTCATGAGGAAGCGCGCGATCCAGTGCTAGAAGATGCCCCGCGGGCAAATCGAAGACCTTGTCCTCGACGTGCATTTGAATGTGGCCGGAAAGAGCCTGCACGGAAATTCTGCCTGTCGCCTTGTGTTCATGAACAAGAGCATTGGATTGCAGCACGGTCAACACGATCCGGAAATCCTCGTTCTTGACAAGCGTCTTGGAGTTTCGTCCGCCCTGCCAAGCATTCTCTTCCCGCAATCCTTTTATCTCAGCCGTCAGATCAAAGGTGAGCGTCGGACTACCGAGAGAGCCCGGTGATCGTATCGCCCCGGAATGAGGTGGTTGCTGCGTTGTGTTGGTCATGTCTCTCTCCTAGGGTGAGAAGCTCCAATTTCAATAACTAACTTCGTACGCCTGCACAACTCTTCTGAATAACTCCCACCCGTTCGCCAAGTACAAACGACCTGGCGATGCAGCTCATCAAGCGGCAGTCTTGAGGTGCCGCATTCGTTCTGCTGTCCGGCTTTTCTTCAATTGCGCTTCCAGAAATTCTCTTAAGGCCACCGCGTTGTTGTGTTCCGTATCATGTGAACTGTAGACGAGCGTTACCCTTCCGCGTTCGGCGGCTCTCTGAATTGGTTTGCAAGCCTCGGCCTTTTTCTCCAGCTCGTGGAAATACCGACGGCGGAATTCCTCCCATCTCTTCGGTTCATGCCCGAACCATTTCCGCAAAGAAGTGCTTGGTCCAAGCTCTTTCAGCCAGGCGTCAATGCCCAGCGCGGATTTCGTAATTCCACGGGGCCAAAGCCGCTCGACGAGGAAACGCTTGCCATCTTCCGGGGCTGCCTTGTCGTAAACACGCTTGAGCTGAATCATTTTCGTTCTCCTCTCTGATTCTCCGGCAAGTCCGTGCCGTTTGGTCGTGGCAGGGGCCAGCGGATAGGTAATCCGTGTTCCTTTGACACGGATCCACGGAGTCAATGAATGTGGGCGTCGTCGCGTCGCGCCTTGAATTTCCTCGACAGGAAAACCCCGAATCAGGAGCGCGTCAGCAATCAGCGAACGATGACAGCGCCAAGGCACCGCCTCAGCGCACATCAATGCAACTCGCTTCTGCCTGGCATGCGCGATCAGCTTGTGCAGAGCAATTTGAAACTTCGACGTCTGCATGTAGTCTGCATACCCTCGGAAGCTCTTGTTCCGCCAGCCTGCGTTGATCGAGTCCCGCCGGGAATGTCGCAGACCCCCGAGCCCGGCCATATGGCGATAACCGATGCCCCTACGTCTTAAGGCGCGCGACAATACCGGGCGGTTGAACTGCGGATTGTGGCGAGAGCGTGGAATCGTTCGGACGTCGATCAACTGTTTCACGCCATTTGCTTGGAGTAAATCGATGAATTCCTGCCGCGCACGCGTAGAATGGCCCACCGTCAAAATCGGCGGCCTCCCTCTGCCGCGGCGCGTGGGAAACGCTGCTCCATGAGTGACATTCCGGTCCATCATTACTGACTCCTGCTGACGTCCCTTCCGTGCTTTGATCCCGATTCGGAATTCGCGGGCGTAAGGGCTCTTCGATGTGCCGGTTGCTGGTAGCTGCCCGGTACTGAACGGAAACTGATCGCCAGCCGATTCCAACCGTTAATCGCGATGATAGCCAGCGTCAGGTCCACTAGTTCTTTCTCACTGAAATGTTGATGAGCACACCCGTAGACTTCTTCGGGGACGTGCTCCTGGCTCACCTGAGTTACCGCTTCCGTCCAAGCCAGCGCCGCGCGTTCCCGTTCCGTAAAGAATGGTGTTTCGCGCCAGGCAACGACGGCGTAGAGGCGCTGCTCTGACTCACCTTCCGTTCGCGCGTCCTTCGTGTGCATATCGATACAGTAGGAACATCCGTTGATTTGCGAGGCTCGCAGCTTCACCAACTCCAGAAGCGCAGGTTCCAGGCCGCTCTGCCGCACGTAGTTCTCTAGGCCGGACAGCGCGGAGATCCCATCCGGCGCGGTTTTCCGATAGTCAATTCTCGGCTTCATCGTTCCGCCTTTACTTCCTACACGCTTCTAACGGACACAACGTTGTCCCTCCGTGATGGCCCGATCGAATTCCTCGACATGGAGCCGCTCCTGCTCGAAAATTCCTCTCTTTGTCACGGTCGTCATCGACACGGCAGGGCAGTATTTTGGATACACCCACGATTTGACCGTTGGGTATGTAGCCGAAATGAATCCTTCCTCCGTAAACCAGGAGATGATGGGGACAGAGAGAAAAGAAATCGATGCCCGAAACGACCACGAGCTCGCGGGCCTCAGACCGAAATGTCTTCAGGATGGTTTCGGGTCTCACACAGAACCCGCCCGCAAACTCTCGATAGAATCGCGCCACTCTTTCCGGCGTCTCGCGAAAGTGTTGATTCGCAACGTCCACTCCCAATTCCACCAGCAACAGTTTCACGATCTCCGCCAATCGATCGCTGTGCGGAGCCGCCGTCTCACGGTGGACAACGGGAAGGATTTCTTCTGGGAACACCTCGAGCCGACCCTCCAATGTCGCGACGGCGCTCAAATCCTGGTGTCCATTTCCGTTTCTCACGCTGACTTCCTTCCGTTTCTGCTTTATCCCTTGTAGGTTACGACCCGCCCCCAGAGACTTGCCGTTCCCCATATTCCGGAGCGCAGGCATTCCAGCTGCACGATCTGACTGTGGTCCACGAATAGATTTACTTCCGGGCCGTAGTTCTTGATATACCAGGCAAACACTTCCGGATCGGCCGCCTCGAACATCACTTTATCCAGGCCCAAAGCGTTGATAATCTTCGCGGGCACATCTGTTCGCCAGGTTTTGATGCTTTCCGTGATTCCTTCCGACTCGATCATGACCATATACGCCCCGGCCTCGAGAAACCGTTTGGCAAGCAGGATCGGCCATTCAGGATCACGCGTCCCTTCGGCCTCAAGTTGTTCCGGTCTTGTTGCCCCGCCGGCACCAAATTGAATGCCTACTTCCGGTTTGGCTTTCAGTCCGGCCTTCTGAACTTTCTCCACCACTCGCAGCCAGTCATCAGCCGGCAGCGTGATAAATCCGCTCGATACTTCGACGATGTCGAAGCCGACTTCTTTACACTCCGTGATATAGCGGTTTACGGCGTCCGGCCCTTGCGTGAGGACATGTTCGATAAACCCACCCGTGGATACCAACACATGGTGTTCGTGGCACTGAGAAATCAGTTCTTTCAATACATCTCGGGGCATCAAGCTAAACGATCCGCCTGCGAACTTCAGAGCGTCCACATAGGTCCCCATCGTCTCGAAAAGGTCTTCCAGGTACCGTTTGCCTAGGGCTGAGTAGTAGGGACCTCGTATTTCGGTTATCCCGTGTTTCCGCGGTTTGGAACCTCGGTCATTGGTTCTGAGGAAACCAAACGCTCTTTCGTCGATCACCTGTTGAGTTCGCTCGGCCATCACCGCTCCTTCACGCGGTGCACGGCCTTCGGCTCGCTCTTTCCGTGCCGTCCTTCGACGTTATGGAGAAGCTGCGCGAGGTCTCTCACTGGAATTAATTCCAGGTTCTTCACAGCATCCGCAATCGACCGTTGCGAAGAGCCAGTCGTAAACGGCCCGGTGAGCCGCTCGAATTTCTCGAACGCCATTTCCCAGGACATGGGGTTGCTGACAAAACCCGGATAATCATAAATTTCCTTGCTCAGCACACGGCCGTTCCGGAGGGTAATCGCCAGTCGGCAAGGCATCTCCGCTGGAAAGCGACCGGAAAAGTCATCCGTCGGATGGATCGACACGTTATTCAGCAATTCCTGGACATCGCGGCGGTTGATTCTTTCCGTCGTGTACTGCTCGGGCATCACCTGCCCGTCCAGCAACGCAACGCTAATCAAGTACGGGAGACTGTGGTCTGCTTCCTCCTTCGTGGCCACCAGAGTCTTGTCTCCCTCATCCCCTCCTCCGATAATGTTGTAAGCGACATCGAAGATTTCCAAGTCGATCTGCTCTATCTCCGCGGCAGTGAATTTCTCCTGCCTTCTCAATTGCAAGGCACACTCAATCGCCGTTTGGGAGTGGACTTCCGCGTTGTATTTCTTAAGAACCGTGACTGTTACGCGTTCAAGATTCTCCTGAGACCAATCGATTCGAAAGCATCCCGCGATGCCGTCCATGAAGCCTTTGTCGCCTTCAAAGACTTCTAGTGGTCCGGTAACACCTCGCATTGCCAGAAACGTCGCAAACGAGCAAGCGGCTGCAGTGTT
>WNGO01002156.1_pt1 | contig 12622 bp, 11 predicted proteins | sample 5400511 | NCBI WGS metagenome assembly WNGO01 (sample SAMN13153380, study PRJNA577476) | soil metagenome | isolation source: 20 cm soil or saprolite under Garry oak tree replicate 2 | place: USA:California | collected 2016-06-15
TGAAGAGGACCCGCGACGTGCTCTTCTTCTTCATCTCGACCCGGTTCCTGCCGTTCGCGGCGAGCCTGGTGCCGCTCTACCTGCTCGCGCGCGCCCTCCACCTGCTCGACAACATCTTCGCCCTCGCCCTGATCTACACGACGATCAACCTGCCGCTCGGCGTGTGGCTGCTGCGGTCGTTCCTGCTCGAGATCCCGCACGACCTGTTCGAGGCCGCCCGCGTCGACGGCGCGCAGTTCCGCCACGAGATTCTGCGCATCGTCGTGCCGCTGATCGCCCCCGGCATCGCGGCGACTTCGTTGATCTGCCTCATCTTCGGCTGGAACGAGTTCTTCTACGCGGTCAACTTCACGTCTTCGGAAGCGGCCACGGCGCCGCTGTTCCTGGTGAGCTTCATCAGCGGGCGCGGTCTCTTCTACGCCAAGCTCGCCGCCGCGGCCACCCTCGCCAGCCTGCCTGTGTTGCTCGCCGGTTGGATCGCACAGAAGCAGCTCATCCGCGGCCTGACCATGGGTGCTGTCAAATAGAGGGCAAGTGAAAGCCGTCGTCATCGAGGCCCCCAACGACCTGAAGGTCAGGCAGATCGACGATCCCTCGCCCAAGACAGGCGAGGTCGTTATCAAGGTCGACGCGTGCGGGATATGCGGCACCGACATCCACGTCCTCCGCGGCGAGTTCGCCCCCACCCGGTACCCGATCGTGCCCGGTCATGAGTTCTCCGGCGAGGTCGTCGCGCTGGGGTCGGGTGTCGATCACCTGAAGACCGGTGACTTCGTGGCGGTCGACCCATCCCTGTTCGACGGCACATGCCGACAGTGCCGCGCGGGTCATTTCAACCTGTGCGAGAACTGGAACGCAATCGGCGTTGGGTCGGCGAACGGCGCGTGCGCCGAGTTCGTGGCCGTGCCGGCTGCGAATGCGTTCCGGTTGCCCGCCGACCTTCCACGCGCGTGGGGCGCGCTGGTCGAGCCGCTTTCCTGTGCCGTCCACGGCCTGGACATGATCGACGCCCAGGTCGCAGGCAACTACCTCATCTACGGCGCCGGCACGATGGGCCTTCTCCTCGGGCAGCTCATCAAGCACAGCGGGGCAAGCGGGATCGAGATGATCGAGACGAACCCCAAACGCCACGCGCTTGCCTTGCGGCTGGCGGCGGATCGGGTCGCGGTCTCCGCGGATGAGCTGGACCGCCCCCAGGGCTGGGACGTCGTGATCGACGCAACTGGAGTGGTCCCGGCTATCGAGGACGGACTGCGAAGGGTCGCCCGGGGTGGCACGTTCCTGATGTTCGGGGTGGCGCGGGCCGATGCGACGGCCACGTTCTCGCCTTTTCGCGTCTACAACGACGAGATCAAGATCGTCGGCTCGATGGCCGTGCTGCACAGCTTCGAGCGAGCGCTCGCCTTGCTGGTCAAGGGCGTGATCGACTGCGAGGCGATGATCACGGCCCAGTTCGGCCTGGACGACTACTCGAAGGCGATCGACGCCTTTCTCGCGGGAAGCGGACTCAAGACCCAGGTGAAGCCCACGCGATAATTCGGTCGTGGCCCGCGAATACACCACAATCGTTCTGCACATTGCGAAAGACCGCGCCCAAGAGTTCGAAGCGCTGTTTGAGAAAGACGAGCTCAAGCGCTGGGACGACTTCACCGCACGAGGTCGATTCGTCGAGGCTCGCCTGATCCGCTGCCGATACAGCGCGCTCGCCTCGGAGGAGATCCAGGATTACGTGCTTCAGGTGGTGACCGCCGACGGGGACGCACACCACGAGCACGATTCCGATCCAGGCTTCGAGGATTACAACCAGCGTGCCGATGTCTTCCAGCCCGATGAACCCACGGTCACGTTCGGCGATCTCGTCTTCGAGCGGAAGGCGCAGGCAGACTCCTAGCTGACGGTCTCGTCCCAGACGCTCGCGTCCGCTCCATCGGCGTGGTTGTTGACGTATCCGAATGGGTGGACGAGCGCACGCAGCGCAAGCTCGAAGTGGAAGGTCCCCGCGGTGCTCGCGATGCCGCGGAAGGAGTAGCTCCTGGACTCGTGCGCAGGCAGGTCGCCGCAATCGAACGCGGACGCATCTTCCGCGATCGTGCATCCACCGAGGTCGGTCATCTCGTGGCGCTCGTACCAGCGGTCCGGGGTCCGGAAGACAAGGGCGAGGTGGGAGATGGAGGGCCCCGTGTTCTTCACCGCGACCACCAGCTCAACAGGGCCGCCGACTTTCGCGGATTGGGTCGCCACGGCATCGACGATCGCGCTAAGGGGCTCCGGCGTCGAGCACAAACCGGTGGCGAGGAACACAAACATGACAATGGAGCGGGCCATCGTCGTCGATCCTTAACCCACCACTAAACGACCACCCGGTATTCTGTGCGACTTGCGGCAGGAGTGGAAGCGCGTAACCCGGCCGTACGTCTTTTCGTTCCAATCCACCGTGAGGAAAGGGGTAGTTCTCCTCGTCGCCCTGGCGGCGGTCGCCTCCTGCACTGCCAACGGCCCGCTGGCGCCGCAGGCGAACCACTCGCCGGCCTCGGCCTCGGCTTCCCCGAGCCCGACGCCAACCCCCCTCGAGAGCCCGACTCCCAGCCCGTCGCCGTCTCCGATCCTGCCGCCCAGCCCGGTCGCGGTGCCGGCGTGGGCAGCCCTGCACGCCAGCTGCTCGGGTTCACCAACGGCGCAGGAGGCTGTGCTCAAGCTTCAGGGCGCGGCGAACCCCGTGCTGGCGGACGTTTCCAACGCGAAGAGCCCGCGCACCGTCTGCGGGATCAGCGGTGGCTCTTTCCAACCGCAGCTCGTGACCCAGAGGATGATCTCCTGGTACGCGACGCAGGGCAACCCGACCAACGCGGGGACCAGCGTCATCGCGGTGCTCGACCTCTTCAACGGCACGTCGACGGTCGCGGCCACGTGGTCGGGTGGCAGCTTCGTGGACGGACTTCACGCGTGGAGCCCAGACCGCGGATTCCTCGCCTACATCGCCTCCAATTCCAGCTCGGTGGAGCTTCACCTGCTCAGCGGCGGCGGCGATCGCGTGGTGGCCTCCCTCGGCGCTGTCCCGGGCCGCGGCCCGGACCCCAACCAGGACGACTCATACCTTGCCTTCTCGCCGGACGGAGCTTACTTCGCGCTCGTACAGACCTTCACGAGCTCCGGCGACCAGCTCCAGGTTCGGAGAACGATCGACGGCAGCCTTGCGTTCAGCCTCTCCAAGGGAACCATGGCGACCTGGGGCAGCACAGGCAGCCGGCTGTACTACCGCATGCCCAACTCGAGCCTCGTCCAGGTCTGGGACTCCAAGGCCGGTGTTTCCCAGGCTCTGTCCAAGCAGCTTTCGTGGATCCGGCCGCGCGCCGACGCCGGCGACGACAACATCGCCTTCACCGTCCGCGACGCGGCCGGGACGCCCCACGTGTGGCTCTACGGGCACGGCGGGCGCTCGGGTGGCCAGCTTCCAAACGTGCGGTCGTCGCCGATCTGGCTCAACTCGACGGAGCTCTTCTACGCCGAGGAGGCGGTGTGCTCGACCAACTGCGGCATCGGGCCGGCCTGGCAGCCCAACGGAAAGACCTTCACGTTTGACCTCGCCGCGCAGGCGGAAACCGCCTCCAAGATCAGCCAGGTCTACAGCGCGTGGCCACGACCTGGCCAGGTATGACAACCGAGGCTCCGGGTGGTGCCATCATGGCGGCGACCGAGATGGAGCAGATCACGTCCGAACCCGCATCGCTGCAACCGGTTGAGCGCTACGAGGCGCCACCGACTCACGCCGCAGCGCCGCCGGAGCGGTGGCGCCTCTTTCAATACCGGGAACGGCGCTGGTGGGCCACGGCGCTGACGTCGACCGTCCTGATCTCGGCGCTTGCCGTCGGCTTCCTGTACCTCGACGACTCCAACAACCAGGCGTCGATTCGATCACTCACGACGCAGAACGAGTCGCTCACCGGCCGCAACCTCATCCTCCAGGACCAACTGGACAGGACGCAGGCGAACCTCACGGCCACCCTCGGCGAGCTCGCCCAGACGAAAGCGGACCTCGAGCACCCGCACCTTGTGATCTCGAACGCACCCATCAAGATCAAGGACCGCACCTGGTATCTCGCCGGCAACGTGCCTGACACCTTCACCCTTCACCTCCAGGCGACCTCGACGGGACCGATGTCGGTCAGCATCCTGACTCTGGAACAGTGGGCGAAAGCGGTCCAGTGCATCACTTCGGGTGCAGGCTCCGCCAACTACTGCATGCACTACTCGGGCGCCGTCATGAGCTGGTTGAGCGTCACGAGCGTGAAGTACGACTTCCATCTCGGCGAGGGCTGCGCCGATTACGTAACGGTGTTCACCGCTGCCTCGGCGGTCACTGTGACCCCGAACATAAGCGTCACGTACAACCCGGCGTCGAAGGCGACAGGCGTCTGCGCCTAGCAGCGTAGGAGCTGTTCGACCCTGTCCCTGCAGGGGAGAGGGGCGTTGAGCTGGACTTCCACTAAGCCTCGCTGCCGGGCCTAAAGTTAGGCTATCCTATCTTTGGTGATAGGTAGCCCCGCAATCCAGATTAGGAAAGCCTAGGCGCCGTGGTCGAGCAGCTCGAGCGTCGCAGCACTTTTACCCGGTCGCAGGAGGATTACCTCAAAGCCCTCTACCTGCTCGGCGGCGACCAGCGTCCGGTCCCCACCCGCGACCTCGCCCAAAGGCTTGGGATCTCGTCCCCCAGCGTCAGCGAGATGGTCACCCGGCTTACCGCCCAGGGCCTCGTCGAACACGACCGTTACCGCGGCCAGCAGCTGACCCGCGAGGGCCGCAAGGCCGCCCTGCAGCTCGTCCGGCACCACCGGCTGCTCGAGATGTTCCTGGTCCGGGTGCTTGGGTACCGCTGGGATGAGGTCCACGACGAGGCGGAGAGGCTGGAGCATGTGATCTCCGAGCGCATGGAGCAGCGCATCTTCGAGCTGCTCGGCAGACCGGAGCTCGATCCCCACGGCCACGTCATCCCAACCCTTGGCGGCAAGGTCCGCTCCGTGAGCCACCGCGCTCTCAGCGACAGCCATCCCGGTGAGAAGCTCGTCGTCGCGGGCGTGTCGGACGACGACGCGGGAAAGCTGCGCGAGCTCGAGCGGCGCGGCCTGCTGCCGGGCACCCGCATCGCGGTCACGGCCGGCAGCGAGTTCGAAGGGCCGATCGAGGTCAGGATCAAGGGCCGGCGTGAAAGCTTGCCGCTCGGCCTGGCCCGGGCGATCTTCGTCACCGAGGTCCGTTAGTGGCCGAGCTGCTGAGGGCCGTCGTCGCCAAGCCAATGGTCATCGGCGTGGAGAACGCCCTCCCGGGCGAGCTGCGAGTGCTGCGCGCAGCAGAGCGGTCGCTGAACGGCCAGCGCCGCGGCGTGCGGGCGGTCGCTCCCTTCCTTGGGCCGGCCTTCATCGCCGCCGTCGCCTATGTCGACCCGGGCAACTTCGCCACCAACATGGCAGGGGGCTCGCAGTACGGCTACATGCTGCTGTGGGTCGTGCTGTCCGCGAACCTGATGGCGATGCTCATCCAGTCGATGAGCGCCAAGCTCGGCATCGCCACCGGGCGCAACCTGCCGGAGGTCTGCCGCGATCGATTTCCGCGTCCTGTCGTCTGGTTCCTATGGATCCAGGCGGAGCTCATCGCCATGGCGACCGACCTCGCCGAGTTCGTGGGCGCGGCGCTCGGCCTGAACCTCATATTCGGGATCCCGCTGTTCAGCGCCGCGCTCCTGACCGGCGTCGCAGCCTTCGGCATTCTCGGTCTGCAGGCCTGGGGCTTTCGCCGCCTCGAAGCGACGATCACCGCTCTGGTCGGCCTGATCGTGATCGCGTTCGGACTTGAGGTCTTCAGGGCTGATCCGTCGTGGGGCTCAGTCGCCGGCAGTGCGCTCATTCCGCACCTCGACGGACGCGACTCCGTCTTGCTCGCGGCCGGAATCCTGGGCGCGACCGTCATGCCTCATGTCATCTACCTGCACTCTGCGCTGACCCAAAAGCGGATCGTCGGCGCCAACCCCGAGGCCAGGCGAAAGATCTTCCACTTCGAGATGGTCGACGTGGTGATCGCGATGGGCATCGCCGGCGTGATCAACATGGCGATGCTGACGACCGCAGCGGCGGTTTTCAACTCCCGGGGCCTGCTCGGCGTGGGCAGTGACCTGAGCCAGGTCTTCAACGGCCTCGAGCACTACCTCGGATCGAACAGCGGTCTCATCTTCGGCATCGCCCTGCTCGCCTCGGGAATCTCGTCTTCGTCGGTGGGCACGCTGGCCGGCCAGGTCGTCATGCAGGGGTTCATCCACCGGAGGATCTCGGTTTTCCTGCGGCGCGCCATCACGATGGTGCCGGCGCTGATCGTGATCGGGATCAACTTCGACCCTTCGCGCGCGCTGGTGCTGAGCCAGGTTTTCCTCTCGTTCGGGATTCCGTTTGCCATGATCCCGTTGGTGCTGTTCACCCGCAACAGAAAGCTCATGGGCAATCTCACGAACAGCCGCTTCACGAACTACGCGGCTTACGGAGTCGCGGCACTGATCATCAGCCTGAACGTGTTCCTGCTCTACCAGACTTTGCTTCCCCGCTAGCCGGGGAAGCTCCCCAACTCCTCCCCATTCATGGGGAGGTGGCCCGAAGGGCCGGAGGGGCGGCGGCCGGGCTCGGGACGACGTTCGGCTTACTCTGGCCTCGTGAAGCTGGGCGTGAGCGTCGGCTACTGGGGCCTCGGGCTCACCGCCGCAGACCAGCTGGACATCGCGCAGACCGCCGAATCGCTGGGTTACGACTCCGTCTGGACCGCGGAGGCCTACGGGTCCGACGCCGCCACGGTGCTGGCGTGGCTGGCCGCCGGGACGACGAAGATCAAGCTCGGTGCGGGCATCTTCCAGATCCCCGCGCGCAGCCCCGCCATGACGGCGATGACCGCGGCGACGATCGACAACCTTTCGGGCGGGCGGATGCTGCTGGGGCTCGGCACTTCCGGGCCACAGGTCTCTGAAGGGTTTCACGGCGTCCGGTTTGCCAGGCAGCTGCAGCGCACGCGTGAGTACGTGGCGGTCCTGCGCAAGGCGCTCAACCGGGAGAAGATCGAGTTCCACGGCGAGACGATCGACCTGCCGCTGCCGGATGGCCCGGGCAAAGCGCTCAAGCTGACGATCAGACCCATTCAGGAACGGATCCCGATCTTCCTGGCGGTGCTGGGCCCGAAGAACGTGGCGCTGGCGGGCGAGATCGCGGACGGCTGGCTGCCTGTCTTCTTCTCGCCCGAGCACACGAAATCCCTGCGCGGACCACTCGAGGAAGGCGCCGCGCGGAGCGGCCGCTCGCTGGACGATTTCCGGATCTGCCCGTCGGTCAACGTGATGATCAGCGACGACATCGAAAACGCGCGCAACGTGATGCGCCCGATCCTTGCCCTGTACATCGGTGGCATGGGCTCGCGGGAGCAGAACTTCTACAACCGCCTGGTATCGAGCTACGGATTCGGGCGCGAGGCTGAAAAGGTGCAGGAGCTGTATCTCGCCGGCCAGAGGACCGAGGCGATGTTCGCGCTCCCCGACGAGCTCATCGACCTCGTGTCGATCGTCGGACCTCGCGACCGCGCGAAGGCCAAGATCAGCGCCTTTCGCGACGCGGGCGTCGACACGCTGATCGTCTGGCCGGTGTTGCCGGACAGAGAAGAAAGGAAGGAGCAGCTGCGCCTGGTCGCAGAGCTGGCGCGTGAGTAAAGCCTCAAGCAACCAGCCGCCGCCCCTCGTCGACTACAACCTGTTCGAATCCGACGCGCCGCTGCGTGAGGCGCTCGAGCGCGAGGGCGCCTCCTGGGCGCATGACCTCGTCCATGAGCTGGGAGCGCTGGCCGGCACGGAGCAGGCGATCGACTGGGGCTTTCAGGCCAACGCCAACCCGCCGCGCCTGCGCACGCACGACAGGTTCGGCAACCGGATCGACGAAGTCGAGTTTCACCCGGCGTGGCATGAGCTGATGAAGGTCGCGATCGGACACGGCCTGCACGCGCTGCCGTGGCGAGATCCCGGGCCCGGCGCCCACGCCGCTCGCGCGGCCGCCTTCTACGTGTGGTCGCAGGTCGAGGGCGGACACGGCTGCCCCGTCTCGATGACGTACGCCGCGGTGCCCGCGTTGCGCAAGGAGCCGCGTCTGGCCGCGAAGTGGGAGCCGTTGATGACGACACTCGACTATGACCCCGGGCTCCGTCCGGCCGCCGGCAAGAAGGGCGTGCTTTTCGGCATGGCGATGACCGAACGCCAGGGCGGGTCGGACGTGCGAGCCAATACCACGACCGCGGTGCCTTCCGGCGCCGACGGCGAGCATCTGCTCACCGGCCACAAATGGTTCTGCTCCGCGCCGATGTGCGACGCGTTTCTCGTGCTTGCGCAGGCGCCCGGCGGCCTGTCGTGCTTCTTGCTTCCGCGCGTGCTGCCGGACGGAACTCGCAACAACCTCCACATCGAGCGGCTCAAAGACAAGCTCGGCAACAGGTCCAACGCGTCATCGGAGATCGCGCTCGACGAGGCGTGGGCGGTGATGGTCGGCGAAGAGGGAAGAGGCGTGCGGACGATCATCGAGATGGTCAACCACACGCGACTCGACTGCGTCATCGGCTCGGCGTCGCTGATGCGGCAGGCCGTCGCGCAGGCGACCCATCACACCGCGTACCGCAGTGCGTTCGGCAGGCTCCTCAGCGAACAACCTTTGATGGTCAGCGTGCTCGCCGACCTGGCGATCGAGTCCGAGGCGACGACGATCCTGATGATGCGGCTTGCCCGAGCGTTCGACCGCTCGGACGGCGCCGAGGTGCAATTCAAACGGATTGGTCTGGCGATGGCGAAGTTCTGGACCTGCAAACGAGCGATCTCCGTCGTGGCCGAGGCCCTCGAATGTCACGGCGGAAACGGTTACGTGGAGGAGTCGATCCTGCCTCGCCTGTACCGGGAGGCTCCGCTCAACTCGATCTGGGAAGGTTCCGGCAATGTCAACGCTCTGGACGTGTTGCGGGCCATGCAACGCGAGCCGGATTCGCTGTCGGCGTACTTTGAAGAGGTGACCTCCGCCCCAAATGACCCTCGCCTGCAGCGGGCCGTGGATGGGTTGAAGCGGGAAATCGCCGAACCGGATGACCTCGAGCCCCGAGCTCGCGGGCTGGTCGAGCGAATGGCTGTCGCGCTTCAAGCCTCGCTCATGCTGCGCTCCGGCGACCCCGCATCGGCCGAGCTTTTCTGCGCCTCGCGTCTGGGCGGCGAGTGGGGACATACGTTTGGGGTTTTGCCGAAGGGCCATGACCTGAAATCGGTGATCGAGCGGCAACGCCCGCGTTTCTTTTGAGAGGGATGATTCAAGAAGCCGAACAGATCACGCACGCCTGGAAAGAGTCGCCTGTCGCCCGAATACAGCCAGCCGAGGTCCTACTGGTTACCGACTTCGACGGGACCCTCGCCGATATCGTTCAAGATCCGGCCGGCGCGCGAGCCCAGCCCGAAGCTCTCGCGGCCATCCACGAGCTCGTCAGGCTGCTCGCCGACGTGGTCGTGCTCAGCAGCCGGCCGCCTGCACAGCTGGAGTCGCTCGTCCCGCTGTCCGGGGTGAGGTTGATCGGCGACAGCGGGCTCGCCCTACCGCGTCATGCATTGAAGGAGGCGCTCGATCGTTTCAACGCCGATGCGAGCAGGATCCTCGAACGCATACCGGGTGCATGGCTCGAGGTCAAACCGGCCAGCACCGCGATCCATTTTCGCAATACCGACATGACCGGCGACCAGATGCTTGCGCTCCTTCAGCCGTTGCTCGACGGCGCGCGCCTGGCCGGCGCCCTGGGACGCAAGGTCATCGAGGTGCATGCGCCAAAGGCGGGCAAGGGCACCGCGCTGGCGGCGCTCATCCCGAGCGAAGACCCCGGCGGCGTGATCTGCTTCGGCGACGACGAGAACGACCGCTCGATGTTCGAGTACGTATGCAACCTCGAGATTCCGCACACATGCGTCGGGGTGTGGTCGCCGGAAGCTCCGCCAGGCCTGTTCGACAAGTGCGATATGGTCGTGCCCGGCCCCGCCGGGGTCGCGGCGGTGCTCGAAGAGATCGTGGAGTGGGCTAAGGAGTCGAGCTAGCCCCATCCCCCGGCCCCATCTCCCGGCCCCATCCCCCGGCTTCGCCGGGTACTTCCCCATGAATGGGGAAGAGTTAGGAGAAGAGTTAGGAGCTGACGAGTAGGGAGCGGTCGATCGGTGCCTTTCTCACACGCACGCCCGTCGCTCGCGAGACGGCATTGGTCAGGGCGGCGGTGCCGGGAATCGCCGGCGGCTCACCGACCCCTTTGGCGCCAAGCGGACCGACCGCCGAAGGCACCTCGATCAGACGCACCTCGATGTTCGGGATCTGATCCGCGGCGGGCAGCTCATAGTCGAGAAACGATCCGCTGCGAAGCTGACCGTCGCCGTCGTAGACAAGCTCTTCGCCGAGCGCGCGACCCAGCGCCTGCACCGAGCCGCCATGGATCTGTCCCTCTACCTCGGGCGGGTTGATCGCGTGGCCGACGTCCTGAATCGCCGCGTAGCCCTTGAGTCGGTACGCGCCCGTCTCCCGGTCCACCTCCACGCGCGCGATGTGCACCGTGAACATCGGTGATGCCGCCTGGACGGCGGAGCGTCCGACAGCCTCGATCGGCTTGTGCCGGCCCATGAACTCGCGGCTGATCTGGACGAGCTTGGTGATCTCGACCGAGCGATTGGGCGCGCCCTTCACGGCGACCCGGCCGTCCACGATATCGAGGTCTTCAGGCGCCGCCTCGAGCTCCTCGGTCGCGATCTCGAGCAGCTGGCGGCGCGCCTCCTGGGCGGCTTCGTAGACCGCGCCGCCGAGGCTGTATGTGACCTGGCTGCCGCTCGACGTCGCGCTGAAGGGGGCGGTTGCCGTGTCGGCCACCTCGACGCGGACCTTGTCCGGCGCGATACCGAATGCTTCCGCCGCAATCAGCGCGAGGCCGGTTGCGGTGCCGCTGATGTCGGGCGAACCCACCGTGATCGCAACTGTTCCGTCTGGTTCGACGCGGCAACCGGCTGCCGAAGGCGTCCGCGCGCCGCCCCAAGCGCCGAGCGCGACACCCACTGCCTCGTGCGCGCCGAGCGCGGCAGTGTAGAGCGGGTGCTTCTTCGCTTCCTCGAGCACCTCGACCGATGCGACCCGCGGCCACTGCTGGCCGTCGGCGGTCGGATCGCCCTCTCGCGAAACGTTGTGAAGGCGCAGCTCGATGGGGTCGATCTGCAGCGCGAGGGCGAGCTCGTCCATCGCCGACTCGAGAGCGAAGAAAGCCTGCGTCGCGCCGGGGGCGCGGTACGCGTCGACCGGCGTCTTGTTCGTCGCGACCTCAAAACCCTGCAGGTCGAAGTTCGGGATGCGGTATGTCCCTGCGAGAAAGCCCGCGGTGAGTCCACCGTGCCATCCGGCGGAGGCGCCGTTGTCGTAGCGAAAGCGCCCGCGAAGGGCGACGAGCGAGCCGTCGCGGCGGGCACCGAGCTCGAGCTCGAAGTGAGCGGCGGGGGCTGGATGGCCGACAACGAACTCCTGCGACCTCGCCAGCGCAAGGCGCACCGGCCGCCGCAGCCGCAGGGCGAGCAGGGCCAGCAGCGGCTCAAGCAGCTCGATCTTGCCGCCGAAGCCTCCGCCGACCGGCATCGCGATCACGCGCACCTTTCGCGTCGCAAGTCCGGTGAGCTGTGCGATGTCGTCGCGGACGACAAACGGCCCCTGCGTGGACGACCAGATGGTCAGGCCGCCGTCGGGCTCCGGACGCACCACCGCGACGTGAGGTTCCATGAACGAGTGGTGCGCGCCCGCGATCTCATACGTCGCGGTGACCACCACGTCGGCGGCCTTCAACGCGGCCTCGGTGTCGCCGCGTGTCAGGTGCGCCACGCCGCTGACGTTGCGAGGCCGGTCCTCGGGAGCCTCATCGGCGGCAGCGGAAGCGCCGTGGATCGAGGCGTCCTCCTCGCTTGCGGCCTCGTCTTCGGCCAGAACCTGCGCCGCGTCCGGCCGCATCGCCAGCGACGGCTCGACGACAGCGGGCGTCTCGTCGTACTCGATGTCCACCAGGGCCGCCCCATCCTCGGCCGCAGCCTCACTCTCCGCCACCACCGCCACGACGGGCTGCCCGGCGTAAAAGACACGGTCCCAGGCAAGTGGCAGATCCCGGCCCGGATGGTTCGGCACGCCGAGATCAGCCGCCTTGACCACGTCGACGACGCCTGGGACGGAGAGGGCCGCCCGCGTGTCGATGGCGCGGATCCGGGCGCTCGCCGAGTGCGACACGACAAGGTGCACATGCAGCAATCCGGGCAGCTCCAGGTCGGCCGTGAATCGAGTTTGACCGGTTACCTTTTCGCCGCCTTCCTGCCTTCGCACCCTATTCAAAGTAGACAATCGGGGCTCGCCAAGCCACAATGTCAAATGGAGTAAGAGGCGGCAACGGTGCCGCCACCCCTCGTCGGCGCGCTCTCGCCCCGGTTTTGCCGCGAAGAAGCAACCGGGAAGAAGGCGGGGGGGAGTGGTTACTCGCTTCACAGGGGGAAGCTATATGGCTCCAACCTCGTTTCGGATCCTCAAGACTC
>WNGO01003808.1_pt1 | contig 12619 bp, 13 predicted proteins | sample 5400511 | NCBI WGS metagenome assembly WNGO01 (sample SAMN13153380, study PRJNA577476) | soil metagenome | isolation source: 20 cm soil or saprolite under Garry oak tree replicate 2 | place: USA:California | collected 2016-06-15
CCGGCCGCCAGCGCCTCGGCGACCTGGCGTGGACCGAGGGTACCTTTGAAGGCGGCGGGGGCGACCAGAATGACGGGAGGCATCGGAGACAACCTACTAAAAACGAGAAACCCCTTGGATTTCTCCAAGGGGTGATCGCCTGCCGCACACCGTGCGCCCTAGAACCCGATGTGAGCGAAGCGAACGTCTTTCTCGCAAATCGGGGCGGCGCGACGGACTCTGGCAGCCGGGCTGTCTCCGAGGAGACCCCTAGCTTTGCGCCCCGCCGTCACCGGCGGTTTGCCCTTTTCGAGAGTTCTGGCGCTTCTGAAAGCAAAAAAAGTGCCGAGTGGTTAACCACTGTCACACCAACAGCGAGGCGCATGACCTAGGGAAATTACTTAGCTATTTTCTGCAGTAAAGAGTGCAGAATGCAGTAGCACAAGGACGCGGCAGACGCAACAGACGCAGCAGTGGTCATCAGCTCTCAGCCGCCAGCTGCGACCGCAGACAACTTCCGCAATAGACCGTACACCGTCTTGGCGCACTCATCGCGGACTGCCTTCACTTCTTCCAGCTCATCGCCTGTGAAGTGGCCGAGGTGCTCGACGAGGTCGATTGTCGCCTCGACCTCGACGAGCGATCCTCGAGCAATGTCCGCGAATCGCCGAAACTCCTTGGAGCCACGCCGGCCGACTCCCTCGGCCAGATTCAACGCGACGCTATTACAGGCACGACGCCACTGATCCGCAAGATCAGATTCGGATTCAGGCAGTCGCTTGATGAGAGGGCGCGACAGAATTGAGAGCCGCCGCGCGTGTTGGTAGGCTTTGAGATCTTTGAAAAACATACCGCAAGGTAGCGCGACCGCAGCGCCCGCCATCATCAAAATAACTCAGCGCGTTTCGTTTTCCTGCCACTTGGCGCTGAGAACCACTGCTGCGTCTGCTGCGTCTGTTGCGCCTTTAGACCTCTATGATCTGATCCCTGCGCGTACCCACGCTGACATACCGTACCGGGGCTCCTGCCAGATCTTGTAAGCGATCCACATATGCCCTCGCTGCAGCCGGCAGATCCGCCAACCGTCGCACTCCGCTCAGTTGCTTCTGCCAGCCCGGTACCGTTTCATAAATCGGTTCTACACGCGCGATCGTCTCGACATCAGCCGGCATGCTATCAATCGTCTCCCCGTCGAGCCTGTACCCCACCCCGACGGGTATCTCGGCAAACGTATCGAGGACATCCAGTTTCGTGACGGCCAGTCCGGTCAGTCCATTGACCCGGACAGCGTACCGAACCACGACCGCATCAAACCAGCCACACCGCCTCGGCCTTCCCGTCGTGGCTCCGAACTCGCCGCCGAGCTCGCGTATCCGCTCCGCCACCGCGGGCTCCGCTTCGGTCGGCAGCGGTCCATTGCCTACACGCGTCGTGTACGCCTTCACGACGCCGATCACCGCATCGATCGCCGTGGGTCCGATTCCGACGCCAACCGCGGCGCCACCCGCCGTCGTGTTGGATGACGTGACGTACGGATACGTGCCGTGATCGACATCGAGCAATGCTCCCTGCGCGCCTTCGAGCAGCACCGACTCACCGCGCTGCAGCGCGTCCCACACGACCCGCCCCGCGTCCACCGCGAGCGGCAGCAGGCGCGGCGCGAGGCGTTCCAGGAGGTGCACGTGGTCCTCGGCGCTGGCCCGCTCCCCCCCCCCTCCCCCTGCCCCGCTTCCCGCACCCAGCAATCCGAGCATCTGATTCGCCGACTCGACGCGCGCGCGCACCGCTTCCTGCGCGCGGGCCAGATTGCGGAGGTCCCCCACGCGGATGCCGCGCCGGCCGTACTTGTCTTCATAGGTGGGACCGATCCCCCGCCCCGTGGTCCCGATCTTCTCCTGCTGCTCGCGCGCCCGATCAAGCAGCTTGTGATACGGGAGCGTGAGATGCGCGCGGTCGGACACGTGCAGCTTGTGCTCGGTGCGCACCCCCCGCGCCTCCAGCGCATCCAGCTCGGCGAACAGCTGCTCGGGATCGAGCACCACGCCGTTGCCCACCACGCACACGGCGCCCTGGAGGATGCCCGACGGGATCTGGTGCAGGACGAACGACTTTCCCTCGCCCGTGTCCACCGTGTGCCCCGCATTGGCGCCGCCCTGATAGCGCACGACCAAATCGGCGCGCTCGGCGAGGACATCGACCACCTTGCCCTTGCCTTCGTCGCCCCATTGAGCGCCAACCACGACAACACATTGGATCTTCGGTCCGAACACTGATGTCCTCGTTGTTCACGAAAGGCGCGGACATGCAAAGAAAAAGCCCCCTCGCGGGGGCTTTGGACTATCCTCTGAGGGAAGCTATCCGGCCCGAAGCACGCGCGCTAGCCCTGCTGCGACGACTGCTGCGCCATCGAGCCGCACGCGAGCCGTCGTATCGGTGGGCCGATGCACGACGAGCAGGGTACGCCAGTTGCCCCTGAGAATGCTGACGCACTCGCGGCACCCGCGCGCCAGGGCAATGCCATCCACGATGACCGGCAGCCAGCGCCAGGCGCGCGCCCCAAGCGCATTGGCGACCGCGACACCGACGCTCCCGGCCCCGTGGATGAACGCGCTCGTCCCGCCAACATCGTCCAGACCATCGAGGTTTATCACGGCCGCATCGGCCAGCAGATCCGCCCGGCCGGCGAGCAGCGCGCGCGCGCCGACCAGGCCGTACTCCTCGGCATCGGGAAAGATGACGCCGATACCGGAACGTCCGGCGAGCTGGTCGAGCGTCATGAAGATCGCGACGAGCGCCGTGGCATTGTCGAGCGCGCCCGGCGAATTGTCGTTGATCCGGTTCTGGGAAACGATGGCGAGCGCGAGAGCCAGGATGGCGGCAGCGGGAATGATCGCGACCAGCAGCATGACGAGCCCGAGCACCAAGGCGCCAAACCCGATCAGCCGCAGCGCCATTGAGATCGGCTGGCCCTTGGAATCGTAATGTGCAACCAGCCAGATGGGCGGATGGGCGGATGGGTGGATGGGCCGTGCGATCAGATTGACGCCGTGGACGAGCGACGGGACTCCGAAGAAGGCGCGCGAGGGCTTGCCGGCAAACGCCTGCTCCTCGACGGCGAATCCCCGCGCGCCGAGCTCGCGCTTCAGGATCTCACGAACCTTCTGATGATTGGGAGTTCCGACGAGCCGTGGAATCGCGAGCTCGCGGAACAGTTGGCCGTAATCAGTCACCGCGCACGAGCGCGGCGACGCGCTCGCGGTCCTGGTCCGGCAGCGGCGCGAGCGGCGCGCGCACCGGCCCGCCGTACAACCCGACCGCGTCCATCGCCGCCTTCACGCCCGCGGGACCGAGCTTGCCGACGATCTCCTTGTCGAGCGGCGTGATGCGCTCCTGGAGCGCGGCCGCGGCGGTGCGATTGCCGCTGGTGAACTCGCGCACGAGCTGCACGCACAGTCCCGGCGCATAACAGGCGACGCCGATGATGCCGCCCTGGCATCCGCCCTCGAGTGCCGTGAAGAGCAAAGACGCGCCACCGACGAGCACGGCCCAGTGGGGCGGGACGGCACTGCGGTACGCCGCGACACTTTTCGGATCACCCGAGGAATCCTTGACGCCGATGATCCGCTCGTGCGTGCCAAGCTGCTCCAGGAGTCCGGGCGGCAGCGCCAGATGAGTGTACTTCGGGATGTTGTAGATCAGCACCGGCACCGAGCTCGCGTCCGCGACGGCACGGAAGTGACTCAGCAGAGAAGACGGGGTCGTGCCGGCCGCATAGTATGAGGGTGGACGGACCAGCACGGCGTCGGCGCCCTGGTCTGCCGCCGCCCGGGTCAGCGCAATCGTCTCGCGCGTCGACTCGCCCCCGGTCCCAACGATCAACCAGGCGCCGTTCGTCATGGCCTCGCGTGCGATCGCGACGAGTCGGCGCTGCTCGCCCGCATCGAGGAGCGCGGCCTCGCCGGTCGATCCCGTGACGACGATGCCGTTGACGCCGGCAGCCAGGAGACGGGCGATGTTCTCGCGGAACGGCTGCGCCGCAATCTCACCGGTGGCCGGCTCGAACGGTGTGGTAATCGGCGGGAAGATGCCCGCCGGTGGCTTCTGTTGTTGGCTCATTGCGGCAGCATGCTGGACAGGTCGTCCGTGAATCCCGCCGGCTTCGTCTCTTCCTGCGCCGCGGCCTGAGCGGGGGCAGGCGCGACCCGCGAGCGGCGCCGCAGCGTCTTCACCTGCAGCTGGAAGTCGGACGGATTCGACGCGGCGGCAAGCGCCGTCTCGTACGTCACAATATCCTCCGCCACCAGGTCCATGAGATGCTGATCGAACGTCTGCATGCCGTACTGTTCGCGCGATTCCTTGATGTAGTCCTGGAGCGACGGCGTGCGGTCCTTTTCGCGGATCATGTCGCGCACCGTCCCTGTCGCGAGCAGCACCTCGAGCGCGGCGGCGCGGCCGTGCCCGTCGGCCCGGGGCAAGAGCCGCTGCGACACGACGGCGTGCAGCGCTTCCGACAGCCGGAGCCGCGCGATCTCCTGCTCCTCCGGCGGAAACATCGATACGATGCGGTTGACCGTCGTCACCGCGTCGGGCGTATGCAGCGTGGACACCAGCAGATGCCCCGTCTCGGCCGCTTTCATCGCGGTGTCGATCGTCTCCGAGTCGCGCATTTCGCCGATCAGGACCACGTCCGGGTCCTGGCGCAGCGCGGCGCGCAGGCCCGTGCGGAAATCGTCGGTATCGACGCCGATCTCACGCTGCGTGACGGAGCAGTTGATGTCGCGGTGCAGGAACTCGATCGGATTTTCGAGCGTGAGGATGTGGCGGTGCTGGTTCTGGTTGATGTGGTTGATGATCGCCGCCATCGTCGAGCTTTTGCCCGACCCCGTCACTCCCGTCACCAGGATCATGCCGCGCTCGGCATTCGCGACCTCCGCGAGCACGGCGGGCAGCTTCAGTGACTCGAAGGTCGGCACGTCGAACGGGATCACGCGCATCACGATCATGAAGGACGAGCGCTGCCGCAGGATATTCACGCGGAACCGGCCGATGCCCGGCATGCCCCACGAGCAATCGTAGTCGCGCAGCTTGTCGATGCGCATGCGGTCTTCGTCGTTGGCAATGAGGCGCTGGGCGATCGCTTTGGTCTGATCGGGGGTCAGCCGCTGCTTGGTCAGCGGCACCAGCCTGCCGTCGATGCGGGCGCGGAATACGTCGCCCGCCTTGATGTGCAAATCGGACGCCCCGCGATCTACCGCGGCCTTGATGATCTTTTCCATTCAGTACCCGGCTTCCAGGTCGACGAGGTTCGTGAGGGGCGCACCTGCAAGATAGCTCCGAAGGTTGTCGACGATCAAAGCGGTCTCCCGCTCCCAGAACCGGCCTGATACCGCGCTCACGTGCGGCGAGACGAGCACGCGTGCATGGCTCCAGAAGGGGTGCCCCGCCGGGAGGGGCTCGGTCCCGAACACGTCGAGCGCGGCGCCACGCAGGCGCCGCAGCTCGAGCAGTTCGAGCAGCGCCTGCTCATCCAGCAGCGAGCCGCGCGACACGTTGACGACCACCGCCTGGTGCGGCAGGCGCTCCAGCACGCGGCGGTCCACCGCGCCGGCCGTGTCCCTGGTGTGCGGCGCGGCGATCACCAGCACGTCACTCCCTCCCGCGAGGCGGGCCAGATCGTCCAGCTTGCCGACCCACTCGAGACCCTTCGGGCCGCCGCGCTCGGGCCGCCGCCGCACGCCGGCCACCTTCATGCCGAGCGCCAGCCCGCGGCGCGCGACCGCCGTGCCGATCCCGCCGAGCCCGAACACGCCGAGCCGCAGCTCGCGGAACTCGCGCATCGGAATCGCGCCATCGGTGAAGTCTTCTTTCGCCCAGCGGCTCTGGCGCTGCGCCGAGACCATGCGGTCGAGACCGCGCATGAAGTACGCGATTGCCGCGATGACCCAATCCGCCATCGGCTCGGCGTGCACCCCGGCGGAATTCGTGAGCAGCACGCCCTTCCCCAGGTGCGCCAGGCTCGACCCGACCCCGGCGGTGGCGGTGTGCGCCCAGCGCAGCGTGTCCTGCGCCGCGCTCGCGACGCCGGCCGGAACGCCGAAGCCGAGGTAGACCTCCGCGCCGCGCGCCGCGGCGAGCGACTCGGGCGAGCCGCTGCCGTAGGCGCCGTCGCCGTCGGAAACGGCGGGCGATTTGATTTCGACGACGTCCCAACCCTCGCCCGCGGCGTTCCTGATCGTCGACACGCTCGACGGAGGAATCCGCCAGGCCGCGCGCGGCGAGGCTAGATCGATGACGAGACGCCGCGACGAAGCGCTCACTCCCCCGTCGACACGGTGCGGACGTGATCGTGGTGCAGCAGCGTCACGACGGCCTGATCGTAGAGACGCTTGGAGCCGCGCAGCTCCAGCTCAATGACGATGTCGACGTTCTCCTGGCGGTTCGAGATGGTGAGGATTTCGAGTCCGGTCCGGCGCACCAGCGATTCGATGTCCTCGACGACGGTGGGCCCGTGCCGCGCGTGAATCGTGATGGTCGAGCGCATGGAATGGCTCTGCACGATCTTTTCGACCCGTCCCAGCCCGGCAAGCACGACGAGCACGGCGAGTGTGGTGGCCACTCCCTCGAGGTAGTAGCCGCTGCCGATCGCGACGCCGATGGCCGCGACCACCCAGATCGTCGCCGCGCTCGTGAGACCGACGACGGCCCCGCGCGCATGGAGGATCGTCCCGGCGCCGATGAAGCCGACACCGGTGACGATTTGTGCCGCCACGCGGGTGGTATCCGTTCCCGCGGCGAGCCCGCCGTTGGCAGACAGCATCGAGAGCGAGAGGTGCGTGTAGAGCACCGAGCCGATGCAGATCAGGATGTTGGTGCGGAGCCCGGCCGGCTTGCCGCCCAGCTCGCGCTCCAGGCCGATGGCGCCGGCGAGCAACGTCGCGAGGCCGATCTGTAGCATCAGCTCGAGGCGGAACATGTCGACAATCTGGGTGAACATGCGGCTGTCAGTCCTTCCCGGGCTTGAGGAAGCCCATCCGCTCACGCACCTCCATGATGGTACGCTGCGCGAGCGCCCGCGCACGGTTCGCGCACGCGCGCAGCCTGGCGAGCACCCCGGCCGGATCGCGCCGCAACGCCTCGGCGCGCTCGCGGATCGGCGTCAGCGTCTTGATCATGTTGTCGGCCAGCACGCGCTTGCAGTCGAGGCACCCCCACCCCGCCGTCCGGCACTTCTGCGCCACCTCCGCGACGGTCTCGGGTGGCGAAAAGCCTTGATGTAACGTGTAGATGTTGCAGATCTCGGGCGTCCCGGGATCTTTCCTGGTCTTGCGCGCCGGGTCGGTGGCGGCGGGCGCCAGCTTCGCCCAGATCGCCTCGGGCGACTCGAACAGGCCGATCGTGTTGCCCAGGCTTTTCGACATTTTGGCCTTGCCGTCGAGCCCCAACACGCGCTTGGTGTTGGTCAGCAACGGCTGCGGCTCGGGGAAATACCCTTGGCCAAACCGGGCATTCCACCGACGGGCAATCTCCCGCATCAACTCGAGGTGCTGGACCTGATCCTCGCCGACCGGGACGAGGCTAGCTTTGTAGAGGAGGACGTCCGCCGCCTGCAGCACCGGATACGCGAGCAGCCCCGCGGCGACCGCTTCCTGGCGCTGCGCCTTATCCTTGAACTGCGTCTGGCGCTCGAGCTCGCCGAGCGGCGTCACGCTCGTCAACAGCCAGTTGAGCTCCGTATGCTCGGCGACGTGCGACTGCACGAACACGATGCACCTGTCCGGGTCGAGCCCGGCGGCGAACAGACTCACCGCCATATCCATCGTCAGGGATGACAGCGTTGCAGGGTCGTACGGCTGCGTGATGGCATGCAGGTCAACGACGCAAAACAGGCAGTCATGCTCGTGCTGAAGCCGCACCCAGTTCTGCACGGCGCCGAGGTAGTTGCCGATGTGGAGCTCGCCGGAGGGCTGGATGCCGCTGAAAACGCGCTGGGAGGTCACGGGCCAGCAAGGTGCGTGAATACAACGACTTAGTCAAGCTTGCGGAGCGCGCGGCGACACGCGCCGCGGACTATTTGCGCACCGCCACGCGGCCCGCCGTCCACACCTGGACGGAGAAGTCGCAGCACGATTTCGTGACCGAAGTCGATCGCGCGGCGGAGGGGTTGATCACCGAAGAGCTCACGCGCGCGGAGCCGGATTCGGTGATCGTCGGCGAAGAGTTGTCGCCGGAGCGGGCGGCGCGGGGCGAGCTCGTCTGGATCGTCGATCCGCTCGACGGCACGACGAACTATCTGCACGGCTATCCACAGTACGCCGTCAGCATCGGTTGTCTCGTCGACGGCAAATTGGCGGCCGGCGTGATTCACGACGTCTGCCGGAAACGGACATACCGCGCGATCCGCGGCGGCGGCGCGTTCGAGGAGGACACCCGGCTGAGCGTCTCGGCGGTCACAGAGCCGCGCCGCGCGCTCATCGGGACGGGCTTTCCGTTCAAGGCGCTGAACCTGCTGCAGGTCTACCTGTCGCAGTTCGCCGCGGTGACGGGGGCCGCCAGCGGGATTCGCCGGGCCGGGGCGGCCGCGCTCGACCTCGCCGACGTGGCCGCGGGCCGGCTGGACGGCTTCTGGGAGCTGCAGCTGGCGCCCTGGGACATCGCGGCCGGGACGTTGCTCATCCGCGAAGCGGGCGGCATCATCACGCGGCCCGACGGGGGCGGCGACGTGCTGAGCAGCGACGAAAACGGTTCCGTCATCGCCGGCAACGCCGCCATCCACAAATGGCTCATGGACCTCCTGAGGAAGAGTTGATGACCGCACCGCTCGTCGAATGTGTACCGAACTTCTCCGAAGGCCGCGATCAAGCCACGATCGACGCGCTGCGATCAGCGATTGCCGGTCTGGCGGGCGTGCAGCTGCTCGACGTGCAGACCGACGCATCGCACAACCGGTCGGTCTTCACGTTCGTCGCACCGCCTGACGCGGCGGTAGACGCGGCGTTCGCCGCGATGCGCGTCGCGCGAGAGCGGATCGATCTCACCAAGCACTCCGGCGAGCATCCGCGCATGGGCGCGACCGACGTCGTACCGTTCGTCCCGGTCGCCGGCGCCTCGATGGAGGACTGCGTCGCGCTCTCGCGCAAGCTCGGTGAGCGCGTAGGCACGGAGCTGGAGATCCCCGTCTTTCTGTACGCGCGGGCCGCGACGCGACCCGACCGCGTGTTGCTGCCGGATGTGCGCAAAGGCGAGTTCGAGGGCATGCGCGGACGAATGCTGGATCCCGACTTTGGACCCAAGCGCGTCCACCCAACCGCCGGCGCCACCGCGATCGGCGCTCGACCGTTCCTCGTGGCGTTCAATGTCTACCTCGACACCCAGGACATCGCCGTGGCCAAGGCGATCGCGAAACAGATCCGCACCTCGAGCGGTGGCTTGCCGGGCGTACAGGCGAGCGGCTTCATCGTCGACGGGCTGGCGCAGGTCTCCATGAACCTGTTGGACATCGACATCACCTCGCCCGCCGTGGTGTTCAATGCGATCAAGGCCCGCGCCGAAAAGCAGGGTGTCGGCGTGCAGTACAGCGAGATCGTCGGTCTCATTCCGGAGCGCGCGCTCGTCGGCGCCGCCGAAGCGGCGCTGCGCCTGTCCAATGCCGCCGATCATGTGCTCGAAGCGAAGATCCGCGCAGCCGCGCCGACCGCCCCCGCCCCCGCAGCCCTGGGGGGGCTGGGGGGGCTGGGGGCGGTGGGGGGGAGGGGTGGGGGGGGCTCTTCAACGGCTGGATTGACGAGCTGGCGAGCGGCTCCCCGACGCCCGGTGGTGGCAGCGCCGCGGCGCTTGCCGGCACGCTGGCAGCCGCACTCGTCGCCATGGTCGCGCGACTGACGATCGGGCGAAAGGCCTACGCGGGCGTCGAAGCTCAGGCAAGCAGCATTCTGGCGGAAGCCGAGCAGCTGCGCGCCGAGCTGCGACAATTGGTGGATGAAGACGCGCTCGCCTACGAGGGCGTCAGTCGCGCGTACAAGATTCCGAAAAACGACCCCGGACGCGTTCAGGCGATCGACGAGGCGCTCCTCGCGGCTGCGCGACCTCCGGCCGAAGTCGTCAAGCGCGGTCGCCGTCTCCTCGCGCTGGCCCAGACCATCGAGCAGATCGGCAACAAGAACGCCGTCAGCGACGCGCGCGTCGCCGCGATGCTGGCAAAAACGGCAATCGATGGGGCGACGGAGAACGTCAACGCAAATTTGTCAGGAATGACCGATCGGGCGAGGGCGAAGGAATCGGGAGTCAGCTGAGGGAGGGGCGCAGCATGCTGCGCCCCTACTATTTGGTCAAAATCCTTGGCCCGTTATCCGTAATCGCAACCGTATGCTCGAAGTGGGCCGACAGCGACCCGTCCTGCGTCACCACGGTCCACTTGTCGTCCAGCGTCCGGATCCCCGAGCCGCCGATGTTGATCATCGGCTCGATCGCGATGGTCATGCCCGGCACCAGGCGCGGGCCGCGCTTCGGTTTGCCGTAGTTCGGCACCTGCGGCTCCTCGTGGAACGACGCGCCGATGCCGTGGCCGACCAGCTCGCGCACCACGGAATACCCGGCGCTCTCCGCCACCTGCTGCACCGCATGTCCGATGTCGCCCACATGATTGCCCGCCCGTGCCTGCGCAACGCCGGCAGCCAGCGCCTCCTGCGTCACCGCCAACAAACGGGCCGTCTCCGGTTTGATATCGCCGACCGGGAACGTCGCCGCCGAGTCGGCATGGAGCCCCTCGAGCCACACCCCGACGTCGATGCTGACGATGTCGCCGTCGTGCAGCACGCGCTTGTGCGATGGAATGCCGTGGACGATTTCCTGGTTGATCGACGTGCAGAGCGTGGCGGGAAAGTCGTACAGCCCCTTGAACGAGGGCTGCGCGCCCGGATGGTGGCGAATGAAGTTCTCGGCGAGCTGGTCGAGCTCTTCGGTCGTGATGTCGGGCCGGACGTGCTGCTTCACCAGGGCCAGCGTCTCCGCGACGATGCGGCCGGCGGCCGCCATCATTTCGATTTCGCGCGGCGACTTGATGGTGATCATCGCCCGATGATGCGCTTGATGTCCCCGGCGACCTGTTCGACCGTCCCGGCGCCGGGGACCCGGTGCACCATGCCGCCCCCGCGCTGGGCGTAGTGCGCGATGAGCGGAGCGGTGTCGCGCTGGTAGCTCTGCAGCCGGTTCGCGATGGCCTCGGGCGCGTCGTCGGTGCGGCCTTCGACCTGCGCGCGCGCGCGCATCCGGCGCACCAGCTCGTCCTCGGTCACGTCCAGCAGGAGAATGTGGTTGAGCCGCTGCTGGCGCTGGCCCAGCGTGCGGTCCACCAGCTCAGCCTGTGCCGCAGTCCGGGGAAAGCCGTCGAGGATCGCGCCCTCTTTGGCTTCCGGGCGGTCCAGCTGCTCTTTGATCATGCCGAGGATGATGCTGTCGGGGACCAGCTTGCCCTCATCGTAGAACTTCTTCGCCTCGAGTCCCAGCGGCGTGCCGTCCTTCATGGCTGCCCGGATGATGTCGCCGGTGGTGATCTTGGGCAGCCCCAGCCGCTCGGCGAGGATCCTCCCTTGCGTCCCCTTCCCCGAGCCAGGCGCTCCCAGGATGAGGATGAACACTAGCGGCGGAAGCGAACCCGCGAAGTGCCCCCCCCGCCCGAGCCACCACCCTTCATGAAGCCGTCGTACTGCCGCAGCAACAGATGCTGCTGCACCTGTTGCACCGTATCGAGCGCCACACCCACGACGATGAGCAGCGCCGTGCCGCCGAACCCGAACGGCATGTTGAGCGTGTTCTGCACGACGATCGGCAGCAGCGCCACGAACGTGAGGAACAGCGCGCCCGGCAGCGTGATGCGCGTCAGGACCTCGTCGATATAGTCGGCGGTCGCCGCGCCCGGTTTCACGCCGGGGATGAACGCCCCCTGCTTCTTGAGGTTCTCCGCCAGGTCCACCGGGTTGAAGATGATGGACGTGTAGAAGTACGCGAAGAACACGATCAGCACGGCGCTCGAGACGATGTACCAGACCGACGTGGTGTTGAAATACTCGGCGAAATTCTTGAGCCACTGCACGCCGCTGAATGTCGCCACCGTGCCGGGCACGATGATGAGCGACTGCGCGAAGATGATCGGCATCACGCCCGCGCTGTTGATGCGCAGCGGGATGAACGTCTTCTGGCCTTCGCGAATGCGGCCTCGACCCATCACCTTGCGCGGGATCTGGACCGGGATGCGCCGCGCCGCAACGGTGATCGCGACGGTGCCCGCGACCACGAGCACACACATCATCAGCACGATGAGCAACACGGGGAAGCTGAGCGTTCCCGTCTTCAGCGCCTCGAACGTGTTCACCGTCTCGGGCAGGATTCGCTCGATGATCGAGAAGAAGATCAGGAGACTCATCCCGTTCCCGATGCCGCGCTCCGTGATCTGCTCACCGAGCCACATCACGAACACGCCGCCGGTCGTCAGTGTCAGCACCGTCGTCAATCGGAAGGGGAGGCCCGGATTGGCCACCGCGCCCGGCAGCGATTCGGTGAAGACCGCGAAGCCATACGCCTGGAAGATGCAGAGCACGACGGTGACATAGCGGGTCCACTGCGTGAGCGTCTTCTTGCCCTCTTC
>WNGO01002159.1_pt1 | contig 12618 bp, 8 predicted proteins | sample 5400511 | NCBI WGS metagenome assembly WNGO01 (sample SAMN13153380, study PRJNA577476) | soil metagenome | isolation source: 20 cm soil or saprolite under Garry oak tree replicate 2 | place: USA:California | collected 2016-06-15
CACGCGGTCCTCGTCGAAGTGGGTTCGGGATCCGGGATCGCCACGCGATGCTTCCCCCACTTGCCTGGCAACCGACTCGCGGTGGGCGTCGACGTGGAGCGAGGCAGCCTGCGAAAGGCGGCCGAGACCTCCGACCGGGTGGATTACCTCGCCGCCACCGCCGATGCGGGCCTCCCGTTCCGAACCGGATCCGTCGACAGCGTGGTGGCCTCCGAAGTGTACGAACACCTGACCCAGCCGGACGGATTCATCGAGGAGGTCCGGCGGATCCTAAAACCGGGCGGCCGGCTGGTCCTGACCACCCCGAACACGGAATCGATCGTCCTCATGGTCCTCCGGCACCTCCCTCGAGAACGGGCGAAAGCGGTCCTGTCCCGGTCGGGCGAGCGACAACAATTCCTCCATCCGGAATTCTTCGACCGGTACGATGGCAGCCCGCACAGCCATCGGATCGAAGGGGCGTCCGTGAAGGAGCTCGCGAGTCTCGCCCGGAAACATGGCTTCCGGCAGGTCCAAAGCACGACCTGGGGTCTCCCGTTCGCGCCGAACTTCGGCGGAATCGTTCCCGCGCGGGCCCGCTTCTTCCTCTTGCGACGCCTCGATGACCTCGGGGTCGGTCTCCGGCATGTGATGGTCGTGTGGGAACGCAACTCCACCGGGGAGTAGGCGGACCCGGAGGTTCTCCGGCCCCTCTCACGTGGTCGGCTTCACGTGGCGGAACACGGCGTAGAATCCGGACACGAAGGCGGCGTAGAACGCGGTGGCGAGGAAGATCGGCAGATCGTAGTTGCCCGCCTGCATTAAGAGGCCACCGAAGACCGTCGTGATGCTGTTCGGGAGCCGCCAGATGATCGAGTTCACGGCGCTCGCCAGGCCCCTCTGCTCCGGAGAGACGATGCCCATGAGGAACGAATCCGCGATCGGCGCGGACATGTTCATGAGGGCGGCACGGACCAGGTAGAAGCCCGCGGCGACGACCGGGCTCGTCACGAAGGCAAGGCTCAGGAGGAAGGCGGTCGACGTGCCGGTCGCCATGACGATCGCCCGCACAGGTCCATATCGCCTCGCCATCGCGGCGCTGACGACGGCGGACAGTCCAATCGTGATGTTGGAGAGCGCCAGGAGCGGGCCGCTCCACGTGTCCGGGACGCCGTACTTCAGGTAGAGCCATGTGGTGACGAGGGGAATGAAGAAACCGGCACCCAGGCCGATCAGGCCGTTGAGGCTCGAGAACTTCAGGAGAGGCCTCCAGTCCGTCCTCTTCGGTCGCGCTGCCCGGACGGGTAGCGTCTCGCGGTAGTTACGCAAGAGCACGATGAGGGCAATCGGGACGAGGAATCCGAAGGCGTCCGTGACTAGGAGGACCGTGACGTGGACCGCGCGGCTGTCGAGGCCCGTCCACGCCTCGAGGGCGGGGAAGACGATCGGCAGCGCGAAGCCCAGGCCACCGGCGACGTTCCCCAAGATGAACGACAGCGCGAAGGCCGCGCTCCGCTGCTCCGTCGTCGTCTGGTCTGCGATGATCGCGTTCCAGGTCGCGAGGAAGCCGCCCTCCGCGACGCCGGCCACGACCGCGGCAAGGACGAGCCATGGGAGTTCCGCGGTGAAGGCGAACACGAGGATGGTGGGAGGAAGGACTGCGGAGGCGACCAGGAGGGGGGCCTTCCGTCCGCGGCGGTCGGAATAGATGCCCAGCGGGACCGCGCAGACCACCATCGACGCTCCCTCGGCGCCGAGGATGAGTCCGATCGTCCCAGGGCCGATCCCGATCTGCGGGTAGTACGCCGTGATGAAGATCATCAGGTAGCCGAACCCCACCCCGCCCGCCGCATTCGCGTAGATGATCCAGCGGACCTTCCGGGGGATCTCGGAGAATCCGAGACGGCGTCGTTTGGGAACCGCGGGCTCCGTCATCACGTGACGTCCTCGCGGCGCGGAATAAACCGAAAGACTTCTACGTATGGGTGGGCGCCGCGACTCCATAGAGTCCGACGCAGGGGGCCCGAATTCCTCCGTGGTCCCTAGCATCTACCGAGGCAAGGGCCATATACGTCGGAGGTCAAAGGGGGATCTAACCGCGATGATCTGGAAAACTGCCATGCTCGGCTTGGGGAACCTCGTACTCGCGGCCGTGTTCGTCGTCCCGGCGATCATGATTGACACGGTCCGAGCGTCTCGATCCTGCGCCTGGACCCTCGATGTCGATGCGATCCGGTGAAGGTCGATCGCACGGATGCCCGACGACTTGTCGACGAGGATTTTCTCCGCGTCTCTCCGGCCCCGTTCGGCGTGTGAGCGGTGGAGAGGGCCGGACGGATCGCCGAAGTCACCTCGTTCGCTCAACACGTCCCCTGAACGAGTTCGTAGTTTGCCATGACACTGGCCGGAAGACTCGTGGTCAGGACCCCCGCACTGGTCGAGATCAAGCATTGAATCACCAATCCGTCTTTCTTCAATGCATAACTCGTACTCGGGGTGAATCCGGTTCCCGTGAACGATGCGGCCGCCGAGTTGGCGAGACTCCAAGCGACGCGGTTGATCGACAGCGCATTCATGGCGAAGGTCGAGATAGATTGGCCGGAGGGCACGGAAAAGGTGATCTTCACAAGCTCGGTCCCGGTCGTTCCGCCTATATCAAAGATCCAACCGATGGGCGCGGGGAAGGCAATCCGAACCTTCAATAAATTCCCGGACCGGACTTCGTATTCCACCTTGGTCGGCGGATTTGCGGCTGGCCATCGGACCAAGACCTTCGAGAAGTCGGTCGGTATCAGGCCCGTGTTCGGCAAGTCCACGAGCCAGAGGCTGTCATGATTCGCATCGGTCGGGAGATGATAGACGGAATTCGCGATGCTCCACGCCACAGTGTTATCGGCAACCGTGACATTGGAACTGATCCCGGTCCACTCACCGTTGTTCGCAATGTAGACACCCCAGTCGCAGTTGTGGACTTTGTTGTTGTGGTAGCGTCCGTAATCGGCTCCGACCAGAATGCCCCAACGGACGTTGTAGATTTCGTTGTCGTGGACCGTGGCGTTCACAGCCTTCTGTTGAACCTGAATCCCGACCGGGTAGTTGGGTCCAACGAGTTTCCTTCCGGGATAATTGTCGTAGATCGTGTTGAACTTCACCTCGGTGCCGCTCGAACTTTCCAGCAGGATCCCTGCGGAGGTCGCGTTCACGACGAGGTTGCCGTCGACCACGATGCCGGTCGCGCTCTGGGCGCCGCTCACCCAAGCGTCCGAGACATGAATTCCCGTCGTGTGGAAGGCCGATCCGACCGTATGAGCGTTGATGTAATTGTGTGCGATTGTGACGGTCGTCGTGTGCCGAGCGGCGAACACGCCGTAGGTCCAGTCGACAGACGCTTCCATGTTCACACAGGAGTCCCTCACCGTGATCGCCCCCGAGCCGCTCCATATCCCGATGCCGGACGCATGAGTGACTTCCACGTCAACATTCTGGATCGTCACGAATTCCGTGGTGACATCGTCGGACGGTCCCCCCACCTCGAGGCCGACCCATTGACTCGGACTGTCCATCTTGAAGATGAAAACGTTCTTGATCGTCACGTACACATCCGTCTTCGCAATCCGGAGCATCGAATACGTCGTCGGTTCAAGAGAGCCGTTGAGATACCAATCGCTGATGAGGTACGGATCGGCCTGGGTCCCGGTGCCGCCGCGGACCCCGTGCCCGGCGTCGAACTGCGAGTCCGAATCGATCTGGATGGAGCTGTGTGGTTCGAGCCCCCTCCAATTCGTTATCCCATATCCCGCTGGACAGAACGTCGGCAGGATGGGGCTTGAGCCCGATACTCTGATGGATCTCGATTGCGTCGCATTCTGCATTTCGGAATCGGTGGCGGTCATCTGAACCGGGAAAGTCCCCGCATCGCGGTAGGCATGGGTGACAGGATTCCCAGATGCGGCCTCGCCGTCGCCAAAGGTCCACGCGACCGTCACGGGCGGCGTGCCACCGGAGGAAGCCGCCATGAACGTGACGTTCTGTCCGATCGTCGGGTTCGCCGGGGTGGACGTAAAGTCGGCCGAGAACGGCAGGGGCCCGGGTTGCAAGAGCTCGGTCATGTCCTCTGCGTTCTCGTCATATGTGGTGAGCGGTGGAAGACCCCAATTGGTCTCAATCGTCTTGAGTAGCGAATAGTGGTCGTAGTACGCAGTGGACGTGTAGCCATTCTTGGCGGCCGGACCGGCAAACGAAGCCCATGTCGGGTGACCATATCCCTCATCGAAAATCACCGCTAGGAGAGCGCGTTGCGTCGTGAAAATGGTGCTGCTGAGGATCTGCGGAACGAGACTCTGGAGGTAGGCATCGCCGGCCGCGATGGAACAGGAGTGCATGCTGTGGCAATTATTCGGGGTCAGCCAATTGAAGTTCGAGGCCGTCTCAGTCGAATTCAGGTCGTTAAGAAAGGTCCCATCCGAACCCGATATCGGGCCCGCGGGGACGACCCGGGCACAGCGTGCCGGGGTGCCTCGAATGTCGCCGTAATATTGGAACGGGTTGTGTCGAACCGAATAGTTCCCCGAGCTGAGATCGCCGTTCGTGCAATTCCCCGGATTCGTCGGCAGGTCCTCCATGTACGCCTTCCATGTGAGGGAAGGGCTCGCGCCTTCGAGCAGATCGACGAAGTTTGGGGCGGCCCATGTCGCGTTCGTGCAAGGATTCGAGTGAGGTAACCCGTCGTACTCGGCACAACCGAAATCGGATCCTCCGGAGATCGCGAGGTAGTTTGGAAGGCTCGGATTCACGTTGCCGTAGTGGTAGTTGAGTGAAACGGCGTACTGGTCGGCAAGCGACGTCAAGTAGTTCGCGGTGCCAGCCGGAGTGCACGGAGGGTCATGGGCGTAGAGGTCGCAGAGGTTGCGGTTCTCCATGAGGACGATCACGAAATAGTCGAAGCGGCTGCCAGGAGAGCTCATTGGACGCGAGCCGCCATCTGGCCCCGGATCCTCCGATCCCGTGGGTCCCGAAGAATTCCCATGGGCCACGGCTGCGAGTGCGACCGAGAGGAAAAGGCTCCCTGCGAGAACGACCGACAGCAGTCGTCGTACTCGGGCCGATTCTGCTTTCGTTCTGATCACCGCGGGAGAGTCAATCGACAACACGCACCGGCCGCTTCGACGCTTGTCGAAGGAATCGAGGGGGGACAGAATCCAGGGCGCGCACGGAAGGTCGGCACACGCTCGGATACAGCCGAAATGGCGTTCACCTCCCCCTATGCCGAGAAACGGCCGGCGAATACTTATCTTTCCGGGGACGAGGCGTTCCGAAATCGAGCCGAAATCGGGACCGGAAGGGGGGCGGAGGACCGACCGCCGCAAGGATCAGCTCTGTGGACCTAGACCATACTTCTTGAAGATCGGAACGATCTTCTCGGCATAATCCTCGCAAAACTCGTGCCCTCTCTTGGTGACGCCAAAACCATGGTCAAGAAAACCAAGTTCGCGGAGCTCACCGAGACGAGCTTTGAGTCGCCCGTGTGGCAAGCTTGCGAGACGGCCCACGCTATACATCGTGGCCTTCTTGCCCCCTCTGACGAGGACGTCGACTGCGCGCAAGATGTCATAATAGATTTGGACGGTCAACCGGCTTCCTGAAAGCCTTTGCCCACCTCCTCCCCCGCGCCGCCGGTAATTTCGCCCCGAGTATTTAACGCGCGGCACCCGCAGCTCTGGACCATGCCCAACTTGCCGCCCCCCTCGCGTGCTTCCGGAGAAATGTTATACTCCGTGCAGGTTTCCCTGCCACGTCCCTCTTCGTGGAGCGTGGAGTGTGGCCCTGGACTCCGGAGACATCGCTTGGGTCATCGCCGCCACGGCCCTCGTCATGATCATGACCCCGGCCCTCGGCTTCTTCTACGGCGGTCTCGTCCGAAGGAAGAACCTGGTCTCGACGATCGCCCAATGCCTGGCGATTTTCGCCGTCGTGAGCCTGGTGTGGGCGTTGTGGGGATACACGCTGGCACTGGGGCCCTCGTTCCACGGTTTCATCGGAGACTTCTCGAACTTCGGCCTGAACAACGTGGGTGCGGCGGCCAACCCGGGATACTCGGACACCATTCCCGAGCTCCTCTATTTCGCCTTTCAACTGAAGTTCGCCGCGATCACGCCCGCCCTGATCATCGGCGCCTTCGCGGAGCGGATCCGGTTCAAGTCGCTCATGATCTACATCGTCGCCTGGACGACGTTCGTCTACGTGCCCATCGCCCATTGGAACTGGGGCATCGGCGGGTGGCTCAAGTCCCTCGGGGTCATCGACTTCGCTGGCGGGTTGGTCGTCCATACGGCCGCCGGCGTCTCCGCCGTCGCAGCGGCGCTCGTCATCGGACGGAGAGAAGGCATCGGTCATCTGGACAGCCGACCGAACAACATCCCCTACGTGATGCTCGGCGCGTCCGTGCTGTGGTTCGGGTGGTTCGGCTTCAACGCCGGGAGCGCCCTCGCCGCGAACGCCCTGGCCGTGAACGCGCTCGTCGTGACGAACCTGGCTGCCGCGGCGGCTGCCGTCAGCTGGATGCTGACGGACTGGGTCCGGAAAGGGAAGCCTTCGGCCGTGGGCATCTCGGTCGGCGCGGTCTGCGGCCTCGTCGCCATCACACCCGCTTCCGGATACGTCGGCCCGATGTCGTCGATCATCATCGGCCTGGTCGCGGGGGTTCTGTGCAACTACGTCGCGAGCTGGAGGGCCCGGACGACGCTCGACGATTCCCTCGATGTGTTCGCGTGCCATGGGGCGGGTGGAATCTGGGGGACGATCGCCACGGGCCTGTTCGCGTCGACCTCCATCAACCTGGCCGGCCGCAACGGCCTATTCTTCGGGAATCCCGGCCAGGTGGCCATTCAGGCGTTCGCCTGCGTCGTTGTCGCGGCGTTCGCGTTCGGCGGGTCCTATGTCCTCTTGCGGATCATCAACATCTTCTCCCCGATCAGGGTCAGTCCGGCCGAAGAAGACGCGGGCCTCGACATCTCCGGATTTGGGGAGGAAGCATACGTCGCGGAGCCGGAAAGAGTCTCCTGACCAAACGTGAGTAGACCTCCTAGCAAGAGCCGGCGATCCTACAAGAACGCGAGGACCCTTTCGTCAAAAGCATCGACTTCGGCCACGCCTCCGATCGAAAGGCCGGCCGATTGCAACGAGGACTTCAGCCCCTCCGGGGACATTCCCTCCCGCAGGGCGATATAGAGCCGGTTCCGGATGGCGGAGCATGAGGCCATCGGAAGACGTTCCGTCACGTATTTTTGAACCGATTCCGGCGATCCGGTCTCAATGCGAAACACGGTCCGAGGAAGATCGCCCTTCGAGCCCTGGAAGGAGAGCTTGCCATGCCGCAGAATCGCAATCCGGTCGCACAGGGCCTCAATCTCGGTTGCATCGTGGCTGCAGAGAAACAGCGTGACCTTCTCCCCGGTGGCAAGGTCCCGAAGAAACTCCCAGATCTCGCGTTTCCCTGGAATGTCGAGTTCTTTCGTTGGTTCGTCGAGGAGCAGGACCTCCGGGTGGCGCGAGAAAACCCGGCAGAGTTCCAGCCGCTTCCTCATTCCGGCGGAGAACCCTCCGATCGGCCGGTTTGCGTGTGCGGCGAGGTCCAAACGACCGAGCCATTCCTTCAATTCTGCTTTGGCATCTCCGTCCGAACCGCCCTGAAGCCTCGAGAAGAAGCGAAGGTACTCGATCGGAGTCCAGAACGGACGGGCCAGTTCCGTACCCTCGCCGATCACGCCAATGATCGAGCGGACCTTGAGCGCCTCGCTCCGGACATCGAATCCGCCCACCGTGGCCGTCCCGCTCGTCGGGTGGAGGACCGTGGAGAGCATCTTCACGGTCGTCGTCTTGCCGGCGCCGTTCCGTCCGAGAAATCCGAACACGGAGCCCTTTGGGACCTCGAGCGTCAGATCGTCGACGGCTCGCACTCCGTCGTACGCCCGGGTAAGGCCGACCGTTTCGATCATGGTTAGGCCTTCCGGGGCCTGCGAGTCAAGCGGCGGCCGAACACGAGGGCCGCCTCGAGGCCCACGAAGATCCAGACGATGTTCCGTTCGAAAATGGGTCCGGACACACTCAACTCGTTGTAAAAGAGGACGCGTGTCCCGTCCGCCGCAAGTTCCATGGGAATGAGTGCGTACCCCGGGAACCTTTCGTAAGGGGGCAACGACCGCACTCGAAGGGGAACTGCAGTCACGTTCAGGCGGAAGAAGGCCGCGCCGTTCTGGCCCGGAGCCGACTTGGCAGGAACCGCGACGGGACCGAATTCTGCGCGCGTGACGTTGAAGTCGATGAAGCGGGATGACCAACGCACGACAATCTTCTCCGCCGTAATGTTCACCGGTTGATCGTTGTACAACGAGACGACCATTCGCGCCTGGATCCGAGAGCCGATGGACGGCGGAGGTGAGCCGATTTCCTGCGGCGTTTCGAAGCTCACACAATACTGGAGCATGGACGCCATGACGCAACTTTGGGTTCCGTATGAGTCCGGGAACTCCGTATAGCTGACGCCAGGAATAATCGGCAGTGCAAGAAGGAGAACAATCCCAAGGGCGACGACCGGAGCCGCCTTCGCGCGGCCGACTTCCCATCCCTCCGCACTCTGGAAGCGCCGGTACACCAGGAGCCCCAAGGCCAAAAGGATCACGACGACGGCCAGGGTTGCGAGGAAGGCGGGTAGCGGGTTCTCCGCAACCAGGAGCCCCGTGCCCGTCGCGTCCAGCGCCGCCATCATGGGGGAGAAATGGAGGACGCGCATGCCCAGGGAGGCGGTCTCCGGGGACATCGCCACGACGTAATAGGGAAGGAACCAGGGTCCGATGATGAAGACGAGAGCGAGGCCGAATCCGATGTAGGCGGAGGCCATGGCCGCCCGGCGGCCGAAGGACGCAGAGAGGAAGAGGCCCAGGGCGCTGACGAACGCTGTCTCCAGGGTCGCCCAGCCGGCCATCCTCCCGATGTCGCCGATCCAGCCGACCCCGCCGTAAAGCACGATGATTGCGAGGAAGGGCACCAACAGGAGGAGGTAGACACCGAGAAGGAGGTGGAGGGCCAGGAATTTCATGGCATAGTAACGTGTAGCCGTGACCGGATAGGTGAAGAGGATGCTCGCATAACCGACCTCGCGATCTGAGGTGATCGCAGCCGTGGCCGGCGCGAGAATCAAGATGGGCACCATAAGGAAGGCGGCGTTCAGAAAATGATCGATTGAAAAGCCCGCGAGGAGCCAGAAGAGGAACCCGACGAAGACGATGGAGCCCACGAAGGTGATTGCACTATGAGGCGAGCCGAGCTGCCGGCGCAGATCGGTCAGGGCAAGGAATGCGGTCTGCGACACGGCGTTCATGGCACCCCTCCACGGTTTCAAGGGCCGTGGAGAGATATCTCGCAGATGAAGAAAAAACCACGGTTACCGTGTGGTTACATGCCGCTTCGTGGCATGCGTTTGTCAGCTTGGATTGACCCCAGCGTAGGAAAATCCTCGATTGGTTCCTTCGCTGCATCTTGAGAGGAACAATTCGCAACCAACGGCACCTCTGATCAAAAGTATCTGTGTCGACGATTTTAATCGGTGTCTGCCAGAAGAAAAACACTAGGCGGCAAAGATGGACGGACCGCTACGATTCGAGTCGTTACCAACAGGTTCGTCGGTTAACGGAGGGAAACTGCTGGAGTTAAATGCGGTCAAACCAACGGGTCCCGCGAGGTGTGACAAACATGCCAGGAGAACTGAATGGAGAAAGCGTCATCTTCCTGAAGGTGACGCCCGGCTACGTGGAAAAGGCCATCAGCAACGCGAAAGGCAAGCCGAACGTGACTCAGGCCGAACCGGTCTTCGGACGCCACGACGTCGCCGTTCGCGGGAACTTCCGCGACCTCGCGGAACTCCATCGCCTTCAGGCGACCCTCGGAGCGGACTTCGTCCGCGGCTTCCAGGCCTACCCCGCCGTCCAGGAGTACGTGAAAATCCGGCCGAACGGACAACCCGTCTCGAGCTGGATCTTGATTCGGACGAACGACCCCCAGCGCGTCGCCTCGGAGCTCAAGAAGGTCCCCGGCATCGAAGGCCTCATCGGGACCGTCGGGAATTTCGACCTCCTCGCCCGATTCGGGGCGGAAGAGCAAAACGCCTTGATGCAGACCGTCCTACGGAAGATCCAGACGATCTCTGGAGTCAAGGCGACCGAGACGCTGCCCGCGTTCTCGACCGAGAAGTGAGACAAGAAGTCGTTCGTTCGACCACCCCCTGAAGCGGACCCTCCGGGTCCGCGTCTTCCCTTTTCGATCGAGGGATTCTTTCGGGGCAAGCTCAATACAGTTTCGGCTTCGCCTGCGGCTCGTTCCAATACGGGCGGGTCGTGACGTACTTCAATTTCGCTTCGAATAGGTCGTTCAAGAACTCTTTTTCTGTATCCTGCATCTTCGCGAGAATCTTGCTTGCCGTGGTCGGGCCGACGCCATAGACGGAATTCGCATACACCGCGCGCTTCCCGTACACCGCCACGAGGTCGGCCACCTGCTTGGATCGTGTCAGGAGTTTTCGTTCCTCGTCGCTTAGATCGAGCTTCCGGGTCCGTTTCGCATACGCGTCCCGCACCGTCCACGCGGCCCACCCCAGAACGGTCAGGAGGCGGGACTTGCACTTCGCGCACGTCGGATGGTCGGGCATCTCGCCGATCCGCACCTCCTCGTGGAAGTGCCCGCACTCGAAACAGAGGAGGTGCACCGGCTCCGACGACAGATGGAGCCGCATCCGATCGAGGATCTCGTCCCTCTCCGCCTCCGGAGAGAACAATTCGGGCGCCTCGACGTACCGGCGGAGAATCGGATAGGCGAGCGGAGTCGGGGTCTCCTCAGACCGATGGATGACGACTTCGATGTCTTCCGCCCGGATCTTATGGACGATCTCGCGGACGCGGTCGAAGTCGGCGTGGAGCAGGAGTGCCTCTCGCACGGCCTCGTCGTAGATTGGGGTGTTCGCGAAGCGAATCTCGAGGGACCGTAGGTCTCCTTCGCCGACCGTCAGGCCGCGGCGGATCGCCCCGAAACGCTCCGCGATTCCTTTCATGTAGTAGCCGAGGGGGAGATGGTTCTCGAGCAGCGCCTTGAGGCCGCCTTCGAGCGTCTCCTCGTCAATCCGAAGCAGGTCGTCCACGAGCGCCTCGACGTTGATCTCGCGAGTGTCCGCCACGAGCTCGTACAAGATGCGATAGGGGTCCGTCCACCAGAACCGCACGAGATGCTTCCGGGCGAGCAGTTCCTCGATCAGGTCCCCGAGGGTGACGTTCACCACCTCGCCGAAGGACGAGTGAACGATCAGGAACCGGTCGAACGCCTCCACGAGGATCCGGTCGTCCGTCGGCACGGGGGCGCCGGTCTTGCGGTGATTCGCGTGCTCCTCCACGAGACGCTTGGCCCCGGTCTTGTTCATCGGCCACGCTTTCTCGAAATGGGTGACGGCCTTCGGAACGCCGCTCTTCTCCACCCGGCCGTCGATCTCCTTCCGGATCCGGCCGACGCGCTGCGCGAGGCCGAACGGCACGGGGAGCATCTCGCCGTCCCAACCGGGGATCAGGGCGTTCGGGTCCGCGACCGGGGTGACGTAGACCATGCCGTCCTTCCCGATCCGTTCGATCTTCCAGGGACGGCCACGGACGATGAAGTGCAGGCCCTCTCGGGCCTGGATCATCATGAACTCCTCGCCGAGGATCCCGACCTGCTTCTGCGTCGTGAGATCCATCACCTGGTAGCGCCGCTCGTCGCGGATCGTCGAGAGGTTCTCGAAGTAGTACCGGCGTCCCTTCGGCGTCACGCGGACCTTGTCGCCCTGTTGACGCAAGACTCCGAGGTGGTCCAGGAACTCCGCGACCCGATCCGCCTGCGAGTCCTCGAGCATCCGGTAGGGCTCTGCGGAACGAATCGTCTCGAGGATCTCCGACCACGGCGCCGTCCCGCCGTAATCCAGGGCGCATCCGACGATCTGGTGGGCCAGGACGTCGAGGGCGAGACGGTGGATGTGCAGCGGCTCGAGGTCTCCCTCTTGGGCCGCCTGGATCGCCGCGAGGGACTCGATCGCGTCGTCCGAGGAGACGGCCAGGACGAGGCCACGGGATGTGCGGTCGAGTTTGTGGCCTGATCGGCCCACGCGCTGAATCAGGGACGTGACCTGGCGGGGGGAGTTGTATTGCACGACCTGGTCGACGGTACCGATGTCGATCCCGAGCTCCAAGGTCGACGTGCACACGAGACCGCGGATCTCCCCGGCCTTGAATCCGGCTTCGACCCGGGTGCGCTCTTCCCGGGGCAGGGACCCGTGATGGACCGCCACATCCTGTCGGACCATGGCGAGACGCGAGCCGAGCAATTCCGCAAGGGGCCGTGCATTCACGAAGACGAGGGAAGATCGGCTCTCATCCAGGGAATCGTCGATCGCGGAGAGCCCGGCCGCGGCCTCGGGAGTGATGTAGAGGTCTCGAGCGGCCTCGAAGTCCTTGTCGATCGGTCGCGGCCATTCGAGACGGTATTCGTATTGTTTCTCGAGGGCTGAGTAATGGACCGATAGCGGTTTCTCGCCGCCGAAAACGGAAGCAACCGCATCGGGATGGCCGA
>WNGO01002594.1_pt1 | contig 12617 bp, 11 predicted proteins | sample 5400511 | NCBI WGS metagenome assembly WNGO01 (sample SAMN13153380, study PRJNA577476) | soil metagenome | isolation source: 20 cm soil or saprolite under Garry oak tree replicate 2 | place: USA:California | collected 2016-06-15
AGGAGACGATCGAGTACTACATCGTCGGCTCGGCCGAAGCGAACCCGGCGGAGAACAAGCTCTCCAACGAATCTCCGGTCGGCAAGGCGATCATCGGGAAGAAGAAGGGCGAGACCGTCGAAGTCGCCGCTCCACGTGGGAAGATGAAGTTCAAGATCATGGAGATCAAAGCAGCGTAAGCCGGTCGCTTAGCCGAAGAAAGTCCGGCGTGCTGTGCACGCCATGGTGACTTTCTTCGGGCTCCGCGCAGCGGCGAACTCGGCCGAGTCGGGCAGAGCCTGCCTCGGCGACGAACGGTTAGCCTCTTGCAATGTCCGGCGCCCGTCGGTCGCTCGTGCTCTGCTATCACGCCGTCTCGCCGACCTGGGAGCACCGGCTCTCCATCCAGCCCGACCTGTTGCTGCGGCAGGTTCGCGCGCTGTCGCGCTTCTGGACGGTGCACGCTACTTTCGACGACGCGTTTCGAAACGCGGCGATGATCTTTCCGTCGCTCGAGCGGCTCGGCGTGCGCATCCAGATCTTCGTCTGCACGCGGTACGCGCGCGCGGGCGCTCCGCTGAGCATCCCCGAGCTTGCCGGTGACGATCCGGTTCAGCTTGCGACGATGAGCTGGGACGAGTTGCGCGAGCACGCGGATCGCGGCGTCCGAATCGGCTCGCACGCGGTGTCACACCCGCATCTGACCCGCCTCTCGGATGCCGAGCTACAGGGCGAGCTGCTGGACTCGAAAGGGGAGATCGAAGCAGAGCTCGGCCGGCGATGCCGCGAGCTCGCCTATCCGTACGGCGAGCAGGACGAGCGTGTCCGCGCCGCGGTGCGCGGGGCCGGATACGAGCGCGCGTACGCGCTCCGAGGCCGGAAGGGCGATCCCTACGCCCTTCCCAGGGCCGATCTCTATCGTAGGCATACAGTTCCCAGGGCACTGATTCGCGCTCTGATGACGTGATCGATCTGCACTCCCACATCCTCCCGGGGCTCGACGACGGGGCCGTCGATCTCGCCGACGCGTTGGAGATCGCGCGCGCAGCCGCGGCAGACGGGATCACCGCCATCGCCGCGACCCCGCACGTCCGCGAGGATTACCCGACGACGGCCGATGCGATGGAGAGCGGGGTGCGACACCTCCGCGTTGTGCTGGAGCGTGAAGGGATCGGAATCGAGCTGTTGCCTGGCGGCGAGGTCTCGCTCGAGCAACTCGACCGCCTCTCACACGACGAGCTGCGCCGCTTCGGGCTCGGAGGGAATCCGAACTTCCTCTTGATCGAGACTCCCTATTGGGATTTCCCGCCGCTGTTCGGCGAGGTCGTCGGCCGGGTCCGCTCGTTCGGTATGAACCCGGTCATCGCACATCCGGAACGGAACCCAGCGATCCAGGCCGACCTCGGGAAGGTGGCGGCCCTCGTCGATGCAGGTGGGCATCCGGGAGGCCGGCCTATCCGGAGCCTGCAAGGTGATCGGCAACGAGCCGCTCGCTCGGTGGCTGACGGAGTCGGTCCCGGCGGCGATCGTGCGTAACGAACCACTGCCTCCAAGGCCCACGCCTACGAGGCGGCCGGGGCTCTTGGCGCGCCTGCTCGGCGGTTAGGCTCTCGCGGGTGCTACCGAAACGGTTCCCCGACCGGGAAGAGATCGCCACGGTCCGAACCGAGGCGGCCGAGCTCGAGCCCGGTGTCGAGGGCGGCCACGAGCATCGCCTTGCAGGTCGCGTTCTCGCCCGCCGCGACATGGGGAAGTTGATGTTCCTCGATCTCGTCGACCGCAGCGGCCGGATCCAGCTCCTCATTCGTCCGGATGAGCTCGGCGGCGTCACAGTCGACCTCGGCGACATCGTCGGCGTCAGCGGCGTCGCAACGAAGACGAAGCGCGGCGAGCCGTCGCTCGCGGTGCGGGAGCTGACGCTGCTCGGCAAGATCCGCGCGTCGCTGCCTGACACCTTCCACGGGCTGACCGACACCGAGGCCCGCTACCGCAAGCGCTATCTCGACCTGCTGATGAACGAGGATGCGCGCAGCGACGCGCTGGTGCGCTCGCGGATGATCGCGGCGATACGCGCGTACTTCGACAGCGAAGGCTTCATCGAGGTCGAGACGCCGATCCTGCAGCCACAGTACGGCGGTGCATTCGCGGAGCCTTTCGTCACCCACTCGAACTATCTCGATCGGGACGTGTACCTCCGCATCGCGGACGAGCTCTACCTGAAGCGTCTGATCGTCGGTGGGCTCGAGAAGGTGTACGAGATCTCGAAGGACTTTCGCAACGAGAGCGTTTCCTACAAACATTCGCCGGAGTTCACCCAGCTCGAGTGGTACGAGGCCTACGCCGACTACAACGACACGATGGAGCGCGCGGAGACGATGGTGGAGCGTGCTGCGCAGGAGGCAATCGGGACGACGACGGTCACGTTTCGAGGGCACGAGATCGACCTGGCGCGCCCCTGGAGGCGGGTGAAGTTCGTCGAGGCGCTGGAGGAGAAGGGAGCGTGGTCGCGCGATCCGGACGAGCTGCGCGCGAAGCTCGACGCCGCCGGTGTCGACACGAGCCACGATAAGACGTGGGCGCAGTTGGTGGATCACGCCTATTCACACTTCGTCGAGCCCGATCTGATCCAGCCGACGTTCGTGATCGACTGGCCGATCGAGATGTCGCCTTTCGCACGCAGCACCGACGACGACCCTGCGCTGGTCGAGCGTTTCGAGGCGGTCGTCGCCGGGATGGAGTTCGCGAACGCCTTCAGCGAGCTGAACGACAGCGACGAACAGGCCGAGCGGTTCGCGATGCAGGCCGCCGAGAAGGCGGCGGGCGACGCCACCGCCGAGGAGGGTGATCCGGATTACGTCGAGGCGTTGTCGTACGGGATGCCCCCGACGGGTGGCTGCGGCATCGGGATGGACCGGCTGGCGATGGTGCTGACCGGTCGCGACACGATCCGCGACGTCATTCTCTTTCCGGCGCTGCGCGAGCGGGGGATGACGTGAACGGAACAGTTGTGCGCGCGTGGTGGCTGGGGGGTGGGCTGGCAGGAGTCGGTGCGGTGATCGGCCTCCTCGTCGCGCTCCTAGGCTCGTCGCCGCATCGGGCAGAGGCGGCCGTGCTGATCTCCTCGCCGAACGGTGTCGAGGCGGTACGACCGCAACTGACGAACGTGCGGGAGCTCGCCGAGAGCAGTCTCGTCGCAGGCAATGTCCGCAACACGCTCCGCATGAGCGAGTCGAGCGAGCACCTCCGGCGCCGGCTGCACGCGTCGATCCGGCCAGACTCGCAAGTGATCGTCGTCGCGGCTTCGGACCGGAGTGCCGAGCGGGCCCGACAGATCGCTCAGGAAGCCGCCGCTGTGCTCACCCAGCTGGTCGAAGCCCGCTTCGGGAATGCGACTCCCCCCCTGAACGCCAGCGTGCTCGATCCGGCGCACTCGCTCTCCGGTTCGGAGCGTCATGTCCTCCGTGACACGCTGCTCGGCGCTGGGTTGGGCGCGCTTCTCGGCCTCGCGGGATTCGGTGCTCTGGGCTCGAGTCGCGTCCTGCCGGTGGAGCCTCGGGCCGACCGGAAGCTCAGGAATCGCGAGCAGGTGTTGGAACGCCGGATTGAATTGGTCTCGGCTCGCGAGCGCGCAGTGGCGCGCCTGGCGGGCGAACTTGCAGCGCAGCGGGTCGCCCTCGGTGCGGAGGTGGTCGGGGACGAGGCGGTTTCCCCGGCCGAACCTGCCACGTCCGTGGAACCGAGCGCGGGCACCGCGGTTGGGCAGGACCTCAACGCGCAACCCCGCGGCCGGTTGAACGTGAACGACCTCGAGCGACTCGTCGAGGCAAAGAGCGATGCGGCGCCGCACCTGGTCGACGAGTGGCGGACCTATCTGTACTTCCTCAGGCAGTACGCAGCAATCGACGGGACCTTGCCCGACTCCTTCGGCGGCCTCGTGAGCGACGTGTTCGGAGAGTTGAGTGCGGTCACGTCGAACTCGGCAGACCGAGGCGGACGCGAGCTGTAGTTCCTGGGACGTCATTCATCCGGGCGTCCGCTCGCCCAGTGTCCGTTGGCCACTTCGGCTGCGGAGGAAAGAGGGTGCCGCGGCATCCCGGCGGCTGGTCGGAATGGCCAGGAGAGAGGAAACCACTGTCGAAGATCGCGTCTATGCTGATCCGGGTGAGGATGGGCGAGAGGGTGGGGCCTCTGAACAGAGCGCGCTGGTTTCCCCAACAGATCGGTAGTCGGATCGCGGCGGAGACGGTCAAGGGCTATTACATCGACCTCACTGACGCGGCGAAGCAGCCCGAGTGGCCTCCGCCGTGGCTTCACCCCGGGTCACTTCACGTTGGGGTTTGTCAGTGGGGCCTTGCCAGCTACGAGCGCTATCTCGCCGGCGCTGGGAACGAGTGGCTGACAGCCGCGCTCGGAGCCGGGAATCATCTGCTCCAGACGCAAGATCAGCATGGTCCGTTCGAGGGCGGCTGGGTGCATCGAACGCCGTTCCCTCACACCTATTCCCTTCAGCCACCATGGCTCTCGGCGATCGTGCAGGGACAAGCGGCGAGCTTGCTGGTGCGTCTTCATCTCGAGACTGGCGAGGGACGCTTTGCAGAGGGTGCTCGAAGCGCAGCCCTTCCACTCTCGGTGCCAATCGAGGAGCGTGGACTTCTAGCGCGGCTCGACGGCGAACCATTTCCTGAGGAGTACCCCACCGATCCGCCTTCCTTCGTTCTCAACGGGGCGATCTACGCACTCTGGGGCCATTACGACATCTGGCGCGGCCTCGGTGATGCGGACGCGAAGCGCCGTTTCGAAGCCGGCAGCGAGATGTTGGCCCGGAATCTGCACCGCTGGGATACCGGCTCCTGGTCTCGCTACGACCTCTACCCTCATCGAATTGTGAATCTTGCGGCCCCCTGGTACCACACGCTGCACATCTGTCAGCTCAGGGCCTTCAATCAGATCACTCCCCGATCTGAGTTCACCGAGACGGCGAACCGTTTCGAAAGCTACGCCGCCTCGAAGGTAAAGGCTTACCAAGCTTTCACACACAAGGTCGCCTTTCGTCTCCTCTTGCCCAAGCGCAGTCCGTTGAGCAGGTTGCGAGCACAGCTGTAGGCGTCCTGGGAACGGCTACAGCTCTACACGGTCATGGCGCGTAACGACGTTGCGATCTACCTTCCTGCAACCGCAGGTCTCTACAACCGGAACGTGCAGCGCGCGAGCGGCGCCGAGCAACAGATGGCGCTCCTCGCGCGCGCTCTGGCCGAGCGTGGGTATCGGGTCGCGCAGATCGTGTACCCGGTCGCGGATCCGGTGCCGCTCCCGCCGCTCCTGACGCTCGTCGAACGCCGGAGGCATCAGATCGGCGATCGTTCGCCGCTCGGGCCGATCCGGGAGGCACTCGAAACGTGGGGCGCGCTTTCCCTCGCCGATGCGGAGATCGTCGTCTTGCGCAAACGCACCGCCGCCCTCGCGGTTGCGGCGCTCTTCTGCCGTTTGCGACGACGTCGTCTCATCTTCTCCAGTGCCAACGACTACGAGTTCCTGCACGACCACTTTGCCGACGGACGAGCCCGCCGTGCGTTGTACAGCTTCGGTGTCCGCAGCGCGGACGTGGTGGTCGTGCAGTCCGAAGGCCAACTCGCGCTGGCGCGGCGAGCCTTTCCGCACCTTCGCAGGCTTGTGCGTTTGCCTAGTTTCGTTGAGCGAGTACCGCACCCGTCCGGGACTGAGACAGAGCCGGAGGCGCGCGCATTCCTCTGGATCGGCCGCATGGTCGATTACAAGGAACCACTTCGATACATCGAGCTCGCTCGCGCTCTTCCGGCGGCGCGCTTTCTGATGGTTCCAATCGTCGATGTCTCGGAACCGGATTCTCCACTCCTCCCAGCGGTCGCTGCCGCGCCTGACACCACCCCGAATCTGCACCTCCTCGATCCACTCCCTCACGCTGCGATGCTCGACCTGATCGGAAAGAGCCTCGCGGTCGTCAACACGTCGCGGTTCGAAGGCATGCCGAACGTGTTCCTCGAGGCTTGGGCTCGCGGCATTCCAGCACTGACCCTTGAATTCGATCCCGACGGCGTGATTGCGCGTCATGGCCTCGGCGTGGCTGCCGGAGGCTCCTGGGAACGGTTTCTCGCCGGCGCTCGTGAGCTGTGGGCCAACTGGGCCGAGCGAGACGAGCTGTCTAACCGGACACGCTCCTACATCGATCGAGTGCATTCGTACGACGCGGTGAGCAAGCTGTGGCAGGAGCTTATCGGGGACGTTCTCGGCGAAGCGAACGAACCGGATGCATCGGTCGACGTGCGTGCCTTATAGACGTGGAGCAGCCGCTGTCACCGACTGTGCGGCTGCTCCACGCTTGCGAGATGGAGTTAGCCGGCGCCTTTGCCGGTGCAGGGACTCCCCGTCCGGAGGCTGTAGTCGCGAGCCGCCTTGTTCGTAAACAGAGGATCTGCATGCAGGTTGCTGCCGTATGTGATTCCACTTGACCCGTCGAAGTCACTGCCGCCCGTCCCCGGCCAGGCACAGTTATCGTGGACGAGATTGCTAATGCCTCTCAACGTGGACGACGTGGTGAACTCGTAAGTGACAGCACCTGCGAAGATGCTGTTCCGAACCTCGTTGTTAGACGACACTAGTGAGAAGCCGGACTCGCCGCCGATGATAACCCCGCCGCGGGCCGTGATACCAGCGTCAGCGGTTACATGATCGATCAGGGTTCCCATGGCCTGCGGATACAACTGGATCGCGTACGCCTGGCAGTCGTAGATGAAGTCGTTTTGGATCACAATATTGCGGCCATTAGCCACGTAGATGCAGTGGTCCTCGTTGTACCCGTAGCCGTTCGAGATGAACGTCCTGCGTCCACAACCATGGATCCGGTTGTTCAGGATTGACACGTTCTGCGCCGCACCGGACGAGCCCGAACCAAGAAGAACGCAAGTGTCACCAGCGATACCGTCTCCGCCGACGCCACCATTATTCGAGATGTCAGAGTTCCGGAGAACGAGGTTGTCGCCTTGGACGTGGTAAACAAACCCGGTCTGCGGCCCGATCATGGTGAGACTGTCGAGCGTGACGTTGTTGACGCTATCAGGAATCGCAACAAGATCCGTGCCGAGCGCCGTGTTGGTCGTATTCTGAAGCACAGCCCTCTCGCCTGGGAAGCTCCTGACGATGATCGGTGCTCCCGCCGAACCGCCGTGGCTGAAGTTCAGCACCGGAGCACTAGAAGACGACGGGGTGTAAGTACCACCATGCAGACAGACGGTTTGCCCCGCTGCTGCCGCGTTGATCGCTGTCTGTGCCGTCCCGCTCCCTGGATTGGCGAAGATGTTGCAAACCGAGGATGGCGTGGTGGTTGTCGTTGGTGTCGGTGTTGTAGTCGTTGTAGTCGTTGTTGTCGTTGTCGAGGCCGTTGTCGCGGTCGAGGTCGCGGTCGTTGGCGTCGGCGTCGGCGTGGGTGCCGTGACCGTCGACGTGGGATCCGAGGTCGAGAACGCTGTTCCATTTTTGTTGTTCGCGGTTACGACGACTCGAAGTGCCGAGCCAACATCTGTATTTGCCGCGAGATAGGTCTGCGACGATGCGGACACAATCGGTGAGCAAGAAGTGCCGTTGCTCACGCAGCGGACCCACTGGTACCCGTAGCTTGCGGCGGGACCATTCCACTTCCCTATTTCCGCGTTCAACGTGTTTCCAACTACAGGTGTTCCCGAGATGCTGGGGAGGCTCAAGCTGAGGGGCGCGCTCTGCCCCTGAGGCACGGCGGTGTTCTGTGCGCTTGCGCTCGACGTAAAGACGAGCAGCGCGACGATGAGGACTGCGTAGTGGCGGCTTCGCATACCCGCGCTATCGGCGGCCTCGCAACCATCTTTAGTGGTTAAGCGGAGATTTCACTCGGTTGCGCAGAAGTTCCCTCAAATTGGGGAAGGAGCCCAACCCGAAGTGGCCGTCGCCGCGGATTCGTACCCAGTTGACGTGAAATCCTGTGTTCGACAACGCGCGATCCGACACATGCCGATCACGAGAACAAGTCGGCGCCATGACTGAAGTACGGGCTCGCGTCGAGCCCTCATTCTGCTTTCTCATCGTCCTACTGGATCGGACGCAAATCATCTCGCGGTTTGATCGCGGCCATGACGATGTCGGCTACGGCAGCGAGCGCATCGGCGCGCGAACCGGGATGCTTCGCCGCTGGCGGCCGTCTGGGTCCGCTGGTAGCTTCGACTCTGGCTGTGCAGCCTGAGCCCGTCAGCCCAGAGCTCGTACTGATCGACCCCGAACTCGCTCGACGTGAGCGAGCACGGCTCGAAGAGAAGGCGTATCTCAAGAGCGTCCTTGACGTCGCCGCTCTCAGGCGCGCGGCAGAAAGTCAACCGTCGCCAATTGCACCGTCAGTGCGTCGCAGGGCGCAATGGGGTGATGCAACGACCTTTGCCAAGCGGCGCCTTCTTCCGGCTGCCCTTTTGTGCAGCCTGGCAGCGAATGGGTTCCTGGTCGAGCATCTCGTAGCTCGCGGGAGCGGCCAGGATGCCGCGCAGGTTGCGGTTCGAATGGTGACACAGACGGAGAGTACGCCGACCGTTCCGCCGGTCAAGGCCGCGTCGACGGCGGTGTCGGACACGAAAGGTGCAGTCGAACGCAAGGTCGTCGCGCTCATCCTCTCGGCGCCGGCGCAGAGGTTGCCGCGCGACCTCATCGATTCGACCACGGGACTCGTGAAGAACAACGTTCAGGTCGCCTGCAAGAAGAAGCAGCAGCGGCAGCGTTCATTCCTCTGCGCCGTTCGACTTCCCTCTGACCACGCGAGTAAGGCGCTCTACGTTCGCTACCGCACCGACGAGAACGGTCACGTTGTATTCAAGTGGTACGGCTACAGACGCAGCTGAAAGACGCCTTAATGTAGCCTTGTGCAAGTTTGCGCGCAGGGTTGGGAAACATTTGCGCAGGATCGTCGAGCTTTCTTTACGAACTAGACAGTAAGACGTCCGAAATGCATGCTTCCCTGCTTCTTGTGCTCCGGCTGAATCAAGAGCATGTGGATCGCGCGTTCCGGATTGCGCGCTGGTACGGGCGGCGGACGCGGCGTGCGGAGCTCTCGGATCTCGAAAGCGCGGCGCTCGAAGGACTCGCTAAGGCTGCGCGGGATTGGGATCCGGAGCTCGCTCTGCGAGGCAAGCGGCCGGCCGGCCGCAAGCGTTCGTTCTGGAGCTTTGCGTGTACGAAGATCCTTGGCGAGATGCGAGACGAGCTTCGCCGACTGGACCACTTGACGCGCGATCAGCGGGCGCTGGTCACCGAGGGGGCCAACGGTGAGCTGGCTCTCGAGGAAGAGAGCCTGAGCTGGATCAATCCGCAGGAGCCGTTGCCACTCGATGCCACGGTCTCGACTGAGGATGGCCAAGAGGCGCGGCCAATCGTCGACCTGATCGAAGAGCCGCGGAACCCAATCGATGACTTCGAGTTGCGCGACGCGTTTTGTCGAGCGGGAGCAGATCTTGCCGAACGCGAGCGGTTCGTCGTCGTCAAGCGGGAGATCGAGGGCTTCTCGAATATCGAGCTCGCCGAGGCGTTTGACGTCACGGAAGGCCGCGCGTCACAACTCAGAGGTGCCGCGCTCGAGCAGATGCGCGACCAGATCGGCGATTCTTTTCTCGACGCTGCTTAGTGCAGTCGGTCCGACGCGAAGAATTCGCGCGTCGTCGCCGAGGACGGCCTACTGCAGGTAGATCGTCAACCATGCCCCGATCGCGAAGGAGAGGATCACCGCCACCGCGTAGAAGGCGACCTTCGGCAGGTAATGCCGCACGACGCGCGAGTTGAAGGTCGCCGCCTGGGCGGCGCGATCGGCGGTGACGAGCGTGACCCGGCGAAGTCCGCTCCAACCTTCTCGCCAGTCAACGTGGACCCCCCCTTCGACCAAGGCGGGCCTGGGCGGGTGCGGGTGCGGAACTCGCTCCCGGACGCGTGCTCTTACCGCGGCGCCGCTCGCCAAATGCGGTCCCCGAAAACGGAGACCGGTGCTAACCGGGTCCAACAGGAACCGCGCGGAGCGCACGAACCTCGCCAGAGCCAGCATCGCGAGCAGGCCGGCGAAAGAGCCGGCCGCGATCAGCAACGCTTTGATCGACCGCGCGCGCGGAGCCGATGACTGCGGCGGAGAGCCTGCGGCAAGGGATTCAAGAGAAGGTTCCGCGAAGTGCTGCGCGGCGGCGGGATGCCGCGCCGACCAGAGCTCATAGTTCGAGCCTCTCGACACAAGCCAAGTCTCGAAGTCAGTGCGGGTCACGAAGATTCGGCTAGACCACTCGAGGCTTGTCTGCTGCGCTGAAACCGTGTCGACAGGACCCACGAGATGGGTCGCCCCGGCAACGAGCCCGAGGCTGAAGCCCGGGACGAGAAAGAGGATCGCGAGCGCGCGCATGGCCCGGGTCAATGTTGAACCTCCAGGCGCCTCTTCTCAAGAGCGAGGGTGGCCTCTGGGGCCCCTGGACGGGCTTCGATACCGGGTGGCAGGAACTCTCCCGAAAGGGTCGTAAGGACTCCGTAAAGGGGCAGGACACAGCCTCCGCTGCCTGGGCTACGATGAGCCTCCAGCCAGGAAAGGACGAGTTTGTTCGAACGATTCACCGAACGGGCCCGGCAAGTCGTCGTTCTCGCCCAGGACGAGGCTCGGGCGCTCAAGCACAACTACATCGGCACCGAGCACATCCTGCTCGGGTTGTTGCGCGAAGAGGAAGGCCTCGCCGCGCGCGTGCTCGAGTCGCTCGACATCACGGTCGAGGAGGTCCGCGCACAGGTGGCGCGCATCGTCGGCCAGGGCGACGAGGTCACGACCGGACAGATCCCGTTCACGCCGCGCGCGAAGAAAGTGCTCGAGCTAGCGCTGCGCGAAGCGCTCTCGCTGGGACACAACTACATCGGCACCGAGCACATCCTGCTCGGCCTCGTGCGTGAGAACGAGGGCGTCGCCGCACGCATCCTGCTCGACTTCGACGCGGATGCGGACAAGATTCGCAACGAGATCATCCGGATGCTCTCGGGTCCCGGCCGCCGCCAGCAGGGTGGCGCCGCCGCTCCCGGCGAGAAGGCGAAGAGCTCCAAGCTCCTCGACCAGTTCGGCCGCAACCTGACCAAGCAGGCCTCTGAGGGCAAGCTCGACCCGGTCGTCGGCCGCCAGACGGAGATCGAGCGCGTGATGCAGATCCTGTCGCGCCGGACGAAGAACAACCCCGTGCTGATCGGTGAGCCTGGCGTCGGCAAGACCGCCGTCGTCGAAGGTCTCGCGGCGCGGATCTCGGCGAATCAGGTTCCCGAGCTCCTGAAGAACAAGCAGATCTACACGCTCGATCTCGCCGCACTCGTCGCCGGCTCGAAGTATCGCGGCGAGTTCGAAGAGCGCCTCAAGAAGGTGATGAAGGAGATCACCCAGCGCGGCGACATCATCCTGTTCATCGACGAGCTCCACAATCTCGTCGGCGCAGGCGCAGCCGAGGGCGCGATCGACGCAGCATCGATCCTCAAGCCTGCGCTTGCCCGTGGCGAGCTGCAGACGATCGGCGCGACGACGCTCGACGAGTACCGCAAGTACCTGGAGCGCGACGCTGCACTCGAGCGGCGCTTCCAGCAGATCCGCGTGGAGGAGCCGACGGTTGACGACACCGTGCAGATCCTGCGCGGCCTGCGCGACCGCTACGAGGCGCATCACCGCTGCAAGATCTCCGACGACGCCCTGTTCGCCGCGGCGTCGCTCGCCGATCGCTACATCCAGGACCGCCACCTTCCCGATAAGGCGATCGACCTGATCGACGAGGCGGGGTCGCGCATGCGCATCCGCACGATGAGCGCGCCGCCGCGTTACCGCGAGCTCGAGGAAGAGATCGAGAAGGTCCGCAAGGACAAGGAAGACTCGATCGAGAACCAGGAGTTCGAGAAGGCTGCCTCGCTGCGCGACAAGGAGCGCAAGCTCTCGCAGAAGAAGCGCGAGCTCGAGGAGAACTGGCGCCAGAACGAGGCCGAGGCCGAGCAGCCCGAGGTCGGCGAGGAAGAGATCGCGGACATCGTCTCGATGTGGACCGGCATTCCCGTCTTCAAGCTCACCGAGGCCGAGTCCGCTCGCCTCACGCGCATGGAGGACGAGCTGCACAAGCGCGTCATCGGCCAGGAGGAAGCGATCGAGGCCGTCTCGCGCTCGATCCGCCGCGCGCGCGCGGGCATCAAGGACCCGAAGCGCCCAACCGGCTCGTTCATCTTCCTCGGCCCGTCAGGCGTCGGCAAGACCGAGCTGGCGCGCACGCTCGCCGAGTTCCTGTTCGGCGACGAGGACGCGATGATCCAGGTCGACATGTCGGAGTACATGGAGAAGCACTCCGTGTCGCGGCTCGTCGGCTCGCCTCCGGGCTACATCGGTTACGACGAAGGAGGCCAGCTCACCGAGGCTGTACGCCGCAAGCCGTACTCCGTGCTCCTGCTCGACGAAATCGAGAAGGCGCACCCCGATGTGTTCAACATCCTCCTCCAGATCTTGGAGGAGGGGAAGCTCACGGACGCCCAGGGCCGCCGCGTCGACTTCCGCAACACGATCATCGTCATGACCTCGAACATCGGCGCCGGCCAGATCTCGAAGAACCAGTCGCTCG
>WNGO01007006.1_pt1 | contig 12615 bp, 9 predicted proteins | sample 5400511 | NCBI WGS metagenome assembly WNGO01 (sample SAMN13153380, study PRJNA577476) | soil metagenome | isolation source: 20 cm soil or saprolite under Garry oak tree replicate 2 | place: USA:California | collected 2016-06-15
TTCGCCGTTGATATTAACGTTTGGTGTCCGTCACAAAACTTTTGCCGCGTTATTTAGCCTCGACAACGTTTGGTCGTGCGCTTTTGAGTTACTAACCTGCAGTGCGATCACGGCAATCGTTCTTGTACTATGGAAAGCAAGACTGAACTCACGAATAGATTCACCCTCGGTGAAGCATCGCTTGGCTATGTTCAGATGACATTGAGTTGCGTAGGTTGTCATAAATTCATTCGTGAAAGCTCCGACAGCGTGAGCCACTGATTACAGTCAGCTTCCGCAGATTCTACCTCCAGACGCGTAGTTAGCTTTTCATCCGCGCGAATGGGCCAGAGATAGCGCAGTTGGCGGACCGCGTGTTGCTAGAGACGTGGTTTGGTTGTTCCCTTTATGGCCCGAAACTCACAGTCACAGTGTTAGAGCACGTCTCGGTTCCAGCTTCACACACCTTGTACATGAAGCTAGCCTGGCCACTGGTGCCGGTGGAGTCGTCATACGATCCATCATTCGGCGTTGTCGCGATCACAACTCCATCGCGGTTGACGTCGATGTTGGCCGAGGTCGCTCCTCTCCATTTGAGCCGCGATATATTTATTCCCCCCACCCTTTTCCCCTGACCTGTGAGCTGAATCGGTCCAGGTGTCGCCGTTGCGGTCGCAGTCGCTGTTGCAGTCGGAGTCGCCGTTGCAGTCGGTGTCGGTGTCGCCGTTGGCGTCGGCGTCGGCGTCGGCGTCGGGGTTGGCGTAACACCGGAATTGAACAGTTCCGGAGTCGCGATAAAACCAGGAAAGGCCCACCCTCCCACTGCAAGCACCCTGCCATCGGAGAGCAACGTCGCTTTGTGGAGGCCCCGAGCATCATTTAGGCTGCCTGTGACCGTCCAAGTTCCCGTGGCAGGGTCGTAAATTTCCGCGCCCACTAACGCGCTACCGGCGCCCTGGCCACCTGCGACCAGCACCCTGCCATCGGAGAGCAACGTCGCGGTATGGTCCCAACGGCGAACATTGAGGCTGCCTGTGAAGGTCCAAGCTCCCGTGGCCGGATCATACAGTTCCGCGGTTGCCAGTGCTCCAATATCTTGATTCTCCCCTCCAGCTACCAGCACCGTGCCGTTGGCCAGCAACGTCGCAGTGTGGTCCGACCGACCAGTAAGGAGGCTGCCGGTGACGGTCCAAGTTCCCGTGGCTGGGTCGTACAGTTCCACGCTCGCGACGTTGGCCCTCCCGCCTGCGACCAGCACCCTGCCATCGGAGAGCAACGTCGCCGTGTGGTAACCGTAACGGGGAGTAGTGGGGCTGGCGGTGAGACTCCAAGTTCCCGTGGCCGGATCGTACAGTTCCGCGCTCGCGAAGGAGTGCGTCCCGCCTACGACCAGCACCCTGCCATCGAAGAGCAATGTTGCAGTATGGGCGGCGCGTCTAATACTGAGGTTGCCTGTGAAGGTCCAAGTTCCCGTGGCCGGATCGTACAGTTCCGCGGTCCCGGTCGAGATAGCCTCGGGCCAACCTCCCGCGACTAGCACCTTGCCGTCGGGTAGCAACGTCGCCGTGTGGAGGGACCGAACATTATTGAGGCTGCCTGTGAAGGTCCAAGTTCCCGTGGCCGGATCGTACAGTTCCGCAGTGTTTGTGTAGGGAAATGCATAAGCCTCTGCTATCCCACCGCATGCGACCAGCACCTTGCCGCTGGGCAGCAGCGTCGCCGTGTGATATTCCCGACCAATATTGAGGCTGCCGGTAAACTCCCATTGAAAAGGAGTAGCGGCACACGGTTGCACCAGCAGCGCCGTGCATGAGAAAAACAAGAGCAGCGCCAGGCGTCCGCCGAGCATTGTCGCCCATTGGCAAAGAGCGTCCTGCAACGGCCCTGGCCCGGGAGAAAGTGTAATTGTTTGAATCCTGCTTGTTACTGGAGTGAAAATTTTCATGAGAGTCCATTACATCTCATGCTGACCAAGACGTCAACCCACATATTGCGAATCACTCCGCAGATATTGCACTCAAAATCTCCTTGGGCGGACCAGCCACCACACTCGTGAAGGCGAAGCTGGTCACTGCGGCGCATGTTTATCACACGCGCAATCGAACGCGGCGTTGATGTGAAGGTGATTGCACAATGGCAGGGACACCAAGACGGGGCGAAGTTGATCTTGCAGACCTCCGCGGCAACAGATTTAGCTGGACGAATCGTCGCATTCTGCTGCAACCTGCTATCTTGCGCGGCGAGCTTTGCTCTTGCTCTTCCCCCTCGCGATGCTCTTTGAGGAACTCGTTGAGCAAACATCGGCGTGCATTGCCTCACAGCGGCGATTCGCATTCGCGGCGGCGGCTACGGACCAACTACCACCTCAAAGGGGTGCGCTCCTACATCCGCAATTGTGTCAGAGACGGTCAGCGACGGAATATCGATAACCGTTACAGTCGTGTCGCTTGCGTTGGCGACATACAATTTCTTACTGTTTGGGGTGATCAGCATCTCGAAAGGATTGTGCCCGGTGGGGAGCGTTGCAATGACCGTATGCGTGGCGGTGTCAATGGCCGAGACAGTGTCGGAATATCCATTTTCTACGAAGGCCTCCGCTCCATTACGCGTAAATACCACTCTCTGGGGATGGTCTTCGGTAGGAATGGTCGCGATCACAGTCAATGTGGTGGTATCGATGACAGAGACTGTGTTATCCCCCTGGTTGGTCACGTAAAGCTCCTCGTTGTTGGGGGTAACCCCAATTCCCTCTGGTGCTTGTCCAACAGGAATGGTCGCAATCAGTTGTTGCGTCGCCGTATCAATGGCGGATACGGAGCGGGCATTGTTATTAGCGACGTAGACGCGGTCACCCGCGGGAGAGATACAAAGACGACGGGAGCCAGCGCCGGTAGGAATACTCGTTACCTGGTAGGTGGTGGTATCCATCACGTCCACTTCTCCGGCTGAAAAGTTCGCGATATATGCGGAGCGTCCATCCGGCGTGAACAAGATGTCTTTGGCCCAATGCCCGGGGATAAAGACAGTGGTGATGACCTGATTGGTTGCCGTATCAATAATGTCGACGGGGCAGGTACGATTGACGCCACTTTGATGCACGACGAAAAGGCGTCCGCCATCCGGGGTAATGGCGCTCTCTCCAGGGCGCTGGCCCACCGGGATGGTGGCAATGTTCGTGCGCGCCACCGTGTCGAGAACCGAGATGGTTCCGTCGCTCCCATTGGAAACAAAGGCCTTGAGCCGATTCGGTGTCATGGCAAGACGAATCGGGAAAGTGCCCACGGGGATTTGGGTGACAACCTGGTCGGTCAAGGGGTCGATCACGGCAACCTCAGCGGAGTATCTCGTTGGGACAAAAAGGGATTGGGCCAAAGCCGAGGATGCGAAGGCAAAGGCGATAATAATCAACAGCAAAGGCAGGCGATATGTTTTCATAACTAAGAAAATGGATTAAGGCCAGGGCTAGCCAATCCACCGCGAATTGTCAAGCCTAATCTTGGAGGGCTCCGATTTAGCTCGGCGTCGATTTCCGCTGGTCGATCGTTAGGCCTCAGCCCATGTCTCCTAACTTCTTCCGTAGTTATTGCAACCTGCTATCTTGCGCGGCGACCTTGTGCTCTTGCTCTTCCGCCTCACGATGCTCTTTGAGGAACTCGCTGAGCAAACATCGGCGTGCAGTGCCTCATAGCGGCGATTCGCATTCGGGCCGACGGCTACGGACCAAAGTCCAGGTCAAATGGGTGGGACCCTACACCAGCAATTGTGTCAGAGACGGTCAGCGACGGAATATCGATAACCGTTATAGTCGTGTCGGTGCCGTTGCACACGTAGAGTGTCATATCGTCTGGGCTGGCCAGGATAGTCCAAGGATGGGTTCCGGTGGGGAGCGTTGCGCTGACCGTATGCGTGGCGGTGTCAATGGCCGAAACAGTGTCGGACCATCCATTTTGTACGAAGGCCTTCGTTCCATCACGCGTAATTACCACTCTCTGGCAATGTGCTCCGGTAGGGATGGTCGCGATCACAGTCAATGTGGTGGTATCGATGACAGAGACTGTCCCAGCATGCTGGTTGGTCACGTAAACCTCCTCGCCGTTGGGGGTAATGGCAATTCCCATCGGGTGCGCGTTTAGTCCAACAGAAATGGTCGCGATCAGTTGTTTCGTCGCCGTGTCGATGGCGAATACGGCGTTGTCGTGGTAGTTAGTGGCGTAGACGCGGTCACCCGCGGGAGAGATGCAAAGGCGACGGGAGCGACCCCCGGTGGGGATTATCGTTAGTTGGTAGGTGGTGGTATCAATCACGTCCACTTCTGGAAAGGAAGCGTTCGCGATATATGCGAAGCGTCCATCCGGCGTGATCAAGATGTCTTTGGCCGAATCCCCGGAGATAAGGAGAGTGGTGATGACTAGATTGGTTGCCGTATCAATAACGTCGACGGGGCAGTGCCTTTGATCACCGGGGACGTTAGTTTGATGCACGACGAAAAGACGTCCACCATCCGGCGTGACAGCAATCTCTCCGGGTCTCGGGTCCACCGGGATGGTGGCAATGTTCGTGCGCGCCACCGTGTCTAGAACCGAGATGCTATTGGAGTGCTCGTTGGAAATAAAGGCCTTGAGCCGATTCGGTGTCATCTCAATACGAATCGGGAAAGTGCCTACTGGGATATGGGTGATGACCTGGTTGGTCGAGGTGTCGATCACAGCGACGTCATTGGACAATCTCGAGGGGCAAAAAAGGGATTGGGCCAAAGCCGAGGATGCGAAGGCAAAGGCGAAAATAATCAACAGCAAAGGCAGGCGATATGTTTTCATAGTTAGTGCGTTGGGACGTCGAATGACGTGATCTAAAACGATTTTAGCAACGCTTCCCGACAGCCGCATATAAAACTTTAATCCTACACCGCGAACTATGTTGAGCCTAATCTTTGGAAACCTCCGATTTAGCTCGGTGTGGATTTCCGCTGGTGATTGAACAACCGAACACTGGTCAAGGACAGCGATTTTGAACCCGCCAGCGGTGGATCTCCGCACGAACTATCGTCTCGCTCGCAACATCCCTTCTTCTGCTGAAACGAAATGTTCAAAAGACCGCGATTTCAGTCTTCGTTTCCATAGTACAAGAGCGACTGCCGTAATCGCACCGCAGGTCAATAGTTCGTAAGTGCAAGACCAAACGTTGTCGAGGCTAAATAACGCGGCAAAATCTTTGTGACGGACACCAAAAGTTAATATCAACGGCGAACTGAACTCTTTGGACCACGGCCAAAACAGCGGCATACCAAATCCAGTATGAGTCCACCCGAGCTTGGTTCCGGTAAAGAAGTCGATCAGAAGATGTGAACTGTACGCCGTGAAGTAGAGAAGGGTACTTCGCCAGAAACCTGGCGCGATCCGCCACGCGCAGCTCAAAGCCAGCGATATCAAGATCGCGAATGTCAGACTGTGCGTGAAACTGTGATGCAGATTCTTCGCGTTTCGGTCGAAGCAGACCGGGAGAAAATCGAGATCAGGCAAATTGGCGAGCAATATCAGCACGCCGAGTCGCGGAAGCCATTGGCGCCATTGTGCAGCGAGCCGGGTCTTCAACTGCGCTGCGAGGATGAGGAAGGTCCAGAACCCGGCAAAAGTGTGCGCTATTGGCGAGGCCACAGGACGAAGTGTGTCAGCGTCTGGGTGCAGCGGACGCGGCCAGCTCAGTTTGCATGCGGGTGGACTCTGGCGCTTCCAGAAGCCTGTCGTAAATGCCTTCGATCTTCACGCAAATCTGTCGCCAGTCAAAGTTGGCCAGAACCGTGGCTCGCGCGTTGGCGCCCAACTCGGCTGCGAGTTTTCGATTATTCAGGAGAGTGACAATTCCGCGGCCCAAGGCCTCGCAATCATGATTAGAAACGATGAAAGCGTCATGGAGATGGCGGACACCCTTGGCACCGCCAGCGAAGGAAACGATCGGTTTTCCAGCGAGCATGTAGTTCAACAACTTCACTGGATGACCGGGGCACTCGGGCCGGGGCACTACGCAAACATCAGCGAGCGCGAGATAACTCGGGAGATCTTTCAACGTGTGCGGTGATATCCAGATGATCGAGCGCGAGATTCCCAATTCCGCTGTCAACTGCCGATGTTCTTTCTCCTCTGCTTCCGATACCAGTGCACTAACGATCAGTAGAAGCGAATCCGGCTTTTCTCGCAGCGCAACTGCGAAAGCCCGTAGCAGATAATCGATTCTTTGATAGGCGTTCAGGACTCCAGTATACATGACGACCTGGCGGCCGTTGAGCTGATATCTTTGGCGAAGCTTTTCCGGTTCAGGATGATCAAACATTTCCGGTTCGATACCGGCCGGCACCAAGTCTACCTTGGCGGCGGGAACGCCCTGATCCATTAACCAGGTCCTAAGTTCGGGCGAGACGGCCGTGATATGATCCGGGAAGATCGGCGTGAACCAATCGAGGCCGCGAGCAAGTCCGTGAGCCAGCCAGGCGGGCCGGATGAAGCGATAACCGGCTAACTCATCAGCCATTGTATTGACCGCATTATAAAGAAGCGGCCGTCGCGTCAGCCACTTGGCCATGATTCCGACAAGCGCACCTTCATAGTTATGCGCATGAATAATATCTATGTGCTCGCGGTGGATGACTCGGCAGAGGAGCCGGAGTAACTGAAAATCGAGCACAAACTTCTCCGAGGAGGGACCAACCTTAGCATTCCTCTCCGGCCGAAAAGCCGCGGTCCGATGAACTTTGGCGCGGCGAACGCGGATCTCCTCCTGACCAGTCGGGTAAGTGACGATGTGAACGTTGTGCCCCATATCCGAAAGCGTGTCGGACATCTCCCGGATGCTCGCGGCGGAGCCGAAATTTGCGGGGAAAGGACACGCCGCTACCATGGCGATCGAGTAGCCGGCTCCGTTCCTCCTACGTGGCGCAGCCTTTCTCATGTCGTCGTAACCGGAGATTTGAGATATGGGCTAACGGGGTGGCGCGAAATGATACGAGCTGGCACGCCCAGTACTGTGCAGTTGCTCGGAACATCGGCGATAACGAGGGAATTTGCACTCACCACAACGTTGTCTCCGATCGTCACGCCGCCCATCACCTTACATCCGGCACCGAGATAAACATTATTGCCAATGGTTGGCCAGCCGGTCCCGCGGATACTAGCAACGCTCACGCCCTGATTAACTGTGCAACTGTGGCCAATTCGCTTCGCTAGAACAAAGATGCAACTGCAATTGTGGACAACCAACCCGGGTCCGATGTCGCTCTCCCGCTGGATGTGGATGCCAGTGAGCATGAGGCAAATCGTGTTAGTGACGAGATAAATCCCGATCATCAATTGACGAAGCACAGGAATCTTGATGCCGTAAACCCAGCGGCCGAACCGATACACAATCAAGCGGCCGAACCGATACACAATCACTGCCAGTGTTCCAAGTTCGAGCAAAGGCGTGATGCGTTTACGAAAAAAAGTTTTGTCTTTGGGCCGCACTCCGTATCCGCGGACTTTACGGTTTATATCGGCACGAATGGTTTCAAACATGGTGACCAAATCTCTTGGGCTATTCGAGATAGCCGAGAGCCTGAAGACGTTCCTCGACTTTGGCAGACTCCTCGTCGGTGTAACCGCTCGGACGATCGGTCCCGGACGTTCCGGAAGCCGCTCCAGCCCGGACCGCGTGCGCCGAAAGAAAGTCGGGGTGAAAAACGCTCGTCAGGACTTTGCCGTCCATATCTTCGGGCACAGGTACGTCGAGTAAATGAAGAAGCGTTGGAGCAATATCGATGAGCCGCGCGTTCGCGATCTCGGCGCCACTTCTAAAAGCCGGTCCACCGGCGATCACGATTCCATACAGCCGGTGCGTACCACCCCATTCGGATGTCTCCGACGGGCGATGTTCCCGAATGATGAGCGCCGGCTTATTTGTATCTTCGGGGAAGCTAGGCTGAGCCGAGAAAAGACTATCCTCACTCCACCAGTCGAGTACAAGGTCAGCGCCTTCATGGGCAAATGGACCGTGAAAGATTTCATTGCGGCGGTAGACTCGGTTAATGACTGGCTTACCTGTGCGCGGATCCTTTAGCTCAGCTAGCTTCTCGATGATAAATTCGACAAGAGCGTCGTATTCTGCTGGATCCACGATGCCTTGTGGCTTTACTCCTTTGAGATTGATCCAGATGCTCGGAGGCGAAGCGAGCACCTCGCTGCAGTAAGCCTTGGTTCGACTCCAGTCGATGCTCGTAAAGGATGAATAAGCCATTTCGCTCTTCTGCCGGATCTTGGGAAAGAGCAGAGCGAGGCGGCTTTTCTGACGTGAAGTGAGAGTGCTGCGGAGTAGAGAGAACCCGAGGCGCAGGATCTTCTTGACTAAGCTGCGAATGCCGGAGGTCGCTTTCTTTTGGTAATGCAGGAGGCCGAGCTGCGCCAGGTAACGATTAAGGAAAATAGTCCGGTCGACGACTGGGCCGCCGCCATGGTCTGAGACAACGAAGACAGTGGTCTCGGGTGGAAGGCGATCGATGATCTGGCCAGCCGCAAAGTCGAGTCGCTCATACACGTTGCGGACTGCGTCCCCAAACTTCGGCGCCAGGCTTGGATCGTGAATGAAATGATCCTTATCCATATGGTGCCAGAAGTAATGCTGGACGGTGTCGATCGACATGAAGACGAACATCATCACGTCCTGCGGGTAATTCTCCAGCAAGTAGAGAGCGGCTTTAGTCCACTGCTCGTCCATTTCTTTCATCTCAGCGATGACTTGGTTGCGCCGTTCATCGGTCGACATCGCGCCGAGGAACCGGAGATCCAGTTGGATTCCGCCGACGTGCTTAACCAATTCCTCCCGCAGCTCGGGAGGATGAATGAAGGGGCTGGTCACGGAAGGCGTATCCATCCCTGAAATCTGGAATCCGTTCAGAGGTTCCGGTGGATAGGTGAATGGGATGTTCATCGTGCCGACCGAGTAGCCGGCGTCGTTCAAAAGCTTCCAGATAGTCGGGGAACGGCGCGACGTCGCGTTGGCATAATTCATGGCGTAACCGCCGTGTTCCGTTTCGACAAAATGAAAGATACCGTGCTTGCCTGGATTCTTGCCGGTCATAAATGAAGTCCACGCCGGTGGAGTGATCGGCGGGAGAATGGACTCCAGCGTGCCCGACACGCCGGCTTTCATCAGCTTCGCCAGATTCGGCATTTTGCCTTCCGCGACCAAGGGCCGGATCAATGTCCATGTTGCGGCGTCCAAGCCGATGACGACTACCTTCGGAACCTTTTTCATGTGATGATTACGTTAAACTTCACGCCGGCTTCCGTAAAGTTGCGCGGGCGAGACAGCCGCTCGACGTTCACTTGTAAACCCTCCAAGTCTGCATGCCGACTGGGTCGAATCGAAAATCGGTCACTGAAGTTCCCAGTGCGCTCAGACGCTCGCGAACGATGTGCCGCTTATTAAATGGGCAGTAGAGTAAAAGGTGGCCACCCCCTCCGGCACCGGTGATCTTGCCACCGATCGCCCCGGCTTTTCGCGCCTCTTCGTAGAGCTCGTCAATGCGGGGCGTGGAAATGCCCTTGGCCATTTTCTTCTTCTGTAACCAGCCTTCGTGCAGCATTTCACCAAAACGGTCGAGATCGCCTCCGAGCAACGCCTTCTTCATTTCGATCGCGATAGCCTTCACTTGATCCATCGCCGCGAGCGGTTCCTCTTTATGCTTCTCCGCGCTCGCTATCTGACTGTCGATGATCGGCTGGGATTCGCGGCTCCCAGTGAAACAGAGGATGAGATTATATTCGAGTTCGTTGACCAAGAACTCGCTAGGTCGCAGCGGAGTGACCACGACCTCCTCACCATTGAATTCCATAAAATTGAAGCCGCCGAAGGCCGCCGCATACTGGTCCTGACGACCGCCTTTGATTCCGACATCGTTGCGTTCGATATCGAAGGCCAAGCGCGCCATGCCAGCAGAGGTGATTGGCAGGCCAAGCAACTCACGGAACAAGCCAATCAACGCGACGGTAAATGTCGAGGAACTTCCAAGCCCGGAGCCTGGCGGCGCGTCGGCATGGACGAAGAGATCGAAACCGTCTGTACGGAACTTGTCGAGTTCGAAGCGCTTCAGCACCCCTTTAACGAGATCCATCTGCCCGTCGAACTGCAAGTGTTCCTCCTGGGTCCAGTAAACGACCGTTCCGTAATCGAAGGAGCGAAAGCCGATCGAACGTTCCGACTTTGGCACCAATGTACCATAAACATAGCGCGAGATCGTGGCGTTGAGCACACAACCGCCGCGCGTGTCGGCGTAAGGTGAGACATCAGTACCGCCCCCGCCGAAGCTTAGCCGCAGAGGCGCACGAGCGCGCACCATTCTTATTTGCTTAAGAAAATTACGAGGCTGCGCAGTCATGATAGATCGACGAAGCAAATGGTTTCCCCTCCATATCTCCCGGAACGGGCAGACCAAACAACTGCAAAATCATGGGTGCAATATCGATTATACGAACCCCGTCGATTCGGCGTCCACCTGGCAGATCACCGTTAGCTGGCCGGAAAAGGAAGATGCCGTTTTCAGCATGATTGGCCCCGTCTGGTCCCGTGTCATTTTCGAAAGTGTGTATTTTCGCGCCGCCAACCATGCCAACGGAACGCCAGTACAGATCGCCAAAATAAACGATTAGATCTGGTGCCACACCGCGAACCTCTTTGTACAGTTCCTCCGGCCGGAAAACTTGCGTGCCGATTGCGTGCCCGTTTTCATCCGGAATTGCTTTCAGTCCGACGCTCAGTTCGTCACGCACTTTTTCATAATCCGCTGGTGCGATGGTTCCGTTTGGCTCGCGGCCCGCGACGTTGAGAAAGACGCGCGCGTAGTATCCGCCGTCGCCCCATGCTTTCGTCCTCGACCAATCAACTTTGACTTTAGAGAACGGCGTTGCGCGGGCAGGCTTTTCGACAAGAGCCAGATAGCCATTTGCAATCAGCCATTCGTTAACGCAGATGCCGCCATCCATCCGCTTGGCGCCGTGATCGGAGACTACCAGCACGGCCGTCGTGTCATCGGCAAACGCGAGTAGCTCGCCGATTTCCCGGTCGATTTCCCGGTAATAGTCACGAATCGCGTTCTCGAATTTGTTGCCGGCCACGTAGAAGCGATGAGCCGGGTCCATATTGTCCCACAACGCATGGTGGATACGGTCTACGCCCATCTCAACCATCATGAAATAATCCCAATTTTCTTTCGCCAGGAGATGCCGCGCTAGTTGGAAGCGTTTCCGGGTCATCTCATAAATGTCAGCTAGAATCTTCTCCTTGTTGCCGGATCGAAAATCACGCACATCCAAAATATATTCGCCAACTACCCGCTCGATCTCTTGTTTGAGTTCAGGCGGATGGGTGTACTCGCAGGTCGTGTCTGGAGTCAGGAAGTCGGTCACCATCAAGCCATTCAGTGGGCGTGGCGGGTAGGTTCCCGGAACGCCTATGACAATGGAGCGTTTTCCATTACGCGAGAGGATATCCCAGAGTCGGTCTTCTTTGATCGCAAGCGAGTTGGCGATGGAATAGCGGTCGTAGGAATGATCAGCACGGTTTCGAAACCCGTAAACTCCAAGCCGTCCAGGACTCTTGGAGGACATCATCACCGACCACGCCGGTACTGTAATGGGCGGATCGCATGAGCGAAGAGGCCCGTGCAGCCCACTCTGGCAGATCGACTTCAGGTTTGGCAGATCATCAAGCCAGCGATCGAAGATCAACTCAGGTGCTGCGCAGTCCAGTCCAATCACCATGACTCGCCTCCACGCTTTTTCCGGGCCGGTCCCTAGTGTCCGGCCCTGCACGTCGCGCGAGGATTGACCTGAAAACATTTCTTTCAACGTTATACTCTCGGCCATAACGAAGTGAATGGGAAACCGGTTTCCGCTGAATTCACAGCGGCGTTTTTCTGCTTCGCGTGTTATTGAGCGGTAACGCCTGCGACCGTTTATTGTGCGGGCGTTGTGCTTTTCAATCTTCGCCGCCGCAATTCCATCGCCCAAAGCGCGGCAATGGTGAGAATGTCGCTGGTCACGTGCGTAGCGCGTACACTGTTGTAAGTCGCGGGCGTGAGCGTTGGCTCTAGCAGGTCACGCGCTTGTTTCGAGCTGGCTGCGTTTGTTCCACTGGAATCGAATTGCTTGATCGCCTGGATCGTCGCGAACCGCTGCCGAGTTGTGTCGTACATCGCGTCCAGATTTTCGTAGGCAAATAGGGCGAATAGAATCGACATGATTAACGTCGTGATCGCGGCAGGTTGTTTCCGCAGTGACGAAAATGCGAGCAGTCCGCCAACGATCACCACGTAAAGGTTCCAGTACGCCTGCATCGCCGTCAAGCGCTCGAAGTAAAGCTGAATCAGTTCGTTATAGCTCATAAATTCTCACGATTATGAAACCGCGCCATGATCCAAGGCGAGAAGAAAAGAGTCCGTGCCACCGCGAGAAGAATGAACTCGATGTTCGAATTCGGACAACGCGGAGAGCACCTCGGGTCGAATAACAACGGACGTTCGAACGCGGCGAATCATCGCGAATGCCTCTTCCGCGGTCTTCACCTCTCCACTCATTATTAAATAAGCGCCTACCGCCGCCGCACTTCGCGAGT
>WNGO01005651.1_pt1 | contig 12613 bp, 15 predicted proteins | sample 5400511 | NCBI WGS metagenome assembly WNGO01 (sample SAMN13153380, study PRJNA577476) | soil metagenome | isolation source: 20 cm soil or saprolite under Garry oak tree replicate 2 | place: USA:California | collected 2016-06-15
GCATCGGAGTTCTACCGCACGCTGGACGTGCCCGGCTTGATCGTCTTCGCCAGTAACTCGTAAAGATGCCTCTGATCGTTGCGGGAGAGTCGGGCCAGCGGTGAGTTGGTGGTGGCCGCTCGCACGATCTCGTTACGAATCCGCAGGCCGGCCGCGCTCAGGCTGACGATGTTGACCCGATGGTCGGAAGTGTCGATCCGTCGTTTGATAAGCCCGCGTTCCTCAAGTCGGTCGACGAGGTAGCTGACGTTCGAAGGATCGCAGTGCAGCCGCCCAGCAAGCGCCCGCTGTGAAATTGGCTGCTTCGGACCCCCCAGACACCAGATTACGTCGGCCAGAGCTTCGGTTAGGTCCAGATCTCCGAGGAGAGTCTGTGACCAACGACCCATCGCACCGATGAAGTCGTATGCCCGTTCGACCAGCTGCGCGGGCGCCACGCCAGGAGGAGAAGACATTGCAGTCACGGAGCGAGAATACTTGAAAGATTCATTGATAAGTTCATTTATAGTAGGTGATGGATTGCACCAGACCCGCACAGCTGTGAGGGGGCAATCACTGGAGGGACCGCTATGGAAAACCATCTTTTGAGAGGCAAGACCGTAGTGATAACTGGCGGCACTGGAGGAATTGGCCGCCCAATGTCAGAAGCGGTTCTCGATCAGCGCTCGGCGTCAGCCCTGGCCAAAGAGCTCACGCGTTCGTTCAGCGGCGATGTGCTGACCGCCGGCGAACCCGGCTAGGACGAGTCGCGGACCATTTGGAACGCCATGGTCGACAAGAGGCCCGCCTTCATCACTCGGTGCGCGACTTCGCGCGACGTCACCGCCTCAGTCAACCCCGTCGCCGTCGCCTCCGCGACCTTGAGCGTGCAGCCCTAAGGATGGCGTGATGCCAAAGCCTGCGAACCCAGAGGAACCTGTCACAGCCGGCGCCACCAAGGGCGCGCCGCGCTCTTCACTCTTTCGTTGGCTGGGCCGGTTCGCGGTGCGATTCCGATTTCTGATCGTGGTCACTTGGCTCCTGGTCACCCTGGTCGCCATGCTGACCCTGCCGTCGCTGTCGAGCGTGACCGACAGCAACAACCTGTCCTTTCTTCCGGCGAACTCCCCCAGTCTTCGCGCAGCGCAGCTTGCAAGCTCTTTCCAGCAGGGGGACCTTCCGACCGCCGTCATTGTCGCGAGTCGGTCCGAAGGTCGGCTCTCCGCCGACGACCAGGCCGCCATCACGCGAGTCGAGATGGCTGTAGCCAAGGTCGATGGGGTGCTCCGGGTTGTGGATCAGGGTGTCTCCAACGATGGACAGGCTCGCAAGGCTCTTCTCATTTTGAAAGGCGATGCGCAGGCAGCTGGCCCTGGCTCAAAGCCGTATGTCCCGAATATTCGCGCCACGTTTAACCAGGTCAACGCGCCTGCGGGGCTGCAGCTGGCCCTCACAGGAGAGGTTGCCACGCTCTATGACCAGTCGCAAAGCAATCAGAGCACATTTAGCCTCACCGAGTTGCTGTCGGTCCTCTTCATCATCGTCCTACTGCTCGTCATCTATCGATCGCTCCTTGCACCATTCCTGACGCTCCTTCCCGCGGGCCTCGTCCTCACGCTCAGCCAGCCGGTGATTGCGGAGTTACACAGCCTGGTCGGCCTTCAAATTTCGCCGATCACGGCCATCCTGCTCACCGTGCTCTTGCTTGGCGCGGGCACCGACTACGGTCTGTTTCTCGTTTTTCGAGTCCGGGAAGAAATGCGGGGCGGACTCAGCTCACATGACGCAATCATCGATGGCGTTGCTCGCGTCGGTGAGACCATCACATTCTCGGCCGGCACGGTCATAGCGGCACTGTTGTGTCTGCTCTTCGCAACCTTTGGCTTCTACCATGGGCTCGGACCGGCCCTCGCCATCGGAATCGGTCTCATGCTTCTGGCAGGGGTGACGCTCCTTCCGGCCTTGTTGGCCATCTTCGGGAGCGCCGCCTTCTGGCCGACTAGCGTGCGACCCGGCGAGCGGAGGATCGGGCTGTGGGGAACGTTGGCTGGGCGGATCGTTCAGCGCCCAGCGCCAGTCTTGGCCGTCGGTCTGCTCCTCTTCGGATTGCTCGCCCTTGGAGCCCTGTCCTATTCGCCGACGGGTTTCGCCAGTGGCGTCTCAGCCTCGACGAGCAGCCAGTCGTCGCAAGGTGCTGCCACCCTCAGCGCGCACTTTCCGATGGCACAGTCCAACCCCACTGACCTCATCCTTAGGTATCCCACGTCGGTTTGGGAAAATCCGTCGGTCCTGCGAGCGGCGGGTGACAGTCTCGGCGGCAGTTCGGTGTTTGCCAGTGTCGATGGCCCGCTGGATCCCAATGGAACGCAGTTGACTGAAGCGCAGCTCTCCGAGTTGTACGCGGCGCTGGGTCCACCACAAGCCCTTCCGATCACTCCGCCAGCGAACTCAACTGTGTCGCCCAGCCTGTACAACGCGTATCGCTCGACGGCACAGTTCATCACTCCCGATGGCCAGACGGTGTTGTTTTACACGACGCTCAAAGCTGGCGACCCTACAAGCACCGCCGCCATGCGGGCCATGCCCGCTGCTCGATCGGCGGTGAATGCAGCTGCCTCCGCGTCGGGGGCCACCGCCTCCGGCGTGGCGGGCCAGGCCGCCTTCGACTATGACATCGCCACCGCGTCGGACTCTGACCTGGTCCACATCGTGCCGATCGTTTTGCTGGTCATCGGGGTCCTTCTGGCTATCGTGCTTCGGAGTCTCGTTGCACCCCTGTACCTGCTGGCGAGTGTCGGCATCTCCTACCTGGCGTCACTCGGTCTAGCGGTGTTGGTGTTCGTGACGATCGGAGGGCAGGGGGGGCTGAATTTCCTGCTCCCCTTCCTGATGTTCGTCTTCCTTATGGCACTGGGTGAGGACTACAACATTTTGGTCATGACGCGGATTCGTGAAGAGGCGCACTCCTCCGCGCTGGGCCCTGCAGTGAAGCGGGCGATCAACGCTACGGGCACCACGGTGACCTCGGCCGGGATGGTGCTCGCCGGGACGTTCCTGGTCCTGACCGTCGCCGGTGGAAGCCAGGTCCAGCAAATCGGATTCGGCATCGCGGCCGGCATTCTGCTCGACACGTTCCTCGTACGCACCCTTCTCATTCCGTCAACCGCGGTCCTGCTAGGTCGATGGAACTGGTGGCCGTCCCGCCTGCGGCCGACCGAGCTCAAATCCCAATCCGGCGAAACGGACCCCCAATCTCCTTACAGGATGGGCGAAGTGAAATGAACGTACGCCATCGCGCTGGTCTCGGCTCCGCGACCGCCGACGCGCTGGCGCGGCGCGGCGCGACTGTGGTCCTGGTGAGCCGCGATCTCCCCCGAGGTGAGGCGGCACGACCCGCTCTGGCTCCGCACCCTGGGAGGACATGCTGCCGTCATCTCTTCCGCGCGTGCTGCAGACGCCATTTGTCTCGCAACTTTCGTACCAACAATTCGCGGCCCGTGAAGTGCATGGGGAGGAACGGAGCATGGTGGAAACGGAACTGACCGTCAGCCTGGTCGTGAACGGGGCGCGACACGAATTGCTCCTCGAGCCGCGCGTGTCGCTGCTGGACGTCGTGCGCGAGCGGCTGGACGTGACAGGCCCGAAGAAGGGCTGCAACCAGGGAGCATGCGGCGCCTGTACCGTGTTGTTGGACGGTGAGCGTGTGAACGCCTGCCTGACCCTGGCGGTGCAGGCGCACGGCCGCGAGGTCATGACCGTCGAGGGCTTGGCGAACAGCGATGTCCTGCACCCATTGCAGGCAGCCTTCATCGAGCAGGACGGTTTTCAGTGCGGCTACTGCACGCCGGGGCAACTGTGCTCGGCGGTCGGCATGCTGCGCGAGTTCCAACGAGGCGTGCCCAGCGCGGTCACCGCCCCTCAGCCGTCCGGAACTCCTGAGTGGTCCACGGAGGAGATTCGCGAACGCCTGAGCGGCAACCTGTGCCGGTGCGGCGCCTACAACGGCATCGTTGAGGCCGTCCATCATGCGTTCGAGGCGGAGGTGGCGGGATGAAGAACTTCAGCTACGTCAGCGCCGACAACGTCGGCGGAGCCCTCAGTGCGATCGCGCGTACGCCGGGCGCGAAGTTCCTGGCTGGCGGCACCAACCTGGTGGACCTGATGCGGGAGGGGATCGAGCAGCCCGACGCGGTGGTGGATGTTACGCGCGTTTCGACGGATATCGAGGAACTTGAGGGCGGCCTGCGCATCGGCGCAGGCGTGAAGAATACGGCGGTGGCAGAGCACGTGGCTGTACGAGAACGCTTCCCGGTGCTGTCGCAAGCCATCCTGTTGGGAGCATCCGGGCAGATTCGCAACATGGCGACGGTCGGCGGCAACCTGATGCAGCGCACCCGCTGCTACTACTTCTACGACGACGCGGCGCGCTGCAACAAGCGCCAGCCAGGCGCGGGCTGTGACGCTGTCGACGGGTTCAGCCGCATCCACGCGGTGCTGGGGGCCTCCGAGCACTGCGTGGCCACGCACCCATCGGACATGTGTGTGGCGTTGGCCGCCCTCGATGCCACTGTGCATGTTCAGGGCTCACGCGGCGCGCGCCGGATCCCGATCCTCGACTTCCACCGTCTGCCAGGCGACACGCCCAACATCGACACCAACCTGCAGCCGGACGAACTGATCACGTCGGTAGAACTGGCGGCTTCGCCGCTCGCCGCCAATTCGCTCTACCGCAAAGTGCGCGACCGCTCCAGCTACGCCTTCGCACTCGTCTCGGTTGCCGCCGCGCTTCAGGTAGAGGGGGGTCTCGTCGGGCAGGCACGGCTGGCTTTGGGCGGCGTGGCCCACAAACCCTGGCGAGCAACGGAGGCCGAGCGAGTCTTGCAAGGGGCGACGGCGACGACAACGACCTTCCGAGAGGCTGCTGAGGCTGAGTTGCAGCACGCGGTTGCACTCCGCGATAACGGCTTCAAGATCGAACTGGCGAAGCGCACGATTGTCATGGTGCTGGAGCGCCTGGCGAATGACGGAGGCGCACGATGAGTACCATCTCGAGACTGCTCGTGCGGGCGGTAGCCGCAGGAGCGCGGTTCATACCCGAGAAGGCGCCCGACCCGCTGCGAGACTCGCACACGTACCTCGGCAAACCGCTCAACCGTGTTGACGGGCGCCCGAAAGTCACCGGCCAGGCGCGCTTTTCCGCCGAATTCAGACCGAAAAACCTCGCATACGCCGCCGTCGTCACCAGCACCATTGCCAAAGGAAGGATCCGTCAAATTGACACTGCGGCGGCCCAGCAAGCCGCGGGAGTGCTCGGCGTAATCACGAACGAAAACGCACCGACGATGAAGCCACCGCCGAAAGTTCCGCCCTTCAGTTCGGGCGAGCAGGTCAAGGGCACGGCCGCCACCGACCTCCCCGTGCTCGGTAACGCAATGATCTACTGGAACGGGCAACCGGTGGCGGTCGTCGTCGCCGAAACGCTCGAACAAGCTGAGTACGCGGCTTCGCTGGTGCACGTGGACTACGACGTCCAGCCCGCCCGACTGTCGTTCCACGTACTGAAGCATGAGGCGACGAAACCCTACGACGTCCTCGGGGAACCGCCGCACGTCGAGATCGGGCATGCCGAGGCGCAGTTGGCGCACTCAGCGGTCGCGGTAGACCATGTCTATCGAACACCCCGTCACAACCACAACGCGATGGAGCCGCACGCCGCCATTGCGGTCTGGGATGAGCACGGCGGTCTGACCCTGTACGACAGCACGCAGTACGTGTATGGCGTCAGAGATACCCTAGCCGCGGTTTTCTCGCTCGACCCCGGCAAAGTCCGCGTCATCGCCCACCACGTTGGGGGCAGCTTTGGCGGCAAGGGGAATGTCTGGGACAACACCATCCTGTGCGCAGCTGCGGCGAGGGCGGTCGGCCGGCCCGTTCAACTCGCGCTCTCACGCGAGGCAGTGTTCCGCCTGGTCGGCGGCCGAGCTCCAACCGAACAACGCGTCGCGTTGGGCGCCGACCCCGACGGGCGGCTGCGCGCGATGATCCACACCGCGCTCCAGCCGAGCGTCGAGCACGGCCCGCAAGCCGATGCGATCACCGCCTCGACTCGCCACTCCTACACCGCCGAACACATCCTTATCGACCAACGGATCGTCTCTCTGGATATGGTGGCGAACACGGCCATGCGCGGCCCTGGACCAGCAGTCGGCAGCTTTGCGCTCGAGTCTGCGATTGACGAGTTGGCGTACGAGCTGCGAGTCGATCCACTCGAGCTGCGCCGGATCAACGAACCAAGTAAAGACCCAACCTCTGGGCACTCCTTTTCCAGCCGCCACTTCATCGAAGCCTGCGATCGTGGCGCGGAGCAATTCGGCTGGCGGCAACGACCACCGCGCAGTCAGCGTGACGGCCAGTGGGTGATCGGCCAGGGCGTTGCGGCGGCGCTGTACCACGTCGTTCGATTTCCAGCCGTAGTACGCGTTCGTATCAACGCCGATGGCACAGCGCTCGTGCAAACCTCCGCCCAGGAAAATGGGATGGGCACCGCGACCGTCCAGATCCAGCACGCGGCGGAACGACTGGGGCTCCCGGTCGAGAACGTGGGCTTCGAGTACGGCGACACAAACCTGCCAAAGAGTGCTCCCGCCGGCGCCTCCAACCAGACTGTGGCCCTCGTGCAGGCCACCCGAGATGCATGCGGGAAGGTGCAGCGCGAGATCTTGTCACTGGCCGGGAACGGCTCGGACGGGCCCTTGGCCGGCGTCGCCTTCAATCGCTTACAGGCGCGTGACGGGGGCTTGTTTCGCACGGATGACAGGCGACAGGGCGAAACCTATGGCGCAATCCTGAAGCGCCATGGTCGCGCGTGGATCGAGGCGCAAGCCGAGAGTGGGTTGCCATTCGAGACGATGAAGTACTCGATGCACTCCTATGGCATGCACTTTTGCGAGCTCCGCGTCCATGAGCAGACGGGCGAGGTGCGCATTTCGCGCTGGCTTGGCTCGTTCGACTGCGGTCGCATCCTGAACGCGAAAACGGCCAGCAGCCAGTTTCGCGGCGGGATCATTATGGGTATCGGCGCGGCGCTGATGGAGGAGACGTTGTTCGACGAGCGCTCCGGGCGCATCGTCAATCCGTCGCTTGCCGAGTATCACGTGCCCGTGCACCTCGACGTGCCGCACATCGACATCATCTATACCGATATCCCAGACGACCACACGGCCGTGGGCGCGCACGGCATCGGAGAGATCGGGATCACCGGTGTATCGGCCGCGATCGCGAACGCCGTATTCAACGCGACGGGCAAACGCATCCGCGAGCTGCCGATCACCCTGGACAAGCTGCTAGACGATCCTGCTTCTTCCGCTGTGACCGCCAAGAACCAAGCAAGCTAGTCCACTGGAGAAGGAGGTTCGCGAGCTCCGCCGAGCCAACGAGATCCTCAAGGCGGCGTCGATGGGTTGAACCCACTTCGGCTTTCTTCGCGAGGGAGCTCGACCCTCGACCGCCGAAGTAGTGAGCTTCATCAACGAACATCGGGAAAGGTTCGGGGTCGAGCCGATCTGCGACACGCTGCAGGTCGCCCCGTCTACTTATTACGCGGCGCTCTCGCGGCCGGCATCCGCGCGGCAGGTGCGCGATGGCGAACTCAAGGTTGAGATCGCTCGGGTCCACCAAAAGAACTTCGACGTCTACGGCACCGAGAAGGTCTGGAAGCAGCTGCGCCGCGAGAGCGTCGAGGTTGGTCGTGACCGTGTGGGTCGCCTGATGGCTGAACTCGAACTCGAAGGGGCGGTTCGCGGCAAGACCTGGCGGACCACGATTCCGTCCTCGGTCGGCTCACGGCCGGCCGACCTAGTCGACCGCGACTTCAATGCGACAGCCCCCAATCGGCTGTGGGTCGCCGACCTCACCTACGTCAGCACCTGGGTGTCGTCTACACGGCTTTCGTCACCGACGTCTTCAGTCGCTACATCGTTGGTTGGAAGGTCTCGACAACTCTGCGTGCAGACCTCGCCCTCGACGCCCTGGAGATGGCGATCGGGTCACGAGGCACGAGGGACCTCAAGGGCCTGGTCCATCACTCCGACCGCAGCGTCCAGTACCTCGCCATTCGCTACACCGAACGCCTACAAGACCGAGCTCATCCGCAAGCGAGGTCCGTGGCGAGCTCCATCGGGTATGTGCCACCAGCAGAGTTCGAGACGACCTACTATCGGGAGCGCGCGACGTCCGTCGTGGCTTGAAACCAAACGGGGAAGTCTCCAAGAAACTCAGGGCGATTCACCGAAACCCGTGGTCAGTGAAATTGAACGTCACAATCCCGATTCTCGGCTAGAGCCTTATCGGGTCGCAGACGATCAGAATCCCATGGTTCGCGTTACGGAAACTACGGCCCCGCCTCCGCCGCCGCACATTAAGGCGAGAAATCCGGGGCTGCGTCGTTATCTTGGGTTGAGGTGGCGATCGAAGGCCCGGCGGGCCGGACGTTGGACCAGGCGATCTGGGTTCGGCTCGCCCTGATGCCGGTTGGCGGTGGCTATCTCGCGATCAGTTGGGTCCGCCACTTCATCCCTCTGCCCTCCTACGGGTGCGTTGGCCCTCGGCGATGAGGCGGCAGGAGGTGACGCCTGTATGTTGAGATGGCGCCGACCTTCGGCACCGATTGTGGCCGCAGCGATATTCGTACCCATGGGCCTACTTTTGGTCGCGGTTCTGGTCCTAGCTTCAATCTTCGTTGTGAGACTCTACGAACTACACCCACCTGCCTCAATCGGCGATTGCCCATCAAAAGCGCTTGTTGTGGCGCCAGCTAGCCAACTTGCGCAAACCTCCCAAATTACGGTCGGTAACAGCACGGGCTGCTGGGCAAGATATTCGACCGACTGGTCACCTCACGATGTCGTGAACTACTACACGACGAGCCAGAACACGCCCGGTTGGACTGTCAAGGACTTTATCGATTCTGTCGGTGAAGTGGATCTAGCATCGACGACCCAGCCCGGTCTCCAAGGCCTTATGCAGGTCGGGAGCAATTCGATTGGCGTCTCGGGCCGGACGCAGTTCAATCTGAGCGTTTGCTTCTGCGATCCGCATGAATTCGCCCAATGAATGGATTCCGATAGCCCTGAGGATTTCCACACGTGGTCGCCAGCTCTTTGGAATTCGTCGGAGGATAGTCGCGGCGCGGGTCAGTTGATGTGGATCGCTCGGCCGTGAACGGGTGCTTCCCAGTTCGCGTTACTGAAACTACGGCCCTAAGCTAGGGCCGTATGAAGGAGTTGGCTGGCGTGGCGCTGATCCTTGCAATTCCATTTGGCGCGCGTGCCATTTTGGAGGTGACCTGGTATCGCTTCCGGTCCCAGGCGACAAAAGGAACCCACGTCGGATGGGGGTCGGACAGCATTGGGCTGCCTCGCCCAATCTTTCTCGGAGTCGCCGGAGGTCTCGTCCTTGCGGCCGCCGCGCTCCTAGTTGTCGTAGACGTCCAATTCGGCGCGGCGGATCTCTTCGGGGTTGTCTTCCTCGCGTTGGGAGTATTGCTTCTCATCGCTGTCGGAGTTACCGTCGGCGTGATTTACGGCAAGTGGGTCGGGAGGTTGTGGTGGCGTCGAGCCACTCGAGGCAGCGTCCGCAAGTAGATCGCCAGGATTGCCAAATCAGATCGGAGCGCGAACGCCCAGTTCCAGAATTTGAGCTGGAGTATGGGGTTGCTCGCCGACGCGCTTGACATCGGACGCGAAACGCTCCGCTCTCAGCAACCAGGTACATAGGTCTACCTAGATGTATTAATAGTCCGCACAACATGGCGTATCCGCTTCCACTCTTCGTTTCGCGAACCCTTGCGAACCAACCCATCGCTCCCCGACAGGTCCCGATCGGGTTAGTTGTTCGGGCTGTCCTAAGTGGCGTGGACTGCGCGATCTATGCGATCGGGTCGTTGGTATTGATCGCCTTTGGTTTGGCCGTTGCGGCACATGTGCTTCCGAGCAGTTCAAGTTCTAGCGATTTACCCGGTGGTCTGGCCATCGTGGGGGTCGGAGTGCTCTGTGCTCTGCTCCCGTCTTTCAGGGTCTGGCAGGTGGCACGCGCACTTCGCGAAGGGGATGCCCATGTTGCTGACATAGCCGAGGCAGCGGTCCGCCCGGCCAGGATCTATGGGACTCCTTGGGGTGAGCCTATGGGCACTCGAACGCGTCCAATCGCTGCTTCGGGCACGTACCGGATCACCGACACGGGTGAGAGCCGTCGGTACTACATGCAGCAATGGTGGGCGACAACACTACAGCCGGGTGCACGGATCTGGGTTCTGCGGCGAGGCGGCCGGGACGTTCTCTACGCTCCGGTGAACGACTAGGTCGGGTGAGTTTGATGCTTCGACCAACGACCGTAATGCTTCGGTTCGCGTTACGGAAACTACGGCCCACGCCAATTCGCGCGGCTTTCCACAACGCGAACCGATTTCGCAGGAAGCCGGAACGTCGAGATAATGCTCTGGCGGAGGTAGGCATACACAACGAAACCGAGCTCAGTCCGATCACTTAGGCTCTCCGATTGATGGATTTGAAGCTGAAGTACGGCGCCCATCGAAGTCCGGATCGGATACTCGCCGCGCTGACTGCCGCTGGCGTTCAACTCGACAGCACGGTTAAGACGCAGTCGTGGCCCGACAACTGGGAACTCCAAGCTTCCAAAGATCTGGACTTCCTGCAGCTCGAGCACGCGGTTGCAGCAGTGAGCAGTGCTGCGTGTCCAGATGAGATCGCGATATCAGTTCGTGTCGTGCGAGCAGGTGACACCGCCGACCTGCTTTTCACGATCCCGTGTGACGACTGGCAGAGAGCTGCCGACGCTCTGCGTGAGGACATCCTGGCGTTCAGGGGCAAGGCCGATCCGTTCAGAAGTTGGTTTCGAGGCCAGTGGATGGGGCAGCGTGATGAGGACGCTTTGACCGAGCAGGAGCTGGCCTCAGCTCCGCTTACACCCGAACGGATATTGGGTTTTCTGGAGCCAACAGTGTTCCGCGACTGGCGGCCAATTCAGTCCTACGTTGCCCGCCACGCCAGCTGCGAGCAACTTGTCCAGGCGATGGTGGCAGCCCAAACCTCCACGCAGAAGTGGCGCCTGGCCTATGCGTTTAACCGGCGTAATCGGTCTTGTGAGGCGGCGATTCGCCATCTGATCGAATGGCTGCAGGATGCCGACCGCCGGGTCCGCGAGGAGGCCGCGGATTCGCTTGGCGTGCTAGTACTTGCGCTTCGCGGTCGTCGCAGTCGAGCACACTGGAGCCATCAGGCCGGCGCCGCGCTACTCACCTACGTCACCGATCATTCCGATGACAACCTGTACTTCGCCCGTACGGCGCTCGGGGCCACCGGCTATGAACCGGCGCGGTCTTACTTGGAGGAGCTCGCTCGCACCGGGTCGGGAAGCGAACTCGATAGCGCGGAGCGAGGGCTCCGCAATCTCAACGAGGCAGCTGTAACGGGCGAACCGACTGTCAATCGAAGCGTCCCTGCACGCTCCTAGGATCAGTCACCGTCCGAGCCTGATTGTGTGGCCGATTTGAGATACCGCTTGGTTCGCGTTACGGAAACTACGGCCCGCGCCAATTCGCTTTCCATAACGCGAACCGAAGTCGCCGAAACCTTGGCAAACTTGGCTCATGGATTTCTTCCGGGTTCCCCCGAGACCTGAGCGCCCGTTGAACGTACCCAAGCTCCCGGACTGGATCCACAAGCCTTCCGATGAGATAGGTGTACTCGTGCCCCACGCCGCCGTTATCGCTAGATCCGAGCAGGCTTTGGTTGCGTTGGCCGGCTTCCACATCTACTCGAGGGGCGTAGAGATCCTGTTGATACTCCGAACGCTCAGCGAGTTCGTCCTCGAAGACCCCACCGGCGTTCGAGAGCTGATGCGTCGAAGGATTGATCCGACAAGTGACTCGCTTCCGGACACTGTCTTCCGATTCGGCGTTGAGTTCTCCGACGGCCGCAAGGCGACGAGCTTGGATAGGAACTGGTTCGTTCCAGACTGGCAGACCAAGCCGCCGCCCTCGATCCACCTCGGGATGACTGGGGGCGGCGGTGGAGCTGCGTTTGACTGGCAGGTGTGGCTGTGGCCTTTGCCGCCACCCGGGGTCATCACGCTCGTTTGTGAATATCCGCAGACAGGGATCGCGCTGACGAGGTACGAGTTCGAAGCGGCTCCAATCCTGGAGGCTGCGAGTCAGTCGATCAAGTTTTGGGAGAACGTCACCTGACCGAGCAGATTGACGCGAACCGACATCTTGGAAGTGGTCTGGAGGCCGTTGCGCTTTTCACGCTTTTGATCGTCAGGGGCTGGCTCTATGGCTGGTCACTCCGAGCGCATTCCTTGGCTGGCTTGTGATGTCACCAATTCGATTGATCCTGCGCAAGCCGTACATCACTCCCGGCAAACTGATCGGCTGGGCCGACATGAACCTCGGCGCGGCCATCGGGCAGGGACTCATCAGGCCGTTCGGCCGAAGGTGCGATTTCACGCCGTGGTCGAAAGTGTTATCGGTTGAGGACCGAGTTTCGATCATCGATCCGTGGTAGCCAGTGAAGGCGGAGCCCGAGGGGCTTAGGTGTCGGTTCAACTCGTGTTACTC
>WNGO01005695.1_pt1 | contig 12611 bp, 15 predicted proteins | sample 5400511 | NCBI WGS metagenome assembly WNGO01 (sample SAMN13153380, study PRJNA577476) | soil metagenome | isolation source: 20 cm soil or saprolite under Garry oak tree replicate 2 | place: USA:California | collected 2016-06-15
TTGGACGCGGTGTTCAAATCCCCGGAGTCGAGGCAAACGCGAGCCGCCTCGTCCGCAATCTCTCCCTGTTGAAAGAAGTTCTTCACGCTGCCGTAGAAGTCGAAAACCTGCTGTTCGTATTCGATTGTTTTGGCGCAATCACCCTCGAAAGCGTATGACATCGCCATCGCCCTTCGCGCTCCTGCTTTGTGCTCAGGCGTGTCCGCCACGTCGATTGCCTTCGCGAAATAGTTGCGTGCTTCTTCACCTTTTCCCATGGTGTCGAGTACGCTCCCCGCCGCGATGTTGGCCGGAACCGAATCGGGGGAGGTCTGGAGGGTCTGACGGTAGAGAGCCAACGCCTCTTCAGGTTTACCTTCACGCATCAATTGCTGCCCCTGTTTGACGAACTCAGGCTGTTGCTGCTGGGCGGGAGCTTGTGCCAGCACTGGGGTGATGGAAAGCAGGACGACCATGATTCCTGATGCGACGGGGCGGAGGGTCAATTTCATGGAGCAAAATTATACGCGGCGGTAACGCAAGTAGCATCACGGATAGTGCACATTAAATCGAGTACCGCCCTTTCGCCTGCCTGTTCCCGCGCAACGCGGTCAGTAGCCGCCCAAACACAGAGCGGCCCGGTCGCTTACAAACATTTACCTTCCGTGACCGACTCTTTACCCCGTGCAGCACCAAACAGTGTTCCTATCAGAAGAACAATTCAGGAATTTGCTGGAAACGAAATGCACAAGGAGAGCGTAAATATGTATCAGGATTGGGAAGAAGCCTATCGCGCGGCTGTGCTAGAAACGGATCATAATAGGCTGATTGACAAGATCGATTCGGCAACAACAGTGCTTCGGAAATCTTTGCTGGAAGCCAGTTCTCCGCGTGAGCACATCGGCGAGCGGGAACGCATCGAGGATGCATTGCGGACTCTGGATATGATACGCCGGACCGAACTCCAGATTCCGGCTTGATTGCTACTCGGCGCTTCAACCCTGCCTCCGAGCGAACGGCGTAGCTCCCAGAAAATGCTGTTCTCAAAATCGTCCGGCAGAGTTGATATATTGCGCCCATGTTGAACGTCTTCATCCAAAATGCCAGACGGAATCGCGGGCATGGCGTTACCTCGATGTTCCGCCACTTGGGAGCACTGGGGCTTTTCTTCCTCGCAATTCTCGATAGCTCTCCACTGCCAACATTTGGCGGCCCCGACATTCTGACGGCAATTTCCGCTGCCAGTCACCGCAATCCGTGGTACGAGTATGCGGCAGTCGCGACAGCAGGGTCGGTGATCGGAGCCCTCCTCACGTTCAGAGTCGCACGAAGGGCCGGATCGGCCTACCTGCACAGCAAGTTCGGAAATAGGAAGCTGGATGCCATTCTCAGCTTTTTTCACAAATGGGGAACCAGTGCTCTCGCCGCCTCTACAGCGGTACCATTTCCATTTCCTACAAGCGTGTTTTTCGGGGCGGCAGGTGCTTCGAACTATGGTCTCGGGAGATTTCTGACAGTCGTGACCATCTGCCGTGCTGCTCGTTATGGAATCATCGCAATTGTCGCCGATCACTATGGCCGACATTTCATACGCGCTCTGCGCCAGCCGAGCCAGTATTGGGGCTGGTTGCTGCTGTTCGCGGCAGTCATCTTCAGCTTGATCATCGCTGGAATTGCGGTCAATAGACGACTGGCGGCTACAACGAGTGCTTGAGGCTGGCTGCCCGTCCACGTGAAACGCTCATCCGATCTGCCATAATTTCCCCATGTGCGGGCGCTATCGACTTTCGAGGAGAAAGCAGATTCTGGAAGAGCACTTCGATAACATCTCAAGCGAAGAAGACTGGAGTCCGCGCTACAACATTGCCCCGACTCAGTCTGTCCCAGTCATCCGCCAGAATCCGAAGGAGCCCATCCGGGAACTGTCGCTAGTCCGCTGGGGACTTATTCCCTCGTGGGCGAAAGACACGTCCGCTGCTGCCAACATGATCAACGCAAGATTGGAAACAGCGGGCACCAAGCCTGCGTTCCGCGAAGCATTGAAATCCCGTAGGTGCCTGATCCCGGCAGACGGTTTCTATGAGTGGCAGAGGATGTGGAGAGCCAAGCAGCCGTACTGTTTCGAAGTCAATGAAGGGGAGTTGTTCGCGTTCGCAGGAATCTGGGATCGGTGGAAGGACGCCAGTGGCAACACACTAGAGACCTGCTCGATTCTGACCACGATCCCAAATGCTGTGACCGCACCTGTCCACCACCGTATGCCAGTCATTCTTGATTCAAATGCCTACAAACTGTGGCTCGATCTGCAAATGGAGGATGTGAGTGTGGCGTCCGAACTGTAAGCCCTACGATGCGCGGCTGATGCGGTGCTATCCCATAAGCACTCGGATCAATCACGTGGCAAACGGCGACGCAGAATGCTCCGCGCCCGTGGAACTGGCGCAGATTCAGACTCGTCTTTTTTCGTAGGGGGACTATAAGGCTACTCGGAGAGTGCCCTTACTTGGGTCAGCAGGTGAACGATGAAGCGAGAGCAATTCGTGAAGGTGGTCGAGGATGAACTCGATTCGCTTCCACAAGAATTTCGCCGTCGAATCCGCAACGTTGCTGTTTTGGTGGAGGATTTCCCGCCGAACCAACCATCGCCGCAGACGGGGCGGCAAGGGCGGCTACTTCTGGGTCTCTTCCATGGCGTGCCCACGACCAAGAACAGCATATTTGACCTGCCAACAGGGCCCGATCACATCGTGCTTTATCAGAAGAATATTGAAGCAGTCTGCTCCAGCGAGGCCGAAGTCCGCGAGCAAATCCGCCTGACGGTCGTCCATGAACTGGGGCACTATTTCGGGATGGATAAGAACCAACTGAAAGATGTTTAGGCTTTAGCACAGGCGCGTAGCCGTTGCGCTGCTTCCAAAGAAGAGCTTATGGAATCGAATGCAATCACGCGACTGAAGCGGGTAGCAGGAAAGCAGACCACGACGCTGACCCATTACGGTCGGAAGACCGGAACACCCCACGAAGTCACGATCTGGTTCGTTCTGGATGACGACAAGCTCTACATCGGCACCGCAAACGTCAATCGCCAGTGGGTGCGCAACGTGCAGAAGACGCCGCAAATCAAGCTATCCATGGGTGGCGAGACCTTCAGCGGCACGGCTCGTTTCCTCACCGACCGCGCTGAGCACGAACGCGCCATGAGTGCCATTCGGCGGAAGTACTGGATATTTCGACCCCTCATCGCACTGGGGCGGGTTCTCACCGCCATCGGCGTGATGCGTGACAAGACGGGATCGTTCGAGGTGACATTGGCAGATTAGATGCAACCAGCCAAAAAAGCTGGGCGGAGGAAAGCACGGGCGGGTTGCACTCCGACTGCCTAGACCTTGCACGTTTCCCGCTCTTACTCGCCGACCTCCCTAATTATCCGGCAAGGATTGCCGACGGCTACGTGGTTGGCTGGGATATCCCGCACGACAACGCTCCCGGCTCCAATCACGCTGTTGTCGCCAATCGTCACGCCCGGGCAGATGACGCAATGTCCCCCAAGCCAGACATTGTGCCCGATGTTTACGGGTTTCGCCCCCTCCAGCCCGCTGCGTCGAACCTCTGCATCAACCGGGTGGAAAGCGGTGTAAATGTGAACGCCCGGCCCAATCTGAGCGTCGTCCCCGATGGTGATCAGATTACAGTCAAGGAACACACACCCGTAATTGACGAACCCGTTCCTACCAATGCGGATGTGTAAGCCGTAATCGCAACTGAAGGGTGACTTGACGTGCGTGCCGCTCCCGATCTGCCCGAGCATCGCGTGCAAGATTGCGAACCGCTGCTCGGCATCTTCGTTTGCGATAACGTTCAACCGCCGTAGTTGCTGCTGGGCCTGTGCCATCGCGGCTTGAAGTTCGGGGTCTGTAGAGCGGTAGAGTTCTCCCGCCAGCATCTTCTGTTTTTCGCTAAGGGTCATGTTTCTAGTGCGATCAGACGATACCTCAGCACATTCACAAATTAGTCGAGCCCATTCGGGAGGTCGATGAAGTAGCACCAACTCCCATCCGACTGGCGACGAGCAACTTCGATACTGGTGCCAGAGGTTGACACACGTCCGCCATCGCGAGCCGTTCCGTGGAATTGCCAATCTGCCATAAGCAACGCTGTGTCCTCTACCTGAACGACTTTGCGCGTCGTGAGTTGGATCGTGGGCTTCATAGCAACATACTCAGCTAGGGCGGTACGGATTGCCCTGATGCCTCGCGCAGGCCCGCTACGCGCCATCAGGAATCCGTCGAATGCGTACAAGGCAACCAGCGCGTCGAGATCGCCCGAGTTTAAGGCCGTCGCAAAAAGTTTGTGGAGGTCTTCCGGTGCTGCGGTCGATTTCACGCTGCTCTCCCGGTGTATGTACAGCGTCGATTCCAGTATCGGACCAGATTGTATGGCTGCCCATTAAGAATGACATTATCAGCTTGTACATCGCTCACCACAGACTTAGGATTTCGGGACGGACTGTGGGCAGGTGCATCATGGCAGCTTTGGCCCCTGATGAGAAACGCACGGCAGTTCGCGGACTCGGCGAGATTGCGCTCCGCGTCAATGATTTGGACGCCATGCAGAAGTTCTACGAGGAAGTCGTTGGCCTGCCGCTGATGACCCGATTTCCAAACACCGCATTTTTCAAGATCGCGGACGGCTACGGCGGTCACACCCAAGTTCTCGCCCTCTTCGACCGCACAGGGAGTCCCGGCTATCGCGGGTCGGATGCCGCAACTTCCACTATCGACCACATCGCGTTCGAGGTTGCTCTCGCTAATTTCGCAAATGAAAAAGAGAGACTGGAGGCGCTGGGACTCCATGTCGAAACCGCCGAACACGCTTGGGTGCATTGGCGCTCGCTTTAGGTGACCGACCCCGAGGGCAATCAAGTCGAGCTAGTCTGCTACGACCGCAGTATGTAAGAAATCGTGGGGTAACATGCGGCGGCAGGCAGAAACGCGGAGAGCGCCATTTGTTTGACATTGGCTCCCCTGCACCTCAACAATCTTCCCCTATGCACAACGTCTGCTGCTTCGTCCTTCTGCTGCTCTGCTCTGTTCATCGGCACGCCCAGAGCGCCGAGTCTCCGACGTTTCGTATCAACCCGCAACGCCTACAAGGCACGCTCGAAAAGCTGTCCGACTTCGGCAGAAACCCTCAAGGTGGTGTCACTCGCCTCGGTTTTTCGGAAACCGATCTGGCTGCACGGGAGTATGTCACAGGGTTGATGAGGCAAGCGGGGCTTGAAGTACGGGTTGATCCTGCCGGGAATATCTTCGGGCTGCGGGCAGGCTCGGAGAAGTTGCCAACGCTGCTTTTCGGCTCGCATATTGATTCGGTGTTGCACGGCGGAAACTTTGATGGCGACGTGGGCAGCATGGGGGCGATTGAAGTGATGCGGGCTCTAAATGATGAACGCATCAAGACGCGGCACCCGCTGGAAGCCGTCATCTGGACTAACGAAGAGGGTAATCATTTTGGGATCGGTACGCTGGGTTCGGGTGTTGCGGCTGGGTCGCTTGGGCCTGAGATTCTCGAAAGGAAAGACGAGCAGGGGTTGACACTGGCAGATTGGCTGCGCCGTTATGGGCAGAATCCCGCACAACTTACTGATGCACGCATTCCATCCGGCGCATTGGCCGCTTATCTCGAATTGCACATTGAACAAGGCCCAAACCTCCACGAGACCGACGTTCCAATCGGCATAGTGCAGGGAATTGTGGGTATCAAAAGCTGGGATTGCGTCGTGACAGGCTTCGCCAACCATGCGGGCACCACGCCGATGAATCGCAGGAAAGATGCGCTCATCGCTGCTTCAAAGGACGTGCTCGCCGTGCGCGACGTAGTGCGGGGCGAACAGGGCAGCCAAGTGGGCAATGTGGGATACGTCAAGGCAGAGCCCGCAGCGGTCAATGTTGTTCCCGGCCGCGCAGAATTCCCCGTCCAGTTGCGCGACCTCAACGCTGCAAAGGTTGACCTAATGTGGGAGCACATCCAGCAGAGGTTCGCAGAGGTGGACAAGGAGGAAAACGTCGAGACCCGATGCAGCCTGCTGGATCACTCGGAGCCTGCCCGCGCAGACCCAAGTTTGCAAGCCGCTCTCCGCGAAGCAGCGAAGTCGCTCGGCCTCGCCACGGCAGACCTGCCCAGCCTCGCTGGGCACGACGCGCAAGAGATTGCCCGGATCGCCCCGATGGCGATGATCTTTGTCCCCAGCAAAGAGGGCATCAGCCACTCCCCCAAGGAGTTCACGTCTTGGCAAGACGTAGCCAACGGAACCGAAGTCCTCTACAGGTCGATATTGCTGCTGGACGGGCAACTGGACAGGAAGTGATAGCGGCAGTTGTCGCAATGGCCAGTGACGCCGAGCCGCAGATATAATCCCGTGCGATGATCAAGAGGATTCTCGCAGCCATGGTGGCCTTGCTGGTAACCGCCGCCGCTGTCGCGCAGAACACACCTTCAAACGCACGACCCCGTGCCTCTGACTTGGGGCTCAAGCTCGGCATCCTGCCGACCGGGCCGCTCAATGCAATCACCGATGTTGCTGGCGTTGAGGTTGGGCACACGACCATCATCCGTGGCGACGACGTGCGCACTGGCGTGACCGCCATCCTGCCGCATTCCGGCAATCTGTTCCGCGAAAAAGTGCCCGGTGCGGTTTTCGTGGGCAATGCCTTCGGCAAGCTGGCTGGCTCCACGCAAGTGAACGAACTTGGGGAGATCGAGACCCCGATCCTGCTCACATCCACTCTGAGCGTGCCGCGTGTTGCGGACGCGCTCATCGACTACATGCTGGGCTTGCCGGGAAACGAGGATGTGGAATCGATCAACCCGCTGGTTGGCGAAACGAACGACGGATACCTGAACGATATCCGGGGAAGGCACATCACGCGGGAGGACGTATTCGCTGCCATCAAGAACGCAAAGAGTGGGCCAGTCGAGGAGGGCTCGGTCGGCGCGGGTGCCGGGACGGTGGCTTTCGGCTTCAAGGGCGGCATCGGAACCTCCTCCCGCCGCCTTCCTCCCAAACTGGGCGGGTACACGGTTGGCGTGCTCGTTCAGACGAACTTTGCGGGCGTGCTCACAATCGCAGGCGCTCCCGTAGGCCGGGAACTGGGCCGCTATTACCTGCGCGAAGAGGTTGGCGGCACCGCCAAAGACCGAGCGAACGGATCGGTGATCATCGTGATCGCGACCGATGCACCTGTGGAGGCACGGAATTTGAAACGGATCGCGGCGAGGGCGATGCTGGGGCTGGGTCGCACGGGCGCTGCGGGTTCCAACGGAAGCGGAGATTATGTGATAGCGTTCTCGACCGCGCCGCAGGTGCGGATACGTAGCGAGGAAAAGGCATCGCCCCGGCATATCGAAGTGCTAACAAACGATTCAATGTCCCCGCTGTTTCTGGCTGTGATCGAAGCCTCCGAGGAGGCGGTGTACAACTCGCTGCTGCGAGCAACGACGATAACCGGACGGGGACACACGGTCGAGGCACTGCCGATTGATAGAACCACCGCGATACTCAAGAAATATGGAGCTATCAAGTGAAGGAAAACAAACTCAAAGATCGCCTCGCCCGCTACCGCCAGATCAAACTCAGCGTCACGGGACGGAAATCCGGGAAGATGATCTCCATGCCCGTGTGGTTCGTGTTGGAAGGTGAGAAGCTGTACCTGCTACCAGTGCGAGGCTCGGACACGCAGTGGTACAAGAACGTACTCCAGAACCCGTCGATTCGGATTGATGCGCGAGGCGTGGAAGCGGAATTCAGGGCAACGCCAATCAGCGAAGCGAAAACGGTGAAATCTGTCATTGAGAAATTTCGGGAGAAGTACGGGGCGAAGGATGTGAAGAAGTATTATTCGAAATTCGATGTGGCGGTTCTGATCGAATTGGGCTGACGATTCGCTTCAATGCATCCAACCGATGCCACAAATCGCGTTTATAAGGAAAACTAGTGAGAGGGCGATCACCGTACCTCTCGCGATACCCGATTCGTTATATTTCCTTAAAGCGTAGAGGCTCATGAGAATCAACGCAATCGCGTTCAGCAGTGGGAACGCCCAATCATGTCGAAACCTGAGTGTCATTCCAACGACGACCGCAATCACGGTGCTGTTAACGTGCTCATGGTAGTTGTGGTCATCTCAGCGAGTGCCAGCGGACAGCGGGTTCACCCTGTTGATTTCGTGGGTCATTTCATAGTCGGTTGGCTCGCATGTCCCGCAATTGCGCTGTTTCTCGGCTCTGTTTTCATTTCTGGGAAGCGGAACTCTTAAGTGAACTGACGCCGTGCGTACAGCAGTCATCTAGATACCGCAGCCAGACTAAGCTCAGGAGGTCTGCCATGAAACACGAAGACGAACTCGCCAACCAGTCCTTCTTTCACGCGGAGCAGTAAGCGCCGTAAGGGATACCCCTCCGAAACACAAGTTAAGCGCGGTCATAGGATCGTGCACGGGGACAAAGAGCTTCGAGAGAAGCTCGGTCGTAATGACCTTTGCCCGTGCGGTTCAGGACGGCGCTTTCAAGAAATGTTGCATGCGCTCAGGCCGGTTGCGCGGCTGAATCAGCGGTGATATAAACACGCTCCATGACGCTATCCTCACGTCGATACTTCTTTTTCGCTTGCATCATTGTTGCTCTATGCACCACGGCTGCTGCGTACCCGACCGCCAAATTCAACTCTGAGCAGGTTTTCCCTGCGGCTTCATGGCAGAAGGTAAAGTCACTCAGAGCCGCTGGCTGGTCAGAGGATAAGCTCGACATAGCGCGGCGATACGCCGAATCGATCCACTCCTCGGCAGTGATGGTGATCCAAGGTAGCGAAGTGATCGCCGAATGGGGGAACGTCGAGCAGAAGATCAATTCCTATTCAATGCGCAAGAGCCTGATTAGTGGGATCTATCAGGCGGGAGCAGAGACATTTCTGGTTGAACGCTTGTACGAGTACCTTATGAGCTTTGTTGAAGTTCAGTCAGGTGACGTCCGAATACTCTTTCCAGTAGGCGAAAATGAATTTGTAGCAGGACCTACGTTTCTGGCTGCCCAACCGACGGAATGGCAAATCACTTTTGCTATGAATGGCGCGGGTGACGCAACAAGTCTGCAAGCTGTTCAGGGTGGGAAACGCCGCGAAGCAAGGCAGTTCTTTTTGCATCGTGAGGACGTGATATTCCACAACGGCGACGTCACGTTGGCGGGAGCGCTAATTTCTCCTGCTGGACGCGGTCCCCATCCGGCTTTGGTGTTTACTCACGGTTCCGGCCCAGCTACCCGGCAGTCGTATTTTGGACTTGGGTTCCTGCTTGCTTCGCAGGGAATTGCAGCATTGATGTACGACAAGCGCGGGAGCGGCGACTCAACGGGAAACTTGACACGATTCACGTACACAGATTTGGCGGATGACGCTGTCGCTGGTGCTCGTTTCTTGCAAAGCCGAAGAGAGATTGATCCAGCACGAATTGGTTTTTGGGGGATCAGCGAGGGAGCCTGGACCGCGCCCTTAGCGGCTTCGCGTCTGCCTGGAACAGCGTTCGTGATTGCCGCATCGGGAGGAGGTCTTAGTCCCGCCGAAGGGGAGCTACTCGATAGTGAGGACCAGTTGCATACGAATGGTCGTTTCTCCGATGTGGACATCGCAGAAGCACTCGCCTTTCAACGAGCGCGAGATCGCTACATGAGGACGAAAGAGGGCTGGGAGGAGTACGCAGCGGCACAGAAGAAGGCAGTAGAAAGGCCTTGGTACGGCTATCCAACGACAGATCTTTTCGGCCCAGAGCGCCCGGATGATCCCGAGTGGCACAACAAGGCCCTCTACTATTTCTATGACCCTTCTCCTGCACTACGGCGCTTACGGTGTCCTTTTCTTAGCATTGCGGGAGCTTTAGATACACCCGCAGCGACGGAGCGTAGCATGGCTGCCATGCGCAGCGCGTTGACCTCTGGAGGAGACAAATACTTTACTCTGCGCGTGTTATCTCAGGCGAATCATGACTCTTTCGAGGCTACTACTGGAAACACAGAAAAACTGAACGGTGTGAAAGTCTTCAGTCCAGAATTCTTCCCACTGATTACAGACTGGGTTCGGAAGGCAGCGCTGGACAAGAAGTAAGACGCCCAAGCGCCCGGATGATCGCGATCCTGATGAACCGCGCGCGGACGCAAAAGATGCGGTCCGCACCTAGTCCAGTTGGCGAACCACGAGCGACTCGGAAGCGATCCACATTAATGCACAAATGGCCACATTCGAGAGGGGCAGGCCGGTAACTGTCGAGAACAGGCGATTACGCTCAGAACCCCGGTTGGTTTCCTGCCCTTTCAATTCTTCCATTGCGCGCTGTGAACGGCTCCGCGATCGCGCGCAACCCGCTGCTCCGCATCCGCGATCTCTAGTGCCGCCCGGAACTCTTCCATGCACTTTTGGGCTTCCGCCAAATGCTGTTTCGAGAAATGCACGTAACGCTGTGTCGTTTTCAATTGCTCGGATCGATCGCCACACCTCGTCATGCACTTTGGAATAGTCCACGTTACCGTTCGGGAAGTTGATCTGGCTGGCGTCTACACCGAACGCGACCATGGGTGCGTTGTAAATCACGTTCCCGGCATTAACGATTCGGACCAATGGACCATAATGTGTGTCCCCGACGGCTCCTGGCGTCGCAAACTTCGGTGGAAATTCAGCACCGGGAGGTCCAGGAATAATCTTCCTGTCAGGCGCAAAATTCACCGTGCCTGCATTGAAAACGATATTCCCTTCAGCATCCAGGTTTCCCGTTCTAGCAGCCAGTGAGGAGAATTGAAGCTTAGTGGAGAAATTCAATCCTAGCTCGGCGGCTACATTGGAATCACTGACATCGGTCAAGATATACCAGACGTTCCTATTGCTGCCCGCGAGCTTTCCCTTGTACAGCGGTAGGGTAATCGTCCCATGGGCAGCGTCCACAGTTCCGGATTTCAGCAATTGAACCGGCCCCACCAGGCTCTGATTGGTCTCAGACGGACTCGGGCCAAAATATGAGAGAGGGACGGTTGCTCCCACGGAAGGTGGCGCGGGAAATAGATTGCACCCTGGGCCGGGACCGATCGGTCCGGGGCCAGGTCCTTGGTCGGAATTGAAAGTGGCCGAGGTCGCGGTGGTAGCAGTCGCAAGCTCCAAGCTTGTCGGCGCCGCAGCTACAGGACGCTTGGCGAGAGCGTGCATGGCCAGGATTTGTGGCGAGATCGCATGGGTAATGCGAGCCTGGGTTGTTAGGCTTTGAGGCGATGTTTGCGCGGCAGCAGAATAAGTGAGCAAACCGATAAAGAAAATAGCGAGAGCGGCGATGGATGGCCTGCTCGCAGGGGAATACCACGATGTGCCTTCGTTCGCATTTCTTCCAACCGTCCACAACAACGTGCAAATTACTCTTTGCATTTCCTATCTCCTGATTTCATGAGTAGTGCTGTGTTACGACCAGCACGGTGCACATGGGATACGCCAGCAGCTAGAAAGCTACAAGATAAGTGGTGGCCGAATTTGCTACTTGGAAGCGTAGTGTGTCGGGCTACGGTTGTGACAAGTTTAGACGTCTTCTGAATTCAGTTGGCGTCAGACCACAAAAGTTCTTAAATTCGCGATTGAAGTGGCTGCGGTCGATATTGCCCAGCTTCGCTCTAATCTCTTTCACGCTTAGGAACGTTTCCGACAGCATCCTCTGTGCCTCTCGCATTCTCAGTATCCCCATATAATGCGACGGTGATTGGGACATTTCGATCTTGAAAAGATGACAGAATCGCCAACGAGACATATTCACAGACCGGGCTAAGTCGGCAACCGATGTACGCGTGCACAAATTAGCGTGTAGGTGTTCAACAACGACTCGTATTCGGCGGCCTATTTGCGGATGGCGAGGTCGCCACACCTTCAGCTGACGATTTCCTGGAAACAGATGGCCGTCAACCTGCAAAACACTTTGCATGGATCCTCCCTGTTTTTGATTGGAACTTAAGCCGACACGAGCGCCGCATCTGCTATGCGCCAGCGGCCAGAAAAGTTACACGCGGCGGACAAGGTGCGCACCCATGATCGTTCGGCGCGGACGGGAGGTTTGCCTCACTTTATGCGCCAAGTTTGGGGCTCATCGAAGCATCTAACCGGGTCCGTTTACGCCGCTTAGGAAGCCGCCCAAGTGCCCGGTCAGCACCACCGCACCGACAGCCAGAAATTCAATCGCAAGGCGGTAGCTTGGCAAAGCTTCTGCCCGCCGCCTTGCCTGGAAATTTACCCACCAGACCAGCCAGATCATCAAGCTCGAGACGCACGCAAGTATCAGGTGCAGTAGTAGAATGCCCTTCAGTTTCTGCCCGTCGAGCTGGTACTGCCACGCGAGGATACCCGTGACTAGAACCGGGAGGGTCGAAATCGCTGCCGTTAGGAGGTTGTAGTAGGCTGCGTCCGCCAGGCCGCGTCGCTTCGTCCAGTGCGCTATGAGGTCGAAGGCTACTGCCGCAATAAACAGCGCGATCGGAAAATGGATGAGCACCACATGTTGCGCGTGCTTGGCGAGCAGCACCGTTTTCAGATCAAAAGGATTCACTGGAGTCCGCAATAGCGC
>WNGO01002162.1_pt1 | contig 12609 bp, 7 predicted proteins | sample 5400511 | NCBI WGS metagenome assembly WNGO01 (sample SAMN13153380, study PRJNA577476) | soil metagenome | isolation source: 20 cm soil or saprolite under Garry oak tree replicate 2 | place: USA:California | collected 2016-06-15
CCTTTCTTGCCGTGAGTGCCACCATTATTCAGGCTGTTTATGGCGCCGGTTCGCGGATCGATGAATAGCCGAGGGCTGGAAACGACCTTGGCGTCCTGCGGCGCAGCCACGGGAACTTTGATTACGTCGATGCGAAAGAGCGCCGTGTTGGGGTCCTTGTCCGCCGTTTCCCCGGAGCAGCCAGGCAGTTCTTCCGGCTGGCGCACAAACGATGTGCCTGACACGTAGATATAAACATTGTCTTTGTCGTTCGCATCAAGGACCAGAGTATGGGTATGCGATCCACGGCAGGTCTGCACGGCCGCGACTTGCTTGGGATTCTGGATGTCGGAAATGTCGAAGATGCGCACGCCACGGAATCGCTCCTTTTGCGCCGCGGGGATGTGGGGCTTTTTTTCTTTCTCCTTATCTTTATCTTTATCTTTATCATCCACTGCGGGCGGTGGAGGCTCCGGCGGAAATCCCTGCATGCCGCAATCTAGACGGCCATTCGGCATCTCGACCGACATGAACAGAAGATTTTTGTAGACCGATACATCTCCCTGGCCGCCGGGGCATACCATGGTCGTCAGCAAGGTAATGTTCGCCGGATGGGAGATGTCATAGATGCTCACGCCATAAAAATTCCCCTGGAATAGATGGTTGTCTTGAAACGCCAGGTCCGAGTTGGCGAAAGCAAGCTGCGCGATGACCAAGTGCATGGGCTTCGGAATCTTCGCGAGGTTGCTGATGCCGAGCTGTCCGATCGTCTTCTGTACCTTGGGATCATCGGGATCCGTCGAGCCGAGTTGAAACGCGCCGGGCTTCTTGAAGAGCATGACGTGCTTAATGCCCATCGAGGCTTCGCCCGCGTCATAGATGCCCGGCGTCAGCTACGCGCGCGGATCACCGGGATCCGACCCCGTCATCCCCGGGGGCAGCGCGGGAGCCGGCTCTGGAGCAAACGGATTCGAATCCTCCTCCTCGTCCTTTTGCTTGTCCTGGTCTTTGTCCTTATCTTTGTTTTTGTCCGCGGATTGCTGCGCCGACTCTGTTGCCGGCGTTTGGGTTTGCGCCTGTGCCTGCAGCCGACTCACACCGAAACATAGAAATGCCGCGGCCACCAAAATACGAAGAGCTACATCGGAAACTCGATTCATCGTTTCTCCTCTGATGATTTCTTTTCCAACATACCCTGCATGATCCGGATTTCGGCCCGTTGCCCCGTGTCCACATCCGTCGCGAAGTTGAACAGTTCGGCATCCTGCCCCGCGCCCGCGGTATCGAACAAATCCTTGACCATAGTCACCGCGCCATTGTGGTGCTGAATCATCCCGGCCAGAAACAAGCGGTCGAATTCGGCGCCTTTGGCCTTTCGCAGGGCTTCCATCTGGTGCGGCGCAAGCATGCCGGGCATCAGAGGCATCGGTTCGCGCGACATATCCATTCCCGGCATTCCGGGCGGAGCCATGGAAACGGGTTCTGCGCGAGCGGCCAGCCATCGCTTCATGAACTTGATTTCGTCCGACTGCGAGCTGCTGATTCGCGCCCCGAGCGAGCGCAATTCCTTGTTTTCCGTATGCGACGCAATCAGCGCCGTCATCTCCACCGCTTGGGCGTGATGCATGATCATGCCCTGCATGAACTCCACGTCCGCATGCGACAGCGGTGGCAGAGTGGCCCTGGTCGAGGATGGCAGCGTCCTGCTCGGCTGGCCCGGCGTGCCCGGCTGCACCACGACTGGCCTCACTGAATCTTTCTGCTGCGCCCGCGCGGGAAAGGAGAAGAGACCAGTGGAAGCGCTCGCGACAAACAACATGCCGGCCGTCAGCTTCAGAATCTCCGGGAATAGCTGGCGAGTCCGCTCAGGGTTCGGCTTGTACTTTTTTTCCGGGCTTTGCGTTCCAATCAAACACCAAGCAGCAAGAAAGTACACCCCAAGATCACCCCGCGAGCGGCAGCATAGACCAAGAGTCTGGAGGATAGCAAATGGTTAAGGGGTCGGTAGCGATGTTATTTGGAATCAGTACCCCGAATCACTTCGCTCATCGTTGCAAGAGATATAAGATACGACGCACCTTGCAACTAGAAACAGAGGTGCTGGAGGAAGCATGGAAAACAGGGGCGGGTTGGCTGGAATCGGTTTCTGGGCTTCGGAAGCATGCTTGCCATCATCATTTCATGGAGCGTCAAGCATTCGAGTCTGTGGATGATCCTTCACGGCATTCTGAGCGGGCTCTACGTCATCTAATACGCCATCTAGAGTTAGCGCGGCTTTCTCGCTGATGATCTGCGAAGCGCGACTGGCCACACTTGGCTTCAAAATCGTGCGACATTCCTGACGGCCTCTGCGCTATGATTCCGTCCAGCGAGAACTGCCTTGCTCATCTTCCACGGCGTGTACTATTTTCGGCCTAAGCGCATCGCTTTTCGCAATGACTACTGCCTCTACTGCGCGCAGCCCCGTCGTTCCGTGCAGATCCGCACTTTCGACGCCTGGCATATTTTCTGGATTCCTCTGCTGCCGCTTGGATTCCACAAACGCTGGCTCTGCACCACTTGCGGCCGCCTGCCTCACGTTCACCCAGGCACCCGCCGCGGATTCAAATGGGCTGGCTTCGTCGTTCTGTTACTGCTGCCGACAATTATGTGGGCTGACCAACTTACGCCGGGCGACCTTGTGTTTGGTTGGGTGATTCGTGTTGGCGCACCCATCGGCGCGGTCCTCACCCTCATTCATCTCCTGCGCACGCCCAAGGACCCTTTGCTCCAAGAGAAGCTCTCCGGGATCCCTCCTGCCTCTGACACCATCTGTCCCTTCTGCGGCTCGGCCCTTCTTCTCCTCTCCTCTCAGTGTTCTTGCCCCACATGCGGCGTCCTTCGTGCCTGACCCCTGCGCTGCGCCAAATGAAAAAAAGGGCACGGAGAATCGTGCCCCTCGGGAAGAAGCTTGCCCCAGCTTGGCGGCTAGGACTTGATGGTGTTGGTAGCGGCGTCCCAGGTGACCGCGGCTCCGCGGAAATAGGATTCGTTGGCCATGTGACAGGCCAGCGCGGCGTTGTGACCGAAGACGGCGTCTTCGGTGAGAGGTTTGCGCGACTTGACGGAACTGAAAAACGTCCAGAGGTGCGGGCGGACGTCGTCAAAGTCGTTGGCCTTGTAAACGTAATTTTCGAAGAACGGCTCCTTGCCGACTTGCGGGTCGTGCTCGGCGTGCCACTGCTTGAAGTAGGCTTCGCGGAGCGCTTGCGGATAGCTGTACGTGTAGTAGCTCGGGGCGGAATCTTCACCGGTTTGCGGATAATGAGCGAGGCCAAACTCGGTGACTTCGAGAATCCCCTTGGAGCCCTGAAAGCGGTAGGTCTCGGGATTTTCGCAGCCGAGATTGAGTCGGAGATAGACGGGAGCACCGCCAGCGGAGGCGTATTCGTACAGTGCGGCGTGAACGTCGGGCATATTGCGGCCGTCGGGGAAGCGAATGATGGCGCCGAGAGCCATGACGCGCTTGGGCGGCTCGTTCCAGCCGAGCATGTAGTTCATACCAGAGACAAGGTGGACGAGAAGATCGCCGGCGACGCCGGTGCCGTATTCTTTCCAGCAGCGCCAGCGCGCAAACCACTTGGGTGACATGTCCGCGTCCCAGGGACGATTCGTAGCGCCGCTTTGCCAGGTGTCCCAATCAAAATTTTGCAGTGAAAGGCCTGGAGGGGGCGGATATTCCCAGGCGCCGGTGGGATCGTTGCGGCCGAGCGAGCCTTCGACGAGGGTGAGCTTGCCAATGGCGCCGGTGGCGATCATTTCTTTGGCTTTGGCGCAGATGACGGAGCTGACGCGCTGCGATCCGACCTGCACGATGCGGCCGGTTTTCTTTTGCGCTTCGGCCATGGCGACACCTTCGGCGGCGGTGTGCGACATGGGTTTTTCGATGTAGATGTCCTTACCGGCGGCGGTGGCGTCCACAACGACGCGCTTGTGCCAGTGATCGGGAACGGCAGCGATGATGCAGTCAATTTCCTTGTTGTCGAGGAGTTGCTGGTATTTGCGGGTAGTAAAAAGATTACTCTTGCTGGTGATCTCCTTGGCGAGCGTGTGGCGGCCGTCCCAAAGATCGGCAGCGGCGACGCATTCGATGCCCGGGAGCGTGATGGCGTTGGTGAGCAGGCCGGAGCCTTGCATGCCCACGCCGATGATACCGAAGCGCACGCGGTCGCTTGGCGGGACGTAGGAGGAATACGGAATTGGATTGGGGTCGGTGAGTAGCTTTGGCGCGATGGTTGCGGCGCCGGCGGCTCCCGCGGTGCGCTTCAGGAATTGCCGGCGAGTGAGATCGTTTTTCATTTTTTTTTTGCGCTCCTCGACTTAGAGATGGAAAGTCCGGGCCCGAAAAATTGGAGATGCAGAAAAACTACTTCAGCGGCTGCATACTGACTTCCTTGAAAAAGACGACGTCGTTTTCGCTGTGATTCTGCAAACCGAAATAACCCTCATTGGGGCGTCTCCCGCGCTGCGGTTCGAAATCAAATTTGCGTTCGGGAACAGGCTGGCCTTCGGTGTAGTCGGTGACGGTGACGTCATTTAGGGCCACGATGGTGTGAAGGCCGTCGAGAGTGATGACCATGGTGTTCCACTCCGGTCCAGGCTTGCCGGCCTTGGCGAGGGGCTTAGTCAAAGAATAGAGCGTGCCGGTGACGTGATAATCGTCCTCATTGGAAGTTTCAGGATGATTGTCGATTTGCACTTCGTAGCCGTAATGCACGGGCATCCATTCTTCGCGCGGCTCGATGGGGATGCGAATGAAGACGCCGGAATTGTCGTTGGTGTCGCGCATTTTGAAGACGACGCGAATGCGGCAATTGCCGACCCTGCCGCCGGTCCAGTAAAGCAGGCCCATGCCGCCGTGCGTTCGAATGAGGCCGTCTTCGACGGTCATACTGCCGGGCCCGACGTGCTTCCATCCGGTGAGGTCCTTGCCATTGAAGAGCGGTTTCCACTCCTTAGACTGAGGGCGAGCCGGGAGCACAAGACAGCCCAACGCGACGCAGGCACCCGTAGCCATTAGCTTGCGAAACATCCATCCTCCGTAAAAGCCAACGCAAATCAAAACTTCAAATCATGCAGGTAGTTGTAGCTGATTTTGATGTCGTCGAACGCGGATTTCGGATCGTCATTTTCAACGAAATAATGTTTGATACCGGCCTTACCCGCGTGCGCGAAAAGATTCTTCCAGTCGATGGAGCCCTGACCGACATCGGCCATGCGTCCGCCGTATTTGACGGACTGGCCCATGGCGCCCTGGTAGCCGCTGTTGGAACTCGAGTCTTTCACCCAGTCTTTTGCGTGAACGAGGGGGAAGCGGCCGGGATATTTTTCGAAATAAGCGAGGGGATCTTGTCCGGCGACGCTGATCCAGCAGAGATCCATTTCCATGGCGACGAGTTTGGGATCGGTCTCGGCGAGAAGAAAATCGTAAGGGAGCTTGCCGCCGAGAGTTTCGGCTGGCTGGAATTCGAAGGAGTGATTGTGATAGCCGAACTGGATGCCGGCTTTTGCGCTGGCTTCTCCGGCTTTATTGAAAAGATCGGCAGCGCGCTTCCATCCGCCTGCGTCACCGCGCTGCTTTTCGTCAATCCAGGGACAAATGATGTAGCTGTGGCCGACGATTTTCGCAGCTTCGATCGTTTCGTCCCAATGTTTCTCTACGAAGTGGTAGCTCACGTGGCAGGACGGCGAGGCTAGACCGTTCTGGTCGAGGATGGCGCGAATATCCTTTGCTGCATGATCGAAATAACCGGCGAATTCGACTTCTTTGTAGCCGGTGGCCGCGACCTTGGCAATCGTGCCTTCTACGTCCGTTCCCATGGCCTTGCGAACGGTATAGAGCTGCAGACCTATCGGGTTGATGGAATGCGCCACCTCGGGCGCGTTGGATGCAAAGGAAAGTGCGGAGTCCGCGGCCCAGGCAGGTTTGGCAGCGGCGGAAAGAGTTGCGGCGACGGAAGCGCCGATAAATGTGCGACGGTTCATGGGCGGCATTCTACCTCTTTGGGAAGGAAAGGGAACAGGAGTTCAAAAAAAAGAAGGGCGATCCGACTGGGTCGGACCGCCCTCCGGGTTTAGGGACGTCAGAACTGGAAGCGCAAGCCAAACTGCATGCGGCGAGCCGCATGTGCACCGCTGGCATGCAGGAAGCCCGAACTGCTGATACAACTTGGGTCACCTGCCGTGCCCGACGGTCCGACGCAGTCCATGCCGCCGTTAACGCCGTTGTACTGCGTATGGTTGAATAGGTTGAAATTCTCCCAGCGAAAATCGAGCGCGCGTGTTTCCGTGAAGGAGAACCGTTTGAAAAGGCCGAAATCGAAGTTGATGCGGCCCGGGCCGTATAAGGTGTTGCGGCCCACGTTGCCGAAGGTCAGGCCCGTCGGAATTGTGTAAGCCGCGGGGTCAAAGAGCAGTGGCCCGCGGACACCTGGAATGTTGGATTGCACAGAACCATGGGGATTACCGACGAGATCGGGACGCGAGCCTGTGCCAACACCATTTCCCACGCCAGCCGCGTCACCAAAATCCGTTCCATTGGTGGCGCTGAAGGGTGTGCCAGTCTGGGCGATGGTGATGCCGGAGACCTGCCAGCCCCCGAGTACGTTATGCGCGAGCCCCGATCCTTTGTAGAACGGCAGGGCATAAACGTAGCTGATCGCCAGATTGTGGCGCACATCGAAGTTGGAACTGGCTCGGTTGGAGGCGAGGTCGTAGGCGTTCACGAAATCGCCGTTATATCTATCCGAGGAGTTATCGAGCGAATGGCTGAATGTGTAGGCAAAGCTCATGGTGAGGTCCCCCAGTGTGCGCCGGGCGGTCACCTGCATCGCGTTGTAGCTGGAGTTCGCCTGATCTTCCAGGCGGGTGATGGAGCCGAATCCCACGTGAGGGCGGAACGGGTTGGCATCATTGCCACAAGCAACGCCGAGATTGGTTAGCGCTTGGCCTGTAACCGCCACACCGCTTGGAGTTGTGTTGGTTCCGCAATCATCGTGGCCACCCGCGCCAATTGCCTCCCCGGGCTTGTACGGATTTGCTGAAGCAGCCACAGGGAGAAGCTGGTTCAGATCGCGTTGTTGGGTCAGGTGTGTGCCTTTGCTACCGACATAGGACACGGTAGCCACGAAGTGGCTTGGAAGTTCCTTCTCAACATCGACGTGCCACTGCTGCACATATGGCCAAATGGCCTTGTTGGGGACGGAGTTGACCGACAGAGGGAACAGTAGTCCACCGCCGCCGATGCTGCTGTAGTTGGGTACGTTGAACTGCGAGGCGTTGAGCGAAAACGGGGCGGAGCCTTCGAGCGACTCGGTGTTGGCCTCGTTGCCGTTGGTGTGCTCGAAGAACACGCCGTAGCCCCCACGAATGGCCATTTTGCCATTTCCTTTGGGATCCCACGCGAAACCAATTCGGGGCGCAGGGTTGAACAGATGTCCTTTCAAGCAGCCCGCCTCCGAAGAGGAACCAACCGTTGCACCCGAGAATGAGTTCGTTACCAAGCCGGGAACAAACGTGGTTCCGCCGGGGCCACCACACTGAACGATACCGTTGAAAGGATTTCCGGGGCCAGGGATGAAAGCTCCTTCTTGTCCGGTGGGCCCCGAGCCGTCGTCAATCGCCGGTGAGCCGGTTGCCGAAAAGGCGGTTGGCTCGAAGTTGAAGGCGTGGCGATACCGCTCACGGTAAGTGCCATAGAGGCTGAGCCGCAAGCCAAGGTTCAGAGTAAAGCTCCTGGTCATGCGCCAGTCGTCCTGGAAGTAGGGTTCTACAATTCTGTACCGGTTGTAGTATTTGGCCTGGAGGTTAACTTGCGAGAACGACGCAACCCTACCGATTAACAAGTCCGCGAACGCATTTCCTGTGCTGAGAGGATTCACTGGAACGGGCGTGCTATCACTCGAATCGAAGTTGAGAATGCCCTGAATGTAGGGGGAGTTCTGCTCGTTCTTTTGCGCGAAGGCGGTGTACACGCCGACCGTAAAGGTATGGGTGCCATGAATTTTGGTCAAGTTGTCCCGATAGGTATAGACGGGGTTGGCGTTGTTCCACGGGAAGTATCCGGTATCGGCGGTAAAGCCGCCACCGTACGCAACGTTGTTGCCCAGAGAAATTGCCGGGAGCTTTCCGCCCTGGCCGTTCTGGAAAAGGACGCCCATCGGGAAACTGGAAGGAAGCGGAGGATTGTGAAGGGCGGTTAGGAAGATGTGGTCTGCCGTGTAGCTGGCCACAAATTCGTTGAGCAATGTCGGGGAGATATTGGAGTTCAGCCGGGCCACGAAGCTGGTTCCGGGACCGACGAAGTTGGTATTGATATCTTCGAAGCTGGAACCATTGCCCCAGAGGGCATTCTCGGTCTGGGTCTGCCAGGAATCATGGATGTAGCGGAAAGTCAGCCGATGCTTATCCGTAAGATTGTGGTCGATGCGCACCAGTTCTTCGCGCCAGGTTTCTGGAAGTGAAACGGTTTGTACAACCGCCGGGAAGCCATTGTTTAACAAACCCGGAGTAGCCTTCGGGATGAGCGGCAGTAGTGCCTGACCCACGGGATCAATGGTCACCGTGTCGTTCGTGAAGCGCGCGCCGGTAGCTGGATTGATCGGGCAACCGGGAAAATTAACTGGGTCGATAACGCCAGCCGAGGGGGAGCAAAGGTCGCTAAAGTCACCACCGCGCTCGGCATCCGAGGGTACGTTAACAGGGCCGGTAGTGTGAGGGTTCTTTTCGCGGCGCCATTCCTCGGAGAAGAAGAAAAAGGTCTTTTTCTTGTCGGTGTTGTAGTGATTGGGAATGTAAACCGGCCCGCCGATAGTGTAGCCGAAATCATGCTTTTTGTATGCGGCCTTGGGCTCGTCGGGATTGGCGCCCTGCTCCCAAGAGCGGGCATTAAAGAACTCGTTGCGGAGATATTCGAAAGCGCTTCCGTGGAAGGTAGTGCCACCGGATTTTGTTTCGACTTCAACGGTACCAGAGCCGTTGCGGCCGTACTGTGCGCCGTAGTTGGAGGTGAGGACCTTGAATTCGGCGATGGCTTCCGGATTCGGGTAGACGTTCAAGGTGGAGTTGCTGCCGTTGTCCATGTTGTCGCCGCCGTCGAGCTCCCAGTTGTTGTACTCGGTGCGGCCGCCATTGATGCTATAGGCGACGTTACCGTAGACGCCGACTTTGGCGTCGTCTTGGCCCGTTTGGCTGACCACGCCGGGTGCCAGATTCACGAGTTGCGTGAAATTGCGGCCATTGAGCACGAGGTTGTCGATCTGTTTGCCGGTGATAGTGCTGGTCAAGTCGGACGAAGTGGTCTCGACCTGGGCGACACTTTCGCCGGTGACTTCAACCGTCTCGGTGACGGCGCCGACAGTGAGTTGCACGTCAATGCGAGCCTTTTCAGCGACGTTCAGAACAATTTTCTGCGCGGAGTATTTCTGAAAGCCTTTAGCGGTGATGAGCAGATTATAGGTGTCACCCGGCAGCGCAGCGAGCACGTAAGCACCGTCCGTGTTGGTCGTGGTCGTGCGCGTCAAGCTGCCGCCCACGTTGGTGAGAACCACCTCAGCGCCGGCAACGGCAGCCCCCGACTTATCGGTGACTGTGCCGCTGATGTAGCCGGTGTCCTGAGCGCGAGAGGCGAGCGGAAGGGCCAGCGCAACCAGCAATACGCAGAGCCAGAAGGGCAGAGCTCGCAAAACACTGGTTTGTTGCTTCGAAGGACGATAGTTTTCCTTCACGATGAGACCTCCAAAGAAAGTTTCGAAATTGGGTGGGATAGGAAATCTGGACACACTTCCAACGGCCATGCGTGCCTACCCTAGCAAGCGCCGCTCGAAGCCCCCTGATTAACACAGTCCCCCCACCCTCGACGACCGCGGGAACCGCACCGGGAATTGGCTTATTAAAACGAATTAATAGTGCAACGAAACGCCGGTGTCAAGAGAGAAATTCACGAAAAAAGATATGCGGTGGCAGAAAGGGCGTCTGAGGGAGGCGCGGCCTCAGGCAAATCCCCTTGCGCCGGGGCAGTTCTTGTAATTTCAAGGGCGCTACCGGACACTACTCGCTGATGAACATAAGAGGATTCACAGTGTGCGCCGCTGGATGGGCGCTGGCTGCTTTGTACGTCGTGGCACAGGCCGCGTGGGGATTGCCCCCGACTGGTGGGAAGCGGGCATTTCAGCAATCTGCGTCAACGAAAGGCGGCGCCGCTCCCAATTCGAATCCCCAGGCGTGGTTCGGCAAGGGGCAGGCGGCGCTGCAGAGCGGTGATCTTGACACAGCGGAAGCGGCGTTTCGCAAAGTCATTGAGATCGACCCACGCTCGGGAGCGGCCTACTCGAACCTTGGGGTGATCGCCATGCGGCGCAAAGAGTGGGACCGGGCGATTACCTTTTTTAGAGAAGCGGAAAAATTAGAGCCGCGGATGATAGGAGTCCGGTTGAACATCGGGCTGGTGGAATACCGGCGCGGGAATTATGGCCGGGCGATTGTGCCACTTGCGTCGGTTCTTCGCGAACAGCCGGACTCGGAGCAAGCGCGTTATCTTTTGGGACTTTGCCAGGTCCTTTCGAAACATTATTCAGAGGCCGTGACGGTGCTGGAGCCTTTATGGGCAAAGAAGTCCAATGACGTTGTGTATTTGTACCTGATGGACATTGCCGCCGTGGAATCCGGGCAGAAAGACCTGGACGAAAGAGTGCTCAAGCAACTGGCGACTGCGGGCGAGGAGAAAGCAGAATTTCATCTGATCATGGGCAAGGCATACCTCAACCGAGACGAGCCCGCCCTGGCTATCGGGGAACTGGATCGCGCGGCGGTACTGAATCCCAAATTGCCGTTCCTGCATTTTAATTTGGGCTTGGCGTACAGGCGGACGGGGGACTACCAGCGGGCAGAAGCCGAATTTCAGCGTGACATCGAGGTGGAGCCAGATCTGCCGGATAATTACCAACAGCTCGGAGTGATCTATGCGCGGAGCGGAAACGCCTCGGAGGCAGAAAAGTTCTTTCGGGAGGCGTTGAAGCAAGATTCCAAAATGGCGAGAGCGTATGCAGAGCTCGCGAAGCTCTACCAGGAGCAAGGAAAATTGGAGCCAGCGTTGAAGATGATTGACAAGACTATGCAACTGGCGCCGGATTACGAGGGCGGACACTATTTGCGCGGGCGAATCCTGGTGAGACTCGGGCGGGAAAAGGAAGCGCGCGCGGAGTTTGCGGCGGCACAAAAGGCGCTGGATGCTATGACGCCGAAACGCCGGAAGGCGATGGGAGAAGAGCAGGAGGCGGTGCCCAATCCGGAGCTGACGCGTCAGCCGAATCAGTGAGCGCTGTTGGAGATTGCAAGGCAGGCGTCAGAGATTTTGGAATGGCGGGGGAGATGGCCAAGGGCCGCGAGATTGTTCGAGAGCTTGCGCGCCGGCAAGAACGAGTTCGTCTTCAAAGGGCTTGCCGATAATTTGCACGCCGATGGGGAGGCCGTCGCCCGAAAGGCTGACCGGGACAGAAGCGCCTGGGAAACCTACGAGATTGAGCCATTGGGAATAGCGCATGGTGTCGCGATAGCCGGTGCCGGGCCGGTAGTTTCCTTCGCCGTGGCGAAACGCAGGGGCGGAGGAAACCGGCGAGAGAAGGATAGTAATGTTGTCCATTTGGCGGAGGATTTTTTCGCGGAGAAGATCGCGTTCGGCACAGGCTTGGATGAATTGATCGAGCGAGAGGGAATCGGGCGAAGTGGCGTTCGAGAGATATTCGCGCAGCATCGGACTGAGCTGTGCTTCGTGGCTGGCGAGATTGGCGTTGAGCAGGTGCGCGATGACGGGGCCAAAGAAGAACCACCAGAGTTCGAGGGCGCGATCGAGGCCGCGCAATTCGAATGGCTCGACGCCAAAGCCGCGAGCGCTGAGCCATTTTGCGGCGCGGTCGACTGCCGCGCGCGTTTCCGGGGTGGAGTTACCAAGCGCAGAGCTTTGAAGAATTCCGATGCGCCTCCCACGCAAATCTTTCTCGGAATAGGAGCGAAACGAGACCGGTGCGGAGTGAGCATCACCGGCGTCGGGGCCGGCCATGACTTCGAAAAGAGCGCGCACATCGTCGATGGTACGGGCCATGGGCCCCACGACGCCGATCCAACCGAAAGCGCCTGCACCCGAGGGAAAATGGCCGGTGGCGGGAATGCGGCCGGGCGTGGGCTTCAGTCCGCAGATGCCGCAAAAATGAGCGGGCACGCGGATGGAGCCGCCACCGTCGCTGCCGACGCCGCCCATCGAGCATCCTGCGGCGATGGATGCGGCTTCTCCGCCGCTTGAGCCACCTGCGGAGTACGCGAGATTCCAGGGGTTGCTGGTTTTTCCGGTGACGAGATTATTCGTTTCGTAGGCCATCAGAAATTCTGGCGTGTTGGTGTTCCCGAGAAGAATGGCGCCTGCGGACTTCAGACGAGAGACGAGGGGGGCGTCGGCGCGCGGGGCGTAATCTTTGCGAAGGAGAGAGCCGGCGGTGCAGGTCCAGCCTGCGACGTCGATGCAGCTCTTGAGCGTTAGCGGAACACCGTGAAGCGGGCCGAGCGGCTGGTTCTGAACGACTGCGGCCTCTCCGGCGCGGG
>WNGO01002163.1_pt1 | contig 12607 bp, 15 predicted proteins | sample 5400511 | NCBI WGS metagenome assembly WNGO01 (sample SAMN13153380, study PRJNA577476) | soil metagenome | isolation source: 20 cm soil or saprolite under Garry oak tree replicate 2 | place: USA:California | collected 2016-06-15
CCCTCCGAATCGAAACTCCTGCACATTGCACGTCTTCGAGGTTACGGCCGGGCAACCAGGCGAATAATCACTGTGACTTGTCGCCTTTCGGCTCGTCTGCGATAAGTCGCGGCATCCCGCATTCTTCGTGAGCGCCGTTCTTGATGCTGCGCCGCCAAAGGGAGGGACTGATGCAGAAGCCGTACACGCACACGACCTGGCGCGTCAGGGCAGGAAGCGAGGACGAGTTCGTCAAGCGTTGGAGCGAGTGGGTCGATTGGAGCCATCGCGAAGGACTCGAAGCTCCCGCGCTACTTCTCCGCGACCTGGACAATCCGCAGGCGTTCATCAGCTTCGGCCCATGGGCGAACATGGCGGCCGTCAGGAATTGGCGTGCCCTCGCCGGATACCAGGAACGGGTGGCACGGCTAAGCGAGGTACTCGACAGCTTCGAGCCACGAACGCTCGAGATCGTCGCCCGGCGTTAGACACCGCGGGCAGGGGCAACCAAATCGCGGTGCAACCCCATCGCACCCGCGCCAACATCGAAACGTCGGCCGGCAGGACGACCCCGAGGTCGTTGTCGCCTTTCCGCCAAAGTGCGACAACTGCGCACTTCGACACGAGCGGAGCGAACTACTGCTTGCCGCGGCCGGCGCTCTGCGGAGCCCGTTGGGTGGGGGCTCGGCCGGCTCGGGAGACCTCAGTGATGCGCGATCACTCGGTCGATGATCCCGTACTCGCGCGCCTCTTCCGGCGTCATGAAGTAGTCGCGTTCCATGTCCTTCGAGACCCGCTCGAGCGGCTGGCCCGAGTGCTCGGCGATGATCTCTTCCAGGCGCCGTTTGACGCTGATTACTTCGCGCGCCTGGATCTCGATATCGGTTGCCTGCCCTTCGAAACCGCCGGAGAGCTGGTGGAGCAGGGTCTTCGCGTTTGGAAGCGCCGTCCGCTTCCCCTTGGTGCCGCCGGCGAGGAGCAGGGCGCCCATCGACATCGCGATCCCGACACACGTCGTCTGGATGTCGGGCCTGACGAACTGCATCGCGTCGTAGATCGTGAGCCCGGCGTAAACCGAGCCGCCGGGCGAGTTGATGTAGATCGAGATGTCGGTGTCCGGCGCCTCTGACTCGAGGTGCAGGAGCTCGGCCACGACCAGGTTTGCGATCTGGTCGTCGATCGGTGTGCCGAGGAAGATGATCCGGTCCTTGAGCAGGCGCGAGTAGATGTCGAAGGCGCGCTCCCCGCGCGAGTCCTGCTCGATCACCATCGGGATCACGGTCACCGAACGCTCTCCCAGCAGCTCGAGGACGCGGCGACGATGCGAGCGAGCGCCAAGCGTGGGCGCAGGACGCCACCTGTCTGCGCTGCCATCGGAGCGACCACGGGGTCAGGGCGGGGCACGCAGTTCGCCGAGCGATCCGGAACTCCAACTCTCTTGCGCCGGGCGATCCATCCGCAGATCAGGGTAGCTGGGTGCCCCAACTCTCTTGCGCCGGGCGATCCATCCGCAGATCAGGGTAGCTGGGTGCCGCCGGCGCCCTTCCGCCGATCTAGAGGGTTAGCCGCGTGCCGCCAAATGGATCACCGTCTTTGCAAGGCGCCGCTTCAAGGCTTTACCGGAGTCACCGTTGGGGCTCTGGTTGCGAGGCGGCTTGGGACCTGATGCGTGCGCATGTAGCCGAAGCCGGCCCCACGGAGCGGGCTTCAGGCCCCGTGTCGTCTTTTTCGGCTCAACTGCGACAACTAGTACGGCCACGCCCCGGCGGACAGGACGAACGCGCGAGCACTGGGCGCTTATGGGTTTCCGAAGCCTGGCTCGCGCCGTTCGCGTTCAGGGTGGCGAGCTGGGGCTGATGTCCGGCCTGCGGCCTGCAGGTCGGGTCGAGTCGGATAGGCCTGGTTGGTGCTAGCCGCGGATGCGGCCGGGGCGTAGTGGGCGGGCGTGGGTGCTGATCTTTTCGAGGGCGCGGGTAAGGGTTTTGATCTCGTGCTCGGAGAGGTGTTGCGAGAAGTGTCGTTCGATTCCGTCTCGGTGGTAGCGGCGGGCATTTTCCATCGTGTCGCTGCCTTTTTTGGTGAGAACGATGAGGATCGAGCGCCGGTCGTGTTGCGGGCGAACGCGGCGGACGAGCCCTGCCTCTTCCATCCGGTCGACGACACGGGTGAAGCCGCTCTTGCTGTAGAGGATTCGCTCGGCGAGCGCGTTCATCGCGATGCCTTCGGGTGATTCTTCGAGCTGGACGAGGACGTCGTACCAGCGCAGCGGGATGCCGGCCTCGCGCTCGAGTTCGCTGTCGAGCACGTCGAGAAGTGCGAGCGCGCTCTCGAAGTAGAGCCGCCAGGCCCGCAGCCGCTCGGGCGAGGGACTTGACAGAGATCGTTCCTTCTGCGATTGTCCTCTCTGCAACTGTTCTCTCATCGACAGTTGCGGATCATATCAGACAAAGAAAAGGAGCGGAGATGACCGTCGCAGCTTCAGAGCAAGCAAAGCTCGGGTACGGGCTCGGTACGGAGGAAGGCGAAGCGTTCTACCTTCTCGGCATGCTCGAGACGATCAAGATTGGCGGGGAAGAGACCGGCGGGCAGTACGGTCTCCTCGAGATCGTGGTGCGCGCCGGCGAAGGCTCCCCCTGGCACGTCCATCCCGACGAGGATGAGTGGTTCTACGTCCTCGACGGAGAGTTCACATTCCACGTCGGCGACGCTCAGTTGACCCTCCCCGCCGGCGGATTTGCCTTCGGGCCCAAAGGGGTTCCGCACACGTTCATCGCAGGCCCCGCCGGAGGCAAAGCGTTGGTCGGCTTCCAACCGTTTCTGTTCGAAGGATTCCTGCGAGAGATCGGTGAGCCCGCCCTCGAACGCGTTCTGCCACCGCCGCTCGACGCCCCGCCGGACATGGCGCGGCTCCTCCCTGTCGGCGCCAAGCACGGGATGGAGATCCTCGGACCGCCAGGACCGCCACCCGGCCGGTAGCCGGCCAGCCTGCCCCACCCAAGGCACAGACGAGGAGGAACCCATGACCAAGGTCAAGATCACACCCACGGACAACGGCCCCTACATGATCGAGGGGCCAGCGAGAGTCGTCGACGCCGACGGAAAGGAATACGACCTCATGGAACAGACGACAATCTTCCTTTGCCGCTGCGGCGGCTCCGGAACGAAACCGTTCTGCGACGGAACCCACGAGACACTGAAGTACGAAGCAGCCAGTCGAGCACCCCACACCCGGGCGGCGACCGCCACCGCATCCTGAAAAGAGACGCGCGAACCCTCCGAGCCAGCAAACACGCGCGCAGCGAGACTGATGGCGACGCTGGCCTGGACCCCTGGCCGCCCGACATTTCAGGCCACGTGATCTTCGTAGGGCTTGTCCATCCTGCCAGGTCGTTGCGCAAGCTCGATCGGCGCCTTGTAGTTGAGCCTCGAATGGGGCCGATGGTCACAGCGCGCTCGACTAGCCACCGATGTGCTGGCCGCGACGGAGTTGCGCCACCGTCGCGTTTTGGCGGAAAGGCGACAATGACCTTGGCGCGCGACTGCGTCTGATTGCGTCAAGCTCCGACGAGCTAGAGAAAGCCCGCTCCTAGAGCGGATTCCGTTACATGCGCACGCGCGAATATCAGATCCCAAGCCGCGTCGCAGCCAGAACGCCGAACGTGACTCCAGCAAAGCCTTGAAGCGGCGTTTTTCACAATTGCGATTCCAGATACGCGTCTGCATCAGAGCGTGCATCCGTGCTGCGCTCGTCCGCCGCGCCCACGAACTCCTCACCGGGCTCAACCTCGCCCTTGGGGATCGTCCAGTGACCGATGTCCTTCTTGACCCAGAAAGGTCCGCCCTGATGGGCCAGGAGCACCTCGAGGCGGCTGTTCCGGCTGCGCCAGAGCAGGATGCCGGCACTCGTGCGCCCCGATTTGTCGGTCGTCACACGCACCTCCTCGCCCGTGGGTCGGTGGAGCTCAGCCCAGCTGCCTGGGTACAACGTAATCGACGAGCTCTGCCTCGCCAGGGCCTAGAGCCGTCCAGCTTTCGCTGCGGACGACGAGCGTGGCAAGCGCACCGGTCGGGAACTTCTCCTCGAGCTGCGGTAGGTCAGCGCCCCGCGAAGCGAGAACAAGCGCGAGGCTGTGTAGGCCCGGGTTGTGGCCGACGAGCATCACCGAACTGACGGACTCGGGAAGAGCCTGCAGCCGTTCGAGCAGTTCCTGTTCCGAGGCAGCGTAGAGCTGCGGCACGACCTCGACCGCGCAGCGCTTTCCGAGTGAAGCCTCGACCGCCTTGAGCGTCTGGCGGGTGCGAAGTGAGGGTGAGCAGAGGACAAGCGCGGGCTGGATCTTCTTCCGCCGGATGTACTTGGCAAGCTTCCTCGACGCGCGTTCGCCTCGCGGCGCGAGCGGGCGGTCGATGTCGGCAAGTGTCGAATCCGACCAGCTCGACTTCCCGTGCCGAAGCAGGATCACCGTTCGCACTGCGTGACTCGCTGGCTCACCCACGCGCAGAAGCATCGATCTGGAGCCGGTAGCCGCCGCGTAACGCGGCAAGGGTCGAGGGCGGCGTGATGACGTCTACGGTCCCCTTTATTGGCCGAGCCCTGAGGCCTCGGTATCCCTCGCGCGTCCACTCTGTCAGTTGGTCACCGATGACGACGGTGGGGGACGTGTCGAGCAGAACGAAGGTGCCGTCAGGCAGGTCGGCCCAAGGCAGCCGGTGAAGACGTCGGCGGTGGGTCCCGCGAACGATCCGCTCGCCATGCAATTGCCGGTTCATCATCTTCGCCGAGGGCACATCGACCCCGAGCCCCTCGGCCCAGGCCGCGCGATAGGCGTTGTAGCTATCTCGCCGGCATTCCGCGCACGGGCGATGTCCGGCAGCGAAGGAGACCGCTTCGTCGTGGAAATACAGGAACGTGTAGTGATGCGGCTGCCATTGCTCATGCCAGCGCCCTCGGAACTCGAGCGCACAGGTGATCCAGAGGTCGCTTGCGTGGAAGCGGACGATCTCGTGGCCGGAGTGAAGGATGCCCCGGTTGCCCGTCCACGCACCCCGGAGCGGGATCGCTTCGATGTCACCAGTTGGCGTTACACGATTACGGGCCGGCGTCACGGTGTCCCCGTCACACTTATCAACCGTCAAGGCTCGACTCACCCCGCCCCGAGAGACCGACAGCCATCAAGCATGTCGCTCTTCCGCCAAAACGCGGCAGCAACCTGCTCTGTTGTGCTGCCAGGAAAAGGGGCAGCGACCGAAGTGGGTTATCCGCTCCGTTGTCGGCTGCTGCCACGTCTTTGATCGGCGGCGGCAAGCTTTCGTTTTTCGCGCTCCGCCTTTTTCCGCTTGCGGTCCTTGCGCCAGCGCCTGATCGACTTGGAGCCGCGTCCCATCGAGATGAGCCTAACAACCAACTCGACGACCTCCACGCCGCAACCCAGTTCCTCGAACCCGATTGGATTGCGCGCTGCTCAACGGCGCCGAGCCTGAAATGCCAAAGCCCGCTGACCTTGCGGTCCTCGGGCTTCGACCGCACAACTATTTCACGGCTACCCGATCGCCGTCAACATTGACGGCAGCGGCCGCGAGAAACGGAGTCCTTGGGCGAGTTGACGCGCACCTGACCGAGGTCTCTGTCGCGGTTCCAACAGAAGGCGACACGCGGCTGAAGAGTCGCCGTGAAGTCGATCGTCGTGGTGAAAGTCGCGCTGCCTTCGTCTCGTTCTGATTAGAGTCGTGGAATGAAGCGCCACCCCGCCCTGATCCCGCTCTCGCGCGACCATCACGATGGGCTCGTGCAGGCAGTGCGGCTGCGCCGTGCTGCCGCGGACGGCGATGCTTCGGCTCGGCTCGCGGCGGCCAGGGAATTCGTGGAGTTCTTCAGGAACGAAGAGCGTGTCCACCTTCGGGATGAGGAAGAAGAGCTCTTCCCGCTTTTCCTCAGGCACGTCCAGTCGCAGCCTGCGCCCCTTCGCGAGGCACGCCTCCAACACGTGCAGCTCGAGGGGTTCGCGCGCAAACTCGACATCGCCGTGGCGGCCGGCATCGTCGAACGAGAGACGCTGGATGCGGCAGGGGAACTGCTTGACGCACACATCCGGCTTGAGGAGCGGCAGCTCTTTCCGCTGATCGAGGAACTCGTGCCAGACGACGAGCTCCGCAGGCTCGGGCTCGCCAGCAGGGACGTGACCTGCGCCATTCGGCGCCCCGCCCCCCACGAGCTAAAGGCTTGATGTGACTTGAAGTCCGCTCCTAGACGGATTCTGCTACACGCGCGCGCGCGAAACCAGGCTGTGCCCACGGCGGACGCGGTGGTGGCGGCTCTTTAGGCCGCGGTCGAGTTAGCGTTTTCGTCGCGGAGTTCGATTCGGCGCGTGAGTTTGGCGCTCTGTTCGACAAGATCCGCCCCAGCTCCGCGCTTGGCGACGATCAGGAAGCGGTCGCGGCGTTCAACAACGTCCTCGAGGTCTGGGAGTTCGTGACCCGGCACGACAAGGAAACGGTTTGTCGTCCGGTGGATCTCAGCGAACTCGTGAAGCGGAATCTGGACCCCCGTCGTGCATGACATGTCGACACACTCGCACGTGACCTCAATCGGCACGATCTCCGGGAGCAGCGCCCGCTCGGCCAGCGATGCGATCCTCTCGTTGACCTCACGAAACAGCAGTTGATTCTGCGCAGCGCGCTGCTCGCGCTCTCGAAGGCTCTTGTCCATGTTCGCTTCCCCTTGACGAAGTGCCGAAGACGGCCGGGGGAAAGACCTAGAAGTAGCGAGATGCCCTCGGTCACTTCAGGGTAGCGCGTTCCCAGGCCGCTGCCACAACGACGTTCTGGCCCGCGCCACCCGTTACCTGACCGACGAACCAGCTCGCGGCGAACGCCGCGCCGCCCGCGAGGACGAGGACGAGGACGGGGACGAGGACGCCAGCGATCGTGGCGACCTTCCGACCACTGCCGAGCAGAATGTTCGCCGTGATATGACGGCTCCCTGTTGGGCGAGCATTGTCGCTCTTCCGCCAAAACGCGACAGCGTCGGGAGCACGACGATCTCGCGGCGCGGCCTACGTTCGACGTTTCGCCGGGAGGGTCGGACTGCCTGACGGTAGACCTAGCGCTCTGCACGTCGTCTGGAACACCACGCGTACCGCATCATGCAGCTCGAAGAGGACGTACCGCAATCCAGTGGCCCCCGGACTCCCAGCGACAGAAACCGCCATCCCCGAGCACGACGGGCGGTCACGGCTCGAACTCGCGGCGAGCCTCCTCCGTTTCCTTACGCAGCTCAGCGGTCTGCTCACGCGATCGTTTGGCTTCTTCGGCCAACTGCGTTTCGCTGGCGCCCTCTACGTCGACCTGCGCCGATCGATCTTCGCTCGCAGCGTGCTGGGCGGCCGCGCTTGGAACCGGGGTCGCCGCAGTTGGCACAGACGTCGTTTCGGCGTTTTGCCGCTGAAGCTCATCGACTGCGATGGCGAGCTCTTCGAGCCCGGCGGCCAAGCCTCGACCCCAACCACTGATCAGAATCGAGATTCTCGTCTCGCTGTCTGCGTTCTGCAGATCCTCCAGCAGCTTGTTGGCTTCGCTGACCGGCGCCTCGATCGCCTGCTGGACGCGCTCGCGTTGTCCCATTCGTTCCGCCTCCTCGCCCCGTTCTCAGCTGGAAGCGTACGCAGTTGCGAGGCGATGACCGGAGAGCCTGCTACGCGCTGGCTCGAGCCGGGGTGGCGGCCGGCAATCCGACCAGGCGTTCCGCGGGGAATCGTTGCTCGAAGATCTGGCACCCGCAGAGCGAAAGCGCCATCAGCACCGCTCGCTTCTGCCAGCCGAATGTCGCAATCAGCCGCAGCAGCCAATGGGAGACGCGAGAACCCGCTGCGCAGCGGGTTCTCGCCATTTACGCCGCTGGCTGCTCTAGCCGCAGCTCAGGGTCATCGTCGACTTGTCGAAGACGACAGTGACACCGGTGGCGCTCGTGCTTAGGTGGAAGGTCTCGTGCATGACGACGTGCGTGCCGTCGCTACCGGTCAGGTTGAAGGTGTTGGTTGAATGCTTGACATCATTCTGGTTGTTGCTCGACTCTCCGAACCAGGAGACGAAGTGACCGCTCGCGGACCCAGCGCCCGGGGTGTCAGGCGTGATCGTCGCCGTTCCCTCGTCGGTGCCCGTCATCCAGAACTCGTCGGCCCCCGGCGCGGTGAAGAAGGTCACGTGGAAGACCTCGTTCGCGGCGACCGCGGTCAGCGTCCCCGTCTCGCCGTTACACGGGTTCGTCACCGGCGTCGAGAACAACACGACGTTATTGGCGTGCTGGGTGATCGTCACCGTTCCCTGGCCACCCGCGTCCGCCAGCGCAGCGCCGGCCGAAACCAGCCCGAGCACGCCAAGCAGGGCCGCAATTCGTGCTGCGCGCGCCTTCGCCCTGCGGATGCTGAGGGACTGCTTGAGCACGACCAGCGTGACGAGTAGTCCGGCGGCGGCAACGACGACGAAGGCGATCTGGCTGATCCAATCGCCAGCGCCGTGCCGGTGCCAAGTCGGGAAGCTCTGCAGCTCGAACAGGCAAAGCGCGCCGACCAGGATCGGCCCGCCGATTCCGCCGCGCCTGCTCCATAGCGTGGCCGCGAGGAAGAGCACCGAGAACACCGCCGCGCTTTCCCAGAAGCTGATGAAGAAGGCGTCCGCGAACTCGCCGAGCCCCAGGAGCAGCGCCAGCAGTGCGAGCAGCTGGCGCAGGTTCCGGGGAAGCGACAGGAAGTTGGATCCGGTTGCCATGAGGTTCCTCCAGTCGTGGTTGACACCAGCGACCGTAGGGAGCCGCGCCGTTCCTGTCGTCGGGCGAGCGGCTGATCTTTGCGTCAGCCGGCTGGCTGATCTTTCGGCGGTCGCTGCGTAAGGACCCGCCGGGCTGCAGCGCTCTCGCCCGGGAACGATCGGGGCCGCCTCGACTAGACCGCCGTCGAGCGCGACCGCTGCCATCGAGACACCTGGCGGCTTGCCGGCAGCCGGGGGAGGTCAGCGAACGAGCGGCTCCGCGGGGAAGCGCAGGTCGAAGCGCTCGACGAGTTCCGGCACGCTGGCGGGATCCATCTCGAGCCCGTAGCGCTCGCAAAGGTTGCCGAGGGTGGCTGAGTCCGCCTGTGCGACGCCGCCGAGATCGACGAGTTCCGCGAAGAAGCGCTCGAAGCCGGCGGGCGCGATGATCTCCAGAATCCTGCAAGGGTCCTCCCCGGCGTTCCAGAACGTGTGCCACTCGCCGCGGGGCTTGAAGACGAGGTCGCCGTGGCCGGCCTCGAGCACGTCATTGCCGAGGAGCGCTCCCATGCGGCCTTCGAGCACGTAGCTGTACTCGTCTTCGCGGAGGTGGCGGTGGAGCGGCGCGGCGAGTGCGTGCGCCGACATCGGGTGCTCGACGAGCGAGAAGCCCCCGCCGGTCGCATCGCCGTCGATCATGAAGCGGACTCCAATGCTGCCGAGGAATCCGGCCTTGCCGTCTGTGGGCCCCAGGACGCGGACAGAGGTCGTTTGCATCGTTGGCTCATTTCGTTGAACAGTAATGTCTCGTCAACTATGACGAGCGGCGGAGTGTGTGTCAATATTGGGAGGACACCCGTGCCCAACAAAACTCGCTCATATCACATGCAGCGCCGCGCAGAGTCGCAGCAGCAAACCCGCCGGCGCATCACGGAGAGCGCCGTCGAGCTGCACGGGAGCATCGGCCCTTCCCGGACATCGATCAGCGCTGTGGCGGCCCACGCCGGCGTCCGTCGCTCGACCGTCTACCGACACTTCCCCGACGACGCGGCACTATTCGACGCTTGCAGCGCTCACTGGGCCGCCGCCAACCCGCTGCCTCAGCTGGACACCTGGTCGGCGATCGAGAACCCCGACCAACGCCTAGGCATCGCCCTCGCCGAGCTCTACACCTTCTACCGACAAACCGAGCCCATGCTCGACAACCTCTTTCGCGACGAGACAACCACGCCGCTCGTCAAGGAGCGGTTCGCCGACTTCCGCGGCTACATCGACGCGGCGCGCGACACGCTCATGACGGGGCGCAGCCTGCGTGGCACCGCCCGCCGCCGCACACAAGCCGCCCTCGGACACGCGATCGCCTTCTCCACCTGGAAGTCGCTGGTCCGCGAGCAACGACTCGACCACTCCGACGCCGCTGCGCTCGTTCGCGCGCTCGTCGCCGCCGCAAGCTAACGACACCACGCCTGACCGGATTCTTCTCTCACGCTCCGCATGTCCGGTTGGCGCCACCGCCCGCCGCCGACCTGACCGTCAAAGACGAGCTCCGCCGCCCAAAGCCGCCACGCCGCGATCAGGCGTACCCGCCAGGAATCCGGACGCGGCATCCCGAAGTGCGTCGCTCTGTCGCGTTTTGGCGGAAAGGCGACACGAGTCGTTATCGATGCTGGAGTGTCGGCCTGATGCGACGGTGCGCCGTCTGCGGCGCCGCAGGAAGTCGAGCTCAAGCCACGTCTTACTTGATGGAGCCCGAGCCGTTTACCTGACTGACGGCAGCTCCTCCCGAGGATAGGAGTGCGGGGGCCGCTCGGGCTCCTTGCCTAGACTCCAGCCGATGAGCCGGAGCAGATCTCACAAAACGATGGACGGCGCCGTTACAGCTTGCTAGATGTCAAGGCAAGCACTAGGTAATGCGGGAGCAGGCGTCTTATTCCTCATAGTCGCGATCGTTGACTTCATCCGCGATTCTTCGGGCATCGGCGTGGTCTTCGTGGTTTCGCTGCTGTCTTTCTAGGGCTCGCCCTCTCCGGCCAAAATAAGCAGTAACCGGTGTGCCTACTCAGTGGTGACGCCGGCCCTCGCGTTCAAATAGCAGTGCCAGGAGCCCAGCAAAAGCGATGCCTGCGAATGTGCCCCACATCTTTTCTTCCCTTCCGGTTCTGTCTCTCCTGGGTCTGGAGGAAGAAGACTGGGAGGTCGCGAGCCCCCTCCAGGAGCGACCCCCCAGCGTCTCCCTCGATGACTGCTCTCGCTTAATTGACTAGCCAATCAAGGGTTAAACGTGCCTGAGAGTTGGGCCTAGAGACGTGAACGCCCGCCGTTTGGGCGGCGGGCGTTCAGTTGCATCGTTTGTAGTTCGCCTTAGGGCGAATAGGATCGCGTAGTACTGCGGCCTTAGAAAGGGGAGAGTCATGGACAGGCGTTTGATTCCGGCCCTCGTCGTTACGCTCGCCGTTGCACTTACAGGCGCAAGCGGCGTCGGGGCGACGACGACGAGTGTCGTTATGAGCGGGCTTGATAACCCGCGCGGTCTCGCCTTCGGGCCCGAGGGCGCCCTCTACGTCGCCGAGGCAGGGCGCGGCGGCCCGGGACCGTGCATCGTTCTTCGTGGTGCGCCTCAGTGCTACGGGCCGACGGGGGCCGTGAGCCGCCTCTGGCGAGGTAAGCAGGAGCGCGTGGCTACCGGCCTGCCGTCCTACGGGAGCGCCGCCTCGACGACGGGACCCCACGACATCTCGTTCCTTGGCCGAGGGGGCGCCTACGTGACGATCGGGTTGGGCTTCGAGGGACAACCGCGGTCCGCACTCGCCGGGGTAGGTGATCAGTTCGGCTGGCTCGTCCACCTGCCAGCGAGCGGCGGCTGGCGCCCGGTCGCCGACATCGCCGCCTACGAGTTCGCGGCGAATCCGGCTGGCGGCCCACTCGACAGCAATCCCTATGGCCTTCTGGCCGAGCCGGGAAGCCGGGTCGTCGCGGACGCAGGTGCGAATGCCCTACTCCGCGTCGCGGCGAACGGGACGGTCTCGACAGTGGCCGTCTTCGCTGCACGGCCGAACCCGACGCCGGTCGGGCCGCCGTTCGTCGACTCGGTGCCGACCGCGGTCGCCGTCGGTCCCGACGGCGCTTATTACGTCAGCGAGTTGACAGGCGTGCCGTTTGCCGCGGGCTTCGCCAACATCTACCGGGTCGTGCCCGGCCATGCCCCGACGGTTGCGTGGAGCGGCTTCACGACGGTGATCGATCTCGCGTTCGGCCCGGACGGGAGCCTGTACGTCCTCGAACACTCCACGGGCCCACTCTTCTTCGCACTGCCGGGAAGGTTGCTCAAGGTGGCGCCGGATGGAACGCGAACCACGGTCATCGACGGGCTAACCCGACCCGGATCAGTCGCGGTCGGTCCGGACGGCGCGCTCTACGTCTCGAATCAGAGCATCTCGATCGGCACGGGCGAGGTGCTGCGGATCGAGCCCTAAACGAGCATTGCAAGCTCTGGCGCTTCGCGCGGCGCGGAGCGCCAAACAAAACGCGGAGCTCTTCGCCTACCGGCCGGCGCCCTCACGCCGTGATTGGCGTTCCCCTCGCGACCAGTACGAGACCCCGCTGAACGAACATGACGCACCGCGGCGGCACCCAGGCCGTGATCGACGCCAACGAGCTAAGCACCCTGAAACAGCTCGCCGACACGATCGACCCGGCCATCCTCACCCAGGCCTTCGCCAACGACGCGCTCCAGCTGCCACAACCCCTGCTCGCGCCCAAGCCGCGACCTCGACCGCGCCGGCTCGTCCCCGACGCGGCGCTGATTCGACGCAGGGCCGCCGGCGAACCGCTCCGCCAGCTCGCCCACGACTACCAGGTCAACCACACCACCCTCAGCCGCTACTTC
>WNGO01002164.1_pt1 | contig 12603 bp, 9 predicted proteins | sample 5400511 | NCBI WGS metagenome assembly WNGO01 (sample SAMN13153380, study PRJNA577476) | soil metagenome | isolation source: 20 cm soil or saprolite under Garry oak tree replicate 2 | place: USA:California | collected 2016-06-15
ACCAGCAGCTCGGGCCGGTGCGCCAGGGCGATGAGCAGTCCCGCGCGCGCCCTCTGCCCCCTGGAGAGATCCTTGATCTTCGCCGCGGGATCGAGCGCGAACGCCCGCCGCAGTTCCTCCGCGTAGGCGTCATCCCACTTCGGATAGAAGGCGCGCGTGTAGCGAATCAGCTCGTCGACCCGCATCCAGCCGGGGAGGTCATTTTCCTCGGACAGATAGCCAATCCGCGACAGGACGGCGACCGGGTCGGCGACCGGATCGAGGCCGAAGACGCGCACCGAGCCGCTTTCCGCCCGTAGCAGACCCAGAATATGCCGGATGAGCGTCGTCTTTCCCGCTCCGTTTGCGCCGACGAGGCCGTAGACCGCCCCGCGCGGGAGGGACACGCTCACCGAGTCCAGGGCCGTCGTGGCACCGAAGCGGCGCGTCAGCTCCGACACGCTGATGACCGATTCACTCACCGTCGAGCCACCGCCTACGCGTAAAGCAGGTTAAATCGAATCCATGGAGAACACGCCGCGGCGCGTACTCCACCCGCCGAACCAATGGTGCCAGAGCGGCACGTCGAGCCCATACTCGAGTCGCGACGGCTTCCACGTTCCCTGAGGAAGTAAGTCTTGAGGCGTCCAGCGACAATTCTCGGCACTGATCAGTCGGACCGGCACGTACCACCTACGGACCTCGGCCTCGGTGCGCCACACGCTCCGCTCCGCACCGTTCACGACCACCGTGATGTTCACTGCTCTGACGGGCCCGGTCCCCGGATCGATCAGCGCCCCGCCCGCGAGATAACCGATGAACGGTCCGGCCGGCCCCGCGTACACGGGCATCGCCCAACAGCGATCCGCGCCGGTGAAACGACGGTACTTGGTGCTGGAGAGCGCGCATTTCGCGATGATCACCGCGGCGACCAACGCGGCAGCGATGATCGCGGAGCGACGGATCATCAGGCCTGGTTCAGCGACCAGGCTGCTGCTGGGAATAAAGCCCATACCTCAACCCTCAGCCCGCGCCGGCCGTCTCCGGCTCGAGATACTCCTCGCGGTACATCCGAATCAGCTCGAAGAAATAGCTCAGCGCGAGCGGGCCGATGAGCAGGCCGAGCAGCCCGAAATGCGCCACGCCGCCGATCGCGCCGATCAGCGTGATGAGCGGGTGCACCTCGGAGAAGCGGCGATAGATCAGCGGGCGAATGAAGTTGTCCACGCTCCCGATCACGAGCACACCCCAAACGACGAGGAGAATGGCGGGGACCGGTCGCCCCTGCATATAGAGCACGATCGCCGCCGGACCCCAGATCATGCCGGACCCCACGACGGGAAGAATCGAGAATGCCATCGTGACGACCGCCCAAAACAGACTGTTCGGGAGACCGGCGACGCCGAACGCGACCCCGAGCAGCAGACCTTGGATCGCGGCCACCGCCCCCGTTCCGATCACGGTAGAGACGGTGACGTCTTTGAAGCGCTTGCCCAGCTTTTCCGTGTTCTTCTTGGAGAATGGAATGTAGGGACGGGCGTCGAGCCACACGTCGCCCGGATGCTTCAAGACGTAGTAGAGACCAAAAAAGGCAATCGTCAGGTTCAGCGTCAGCCGCGTCGCCGTGCCGACAAGGCCGAAGGCGCTCGACCCGATCGCCGCCACGATGCGGCCACCGGCCTCGGCGATGCGCGGGCCGATGGGAATGCCGCGGAACTGCAGCGACGAGAACCGTTCGAGGATCGGACTCTGCAAGACGGTCTGCGCGATCTGCTGCGCCTCACCGATCAGCAGTCCCGCGATCAACATGCCGGGCACGACGAGGAGCACCACGCCCAGCAGGGTGACGGCCAGCGCGGCGGCGCCGGGCGGCAGCCGGCGCTTGACCAGCCACGTGTACACCGGCGCGAAGAGAACGGCCAGAACCGGAATGCCGATGATCCCTGTGGCGTAATCCCACACGGACCACACCAACGCCACGCCCAACGCAATAACGATGAACGCGGCGCGCTGATGCTTGGTATCGAGAAACGCTACGTCTCTAGCGACTGCCTCGCTCCACGCGAAGGACTCGGGTCAACGTCTTCCCGTCCACTGTAATAGTGACCAGATAGTCGCCTGTCGAGACCGCGTTCGCACCACCGCCAAACCCTCCAAACCCGCCACCGCCGGCAGGCGCACGTCCGAATGCCTGGGCGATGAACCCCAGCGCGCCAAAGCCACCGCCCCCGCCCCCGCCGCCGCCCTGGCCGGGCTTGCGCAGCAGATTGCCGAGCGTCGTGAGGAAGGTCGCGTCGGGCGGTGGGTCCCCTGACTCGCCGCCGCTCTCGCTCCCGGCCGTCGGCAAGGAGCCCGTCGCGGAAGCCGCGCGGGGTGTCGTTTCGCCGGGGCGCTCGTTGAACCGACCTTGGGCGTTGAACGCGTTCCCACCGCTGCCGCCGCCACCACCGCCACCACCGCCACCACCTCCGCCTCCTCCCCCAAATCCAAAGCGCTGCGCAATCCCCTGCACGTCACCGGTGAGCAATAGACTCTTGATCGGCTCGAGCTGCTGCGCATTCCCGCCATTCTTCGCGAGCGAGTCGAACACGACGTTGATCCGCTGCACGAGCCAGGCGCTGTCCCGCTTCTGCGAGGGCGACAGCGCGACCGGCGGTGGAGTGCGACCCTGGAAGTTCCAGGTGACGCGATGCAGGCCGGGGCCCGCGGGACCCTGAACCGTGCGAACCGTGTCGCCGCGGACGTCGCGAATCACGATCGACGTCCGCGCGCGCCGATCGCTGCTTCCAGTTGCAAGGCGATACACGATGTCGGCGCCATACGGCGGGCTCGGCGCGCGGAACGCTTTCTGGCCGGCGGTGCCGCCGCCGAGCGGCGGCTGACCGTATTGATACGCCGTCGTCGGCTGGAAGAGATACGCCGTCGCAGCGATCGCGCTGTCGTTGAGCTGTTCCAGCGGCGCGATGTTCACGATCCACAGCGCGCGGCCGTGCGTCGCCGCGAGCAGATCGCGGTCACGCGGATGAATCCGCAGATCATGGACCGGCACGGTCGGGAACCCGGTCATGAACCGCTGCCACGAGGCGCCGCGGTTCAGCGAGACGTACAGCCCGACGTCTGTGCCGACGAACAGCAGATCGCGATTCGCGATATCCTCGCGGATCACGTGCACATAGCCGGGGCCGTCGTCACCTTTCGGCAGATTGTTCACGAGCGAGCGGAACGACTTGCCGAAGTCGGTCGTGACGAACACGTAGGGCGCGTAGTCGCCGCTGCGGTGGTTGTCGAATGTGATGTAGAACGTCGCCGTGTCGAAGTGCGAGGGCTCGATGCGGCTGACGTACGTGCCCGCCGGAACGCCGGGGAAGCGGCCGGTGATGTTGTCCCATGTGCCGCCGTCGTTCTTCGTGATCCAGACGTTGCCGTCGTCCGTGCCGGCGTAGAGCAGGCCCGGCCGGATCGGCGATTCCGCCAGCGACACGATCGTACAGTACGTCTCCGCGCCCGTGACGTCCGGCGTGACGCCGCCGGTCGTACGGGTGCTCACCCGGATCTTCATCGAGTCCTTGGTCGTGAGATCGGGCGAGATCGGGTAGAGATCTTCGCCACGGCGCGTGGACTTCATCACCTTGTTCGCGCCGGCGTAGAACGTCTCGGGGTTGTGCGCCGAGATGAGGAACGGCGTGTTCCAGTTCCAGCGGAGGTCAGTCTCGTTCGAGTCAGCCCTCTGGCGCACCCGCAGCTCGATAATGCGGCGCCGCTGCGCCGCCGTCTCAGGCCTCGTCGTGTCGGGGCGCTCGATGACGATCGAGTCCTCGTACAGCGTGTAGCGCGGCCGCCAGTTCGGCTTTTGCAGTACGACGCGCTCACCCGTCGCGAAGTTCAAACGCGACATATTGCCGCCCTGCGACTCGACGTAGATCGTGTTCGGGTCGGTCGGATCCTGGGCGGTATAGAAGCCGTCGCCGCCGCCGACCGTCGTCCAGTCGGCGTTCGTGAGCTCGCCCTGACGCCGCCGCGACGGCCCGCACCAGGAGCCGTTGTCCTGATAGCCGGCGCAGACGTTGTACGGAAACGCCATGTCGTAGCTGACGATGTAGGGCTGGCCGATCGGGAACGTGTTGAGGAAGTCCCAGTTGCCGCCCTTGTCCCAGGTTTGCGCAATACCGCCGTCGTTCCCCACGACGATGTGATTGGGGTCGTTGGGATCGATCCACATCGCGTGATGATCGACGTGAATGCCGACCGTCGCGTTGCCGATCGTCTTGCCACCGTCGTTGGAGAAGTTGAGCGGAGTGGAGGAGAAGTAGACGCGATTCGGATCCTTCGGGTCGACGCGAACCTGGGAATAGTAGAAGGGTCGCACGTCAGTGCCGTTCATCTTTTCCCACGTCGCGCCACCGTCCTGCGAGCGATAGAGACCGGACGCACGCGTCTGCGGCGCTTTCCCCGCGCCCCCGCTGGCGTTCGGCATGGTATCCGCTTCCACCATCAGATACACGACTTTGGGATTGGACGCCGCGATGGCGATCCCGATGCGACCCAGCGTCGAAGTCGGCAGTCCGCTGCCCTTTATCTGCGTCCAGGTCTTGCCGCCGTCGGTCGTCTTCCAGAGCCCGCTGCCAGGACCGCCACTATTAAGGAAGTAGGGGCCGCGCACGCGCTGCCAGCTGGCGGCGAACAGCACTTCGGGATTCGACGGGTCCATGGCGACGTCAATGAACCCCGCCTGCGGCGAGATGAACTTCACGAGCTGCCACGTCTGCCCGCCGTCGGTCGTTTTGTAAAGGCCGCGCTCAGCGTTGGCGGACCATGCTTGGCCGAGGGCGGCGACGTAGACGATGTTGGGATTGGTCGGGTGCACGACGATGCGACCGATCGCCCCCGTCTTCTCGAGGCCCACGCGCTTCCAAGTCAGGCCGCCGTCGGTCGATTTGAAGATGCCGCAGCCCGGCGAGATCGTGTTGCGCGAGTCCTCTTCGCCCGTGCCGGCCCACACCTGCATCGTGTCCGACGGCGCGATCGCCAGCTCGCCCATCGAAACGCATTTCTCATTTTCGAAGACCGGCCGGAACGTCGTCCCAGCGTTGGTCGTCTTCCAAATGCCACCGGCCGCGGCCGCGACGAAGAACGTCTTCGAGGGGCTCGGAATGCCGGTGACGCTCGACACGCGCCCGCCCATGTTCGCCGGCCCGATGCTGCGCCAGCGGAAGCCGGCGAGCAGCGTCGAGTCGAGCGTGATTCCGACCGCGCTCGAGGCCAGCGCCGGCGTCGGCACGCCCGGCGTCACGATGACCGCGCTCGGTGGCCGGGGCTGGGCGCGAGGCGGCCGGATGGCGCGAGCGGTGTCGCGGGAAGCGGCTGGAGGTTGTGGTGGTGGAGCAGGGGGATTCTGAGCGACAGCTGATGTTGCGAAGGCGAGGACGGCGGCAGCCGTCCACGGGCGCTGGAACATGACGGTCCTCAAGCGATGAGTGGTGTGTGGTGGAATCGTGCAGCCAATGGACTACGAACGGAAGCCTTGCGTCGTTGAATCCCGATAATTAAACTCGGCTTTCCTTCAACCGCACTAATAGGCGCATGCGGCGACTTGTTCTCCGATCTGTCGGACTGCTCGGTGTCCTGGGACTCATCAGCCAATCACTGTCAGCGCAGGAACGATTCGATATCGCCGTGTACCCCTACGCCACAGCGCAGCGCGGCGAATGGGAGCTCGAAGGGCTGCTCAACTTCTCGAGCCGCGGGACGGGCGCTTTTGACGGGAAGGTGGCACCAACACAGGGCCAGTGGCGCTTTGCCGCCGAGGTGACGCGGGGCATCACGGATCATTGGGAGCTGGCTGGCTACCTCCTCGGCGCCCAGACGCCCGGATTGGGGCTCGATTATGCGGGCTGGCGGCTGCGCTCCCGCATGCGCGCGCCCGAGTCCTGGCGGCTGCCCGTGAGTCTTGGATTCAGCGCCGAATACGAGACGGCGCGGCCGGCGTTCAGCGAGAGCGCGCGGACCCTCGAGCTGACGCCAACGCTCGAGCGACGTCTTGGTCCTATCCAACTGCTCGCCAACCCCACGCTGGAGCGCGATCTCGCCGGTCCCGAGCACGAGTGGGAATTCGAGCCGCGGGCACGCGTGGGCGTCGCTGTCGGCCGAGTCGTGACGCTCGGGCTCGAGTACTACGGCGCCTTCCTCGAAAGCGAGAAATTCCATCAGGTCTATCCGACGGCAGATTTGCGGCTCGGGGACGACATCTCCTGGCATCTGGGCGTGGGCTTCGGGTCAAGGGCCGCCGGCGATCGGCTTGTCTTCAAGACCGCGTTCGAGGTGCCGTTGATTGAGAAGCACTAGGGGAGGTCACGCCATGAAGCGACTGCTCGCGCTGTGCGCCGCTGCCTGTCTGAGCTCATCCACCATGCTCCCCGCACAAGGTGACCGCGGCACCGGCATTCGCACGTCGATAGTCGAGACGTACGTCGAGCTGCATCAGCTCCTCATCTATCCGTTCGCGGCGTACTCGTGGGATCACAATTACGAGTACCAGCCCACGATGTTCGGGTTTGGGAGGGACCAAGACTTCCGCGGCCATTACAGGACGACCGAGGCGGCGCTCTTCCTCGCGTACGGCGTGACCGACTGGCTCGCGCTCGAGCTCGAAGGTTCGCAGATCACCGCGACCTTCGAGAAGGCGCCCGCCGACACGTTCGGGACGCCGGCGCGGATCCGCGAAACGGGCGTCGCCGACATCGCCGGCCAGCTGCGGCTGCGCCTCGGCCACGAACGCGGCCGCCGGCCCGAGTTCTTCGCGTCAGTCGAAGTGCTCCCGCCGATGCACGCGGGGCGCGTCCTCATCGGAGACGCGCAATGGAATGTCAAAAGTGAGATCGGCGCGGTCCGCGCCTATCGGTGGGGCACGATGACATTCCGCACCACCATCGAATACAACCGCGGGGACACCCACTGGGACCTCGGCGAAACGTCGCTGGAGTATCTGCGACAGCTGTCGCCCGCCTGGCGCATCCTCCTCGGCATCGAAGGCGGCGAGGGCGGCGCGCCCGACGACTGGGTGCTCGTGACCGCGGGACGGTGGCGCATCGCGCGCGGGCTCGATTTCAAGTTCGCCAACGGCCTCGGCATCTTTTCGAAGTCGAACGACTGGGAGTCGCAGATCGGCCTGCTGCTGACACTTCGGTAGATTCGTCGGTCGGGGACATTTCGGGACTTCACACGTCCCGGCAACGCGTGACGTCTGTCACGCTGGCCTGCCGTCATCTCCCTACATTTGCCGGCGGCACTCACGTCGTCCCCGGTCGGGACCGCGCCCACCCGCCCCTCACGCCGCGCCTCCTGGAGCCTTCATGGCCGCCTGGAATATTTTCGGTCGCGAAACGACCGCCGAGCAACTTCCCGCTGAGCTGCGTGCAATTCTTGCCGAGATGAAGCGCGAGCACGTGGCATTCGAAGCCCTGACCACCACCGCCCGCGAGTCCGGTCAGGGTCTCACGCAGCTCATGCAGCCGATCACTGACGCGCAGAAAGTCGTTGCGGAGCTCCAGTCGCGCGTCAAGTCGCTCGAGCGCCTGGTGCCGGTTTTGGCGACGCTCGACGAGCAGACCGAGAACGTCTCGAAGTCGCAGCGCCGCACCGAGACCCAGCTCACGCAGAACTCCGAGAATGCAAAACACTTGCGCACCGAGATCGACGAGCTGCGCGGCGTGCTCGAGCAAGCGCTCGCGCTGAAGAACGAAGTCGCCGGCTTCCTCGAGCTGGGCGGCGGGTTCAAGGCATTGCGGATGGATGCGGATACGCTGAGCGGTGCTGTGCGCGAGCTGACGCAGGGATTCGATCAGGTGCGCGCGCGCCAGGAAGAGCTGCGCAAGACAAGCGAAGCGGTCGCCACGCGCTTCAGCGCGTTCGAGGACCGGCAGCAGGGCGCGCAGCGCAGCATCGCCGAGACCGAGTCACGGGCCGCAACCGTCGGCCAAACAATCAAGGAGCTGACGCAGGCCGCGGCGGAGGCCGCGCAGACCAAGCGGCAGCTCACGACGTTGAAAGCGCTTGCCGACGGCGTGACCCAGAAAGTCACGGCGCTCGAGCAGCAGCGCGACGTCGTCGAGCGCGCCACCGCCGAGGTGGGCAAGCTCCACGAGCTGATGCGCGACGTCGATGCCAAGATTCGCCGGCACGAGGAGAGCGCGAAGGGCCTGAACGACCTCGAGTCGAAAGTCGGCGAGCTCAAGGACCTGCACGCCGAAGTGCTGGCGCGCTCGACCGAGATCACCGCCAACCACACTGCGGTCAAGCACGCGGACGACGAGCTGCGCGCGCGCCTAGCGGCGCTGCGCGACGACGTGCAGCGGGCCGTGAAGCGCTTCGAGCTCGAGAACCAGGGGCTCGACGCCGTCGGCCAGCGGATCCTCGATCTGCGTAGCGGGCTGACGGCGATGGAGGGCCGCTTTAAGCTGTTGGAGGAGTCGAGTCGCTCGATCACGGACGTCAATTCCAAGGCGGACGGCCTGGTGGTGCAGCTCGAAAGCATCGCCGAAAACGTGGCGACGTTGGGCACGCAGGCCGAGCGCGTGCGCGCGATCGAAGCGAGCACTGGGCGGCTCGGCAATATAGTAGAAGAGATGACGCAGCACGTCGCGCAGCTCGAGAAGTCGCACCCGGGTGTGCAGGCGGCGCTGCAAGATGTCGCGATGCTCAGGGGCACACACGAATCGGTCAAGGGCGCGCTGGAGCACGTGGAGGGTGCCGCCGACGAGATGGCGCGCGTGCTCGAGCAGCAGTCCGAAACCAAGGCCTGGCTCTCCGGCGTAACCGACCAAATCAAGGCGCTCCGTGTCGAGCTGGCCGCAATCGAGGATCTGAAGCCAACGGTCGAGTCGGTGCGCGGTGAGGCGGATCGGCTGTCACAGGCGATGGGGCAGATCGAGGGGCGCAATCGCATGGTCGATGACCTAAACAAGCGTCTTACCGACCTTACGAACCTTGGCACGCAGCTCGATGAGCGCAGCCGGGAGTTGGTGACGCGGATGCAGGGCGCGGACGAGCGCTTCGGAGCGCTTGCTGCGCGGGCCGAGGAAGCCGCGCGGATCGAGAAGCTCGTGCCGGCCGCGGTCGCGACGGTCGAGCGTGCCGAGAAGCGCGTGGGCGAAGTCGACACCGTGGTGACGGCGCTCGAATCGCGGGCGCACAATCTCGAGGGCCTCGCCGAACGCACGCGCGCCCTGGGTCAGGAGCTCGAGCTGAAGCAGGCGGGCCTGGACAAGGCGACGGAGCATCTGGACCGGGTGGCCCAGCTGCGCGAGCAAGCGGCGACGGCCGCACAACAGCTGGAAGAGCGCTCGTCGCAGCTGGGCACCACGGTCACGACGGCCGGCAACCGGCTGCTCGAGCTGACGGCGACGCTGGACGAGCTAGACAATCGCGCGGGCGGCTTGCGCTTCGCGCAGAAGCGGATGGCGCAATTCGAGGAGCGGCTCGCCAAGTGGGAGGCGGTCGAATCGCAGCTCACGCGAGCGCTCGAGCAGATGAATCAGCGCCAGGCGACGGTCGACGCGATGCAGGCCGACATGCACCGGCTGTACGAAGTTGCCGAGAAGACGACGGATGATGTGCGGTCGATCGCGGCCGCGCGCGAGGAAGTCGGCGAGACGCGTGCGATGCTCGAGACCGTGCTCAGCATGGTGACGCACGTCCACGACGCGGCGAACACGCTCGATCACCGCAAGCGCCAGGTGGAGCAGGCGGAGGAGCGGCTGGCCCGCGTCGAGGCGATGTTGGAGGAAATGCAGGCCGGGCTGGAGCAGCTCTCGAGTCAGAAAGCGCTGATCGATCAGGCGGTCACACAGGCCGGCGCGCTCGCGTTTCAGACGAAGCAGGCGGAGGCGTTGATCGCCACGCTGCAGACCGAGCGCGAAATCACGGACAAGGTGCGCACCGCCGTCACGCAGGTCCGTGAGGAGCGGCGGACGGAGGAGCGGCCGACGAAGAAAAGCGCGTAACGTCGGCACCTATCGAAACACGAAGCCCCGCAGTGGACATCCGCTGCGGGGCTTTGTGTTTTTAACGTCCGCGTCTGGCGGGAGCTGGCGGGGGCGGCGGTGCGGACGGCAACGGCGTGTCGCTATTCCAGATGTCGTCGACCATCAGCCATTTCCCGTTCTGCTGCATCCAGTGCACGATGTATTTGCCCGAGTCCACCGCCGGCATCCCGGGCGGCAGTTTCGCGCCGGCGGGGAAGGCCCAGTGCCAGCTGCCTCGTTCCATCGCCATGTCGCCCGCGCCGTGCACCGCGTCGGCGTGAAGCGTCAGGATTGGCTTCGGATCCATCGTGTTCATCGTCGCGAAGAATGTGCGGACTGCTTCCTTGCCTTTCATCGTCGCCATGTTCGGCGGCATGATGACCGCGTCGGCCGCATAGAACTCGGCGATCGAGTCGGCGTGACCGGTGCTCGTGAGCCGTGGCCATTGGGCGTTCGCGGCGTCGATCGCTTGCTTCGCGCTGCCAGACGTGTCGGCGGGCTGGCAGGCGAACGCCGTGGTGGCGAGGAACAGCAGATAATAATGAAGGCGCATGGTGTCTCCGTCGGTGGTGAGAGGGCGGGGGAGAGAATACGGCGTGCAGGTTCGTTAGGGTAGGGGCGCAGCATGCTGAGCCCCTACCCGTTTCTCTCCAGCGCCTCATGTTTCTGCGTCATGTTCACTCGCGCCTCGCTCGCCTTCCTGCGCGGCCTCGCCCGCCACAACAACAAGCCCTGGTTCGAGGCGCATCGCGAGAGTTACGAGAACGACATCCGCGCGCCGATGCGCGCACTGATCGAAGAGATGGACGTCCGGCTGGCGCGGCTCGCGCCCGAGATCACGGGCGACCCCAAGCGCTCGATGTTCCGGATCAATCGCGACATCCGATTTTCCAAAGACAAGTCGCCGTACAAGACGCACGCGGCCTGCTGGTTTCGTCATCTCGACGCGAGCCACAAAGTCGGCGGCGAGGCGGACGAGGGGAGTGCGGGGCTCTACTTCCACCTGCAGCCGGGGAAGTCATTCGTTGGCGCGGGAATCTGGATGCCGCCGCGCCCGACCTTGAATACGATTCGCGACGCGATCGCCGAGGATCACCGGGGTGTTGCGCGCGTCGTCGAGAACCGGCGTTCGCGGCGGCGCTTCGGCGGGCTCGACGATGGCGCGATGCTGAAGCGGATGCCGCGGGGATTCGCCGACGATCATCCCGCGGCCAAGTGGCTACGCTACCAGTCGTTCACGATCGGTCGCGAACTGAGCGACATGCAGGTGCTCGGGCCGGGCTTGGTCAGACTGCTCGAAGCCGACTTCACATTGATGATGCCGCTCGTGCGATGGCTGAATAGTGCGCTGGGACTGCGGCAGGCGACGGCGCGCTAGGGCTCGCGCGTGAAGACGGCGCGCCAGCTGCGATCGATCGGAGACCAGGTGAAGTGGTCCTGATCGATCAGGCGGAACGTGAACGATTCGATTCCTCGCCGGGCGGCGTTACCGCTCGCCGGCGCGATCGGGTTGAACGCGACGAAGGGCTCGGCCATATCGAGCGTGCCCGTGAGCAGCTCGACACCCGATCCCGAGCTGTACACGGCGGTGCTGTAGAAGCGGCCGTTATCGGGGTCGAAGCCGATGATTCCTTGCGCACTTGCGCTTGAGGAGTCCACCGTTTCCCGCCACTCGAGCCGCAGGCTGTCGAACAGCGCTGCGAAGACGCGTGTGCCGGAGCCGTCGGGGGCGCCCGTGAAGTTGCCGGCGAAGCGCACCTCAAAGCGCCATTTGCCGGCGAGCGTTTTCAGAAGGTCGCCTGCCAACTGAAGCGTCAGGGTGGCGGTCGTGCCGGCTGCGTCTGTCGTGCCGGACGCGTCTGTGGACGCGGCCGCGGACATGGCGGCGACCGGTGCGCGTCGCTGTTGCGCGCCGCCCTGTGCTGCCAGGGAATGCGCCGCGAGCATCGCGACCGCGACGACTGCGCCGATGTGCATCTTGTTGCGAGAGGTGGTCATGCTGTGTGACTTTGCACGGGGCATGCCGCCTGATAACCCAAGCTTCTGTGTATGGAGTGCGTGCGGCGGTCATGCGACTCGCATGGTGTCGTGCAAGGTGCGGGGCATCGGGTTGAGGATGGGATGTGATCGGGGTAACTTGCGGGCCGTGAGGATCAAGACGGCCGCTCAGCCTCTCGGCCTCTAGAAGTTCGGGACGTAGCGCAGCCCGGTAGCGCACCTGAATGGGGTTCAGGGGGTCGCGGGTTCAAATCCCGCCGTCCCGATTCAAACGGCGAGCCAAAAGGCTCGCCGTTTGGCATTTTACTCGGCACTTGACAAATACTCCTCGCGAGGAGTAATTATCCGGCATGCAAGTGCCCACACCTGCTGCCGCGATGGCGATCCACGACTCGCTCGAAGAAGAGGTGCTGATCGCCCTGGTCCGCGCCGCATGGCTGGCGGCCGAACGCTCCAATGCGGTGACCGCCGCCGCCGGGCTCTCGCCGTCGCAATACAACGTCCTGCGCATCCTCCGCGCGGCGGGGCGGGGCAGACTCTCCTGCACCGAAATCGGCACGCGCATGGTGACACGCGATTCCGATCTCACGCGCCTGATGTCGGGTCT
>WNGO01008436.1_pt1 | contig 12602 bp, 8 predicted proteins | sample 5400511 | NCBI WGS metagenome assembly WNGO01 (sample SAMN13153380, study PRJNA577476) | soil metagenome | isolation source: 20 cm soil or saprolite under Garry oak tree replicate 2 | place: USA:California | collected 2016-06-15
TTAACCGATTGGTCGTAGGTTCGAATCCTACCGCTGGAGCCAATTCGCTGGAGCCAATTTCCAACGCAATAAATTGCGCCTGCGCATAAGCGCACCCGACGCCTCAGTTACGAAATTTAAGTACAATGAAAGCGTTATTTTCAGTTATTCTCGCAGTCGCCATTTCCGCTATGGGCGTTCAGGCTGGGCCTGTTCGCACCGCGCGACACGTGGCGAAGGACACCGCGATTACGGCGAAGAATGTCGCGCATAGCACCGTAAAGGGCACACGAAGAGCCGTTCACACGGTAATCAGTTTCTTCACTCCATAATCGAGGCAGTCTTCAGAGTCCGGTCGAGTGTTGTCAAAGCGGACCGGCGTTTTGCGCTCTGAGTGTGAGGCGATCGGCAACTCTGAGTTTTGCCGACTACGTCGATTGTCCGCTGATGAATTGGCAGCGTCATGCGGCTGCTGCTGAAGTCGCGAACGATTAGATAGAGCAGTTTCGAACAAAAATTGCTGTAACCTGTCGAAATGAGTTTCTGTCTTCTTCTTTTGGGCGAATGGGCATTCGATCTTTTTTACGTCTCCGAATAACTTCGGCGCGTACTCGCGATTTTATCCGGCGCCTTTTCGTGGCGCTTCTGGTGGCAACGATTTTCCTCGCAGGGATTCAACTGCGTCGATGGATCGGGGAAAATACGAGGCACGTCCGTTATCAGCACGACATCGTCAACGGTTTCTACTGGGGCAACGAAATCCTGAAGGAGGCGCGCCGGTTATCACCGGACGAAGCGACCGCCAATTCGTGGCCAGGATTTTTCCGCGGCTATCTCGCGCTTTACGATCAGGTGAAAGAGGACGCGTACGAGAACGATTACCACCTGGATTATCCACCGCTGCGACTCTTGGCCATGGCAATCTGGGCCAAACAAGTGCGTAATGAATTTGGAGTGGTTGATGACGGACACCCCAAGCTCGTCAATCCACTGTTGAAGATCAATTTGCTGTGCGAACTGCTTTCCGCAGCAGCGATCTTCATTTTGGTTCGCCTGTGTGTGGAGCGATCACGGCCAACGCATTCGTCCGTGTTGCGTGCTTTGCCGCAACAGCATCGCGCTTCGATTTGCGGTCTCACCGCGGCGAGTGTCGCGTGGCTTGAGCCGTCGATGATTCTGGATGCGCACGGTTGGCCGCAATGGGACGTATGGGTCCTGCCTTTTTATCTTTTCGCTGTGATCGCAGCGTTGAAAAATCGCTGGTTCTGGTGCGGTTGCTTGCTCGGCGCCGGTGCAATGCTCAAAGGACAATTATTGTTCGTGGCACCTTTCTTTCTTCTCTGGCCACTGTGGCAAAGGAAATGGATTCCCGCACTGCGCATGCTCGCCGGCTTTGTGGCCACGACAGCGCTGATAGTTTCACCCTGGCTTCTGCGCACGCCAGCAGCTTGGATCTCTGTCGCTGCTGTTATTGTTGTTAGCCTGTTATTCCTGCTCCGATACAAACTGCCGTATGCAGACGCATGGCTCGCCGGAATCCTCGGCTGCGCGATATTTGTGGCCGGCTCTTTTACGGGCGGAAGCTTCGCCTGGCTGCAAATCGGCTTTATCTACGGCACCGAGCATTATCCTTATCTTTTCATCAGTTCCTGCTACAACCTTCCATCGCTCCTCGGCCAGGCCGGGTGGTCACTAAAAGATTCACTTTTGTCCGGTCGTTTCGGATCTCTGGATTTGCATCTCACACTGCAATGGGCGCTGCGTCTGCTTTATCTTGGCGCATTGGCGTTGTCTGCGCGCGGCCTGACGCGACATCTCCGCGCTCGCGATCCGCGGGCTCTGATTGCCATTGCCGCGCCATGGTTACTGATGTTCGCGCTCCTGGGTCAAATGCATGAGCGCTATCTGACGTGGGGCGCGGTCGTAAGCGCGGTGGCGCTGGGAGTCAGCGTCAGATTGAGCATCATTCATTTCATCATATCGATCGCCAGCACGGCCATGATCGTCCACGTGATGCTGATCGATAAAAAGCTCGATCCGACTTTAAGGGCGATTGATTTTCTGCAAGGCGTTCGACCGTATGCATCGTTCGTAGTGCTGGCTTGCGTGGCTGTTTACCTGTGGGACGCGCTCGCATTACGCATTCCGGTTTTCCAGCATCGAGAGGTCAGATCGGGCACAACGCCTTCTCTCTCACTCGGACCGGAGCCGGAGGAAGCCTGATCTGCCAACGCTGGCGTTGCGGGCAATGCCTTCGCTAGCTTAGCCCATTCGGCTTCGCACAAAAACGAAGTACAACACCAGCACCATCGCGAGAATGTAAGTCAGCCAGCTGATTTCGCGGCTACGACCGCTGAAGGCTTTGATGATTGCGTAACTGATAAATCCGAGCGCCAAGCCATCGGCAATCGAATACGATAACGGAATCCCAATGATGATCAGGAATGCCGGAATCGATTCGGTGTAATCCTTCCATTCAATCTTCGCCACATTTTGCATCATCATTGCGCCGACAATTGTCAGCGCAGGGGCAGTGATTGGCGGATAGGCACCAATCATCGCGATCAGTGGACTGAAAAAGAGCGCAACCAGAAACAGCGCAGCGACCACGAGACCTGTCAGTCCTGTTCGCCCGCCTGTTTCCACGCCCGCAGCGCTTTCAATAAAACTGGTGACCGTGCTTGTACCCAGCACCGCGCCGGCCACTGTCCCGATCGCATCGGAGACCATGGCTTGCTTCGCGCGAGGCAATCTGTTATCGCGCATGAAACCGGCTTGCTCGCACACGCCAATCAATGTCCCGATGGTATCGAATGTGAGCATAAACAGAAAAATGAAAACGAACGGAAGCATTGTCGGCGTCAGTGCATGCGCGACATCCATTTTCAGAAATGTCGGACCAAGCGATGGCGGGAGCGCAACGAGGCCTGTTGCGAATTCGAAGCGCGTGTTGAGGATGGACTCGCTCACGTCGCGAGCCGAGGACATACCGGCCGGCATGTGCGGCAGCGCAAACTTCAACAGACAGGCTAATACTGTGGCGGCGATAATGCCCCACAAAATCGAGCCGCGTACCCGACGCGCATGCAAGATTGCTGTCGTCAGCATGCCGACGAAGAACACAATCAAATCAGGCGAAGCAAAATGCGTATTCAGCTTCACGGCCGTGCCCGGATCTTTGACGATCACACCCGCCTGCTGCAATCCGATGAAGGCAATGAAAAGCCCGATGCCTGCCGCAATACCGTTTTTGAGGCTGGGGCTGATTGCATTGAAAATCAGTTCGCGCAATCCGACGAGCGACAAGATTAAAAACAGCACGCCGGAAACGAACACCACGCCGAGCGCAACCTGCCATCCATTGGAAAATCCCGCCGCGGTCGCGGCCGGCAATGCCGAAAAAACGAAGAAGAAATTTTCACCCATCCCAGGCGCCTGCGCGATCGGGTAACGCGCGTAGAGCGCCATAATCGCCGTTGCCAGTGCGGCTGAAACACACGTTGCCGTCGTTACTGCGCCGAAATCCAGGCCCGTATCCGTCCCGAACATCTTTCCGGAGAGAACGGCTGGCTGAACAAAAATGATGTAAGCCATCGTCAGAAAGGTGGTCAGACCAGCAAGCACCTCCGTTCGCACAGTGGTTTTGTGCTCGGACAATTTGAACAACTGCTCGATCATGGGCTTCGGCACAGCCGCGCCATTTTAGCCTGCCGATTTATTCCGCGTCTACTCGCCAAAGCATGAATTGCGCGCGACTGAATTGTGTTTGGACTTTGGGATAAACTTGTTGGACCACCGGAAAATCGCGCGCAACGCTTACGCCGATGACAGGAGGCGGAGGCGGCGTGCCGCGCAGTTCGTCAACGGTCAGGTTTGTGACCGGAAAACGCAGGTTCCCATGGAAGAGATAAAATGAGTCATAGAGTAAGTCGCTTCCGCCTTTGATCGCTTTAACCAGCACCATCTTGCTGTCCGGTTGTTGCAAGGCGCCTAATTCTTCGGCGACGCGCTTCTCATCGGCAATATCCTTTTCGCGGGTGCGAAGCTTTATTTTTCCCTCTTCCATTTGAAGCGAGGCATTGCGCGGCCGCAAGTACATCTGAATCCCTGCTTGTGTGAGACTCGCGAGGAGCATCAAAGCCAGCAACACTGCTGCTCCGACACGAAGCGCCGATCGCCTTTCCAGAAACCATTGAAAAACAATGGCGAGTAAAAGACAGAGCGACGGAACGATCGGGACTGTATAACGAACCGATCGAAAATTAAAAAGCACGGCCAGCGCAATAACTGCAAGGCACAAACTCGCCAACTCCCTCGCCGCAGCCGAAAATCTTTGCTGTTTCCAAAGAAGAACTGCAAATGGCGCGATAAAGGCAAAGAAGCCGGCGCCAATCCAGGCGGTCGTGCTCAGGCGAAGTGGTACTTCAAAGTAAGGTCGCGCTCCCAAATACTCCGGCCCTAGCCAGACAACGACTTCCTCATTAAACACGCTCTTCACTGGCATTCCATATTTTGCCAACTGGAGCAAGGGCCAGACTGCACTCGCGGCCAACGCGAAAACGATGCTCGCAATCAGCCACCCGCTGAAAAGATTTCGGCGCTGGATCGGCGAGGTTGCACGAACAACCAAAATCACCAGCCACAAAAGAAAAATCAGCGGGATTTTTTGCAGACAAGGCCGCGGCCCGCCTCTGCAGAAAACAACGGGCAACAAACCAGAATGGCAAGGCTGAGTGGAATTACCCATGGCCGATCCGGCGCAATCACGCGAGCGAGATAAGCCAGTGTGATCGCAGTAAGAACCCCGTACACCAGCGGCCAAATTCGCACTGCGAGCGTGCGGTTTTCGAAGCTTTGCAGCGTCACCGTCGTGAGCCAGTACTGCAATGGCGGTTTTGCGAAGGATTTTTCAAAATTGAAATGAACAACCCACGGCGTAGTCAGAAGCATCTCGCGGCTGCGCTCGGCTGTTAATAGCTCATCGGTATTAGTGAGAATCCCTTTGGGAATTTCGAAGGCCAGCCAGGCGACAAAGCCGACGATGATCAGAGCCGCGAGCGCGAGAGCAGGTGCCTGTCGGCTTCGAGTGGTTGGAACGAAATCGCAAGTGTTCACGTTACCAGTGTGCGCATGAGCAACCCCGGCGACTCATACGCACTTCAAAAGCTTTCGCAAAATAGAGCGGGCGCCTTCCGCATTTTGCACGAAGTGCTTTGGGAGTGCGATGCGTCGCCGCATCGCTTTCTATCGTCTCCGCTTTATCGCAATCGTGAGCATCTCCGTAAGCGACACCACGAAAGCAGCATCATTGCCGCGCGAGCCGCCGGAACAAAAGCGCCCCCAGCACGATAAACAGAATGTTGGGAAACCAGACGAGCAACTCCGGGTGCGCATGCGGGTTTCCGCGCAAGGTATCCCCAATGATCACGAACAGAAAATACGTTGTGGCAACAATCAAACCCATGGCGAACCCGATAGAAGTTTCGCGCCGATGGGCGGTAACGCCCAGCGGCACCCCGATGATTGCGAACGCCACACACGCGAATGGAAATGAAAAGCGTTTGTTGATTTCCGTGCGGCTTGCGCTGCGCTCCCGCTGGTTCTCGCTTTTCAATTGGTCGAGCAACTGCTCAATCGATAGGGCGGAACGACTCGGCCGTTTTTTCTCTTTCTCGTAAAGCTCTTCAAGACTGATGGGCAACGTCCCTTCCACCATATTAATTCCGTCCCGGATCTTTCGCAGATTGGCGGGCTCTTTTTCGTCCCGCGCCTGATAACGCGCCTGATAAAGGTGCATGAGAATCTGTTTGTTCGGCAAATCGGCTTCGAGCATCCCCGTACGTGCGAATGTCACCTTTACCGGCAGCGAGTTCTGGTTCAGCTCGAACACAGTGATGTTCTCCAGCTTGTTGCCCTCTTTCTTGCCGACGTAAATCTTGCGCCCGGGAAATTGATCGATCACCTGGTCGCTTCCGAAAAGTGCCATGGGATTGCGAGTCGCCAGATCAAAAATGGTGCTGCGCAATTTTTCTTGTGCAGCCGGCGCAGCCTGCACGTTGAGCCAGGCACAGATCGCCGTACAGACGAGTGCGATACCACCCAGCGGAATGCAGATGCGCGTGATGCTCACGCCGTTTGAGCGCAACGCGATCAGTTCGTTGTCTGCCGAGCACCAAGATTGCAAACAAAACGTTCACGATCAGCTCGCGGCTAATGAATCGATCGATCAACTTCATTTTCTCGCGCAAACGGTAGCACAAACTCGGCAGGAGGGTGGAACGCAACACGGACCCGATGGCCACACGGTTCAGTTGTCATTCTGAGCGAAGCGAAGAATCTCAGATTTTAATGGATCGGATAGCTCAGAAACAAAACAGAGATGTTTCGCTTTGCTCAGCATGACACCGCTGTTTAGCAGGTGGGTTCTACCAAACTTTCGATAATTTGCTAAGATCAAGACGATGAGCAGCAGCACGTACGATGTCGCGATCATCGGAGGCGGTCCAGCGGGCAGCACTGCTGCGGCGCTACTCGCGCGCGCGGGGCGGCGCGTGATTGTGTTCGAACGCGAAAAGTTTCCGAGGTTTCACATTGGCGAATCGCTGCTGCCGTTCAGCATGAAAGCGTTTACCCGGCTGGAGCTGCACGAGAAATCTTTGCGCGCCGGATTCATGAAAAAATTCGTCGGCGAAATCTTTCTCGCGATTACTTGTTTTTGCGTAACAAGTTGTGCAACTATTTCATTACACGAATTTTCCAAACCAACATCCGATTGGCAGACCAAAACTGGCCAGTTGATGTACCGAACGCCGAAAACCACGCTGATTGGTGAAGCGCTCGTTCGTTTTTCAAAAACGGGCGATTTCGAATTAACGGTTTCGAAAGGTCCGGGAATAACTCTGCTATCTCTCCGGCAGGACGCGGCCTTTGCAGAGATCAAAGGAGCATTCGCTCGTCAGGGCTGGTCTGGTCCCGTAGCGCAAGCGCCGCCGCAGTTGCGCGGTTGGCTTGGGTTGCGAGACCAATTCATCCGCGCACCAAATCAAAAAACCGTGCGATACGCTCTCGGCAACGAGACGTTTCTATTCCGTTTTTGACTCTCGTTTTCCGCTGAGGCCAGCGGACGCTACAACATCAAGGGCTGTAGTGTGCGCTGTCCTCAGCGCATCTTCAGAAACAGCGCAGAGAAGATGCCCCCCTGCCGAGCCAGACCGAAAGCCTGACTTCCGAGCACAGCTACAACATTGGCATGTTCGCGCTGATTCGTGTTGAATGGTTGCTTCCTCATGCGCGTCAGCGACTTCATCGCCCAAACCATCACCCAGCGTCGCGCGCTGGTGTGGTCCGGCGTCGCTGTGCTCACGATGTGTTGCATTGCGATCCTCGCCATATCGTTGCGGCTTGATTCCGAGGTATTCAACGTTTTACCCGGCAGATTTCCATCGGTGCAAGGCCTCAAGATTTACGATCGAGATTTTGAGCAAACACGGCAGCTGACCTTTGCACTTCTTTGCAATCCAAAGGATGTCGACAAGTTGGAGGAATTCGCGCCGGTGTTTGCCGAGCGATTGCGACAGCAACCATGGTGCTCGCGCCTGCTTGCAGGTTCGCCGATGTCCACGGCCGATGGCATTCGCGATCTGCAATCAATCGCGGTGCCGCTGCTTCTAAATCTGGAACCGCGCGCGTTCGACGACACGATGTCGATCCTGCAACCGGATAAAATTCGCGATCGGCTTCATCGCCTACGCCAGGAAATCGAGGCGGGCTCGCCACGCCCGGAGTTCGAACTTTCGTTCGATCCGCTCGGCCTGATTGCGCCCGCGCTGAAGCCCTTTGCGGAAAGCACCATCATTGAACAGGAACAGCCCCTTACCTCGCCCGACCGCACCATGCGCATCTTTCTGGTAGTAACGAACCAAGCGACCGTCAGCGCTTTCGAATGCCAGCGTTTGATGCGGCGCGTAAATGAATTTCGTGCGAGCGCAGCAGAAGGATGGGATCCCGAATCGCATTCGGGATTGCAAATTCTTGTGACGGGCCGACCGGCTTTTGTGTCGGAGATTTCTCTAAGCATGCGCCATGACGTCGTGGCGACCTTGTTTGGCTCAATCGTGCTGGTAGGCATCATTTTTTTCGCAGGCTTTCGCCGATGGCTGCCACTGGTCGGCATGGCGGTTTGCCTTCTTCTCTCCTGCCTCGTAGCGCTGACCGCAGGACAGCTTCTTTTCGGACGACTCAGCATGATTAGCGTGGCATTCTGCGCCATTCTGGTCGGGCTCGGAGTTGATTTTGCAATTCTCACCATCGGACGCTATCACCAAGCACGCGCCGATGGGGAGCCACACCGTCAGGCAATCGCCACATCTGTCGCAAAACTTGGACGCGCGGTTTTTTTTGGTGCGCTCACAACGGCGGTAGGATTTCTAGCGTTGGTGTTGAGCGGCGCGATGACTTTTTCGGAACTGGGTGTGCTCATCGCGATCGGCATCTTCGTAGCCGGCCTGTTTATGTGCTCCATCTTGTTTTTGTTTGTTCGGGAGCAAAAGACGGCAGTTGCTCATGATTGGCTGTTTGAGGCCGTGACAAAATATGTGCGCTGGACCGTGCGCAAACCTGCGCCGATGCTGATTTTTTCAACTGCGATTTTGTTGCTGCTAACTGCGATCGGTTTTTCCCCGGTGCCCCCGCTCCGCTTCGAGGCCAGCCCACGTTCGTTACAGCCAAAGAACATCCGCGCAAATCAGGCGCTCGAGGAAATCATGCACAGGATGCCTGTCCGTTGGGAACCCGTCCTGGCGATTGTGCGCGCGACGGATCCGCAGGAGCTGCACAACTACTGGCAGAAAATTTCCGCGCATTGGCGAGAGATCCAGGCAGCGGGCAAAATCAAAGGCTTCTCCACGCCTGCCGCGCTTTGTTCGTCGCCAACCTGGATGCAAAAAAATCGACAGCGACTGAGCACGATTAATTTTCAAGCGGTGCGCGAAACACTGGAGCAAACGCTCGATGCCGAAGGATTCACCCGCGACGCGTTCCAACCGGCGTTCACGTTGATTGACGGTTTACAACATGTTGCTGATCCAAACGTGCCGCTACCAGACTGGCGCACGCAATTGCCGCAATCCTCTAGCTGGTGGTTTTTGGTGGACCGTTACTTTGGCCGGGATCCATTGCTAACAACTGGATTTGTCACGACCGATCAGCCGGTCTCGACGCACGCACAGAGCCAGGAGCTAGGGCGCGATCTGCCGGTGGCTGGTGTTCCGATGATTATTTCAGGCTGGAGCTATGCGCTGGCAGATCTCCAGCCATGGTCGCATCATCAACTGCTGATTATCAGCGCATTGATGGCGATCTTCGACATATCGTTGCTGGCCATCTTATATCGCGATCTTCGCTTGTGGCTGATCCAGGTCATCACACTCGCGTTCGGAATCGGAGCGATGATCGCTTCAATGAAGCTGCTCCACGCACATCTCAATCTGCTGAACGTGCTCTCGTTCCGTCTAGTGCTTGCGATCGGTGTCGACTACGGAATCTATGTTGTGCTCGTCTGGCAAAAGACGCGTGAAATCGAGCATGACGTTGCAGGTGTAGTGAAACCGGTCTTGCTCGCGGGTTTGACCGCTGTGAGCGGTTTTGGTTCGCTCGCTCTTGCGCGAAACCCAGCGCTCACGGGGCTCGGTATCGCATGCGCCATCGGAATTTTCTGGAGTCTGGTTGCAACAATTTTTTTTACTTTACCCGCAATGGCCGCCGCTAAACCGAAAAAGTAACCAAGCAATCATGCAAACCCGTGCGCCTGGCTCGAGTACTTTTCGTTTGCCGAAACGCCTGCTACACTGAAGAAAATGCGCCTGCGGGGCTTGCTATGGTTGAACGCGATTTCTTCAGTTCTTCCCGCTGCGCTTCTGGGAAGCGCCACGGTGGAGGGACGTGTGGAACTGCCAAAGTCGCGTTCCGCCCCGGTTCAGGCGAAACGCTACGAGATCGTCACCAAAGGCGGGGTTCTTTCCACGCAGCCGCCGCTTGCGGTGGTCTATCTGGATGGCGCTTTCCCGCGTCCAGCTTCGTTGCCAACGAAAGAGGTGAGGCAAAAAGATTTGACGTTCATTCCAGCGCTCCTGCCGATAGAGGCAGGCACGAAGGTTGAATTTCCAAACCTGGATGACACTTATCACAACATTTTTTCCTACTCCCCTGCCAAGCGATTTGACCTTGGCCGTTATCGTCCGGAGGAACGCCCGATCCCATCAGTGATTTTCGATAAACCGGGTCTGGTCACCCTCCGCTGCGACATTCACGAGCACATGCGCGGATTGATCCTGGTGTTGAACACACCGTATTTTGTGATGACGGACACTGCTGGCAGGTTCCGATTAGATAAACTTCCGCCAGGTCATTACACGCTGAAGGCATGGATCGACAGCAGGACGACTAAGGAAAAGGCAGTGGATGTGAAGAACGGCCAAACGCTGCATGTTGATTTCCCATGAGCTCCGCCGTTGAAACAAGGGATAAAGGCGTAGCGCGCTTTCGCACTCGATTGTTCACCACGATGATGATCGTTGTCGCGACGCTGACCGCTCTCGGTTTTTATCTGGCGCAGCGCAAAGTCACCGCTGATGCAGAACGAAACCTGCAGCAGATTTTTCAGAATGAACTTTCGTCCCTGCACAAACTTGAGGAGCTTCGCCACGCTGCTCTGGCGGATCGTTGCAACGCGCTGGCCGCCAAATCCCGGATTCACGCGGCGATCGAAGACAATGCAATCGATCTATTGTACCCAAGCGCAAAGGACGAGCTGCGCGATTTAATGGAAAGCGAGGAACCGCCTCCCGCGCAAGCAGCACAATGGCTTCACGCGAAATTTTACCGTTTCCTCGACGGCGCAGGCGCAGTCATCAAACCGCTGAATCCTTACGAGGTTGGAGAGCTGAATGGCGACACTGAAGCGCAACTTGCTCTGAGCGAATTGCCGGATAAGCAACAAATCGGTTACGTCCTTGAAAATACCCAAGCCGGTGACAGAGCCATCGACGAGGTAATAGCCGTGCCGATTTTTTCGACCGATACGGGCGAAGTGATTTCCGCGCTCGTGATCGGGTTCAAACCCCTTGAGCTCGAGGACAAACACACCGGAATGAAGAGCGGTATCTGGACGAATGGCCATCTGCATCTGCCAGCGCTTCCCACAGCTTCGCAGACCACTCTGAATAAAAGAGTAGTAGATGCACTCGCCAACTCGGATCAGGATGAAAACTACTTTCGCGTCGATGCCGGCGGTGCGCCTCAGCTTTTGTTTTACAAGCGCCTCAATCCCGGTTCGCTGTTTCCACCTGCCTACGAAATTTGCGTTTATCCACTCAGTTACTCTCTGGAAGAATTGCGCCGGCTCCGGTGGCAAGTCAGCGGTGCCGGGGCCTTGCTTTTATTAGGCGGTTTCATTGCAAGCCATCTGATCGCGCTGAGATTCTCAGCACCAGTCAAAAAGCTGGCGCTCGATTCGGAGGAGAATCGCGCAAAACGACGACACGCCGAGGCGGCCCTCGCTTCGACCGCACAGGAATTGGAACGTTCCACCAGATATTCTGCCGATGCTTCACATCAGTTGAAGAGTCCCGTGACTGTTCTTCGGGTCGGTCTCGAATCATTACTCGAACGCGAAGGTTTCAAGCCTGCGATTTATGAGGAACTGTCCGTACTGCTGCACCAGACGCATCGGTTGACCGGTGTAATTGAAGATTTGCTTCTTTTGTCGCGCATGGACGCTGGTCATCTTCAAATCGCGTCAACACCAGTCAACCTTAGCCAGCTCGTCGATGAATGGGTGGACGATCTTGGCGCGCTGCCGGATTCGCCCGACGTGAAGATCGAGAAGGAATTTCCACCCGCGCTGTTTGTGGCCGGCGAAAAACGCTACACATCGCTCGTTGTGCAAAATCTCCTGGAGAACGCGCGAAAGTACAATCGGCCCGGCGGTCGGATCCGCGTGAGCGCATGTGCCAACGGCAGTGGCGTTGTGCTGACTGTCGGAAATACAGGCTGCGTGATTGCACCCGGCGAAAATATTTTCGAGCGGTTTCATCACAGCTCGACGCCTTCGGCTGCGTCGGGCCACGGCATCGGACTGAATTTGGCACGGGAACTGGCCCGGCTCCATGGCGGCGATTTGCGCCTCGTTCGTTCGGAAAACGATTGGACCGAGTTTGAAGTGCGCTTTTCCGCCGCGGACGGTGTTAATGCAGTTGCATGAAGTTGCCTCTTTTCAGCCTGTGCATTTTTGCTTGCACAGCGTGCGCTTTCGACATTGACGATTTTTTCGACCGGCTCGACAACGCGCTGACGGTGTCTCTCTTTCGAGACAATGTTCGTGTGCGATTGAGCGGCACGCTTGATCTTGAATTTTACAACTTCGAACAGCCGGCGCCCGGCCTCATCGATTCAAAAACCGATAATCTTTTCAATCCGCGTCTCACGTTGTTTCTCGACGCGCAACTGGGCTCGCAGATTTATTTCTTCGCGCAGAGCAGAGTCGATCGCGGGTTCGATCCCACCGATCACGGTGCGGACATTCGCTTGGATGAATACGCGCTTCGAATTACACCATGGCAGGACGG
>WNGO01002167.1_pt1 | contig 12592 bp, 7 predicted proteins | sample 5400511 | NCBI WGS metagenome assembly WNGO01 (sample SAMN13153380, study PRJNA577476) | soil metagenome | isolation source: 20 cm soil or saprolite under Garry oak tree replicate 2 | place: USA:California | collected 2016-06-15
CGGCGCGCCTGGTCATGGTCGGCATCGATGGTGATGGTCATGCGCGACAGTTCTGGCTTTTCCGTGCGCCCCACGGTAAGCGAGTCGATATTGAAGGCGCGGCGGCGAAACAGCGATGCCACCCGGGTCAGAACGCCCGGCTTGTTTTCGACGTACACCACGAATGTGTTCAGCATAATAGGTTAGTCGCTTTGGTTACTCGTCAGCCGCAGTTTCCACAATTGGACTCGGGCGCCGGATCATCTCGTGCAAAGCGGCCCCCGCTGCGACCATCGGATAAACCGTATCTTCTTGCTCAACCTGGAAATTAATCAGCACGGGGCCATCATGCTGGCGGGCCGATTGAACTGCGGGCACAACGTGGGAGCGCTGCGTCACGGTCGCATTCCGAATTCCGTAGGCCTCCGCAACTTTCGCGAAATCCGGATTCAGCAACGGCGTAGCCTGGTAGTTGCGTTCGTAGAAGAATTCCTGCCACTGCCGCACCATTCCCAGGAAGCCGTTGTTGATGATCGCAATGTTGATCTTGAGATTCTCCTGCACGATGGTGGCGAGTTCGCACATGGTCATCTGAAATCCACCGTCTCCGACGACCACCCAGACTTCTGCGTCAGGGCGCGCAACCTTAGCCCCGATGGCAGCGGGCAGGGCAAATCCCATCGTCCCCAAACCTCCGGAGGTGATCAGCGAACGCGGCTCCTCGTGCTTGTAGTATTGTGCTTCCCACATCTGGTGCTGGCCGACGTCGGTCACGACCACGGTGTTGCTGCCTCGTGCCTCCCGCCAAAGATCGTTGATGACATGCGCGGCATAGAGATGGCCGCTATCCGGCAGATTCTGAATATCGCGGACTGCGGAGTCGCCTCTCAATCCATCGATAAGATGCAGCCACTCACTGCGATCAATGGATTCAATTTTCGGCAATATTTCGTGCAGGACTTCCCGGAGATCGCCCACCAGCGCCACATCGACCTTCACGTTTTTGTTGATCTCGGCCGGATCGATCTCGACATGAATTTTCTTGGCATTGGGCGCGTAGGTTTTCAACGTCCCGGTGACGCGGTCGTCGAAGCGCATGCCGAGCGCGATGAGCAAGTCGGCCTCTTGAATGGTGTGGTTTACCCAAGCTTCGCCGTGCATTCCCATCATGCCCAGGTTGAGCGGGTGAGACGCGGGAAGCGCACCCAGGCCCAGCAGGGTGAGCGCTACCGGGATGCCAGCGCGCTCGGCCAAATCTCGCACTTCGCGCGTTGCGCCAGAGACGATCGCACCGTGGCCTAACAGGATTACCGGCCGCTTGGAGTTGTGTATCAACTCCAGCGCTTGTTCGTATTCCTTGGGCGCGGGAGAAAGATCGGGACGATAGCCTGGCAACTGCGGCTTGGCGGCTTCCCAGTCGAACTCGCACGAGGACTGTTGAGCATCCTTGGTGATATCCACAAGAACTGGGCCGGGGCGGCCCGAGCGTGCGACATAGAACGCTTCGCGCAGGGTGCGTGCCAGTTCATCGGCCCTAGTCACCAGATAATTGTGCTTGGTGATGGGCAGAGTGATGCCTGTGATGTCAGTCTCCTGAAAGGCATCGGAGCCGATGAGCTTGCTGCCCACTTGACCGGTAATACAAACGATGGGGGAAGAGTCCAACATCGCGGTCGCGATGCCGGTCACCATGTTGGTGGCTCCAGGGCCGGAGGTCGCCACGGCGACGCCTACCTGTCCACTGGCGCGTGCGTACCCATCGGCCATGTGAGTGGCGCCCTGCTCATGTCGCACCAGCACGTGATGGATCTTGCTGTGCTTGAGGGCGTCGTACGCTGGCAGGATGGCGCCGCCCGGGTACCCGAAGACGTGAGTTACCCCTTCGCGCTCCAGGCATTCCCAAAGAATCTGCGCTCCAGTTTTCATCATAGTTACAAGGCCCTCTGACTGCTGATTCGTGGCAGTGATTGTATCTGCGCCGACCTGGCCGACATTACACCCCCCAAAGATAGTCCTCTTGCTGCTCATTTTCATGCGCACCCAGTGCCATGGAAGATGCGTGTCGACGGCTATCGTCCTTAAAAAGATCCGCGTGCGCAAGATTGGGATTTGGATCGCGGTCATCATTGTGTGAGCTGATGACCGAAGCGAGCGGCGATTCTACAGTGACGATAGGGCGAGAACGCTGCAGTTTTACCTGCCGGATCAGTTCCAGGATGTGGTTGTCCTCGACAGTTTTCGTGGCGTCGGCCAGCGCGACGAAATGACGATAGACCTTGTCGAGTTCATGCCTCTCAAGGCGGAAGCCCAGTTTTTCGCAGCGCAAGCCGAGGGCATGACGTCCAGAATGTTTGCCAAGGACGAGACTGGTGCCGGAAACGCCCACCGATTGCGGAGTCATGATTTCATAGGTCAATGGGTTCTTGATCATGCCATCCTGGTGGATGCCCGCTTCATGCGCGAAGGCGTTGCGGCCAATGATTGCCTTGTTGGGCTGCACCGGCACTCGCGTGATTTCGGTCAACAACTGGCTCGCTGGGAATAGCTGTTCGCTGACAACTGCCGTGCGTAGCGGATAGCGGTCGGGGCGAACGCGCATGGCCATCACAACTTCTTCCAGCGAGGCATTGCCGGCCCGTTCTCCGATGCCATTGATTGTGCATTCTACTTGCCGGGCTCCGGCATTGACCGCAGCGAGGGAGTTCGCCACCGCAAGACCCAGGTCGTTGTGGCAATGCACTGAAACGGTTATCTGCTCGATACCAGGTACCTGTCGCCGGATCGTCCGGATCAGATCGGCAAACTCAGACGGGACTGCGAACCCCACGGTATCGGGAATGTTGACTGTAGTTGCGCCGGCCTCGATCGTCGCTTGCAGCACGTCGCAAAGAAAATCCGGATCGGAGCGGGTGGCGTCCTCCGGCGAGAATTCTACGTCTTCGCAGAGTGACTTGGCTAAGCGCACGGCGTCACGCGCTTGTTCCAGGCATTCACGGCGTGAGAGTTTGAGCTTGTGATGCAGATGAATATCAGAGGTGGCCAGAAAGGTATGGATCCGAGAGTGGGCAGCGTCTTTGACGGCCTGCCACGCTCGCTCGATATCGGCTTGGCAACAGCGAGCCAGAGCAGCGATCACGGGCCGCCGAATTTCACGGGCCACAAGCTGTACGGATTGGAAATCGCCTTCGGAGGAAACGGGGAATCCGGCCTCAATCACGTCTACGCCCAGGCGCTCAAGTTGGCGCGCCATGCGCAGTTTTTCATCGGCGGTCATGCTGCATCCCGGAGATTGCTCTCCGTCGCGCAATGTAGTGTCGAATATCTTTATCTCTTCTGTTCCTCGCACGTTGCTCCTCCCGGTGTAGAAGGGTCCAATTGCAATCCTGTCCCCGCAAAACGAAAGGGCCATCATCGCTTGTGGATGATGGCCCTTACTGAAAATGCCTCTTATTATGGCTGTATCATCCGACGCGTCCTAGGGGTGCAAGCACCAGGCCAAGAATGGCCACTCTAAGGGCGAGTAGACGCAGTCGTACCTCGCACTGAATCCGGTTCGCGTTGGATGGTTGGGACTGCATTTGGAAGAAATCGTACTACGTAAAAGGATACTCTAGAGTAGGGGTCGAGGCTCGTCAATAGTTGTATTGACGCCGCTGCATTCGAATTATCGTTGCATGCTATCAGTTTCTTGGATGGCTCATCGAAGCTCTTCCCCCGAGTTGATGTAACATTCCATTACACTGAAGATCCCCCAACTGGGTACATGGAGCTTTGCCAACGGTGTCCGAGCAGGGTCGAATTAAAGTGCTACACCGTGAAACAAAGCGAAAGTTTTGTCGAAGAACCGGCATCAATCTGCAGCCAGTTAGGGTGAACCACGACTGCCGTTGGTGGACTCTTGTCGCCGTCTGCTGCTCTTTAGGTACTTGCGTTTACGTTTGACGGCGGCCTCGAGTCCTACCTGAGGAGCCATTATTTCAGAGGTTTGCGAACGTCGTGTGCCGTTTGTCAGAGCCAGGCCGGGTATCTTCTTCGAGACGTCTTTCACTTTCTGCGCCGTCATCCTGAGCAGCTTTGCGGCCCTTACCTCTGCAGCACAGACAACTCCAGCGCCAAGTCAAGCAATCCCGCAGCCAACCCCGCCGGTTGCGGCGGGTGCCAGCCCACAGAGCACCGCCTCTACTTTGCCGGTCTCATCCCAACCAAAGATGCGATTTCGTGACATCTCCGCCGAGGTCGGTCTTACCACCGTTCCTCACACTCGCACCGATCGGCGTTACGTCCTCGATACTATGGCGGCGGGGGGTATCGCTCTGCTCGATTGCGACAATGACGGCAAGCTCGACATCGCGGTCGTCAACGATTCCACCATTGAGCAATACCTCAAGGGCGGCGATCGCATCATTACGCTATATCACCAGGACGGCACTTTTCCGCGCGTCCACTTCACCGACATCACGGAAAATGCGGGCTTAAACACTAAGGGTTGGGGAATGGCGATCGCGGTGGGGGACTATGACAATGACGGCCTTCCCGACATGTATGTGACGGGATACGGCCACAACGTCCTCTATCACAATCAGGGCGGGTGTCGTTTCGAGGATGTGACGGCCAGAGCCGGTGTGCAGGCTGGCGGCTTCAGCACTGGCGCAGCCTGGGCCGACTACGATCGCGACGGCAAACTGGATTTGTTTGTCGCCCGCTACGTGCACACCGATGCTCATCAGTTGCCGAACCCCAAACAGTCGTTCGGGTACAAAGGCGTGCTCATTGAGTTGCCGGACAGATTGGAAGGAGAAACGGACTTCCTTTTCCGCAATCGCGGAGATGGAACGTTCGAAGATGTTTCAAAGAAAGCGGGTGTTGACGATCCCCGAAAGCTCCACGGCATGGGCGTGGTCTGGGGAGACTACGATGGCGACGGCTGGCCCGACCTGATTGTCACAAACGACTCTGCCTGGAACTACCTGTATCACAACAAGCAGGACGGGACATTCGAAGATCTTGGAGTTGCCACCGGCACGGGTCTCGGCCCCTTCGGAGAACCCTACGGCAACATGGCGGCGGACCTCAGCGACTTCGACCGCGACGGCAAATTCGACATACTGGTCAGCCGCTTCGGGAGCCAACCGGCGAGCTTGTACTGGAATCGCGGGCAGGAGTTCCCCGATATTGCCGAGCGGGCCAGGATCGCCAAACCGACCTTCGTCCCGGTGAAGTGGGGCGTCGGATTTGGCGATTTCGACAACGACGGCTGGCCCGATTTCTTTATGGCCAATGGTAATTTTTCATCCCTGCTGGATACGCTGCCGGGCGAGGTCCGTTACGCGGAGCCCACTCAGCTTTTTCGCAACCTCGGAGACCGCACATTTGAGGACGTTGCAGATGCCGCTGGTCTCAACCAAGGTCAGCTCAAATCCCGGCGGGGCACGGCTTTTGGCGACATCAATAATGATGGGAACCTCGATGTTGTGGTCTTCAATGTCGGCGAGCCTCCCTCGTTATTTATTAATGAAACAGTGAATTTGAATCACCGGGTCCTCTTCCGCCTCATTGGTACAAAAAGCAACCGCGCTGCTGTCGGAGCACGCATGGCCGTCACGACATCTACCATGACCCAGATTGACGAAGTTCGCGCCGGGGGCAGCTACAATTCGACCAACGACTCGCGCCTGCATTTCGGTCTAGGCAGCGACGCAACAATGAGCAAAGTCGAAGTCCTTTGGCCGAGCGGAGCCAGGCAGGAGTTTCGCGATCTCTCCGCAGACCAGATCTACGAAATCACGGAAGGAGACGCCCCCAAGCCAATCGCCGCGCTCCCCGATGTAGGAGCCAAAAATCGTGGCCCATCCCCCGCAGTAAAATAGTATTTGGTTCTCGGGTCGCCAAACCGTCAAAGATGCCAGCCGGCCAGCGTGGTTGTTCGCCCTGTGCCCCACCGACACAGCTCCCGGTTTTCAACTTTCCTGAGGCCGATGTGCTTTGCACTTTTTTCTCTTGTTATCTCTTCTGCACAGGAAGCCAGGAGTGCAAGCGAGCTTTATAAAGAGGCCGTGGCTGCCGACGAACGTGCGGAAATGGACAAAGCCATCGCCCTATACAAGCAAGTGCTCGCGCTGCAGCCTGGCTCGCTTCTGGCCCACAGCAATCTTGGAGCGGACCTTGCGTCTACAGGGCGCTATGCAGAGGCGGTCACGGAATATCAGCAAGCCCTCAAGATTGAACCAAAGAATCGCGTGGTCCGCCTCAACCTCGCTCTAGCTCGCTACAAGCAAGGCGAAATCCAGAAAGCTGGGGAGACCTTGGCTGCGTTGCACAAGGAAGACTCGTCGAACAAGCAGATCCTCTACCTGCTGGCGGACTGTTACCTGCGGCTCGGCCGAGACTCAGATGTCATCGAACTGCTCATTCCCGCTTACAAAGCGAATCCCAACGATGAGGCGGTGCAATTCGCGCTCGGCACGGCGTACATCCGTGAAGGCAGGATCCAAGAGGGGCAGGCGGTGATTGATCCCGTTCTCAAAAACGGAAATACGCCCGAAGCGAACCTCCTGATGGGAGAGGTGCAATTCGCCGCTGGCGACTACAAAACCGCTGCGGCCACGCTGCGCAAAGCGACCGACCTCAACCCGAATCTTCCTGGCGCATGGTCGTTGTACGGCCGGGCGTTGCTGCAAGATAACCAGAATGATGCGGCCAAGGCGGCACTGGAACGCGCCATCCAGCAAGATCCCAACGATTTCTCAGCGAACCTGCACCTGGGTGCGATGCTGCGGCTCGGCGGCAACACCACTGAGGCATCACCCTATTTAGAGCGCGCCCTGCGACTTCGTCCAGCCTCTCCTGAAGTGCGTCTTCAGGTCGGAGCGCTTTACGTTTCTACCGACAGGCTGAATGAAGCGAGAAAAATCCTGGAGAAACTTGAAAAGGACTGGCCCGATTTCGTGCAGGTGCACCTACAACTGGCGACACTCTATTCGCGCCTGGGCCTCAAGGAAAAGAGTCAGGCTCAGCGGGAGGTTGTCTTGCGGTTAAGCCAGAAAGACCGTGAGACCGGACCCAAGCCCGACCGGTGATTTCAGACTCAATACAAGGTCGTAACTATGAGCGGACATTTCTGCCCGAAGTTACACCTGAACCTTGCTTGAATTACTGCGGCTCCTTCACGTGCAAGACCTGATCTGCCTGCACATTCTTCAGCGTCTGCATGGTGCCGGAGGGCCATTGAATCACAATCTCGTCTACAGATTTCGCTGCTCCCAAGCCGAAGTGTACCGGCCCCGCGCTCGATGATGCGTATCCCGACGCTGTCATCTTGTGATTCCACTGCGATTGTCCCGCAGCGGTAACTTTGATTTTCGCCCCAATGCCATCTCGATTGCTCTTCGTCCCCTGCAAGGCGATCTCGAGCCAGTAATTGCTTCCGGGACTGTCGTTCATCCAGATTTCTGCCGGAGCGCTCAGGGCCGTGACCACCACGTCCAACTTGCCGTCATGGTTGAAATCGCCGAATGCAGAACCGCGATGTCGTGCGGCGGGCTGCGCGTCAAAACCCGCGTCTTCTGTCAATGCCATCCATTTCCCAGCGACATTGCGGAAAACGGTGTTCGGCTGGGCAATATGCCGCCGCTCTGCCATTGCCGGGGACTGAACATCGCCGCGGCTGACAAAAATGTCTTTCCACCCATCATTGTCGAAATCTGCAATATTAGGGCTGTAGCCGGACATAGGATTGCTCAGCAGCGACATTCCACTCTTGGCGGTGACCTCGTTGAACCCGCCCTTCCCGTTATTCAGGTAGACCGGAAACGTTTCGTCGTCGAGCGCAACGATTACGATATCGGGCGATCCATCATTATTGAGATCTCTAAAATCGACTCCCATTCCTGAGATCAGATTCCCGTGCTCCGGCAGGGCGACTCCCGCTTCGAACGCCACCTCGTCAAGGACTGGCAACGGAGAATTCTTCACTCTGCGAGCATGGAACAGGGAATTGAAGAGCTTGTCGTTTGCCACGAAGATATCCGGCAACCCGTCGTTGTCGTAGTCCGCAATCCCCACTCCCATACCTTTGCCGGGATGCGCGCGGACCTTCGACTGCACCGACACGTCTTCGAATATCCCATCCCCTTTATTGATGAATAGTTGATTGGGCAGCTCTTTGTAGAACTTGGGATGGCAATACTCCGGCTTGTCCATAAACTTGCAGTCTGGCTCGTGATTGACATCCCAACTCAAGTAGTTGACGACAAAAAGATCCAGCAAGCCGTCATTATTGACGTCGAACCACGATCCCCCCACAGACCAGAGCGGGCCGAATTCTTTGTCAGGATGAGCCAACCCCGCCTTCTCGGTGACATCGGTGAACGTTCCATTGCCATTGTTGTGATAGAGCTTGTTTCCGTGCACGCCGCCTATAAAGATGTCTTCATATCCGTCGTTGTCGTAGTCTCCGATGGCAACACCCGTGTCATAGCCTGTTCCCGCAAGTCCCGCCTTCTCTGTGACGTCGGTAAACGTGCCGTCACCGTTGTTGTGAAAGAGCCGGTCCCAGTATTTCGGAGATGTCTTGTTCAGCGTAGTGATGTCTGCTCCATTCGTGAAGAAGATGTCGAGATTGCCGTCGTTATCGTAGTCGAAGACGGCCACGCCCCCGGCCATGGTCTCAGGGGCGTGCTTCTGCGGAGTCTCACAACTATCGAGTACGAATGGGACCGCTTTGTAGGTGAAGTGAATCGGCGAGGAACCTGCGCCGAGAACCGGTTCGTGGCTCAATAAAGCCACTGCCACGAAAAACAGCGCACCGCAGCCGAGAACTCGTGTGATGGCCTTCCTCCGCCCGTGAGCTCGTTCCTCCACGTTGTCCTGCCCTTCAGCGCCCGGGTGCAGAACTGAGTTTCTCAATCTGCTCCTTTTCGCGCTTGGCGTCTTCGTTCCGGCCGGCGGCTGTGTAGGCGCGCAGCAAGTCCCATCGGATCCGAACTGTTTGCGGAGCATTTTCTCGCGCCACTTCCAATTCCCGAATTCCTGCGCTGGTGTCCTCCTTAGCAACCAGCACTTCTCCCAAAATCATGTGCGCGGACGCTCGCTTCGGATCGAGTTTGACCGCCTCCTGGGCTAACGGAAGGGCCAAATCTAGATGCTGCTGTTTCGCGTACTCTTCCGCCAGGCGCAAGCGGGCAGATACATTCGAGGGTGAAACCTCCAATTCCTTCTTCAACTCCTGAATCCCGGCCTCCGGATTTTCGTCGAGCAGAAACGCACCATAGAGAAAGTGACCTCCGGGCTCATTCGGGTACTGCTCGACATTTTGTCGGAACAGCCTGTCGGCTTCATTCCTTCTCTGCGCCTCCAGGGCCAGCGTGGCTTCTCCCGCCGCGCGAATCATGTCGCGACGATCCGCAGGAATCTCCGCTGGCAAAAAGGGCAACCGCAGCGCCGCGAGCCCGATCGGCTCAACCAGCGGCTTCGAGTCCTGACCGGATTTCACCATCGCAATCAGCAACCCCATGCTCTCGTCGAACAACTCGAACCTGGTCTGCAGAATCGCCACGAGATAGAACACGGACTGCGCGATTTCCTTCTGGTCGCCCATGCCCTGTGCCATGGCGCGCTGCAGGTGATCGAGCGAGCGAGAGTAATCGCGAAGCTCAAATTCGCTCATTCCCAGCATCGCCCACGCGAGTCCAGGCTCGGGATCGATAGCCAGAAACCTCCGCAGCGAGTCACGGGCGTCGGCATATTGATTGCTCGCATAGAACAGCGAGCTCATGCTCCACAGGCCATCTTTCCATTTCGGCTGAATCGTCAGGGCCTGCCTGTACAGCCTGATCGCTTCCTCGCTGCGTCCCTGGTCGCGAGCTGCGCCGGCGGCCTGCGATAGGTGAGTAAAATCGGATACTGGCCTGGCGCGAGCGGTGGCGTGAGTTTGTTGGGCAGAAGCTGTCGTGCCGGCAATCGCCATGCACAGCGCCAAGGATGCAGGGATCAAGCTCATTCCTGCCCCGGCCGCTTCGCAGGCTTGATCTTTTCTGCAGGCGGAACCATGACGCCTTCCTTAGCCTTCAGCTCGCTGAACGCGGCCATCTCAGTCTTCGCCTCCTCCTTGCGGCCTAGTCGGAAGTAAGCCATGGCGAGATGGCTTCGAATCGTGGCGCCGTCAGGTGCAAGTTGCTTGGCGGCTTCGAGTTCTTTGGCGCCCTCTTCGACACGGTCAGTAGCGAGCAGAATTCGCCCGAAAATATGGTGAGTTTCAGGATTCTTTGGTTCCAAATCCACAGCCCGTTTTGCGAACTCCTCGCCTTCAGGCAACCGGTCCGCTTCCAGATCAATCCGCGCCAGTTCCAGCAACGCTCCGACGTGTTGCGGAGACAATTCGAGTTCCCGCCGGAACTCCTTTTCTGCCTCTTCTTTTTTACCCTCGAAGCCCCTCAGGGTGCCCACGTAATAATGGACGTTGGCAGCCTTCTCATATCGCGCCAGCAGTCGCAGGGCAAATTCATCCGCGCGCGCAAAGTCATTCGGAGGCAGAGCCGCATAGACGGCGCTGTTGCCGGCCAGCCACACTATTTCGCGCTGCTCGGCCGGATAATCTCCGGGAAGACTCCTCATTCGGAGTGATGCCAGGCCCATGGCCTCAGCCAGCGCCGGCGACCTCCCGCGTCTCTGTACTTCGGTGGTAAGCAGGTAAAGAGCTTCGATGAACCGTCCGTCGCGCGCCAGAAGCAGTCCGAAGTGGAACATGGCCACGTCAATCAGCTCTGAAGTGCCTGCCCAGCCATGGCTCGCCCACTCGCGGAAATGATGCAGAGATTGACCGTAGTCCTTAGTTTCATACTCGCACAGCCCCAGGAAAGCATAGGCTGGTGCCGGCTTGCTCGTGGTGGCCACGAAACGCTGGAAGGCGGCTTCTGCTTCCGGAAAGCGGTCTTGATCGTAGAGCAGGGTCCCAAGCCCCCACCATCCTTCGCTCCACGCGGGCCGAAGCTTCAATCCTTCACGATAGAGATCGATGGCACGCTGTCCCTGATCGGAACTCCGCGCCGCATCCGCTTCGCGCGCCACTTGCGCAAAAGTTTTGCTGGCCTGAGCTGCTGGATTTGCCGTAAGGAGAAGCGCCAGGAAGGGTACAACGGCGACCATAGGGAGGAATATACATGGGGTGGCCTCTAGGAGGCCACCCCACATGAGTCATGCTAGAACGTGTACTTTGCGCCCACTTCGAGGATCCGATGCCCCACGTGAGAAGTAGCAACACCGAAATTCGAATTCGCTTGCCCCGTGGGACTGAGCACGAGTTTGAGGTTATTGTCGTTGTTAACGAAGGACAGCAAGTCGTGATTCATGAAGTTAAACGCTGCAAACCGGAACTGCAAGGCTTGATGTTCGGTGATTTTGAAGTTTTTTATCAGCGTCAGATCACTGTTCCAGAACATCGGACCCGGCAGGTACGGCATGCTGGCCGTGCCCAATTGGCCAGCAGGATTGGGTGCAAAACAGTTCGGGTTGATGAACTGGTTCTTTCCTGTCATGCCTTTTGCTGGATTGCACGTGATGAGCGGGTACAGGGCAATGTCATCCGTGCCCAACAAGTGGACGTTGTCCTGATTCGTGCCATTTTGATTCAAAGAGAAGTTCAAATTGGTGCCGGCCTGCGAGCTCAACTGGGCACCGCTTGAGACTTGCGTAATCCCAGAGATCTGCCAGCCGCTTGCCGCGCCGCGCAAGAAGGCATTGCCTTGGTGGAGAGTGGGCAGGTTAACAACGTATGCCAGACTGAGCGCGTGTGCGCGATTGTTCGGCAATACTCCCCACAACCAGTGTTCGGCTGCTGACGTCGACAGCGCTCCCGGCACACCTCCGTTGCTGAGCTGGGCACCATCGCCCACCGCTTTGGAGAAGGTGTAGTTCGCTTGCAGATTGAGGATACCGACGTTCCGACGCAAGCTCGCCTGGAGAGAATCGAACTGCGCCTTGCCGATTGTAATGCTCTCGTTGATGGTCGTGTAGTCCGGGAAGGCCCGGAAGTGTTGCTTGCACGCGGTATCGCCGAGGTGATCGGGCGAGGCCGTGGGTTGGCAGTCAGCAACAATTTTAGCCGTGGCCGACGCACTCGCCGGGTTAATAGCGCCTAACGGTATCGCATTGAAGAAGTTGGTATACCCCTGCTGGAAATCGGTATGGTTCCCGACGTACGAGAGTTCCATTCTGAACTTCGCAGGCAGTTGCTGATCGACCGTGAGACTGTACGAGGATACCAATGGCTGCTCATCGTTGTTGGGATTCATCACGAAGACTCCCTTGTTGGCGCCGGCGGGCAATCCAGACCCGTAGACCGGAGGAGCAAGGGCGTGAGTGTCAACTGATTCCCAGGTTGGACAGGCAGTATCGTTCCAGCCGCACGACCAGCTCGACGAACCTGTTGCCGTCTGGGCAGGCTGGACGTAGCTGTTGCTCTGGACTGAATCATAGTAACGATATTTACCCCAACCGCCGCGAAAGATCGTCCTGCCATTGCCGAACACATCGAAAGCGGCGCCCACCCTGGGAGAGAAGAAGAACAGCCGACTGTCGGCACCCGAGATCGGAATATTGTGATTGAGCGAGTGCCACG